>JAABUM010003044.1_pt1 | contig 21414 bp, 19 predicted proteins | sample 5559161 | NCBI WGS metagenome assembly JAABUM01 (sample SAMN10711868, study PRJNA513369) | rock metagenome | isolation source: Antarctica rocks | place: Antarctica: Victoria Land, Siegfried Peak nord
CCAGCCCCGAAGCCGTCGCCCGACACCTCGCTGCAACCGACCCCGCCCGCCGGCGCATCTGATCAGAGCCGTCATGGCTCTCCTTCGCCGCTAACAACGGAAATCGCGCGGCTACTCAGCCAACCCCCTGTTGGAGGGTTCTGGTGTTCTCAGCGACGGCGGTGTGCAGCGCCTCGATCGCCCCGTCCAGGTGGTGGTGGGTGCTCAGGGTGCGCTCGAGGCCGTCTGGCCAGTCAGGTTCGTCGTGACACAGCCGGTAGGCCATCAGGAGGCTCCAGGGCAGGCGGGGCAGGGGAGATGCCTGTCCAGGGTGAGGCCGTCGGCCCGCATCCGGGCCGGCGGCACTGCGATCTGTGGACAACCCCGGGTTCTCTGCCCGGCCGGGGGCTACTGCCGATCGGGGCGGGGCAGCCAGCGGGCGGCACGTTCGAAGGCGGCGGTGGCGGCGTGGGTGAGGTTGTCCGGGTCGGGCACGAGCCAGTCCTCACCGGCGGTCTCGGCCGCGGTCCACGCGGCCAGTGCGCTGGCGACGGCGGCGGCGTCCAGGCAGACGGTGGTAAGCCGGCCGGTGGCGACGGTGACGAACGCGGCAGGCGCCGCGGCGGGTGGCCGGCCGGCGGTGACGACGGGCCGGAACTGGCCGGCGACGTGCAGCACGGCGGCGCCGACGCTGCGGACACCGCCTGCTCCCTGGTGGGGGAGGGGAGCGCGGTAGTGGTCGGGAAAGACCCGGCGGGCGCGGGTGTGGGCCTGGCGCCAGCCGGCGACGTGGGCTGTGATGGTGTCGGTGTCGTAGGTGTAGACCAGGGTCCGGCCGACGGCGACGGTGACGTACCTGCCGTGGGCGTCCTGCCCGGTGCGCACGCTGGTGTCCTGCGGGCCGCGGGCGACCAGCTGCACGCCGAGGTCGCTGGTCTGGGCGTCGACGAACACCGGACCGGCTGCCGCCCCGGCCGTGCTGCGGGCGCTGGTGGTGCGGTTGCTGGTGCCGTGGGTGCTGGTGTGGGTGGTTCGGGTGGTGGTCACTGGTTGCCTCCTGGTGGGCCTGCGGGCCGGGTGGGGCAGGCGCTGCTGCCTGCCCGTATGGCCTGCCGGGGTGGCCGCAGGGGCCGCGGGTGCCAGCGGCGACGCGCGTTCGGGGCCCGGTGATGGTGTGCAGCGCCAGCGGCCCGACAGGGGCAGACGATCACTGGGTGCGCGCGGCGGGGCTGGCGGCCGTGGGGGCGGCTACCGACAATCCGCAGGCTCACCAGAAGGGCTGCGCTGCCTAGCGGCTCGAGCGTCCGTTTCCGGCCCGCCCGGCCCTGAGGGATGTCTGGGCCGGTCTAACGCGGGTGGCGGTGGCGGTGGCGGTGCCGGTGGCGGCGGCGGCGGCCACCACCGGCCCGGGGGGACCAGTGAACAGGGGGAGGTCCACCGGTGCTGCTGCCTACTGTGCAGTTGCGATGACGACGTGGGCGTGGGCGCAGCTTGAGGCCGGCAGCTACGGCCTACCGGGCCCGGCGGTGGTGATGAGTCCCTGGGTGCTGACCACGCGGGTGGCGCGGCCCCGGGGCCGCGGCTTCACCCGGGTCACCAGCCCCGCCAGGTGGTCCCGGGTGCGGCAGGCCCGCGACATCGTCGCCGACTACCCCGACCCCTGGGACCTGCTGGTGATCAGCGCCCCCAGGCCGGACACCGTCGACGGCGACGGGCTGCGCCGGCTGGACCCGGCGGCCTACAGCTCAGGTGGGGGAGTGCAGTGGTTGACCGGCACCGTCTTCGGCGGGCCGACCGCTCAGGCCTTCCACGACCGGGTGCACGCCGCCGGCCGGCTGCTGCTGCTCACCGGCGACCTCGCCGCCTACTCCTCGGCCCGCCGCGCCGGGTCGCCTGCCACGTTCAAGCAGCTGTTCCCGGGCGGGAGCTGGGCGGCGTGGGTGCCGCTTCTGGTGCACCTGTATGACGACGGCGCCGGAACCCGCCCGGACTGAGCCCCCCACAAGGTGTCGAGCCGTTCCGCCGTTCATTGCGGCCACGACGCTTGTAACCCAGGACTGTCTACCGGCACCAGATGCGGTCACGCCGCCTCCTGGCGCCGGACGGTGGTGGGCTGGCGGAGCTGACGTGGTTGGTTCATGGCCCCGGTGGCCAGCACCCGGCGGGCGGCGGCGAAGTCGGCGCGGCCGTCACCACGGCGGGGATGCGCCGGCCAGGCCGGGGGCGTGTCGGCGGGGTCGAGCACGACCAGCTGGCCCCACCCCGCTCGTCGGCTGGCCGCAGTGCGGCGGGGTGCGTGCATCCAAGTCAGCTCGCCGGTCCACCAGGCAAACGCCTCACGCTCCAAGGCGTAGCGCCGCGCCCGGTCAGCCAACCGGCCGGCGACCCCCAGCCGGGCAGCGGCCGCGTCGCGCCGGTCGGCTCGAACCACAGACCACCCTTTCGACGTACGTCTGGCCAGGCGTGCGGCTCGAAGTAGCCCGAGTCGAATGCCGATGTCCTCGGGGGATGTCCCCAGTTGGTTGGCGATCCGCGTGGTGCTGGCAGGCTGGCTGGTGAGGGTGGCGTAAAGCTGGCCGATGGCATGACCCAAGCCGCCGGCCGGGGTGAACACGTCGTGGGCTGCGGCAGCGATCCGGGTGCGCAGCAGCGTGAGCCACCGGTTTCGTTCAGCGCTACCAGCACCAGGGGGGCGCGGGGCCGCTTGTGACCGGCTTGGTACGTCTATAACTGTGGACAACGCCCCGTTCAAGATCCACGACGCGGCGTGGGGGCCGTCGGCGGGGGAGTGGCGGGTGACCCAGCCGTCCCTCGCGAGGCGCAGCAGGGCAGTGCGGGCGGTCTCCCGGCCGATGCCGCAGACCAGCCCCAGGCGGCGGATGTCGGCCTCAACCACCGGGCTCACCGCATGCAGGGACAGCACGCACAGCGCGTCCAGCACCCGGCGGTCCGCCGGCCCGCCTGGGCCGGCCCACCGGCCGGCCGCGGCGTCCGCGCGGGTCTGGACCTGCTCGACCACGTCGGCGAGGGCGGCGGCGCGGGGCTCGAACGTCGGGTCCTCGAGGTTGCTGGCGCGGGGGTGGGTGGCAACCCAGCGCACCGCCCGGTCCCACTGGCGGGCCAGCACCGCCCTGGACTCGCCCGCGCTACGGGGCCGGCGCGGCACACCCGGTCCCTGGCCCTGGGAGCGGATGTGCTCCAGCCCGGGGGAGCGGGCCACCAGGACGGCGATGTCGGCGCAGCGCCACCGCGCAGCCGCGGCGCCGTTGAGCACGCGACACAGCACCCGGTTGGCGTCCACCGCGGCGGCGTCCACCTCCAGGGCCTGGACGCTGCCCGCGGGCAGCTCCCGGCGGACCCCCGGCAGGAAGAGCCGGCCCGCCCGATCGGTCGGCAGCGGGGCGCCCGGGTCGGCGAGCGGGGCGAGGGGTTCGGGCTGGTGGCTGGCGGCCAGGGTTTCCACCAGGCCGGTCACGTCGGCGGCGCTCACCGTCGGGGCGGCGAGCGCGGCCGGGTCCCCGGCCAGGACCGTGGAGCTGCCGCCGGCCCGATGCGGCGAGCCCGGGGGGCGGACGCAGCCGGTCACCGGGTTGGCAAGCGGTGCGATGTCCAGACTGGCCAGCCGGGCCCGGACCAGCCGGGCCAGGGTGTCCACCACGGCGGCGTCGACCGCCTCGGCGAGGGCGAGCCAGACGTGCCGCCCGCCGGCCGGCCCGGAGCGGGTGAGCAGGTGGGGGAGGCCGGTGTGTTCGAGCCAGCCGCACAGCGTGGTGGCGTCGGCTGTGGGGTCGCCTTTGGCGGCGTCGAAGTCGAACGCCAGCAGCCGGAAGGCGCCGGTCTGGTCGGTCAGGTACACCGCCCACGGCGCGTCCGGCCGGGCGCCGGCGGTCCGGGCCCGGCGGGTGTAGGTGTTCACCGCCTTGCCGTAGGCGTCGACATCGGCCACCCGCACCAGCGGGCGCGGGCTCACCGCACAGGTCAGCGCCCACGCCTCAGAGCGGGACAGGCGGCGGCCCGGACCGGCCGCCGGGCCGGTCACCGCCTCAGGCGGCGCCGGCTACACGCGACGAAGAAGGGGCGGTTAGCGTGACACACCAAACTCGCGGCAGGTCGCGCGTGACCGCCCGAGGGGGGCGGGGTAATGTCTCCTCCAGTTACTCGACGAAGCCCTGCACCCAATCAGGCGGCCAAACTTGACTTAGGGTGTGGGGCTTCGTGGTGTCCGGGCTCCCCGTGGCAGCCCGGCTGTCTACACGGCCAGCGGTAACTCGTCGGCGGATTGCGCTACTGGCTCGGCAAGCGGGCGGTCTTGATCGTCGACTTGGTGGACGTCGATGAGGTAGGTCAAGTAGGCCCCCAGGCTCATGCCGCTCGCGTACGCAGCGGTGCGCAACTTCTCGTAGTGGCTGCGGGGGACGTAGGCGTAGAGCTTGACTCGGCCGCCGGAATGCGCGACCGGTTCCTGAGCACGTGGTTGGGGTGTGCCTGGAGGTCGGGCCATGCCAGGGACTTTCGCAGGAAGGCGTTCCGGAACGAGGGACCAATCGCGGCGTGTCGTCATCGAGATCAACCGAGTTTCACGCCGTGAGCGGCCATGAACGGCGCAGGGTCCTGGACCGGTCCCCACAGCCCGGCACGGATCTCGAAGTGCAGATGGGGACCGGAGCAGTCACCTTGGCACCCTTCGAGCGCCACGGGCTGGCCGGCTTTGACCTGGTCGCCGACCTGCACCAGCTGGGCCTGGCCGTGGCCGTAGCAGGCGACCGCACCGCCGCTAATGTCGATGCACACGTAGTGCTCGCCGTAGCCCTGCGCCGGGCCGGCGAACACCACGGCTCCGGCGTGCACTGCCAGCAGCGGGGTCCCCGCGGGCATCGCCAGGTCGATGCCGGGGTGTCCGCCCGGGCTGTACGAGGTGACGCCGAACGGCTGGGTCTGCACAGCACCCGGCAGCGGGTTGGACCACCCGCCGGCGGTGACAGCCGCCGGGTTGATGGCGGCGGACACGCCGCACGTCGAACTGCCCCCACCACTGCCGCCAACAGCGGCGGGGGCATGCACTGTGGTGCCACCCAGGGCTTGGACGACCTGCACGGCCGGGTCCCAGAACGGGGCGTAGTAGTACGGGTCGGCGTTGGCCTGCACACGGTGCGCGGCGATCGTCGGCGGCAGCGACTCCCAGCCGGGTACGGCGGTCAGCGCCGTATAGAAGTTGGTCGCGGAGACGGTGGGGTTCATCCGGTCGGCGAGCGAGCCCCACACGCCGTTGCCGCGTTGCTGGAACAGCCCCCGGCTGTCGGGGCCGGCGGGGTCGCCGTGGTCCAGGACCTGCAGCGAGCTCTCGGCCATCGCTGTCATCACGCCGAGGGTCTGTGCGTGCACGTCCAGGCCCTTGGCCTGGGCGGCGTGCATGATCAGCGCAGCGTTCTGCAGCTGCGCCCCGCCGTAGCCGGCGATCGGGGCGGAGGGCAGGGTCCTGTCGTCAACGGCCAGAGCCGGCCCTGCCGCCTGGCATGCCTGGGCCGGGGTGAGGGCAGCGGCGGCCAGCAGCAGCACTAGCCCGATCAGCGTGGCGAACAGCACGGCCGGGAGGCCGACGGCCACGGCTGTCGTCTTGGTCTTGCTCACCGGCCGATCCCGGGCGGCAGGGTTAGCCGCTCGACGAGCCACGGCCGGCTCTGTCCAGCGCGGGACAGCAGCACCAGGTAGATGCCGACGTCGGTCGGGACGGCGACCCGGACCAGGTAGGGGTGCCGGGGTCACCGGTCAGGCGTGCCGGGCCGGTGACCTGATGAGCGGGGACGGTGGCGGGGTCGGTGCCCTGGTAGGCCTGGGCGGCGACCGGGGACAGCAGCGGGGCCAGCCCCGCCCACCAAGCTGCGCTGGACACTTGGGGTTGGGCGAAGGCACGCATGGCTGCATCGGCAGTGGTGAGGGCGCCCTGTCGACTGGCGGCGTCGTAGCTGGGGTACGCCGAGGGGGTCGCCAGCTGGGTGATGCGGTCCCGACCCACAGCCGTCGGGCTCGACCGGGGCGACGAGCCGGAGGGCGCGAGCGGGACCCCGGAGGGCGCCGCCGCCGAAATGGCCGGGACGCCCGCTGCTGCGGGGTTGTCCGCTACGCTGCTGCGCCCGCATCCAGCGGTTATGCCAGCCAAGGCCAGCGCCAGCACGCCGGCGGTGCTTGAGCGCGGGGTCACCTAGCCGACCCGTCCCGCCGCGCCAGACGGGGTCGACCGAGAACAGCGGCGGTAGGGACAGGGGGCGCGCCGTTCTGGTGATGCCCGGAACCTTTGGAGCGCCAGCGCGCTCAGGGGGGCGCGGATGACAAGCACACGCCGACTAGAGATCACAACTGAGTACTCCTACCTATGTCAGTCAGAGCACAGTATCTCGTACTCTGACTGGACTAGTCAGATCAGCGTCGCGTCGGACTGAGAATGAGCGGCAGGCCGCGCCCGCCTCACACGACCTCCCGGAAAACGCGCACCAAGCCGGCGACGGCAGGCACTACCTACTGGCCGCTGCCCGGGGGATCGGATGGAGGCGCCGTCCGGCGATGCCTCCGCCGTGAGCGGCCGCTCGGACTCCAGGCGTTACGGCGACTTGGCGAGCGACGTGGTGCCGTGAACGGGGCAACGAGCGCGTTCCTGTTCGAGGAACTTGTCGCACTCGGTGCGGCCGACGGCGTAGGCGAGGTACCCGGCGTCGTCCGACGCGCGGGTCAGGCAGCTGCAGCGCGGGCCGTCAGTGTCAGAATGGTCGCTCGGCATGGAGTTCATTGTCCCTCGCTGGTGCTTGTCGCTTTCGTGGACGTGCTCGGCGATCAACCGGGGCAGCGGGGAGTTGCGCAGATACTGAGCGGTTCGGAGGAGGCGGCGCGCCTCCTCCCGGTAGTCCTCGTGCACTGCGGTGCCGGTCAAGGGCACCGCACGTACCTTCTGCTCGCCATGCCTGTCGGCGTCACCGTTCGCGGGGGAGTAGTCGGTGGCGTAGCGGATGAGTGCGGCACGTTCCAGGGCGGTCACCTGCTCGGGGTCGAGGCCGTGATCGCTGCCGGCGCTCTCCGCGAACACGTGAATCCGGCCCGACGGATCGCGCCTATTGGTGATCCGGTCTAGCCCGTCCAGAATCTCGATGACCCGGCGGAACAGTCGGATGTCCGAGCCGCCGAAGATGCCGACCGGCAGCGTCACCTTGGGGTCGTCCCGCCGAAAGAGCCGCCAGACCGGGGATAGACCGATGCACCTGGCGGTGTCCTCGAAGTGCCGCCGCATGGCCCGCCACCTCCACATGGCGCCGGGCAGGCTGGCGCCGACCGCGATCACGGCGCCGGCCGTCCCGATGACCGCTTGAGCCGGGACTCCTCGCAGGGGCGATGGAAGGCGGGGAGACAGCACGCGGCCGACGACGCCCGTCGCGTACTGGCCGTAGAAGCCGCTCAGAATGAGCGCCCCGGCACCTACACACCGCAGGCCCCCTCGCAGCGACTCTTCGCGGGTGAGTCGCGATGTGCGGAATGCCAGCTGAGCTACCTCGCCGGCCGCCAACACCATGTAGTCCGAAAAAACGAGCCAGTACAGGGCCGGCATGGGGGTGTAGAGCCGGTCTGTAGGCACTTGGAGCTCGGCGGCCGTAGCTCGGTCCCGGGAAAACAGGACGCCCATGACGGTGAGTGTGCCGAGCATGCGGCGCCGGCGCGCACGCACCTTCGGGTCGGCCTCGTTCGGGCAGTAGGCAGACCGCAGTAGGACCGCATCACCGGAGCCGGCAGCGACCACGGTGCCGAGCTGGCTCAAGAAGCGGCCGTAGTTGGCGTCCCCGGCGATGTCCTCGATGCTGCGAAGAACACCTGGGGCCAGGGTGCTGCCCGCGGCTGCGACTGCCGCAAGGGCAATGCCCATCTCGCGGACGGCCGGGTCCTCGCTCTCGCGTAACAGCGCGAGCAGCCGCAGGCTGGCTCCTGCGTAGATCACAGGCAGGATCACCTTGGTGATCGTTCCTGGGGTGAGGTCGGCCCCGCGCAGCCCTGTCACGTCTGGAAGATGCTTTCCACCCGGTGCGCAGCCAGCTCCTCCTGGTCGCTGGCTCCACTACGTGTTCGTCGCCACCGTCCAGTGGCCCGGGCAAGGATGAGCGATGCCATGAGTTCAGCCTCACGCTCGTCGTCGGAGCCGTAGTCCCGTCGCATGCACATGTGCTCGATCTCGCCCAGGTCCATCACGCTCGGGGCACGCCGACGCAGCCACGCCTGGTCTGTGAGGTGCGCGGACCGGTGCTCACAGATCATGTGCGAGAACTCGTGCAAGATCGAAACCTCAACCCGGCAACCGTCGAGCCCTGCTCGGTGGAACACGTAGTCACGGGTGGCGGTGCCGACCCACAGCCCGGTGATCTCGGCGGGCAGCTCACCCTTGTCGTCGAGGATCCACAGCTCTCGGCCGCGTACCGCCTCCAGGCGCTTCTCGAGTTCGCCCAGGCGCAGGGGGGTCGGCAAGTCCAGGCCGGCGATCTTCGCCTTGCAGGACCGCTCCAGCTGACGGCGGCTACTGCCTAACATTGTGGGGATCCTCCGGCTCGTCGGGTTCGTGGTCGCTCCACTCTCTTTTGGGCGGCCGGGCCTCACGGGGGAGGCCTTCCAGCTCGCGGACCTGCTCGACGATGCCCATAATGTGGGTCAGGTTCCCCTTCGACAGGTCCACGGACCGCAGCGCGAGCTGACGGATTGAGCTGTCGCGCAGCGCCGCTACGAGCCTCAGTTCCTCTTCCAGGCCCTCTGTCGGGGCGGCATCGTCGTAGAAGTACGAGACGTTCGTGCCGAAAAAGCTGGCCAGAGCCTCGAGCAGCTTCTTCGCCGGATTGTCCCGACGCCCTGTCCTCAACAGGTAGAGGTAGTTAGCTGTCGCCCCGGGGCCACCCCGGTCGGCGATCGCGGCGGCGACCTCCTTGTAGGTGTACTCCCGATCCTGTCCGGGGGGGCGGGCGGCCCGGAATAGCCGATCAAGTTTGCTGGCCAGAGTCGGTGGGATCGTGGCCCCTTCATCCTCGGTCACGGTCGCCACCCCCTGGATGTGCGGCGCCAGAACTTCCAGCGCTCTGCTCACCCGTCATCGAACTCACTGCACGCGAAGCAGAGTGGCGTAGAGCGTCAAGCCGGGGCCGAACGCGAGCGCCACGATGTAACCGCCCCGAGTCACCTGCTTACGCACCCTGTCCAGGATTAACAGGACGGTCGCCGACGAGCAGTTGCCGTACTCGCGCAGCACGTCCCGCGAAGCCTGGATGGACTCGGGGGGAAGGTCCAGAGCGTCCCCAACCGCCTCGAGGATTTTGGGGCCGCCGGGGTGCACCACCCAGCCCTCAACGTCCTGCAGAGTCAGCCCGTGCCGGGCGAGCAGCTGTTCTGTAGCTGGCCGGACGTGCCGACCAAGGACGTCGGGCACGTGCGGGGACAGTCCCATCCGGAAACCGGCGTCGGTGATATCCCAGCTCATCATGTCCGAGGTGGTGGTGTCTGTAAGCGCCGCGACCTCGACGACCTCGACAGTCCCGTTCGCCGACTCGGGCGTTACAACGACTGCCGCCGCCGCGTCACCGAAAAGCGCGTGCACCACCATCTGCTGCAGGGCGTCTGCGGTGACAGGGTGCGGAACCTCCTGAGCCGGCTGTAGGTGCAAGCTTGTGAGCTCCAGGCATAGGAGCAGGGCCGGCCGCTGGTGAACCACGACGTAGTCGGCTGCTGCGCCCAGGCCCGGGATTGCCGCATAGCAGCCCATGTGCCCGAGCATCAGGCTCCGCAGGTCCGACCGCATGCCGAGGTCCCGGGCGAGCAGGACATTTAGACCGGGGGTGGCGTAACCGGTGCAGGACACGACGACGAGCATGCCGAGGTCCTCCGGCCGGACACCCGCAGCATGCAGCGCGCTGCCGAGCGCCTCCTTGCCCAGCGGCAGCGCCTCGGTGACGAAGCGCTCCATGCGCGCGCCGGTTCCCCATCCCGAGACGTCCTCGACGCAGGGGTCGACGACCCCGTGCCGGGTCTCGACTCCAACGTTGCGAAAGAGCCGCTCGGCGACCTTGTTGTGCTGATAGTGGTCGGCGAAGAATCCGTCCCACAGCTGTGCCTGCTGCCGCACCGGCGGCAACGCCTGACCGAACGAGCCGATCTGTGCAGCCATCGCAATCTCCGTTCGTTCAACTAGTGCTCATGCACTCACCGCCAGCGGGACGGTTGCCGTCCAGGCCCTGACCCTTGCAGCAGCTCTGGACTGGGGTCATAGCGGCAAGGCTCGGCCACGTCGGCCCGTGGCGCCCTAGTCAACCGTAGAGGCTGGGCGTTCAAGCGACGAAGCGTCGAGGGCAGGGGAGCCGGCCGCGCTTCGGGTGAGCGCGGTGTACGCCCCCGCCTACGGGACGCCGCGCGGCTTGACCCTTGACTCTTCTGCTGTTCCGAGGTCTAGGCTTCTCAGTCAGAGCATCTGACTCATAGTTCTGACTGACGACGGAGGATTGCTTGACTAGTACAACCGATCTGCCGACCTCCGGGCTGTTTGCCGGCGCACGACGCGCCCAGCGGTACCAGGAAGTCGGGGGGGAGGCCGAAGAGCACGGGCGGGACGGGGCGCTCGTGGTCGGCCAACACGAGCGGACCGATGGCGTAGGCGAAGACGCCGTCGATCCCGAGCCGGCGAGCACCCCACCATCCCTCGCAGAAACACCCGCGCCAGCGTTACCTGTACCGGCACCCCACACCCCGGTTACTGTCGCCGTGCCGTCCGGGTCTCCTCCAGCCCAGTGGGGCTGGCGAGGACGGCTCAGCCGGGGCACCGGCGGGCTGGTGAAGCTGGCGCCTGACGCGGCCGAGCTGGCGCACCGGGAGGCGATCGCCACGATTCGCCGGGCTACCTGGTCCCGGGCGGTCAACATCATTGTGACCAATCCCAAGGGCGGCACGGGAAAGACGCCGACAGCACTGATCCTGGCCGGAATCCTGGGTCATGTCCGCGGCGGGTACGTCGTCACGTGGGAGGCGGCTGAGTCGGTCGGAACCCTGAACCGCCGTGCCGAAGGCGACCCGGAGCGCGGCCTGGCCGAGTTGCTCGCCGGTGTCGGCAACGTCCGGTCCGCGGGGACCCTCGGCGGCTACACCGCCCCGCAAAGCTCACACACCGACGTCATCGGCTCGGTCGGCGGCCGGCGGGAACTGACCGCCGGCGACGTGCTGGCAGCCCGGCGGGTGCTGGACACCTACTACCGGATCACCGTGACCGACACCGGCAACAATCCCGGCCACGAGGCATACCTGGCGGCGCTGCGCACGGCGGACGCTGCGGTGCTGCCGTGCCTGGTTTCGATCGACGCCCTGGCCGGGGTCGAGGAAACACTCGCGGTCATCCGCGCCGACAGCGAGGTCGCTGCTCCCGGCGGGTTGGCGTCCCGGGTCGTTGTCGTACTGGGCCATGACGGCGGCCCGGAGGACCCGCACATCGCCGCGGCGCTGCGAGCGCGGCTGGACGAGCTGGGCGTCGCTGCGGTGGTGGAAGTGCCTTTCGACCCGGCTATTCGCCTCGGCGGACAGATCACTTTGGCAGCGCTGAGCGAGAAGTCCACCCGGGCCTGGACAGCCGCCGCGGCGGCGATCGTGACCGCCTTGGGTTCGGCACCGACCGACGTCGACCTGGTGCACCAGCTCCAGGACACCATCATCGCCAGCCGCCAGGGCTAGAGAGGCAGACACCAGTGACCAACCCGCTAAACAACATCGTCCCCAACTTCACGATCTTCGGGGCGCAGTACACCGCCATCTGGCAGAAGCTCGCAGCCGGCCTGTGGGGGCTGGCGATCCTGATCGCGGTCGGCTACCTCGGCCACGGGCTGCTCGGCATCGCCCAGAACCGGGGTGGGCACCCCGGGCAGCTGCGGGACAGCAGACGGGAGGCCGTCAACGCCGGGGTTTCGCTCGGGGGCCTGATCTCCCTCGCCGTGATCGTCAGCGTCTTCATCGCAATCTTCGGCTGACGGCGGCGGACCGACTACCTGACCATCTCCGTCAGCTATCCGGACAAGGACTCATGACTACCCCCAAGGTTCCCGCGTCGCCGCCCGGCCCTGCGCCGCGGCGCGGCCTGCCCCGTTGGGCGTGGGTACTGATCGCGCTGCTCGCCGCTATCGCCCTGGTAGCTGTCGCGGTGGCTGTGTTCGGTCGGCGGGAGCAGACGATCGCGCTCCCCCCAGCGCCTGCACCGTCGCAGTCGGCAGTATCGGCAAGGCCGACCCCGGAGCCCTCAAGCCTCGCGTCATCAGCCGCCCCGGTGACCCTGGCCGACGGCTGCCTGGGTGGTGTCCTGGAGCTCGACGGCGCGGTCCTGGCCGCGCAGAGCCAAGCGCCGCTCACACCTGCCGGCGCGGCGTCGTTCACAGCGACGCTGGTCCGCTGGGCATTCGCTGCGCCGGCGCCGGCCTACCAGGCGGCGACCGCCAAGGAGATCATGACCGCCGACGCGACCGGCGCCGCTGTGCGCTCGCTGTCCAGTTCCAAGGACCTCGGCAACTCCGCGGACGCCCTCGACTTCAGCGCCGGGAAGTACTACGTGGAGTCCTTCACCGGCGACAGTGCGATCGTGTCCTATCTCGCCGGCGGGACCGGAACGCTGAATGGGGCGCCGGTGGACCCGGGGATCGTCGGCGGCACCGTGTACTTGAAGGCCGTCAACGGGACCTGGCACTACCAGGACCGGACCGCGCAGCGGTCGATCGAGGACCTGCAGCGCATCGGCGTCCCGTACTCCGGCGGCTGCTGACATGGGCCTGTGCGACCTACCCGGGCTCAAGGACTCCCCTCCCTGCAAGGTGGCCGGCGCGGTGACCGCCGCTATTGACTTCGCGAAGGACCCGTTGGGCTACATCGCGCAGAAGATGCAGCAGGCCGCGGCGGGGCTCGCGTCGACGGTGTTGCCGCAGCTGGAGCGGTTGACCCACCCGGACCTGTCGGCGGGCTGGTTCCTGGACGCCTACCGGGTGTCGTTCGCGTTGGCGATCTTCATCTTCGTGGCGTTTCTGGGCTGGAACTTCGTCCAGCTGGCCCGCCGCCGGGTCTCCGGTGACGATGTGGTGGAGACGCTGGGGTTCTACACGCCGCTGTTCTTCGGCGGGGTGATCCTCGGCCCGGCGCTCGGGAGCCTGCTGCTGGAGCTGACCGGGGCGCTGACCGACACCCTCATCGGTTGGGGGATCGGCGGCAGCGTCGCCGGCACCACGACGGCGTTGCAGGCGTCGATCGCCGCGGGCGACCCGGCGAAGATCACCGGCGGGGCGATCGTCGCGATCGTTTTCTTCTTCGCCCTGATCGTGGCGCTGGTCCTGTGCTTCGTGGTGTTGCTGGTCATGCTGGTCACCCTGTACCTGACCGGTGCGATCATCCCGCTGTCGCTGGTGTGGCTGGTCCACCCCCGCCAGCGCGCCAAGGGCCTGAAGGTGGTCATGGTGTGGGTCGGCGTCTGCTTCTCCCACGTGCTGCTGTTCCTGCTGCTGGGCGTCGCGTTCCGGATGGTCGCCGGCCTGTCGACCAACTTCGACCAGCCGGGTCTGAAGATCCTGGCGAACCTGGCGGTCGCGGTGATCGCCCTGCTGGCAGCGACGCTGTCCCCGCTGGGGCTGCTGGCGTTCGCCCCCGTCGGCCCGACCTCCGCCGCAGGCGGCGGGCCGAGTCTGTCGATACCCCGGCCGCGAACCGGCGGCGGCTATCCCGACTCGGCGGAGGACTCGCAGACGGCGCAGCTGGCCCGCGGGACCGGCTCGGCGGCCGGCGAGGACGACCCTGGCGGCAACCTGGTCGGCGTCGGGCCCGACGCCGGGGGGACTGCGCCGGGCGGCGGGGCCACCGGCGGCGGCCTGCTGGGGCTGCTGGCCGCCAGCCGTGGCGATGGTGGTGGCGACGGTGGTGGCGACTCTTCGGCTTCGATGGAACCCGGCGCGACAGTCGGCTCGCCCGTGGCGGGTAGCGCTGGGAGCCACGGTGCTGCCGACCGAAGTGCTGCCGACCGAAGTGCTGCCGCCGGGGGAGCGGCGACGCCGGTGGGCACCGACTCTCCGGCGCGGGGGGCGGCGGCGGCATGGGGACGCAGCCCTGCGGCCGGTGCCGCGTCCTCGGGAGCGGCCTTGGCTGGAGCGGCAGCCGTAGGAGTAGGCGCCGGGACAGCCGCCCCCTTAGCCGGGGCCGCCGGGGGAGCGTCGGCGGCTAACGGCACCGCGGCGATGGCCGCCGGACCGGCAAGCGCCAAGCAGGCCGGTGACAGATTGTCCTCGGCTGGCGCTGCCGCGGCGGCGACCGGAGCAGGCGCTCCGGTGGGGGCGGCCCTGGCCGCGGCCGGCCAGGGGGTCAAGGCAGCCGGTTCGGTGCTGGGCGCGACCGCCGAGCTGGCCCGCTCCGCCGGGGACATGGCAGCCGAGCACATGGAGCACGCCGACGACAGCCCCACCCAGCCGAGTCCGACCCAGGGGGGTGGCGGTGCAGACACGCGTGCTGGGCGGTGAAGGCGGCCGCCGGGGGTTCTTCGGCGGTTCGCACGGCAGGACCCGCACCGCCGGGCTGATCGGCGTCGCCGCTCTCGGGGCTGTCGCGACGATCGTGCTGCAGGCCGCCGGGCTGGTGCTGACCGTGGCCGCCCTCGCCGTGGTGTACCTGGCGACGGTCCGCACCCACCGCGGTTCGCCGCTGGCCCGCTGGCAGGCCCGCCGCCGCTGGGCCGAGCGGCGCCGGACCGGCACCGACTGCTTCGCCCCCGTCGCCGACCGCCCGGCAGAGCTCGCCGCCGCCGCACGCGGTGGCCGCAGGCAGCGCGCGGCGGCGATCCGGGCCTACAACGCCTACCGCGACTGGCCCGACGGCGCCGAGGGGATGCACTGGCTGGCCCGCGGCCGCGGCGAGCCGGGCATCGCCTGGCACACCCCCACCGGGGAGGACGCCTACCTCTCGGTCGCGTTCGCCGTCGAGGGCCAGATCCGCGGGATCGAGTCCGACACGTTCCTGGACACCGCGATGACCGCCTGGGGTGAGCTGCTGGCCCGCTACGGCTCACCGTCGCTGCTGCCGAACCGGGTCCAGTCGCTGACCCGGGTGGTGCCGGTCGACTCGGCCTACCACGAGGCGTGGGTGTGGGAGCACCTGGACGACACGGGCGCCCCGCCGGCGCTGGTCGCCTCCTACGACGAGGTGGTCCGCCTGGTCGCCCGCTCCGGGCTGATGCAACGCCACTACGTCGTCGTCCGCTGGCCGCTGACCCCCGCCTTCCTCGCCGCCGCAGCCCGCCGCGGCCCGGCCCAGGCCGGCTGGCGGACGCTGATGCGCGCCGAGGTCGACGCGGTGCGCTCCCACCTGGGCTCGGCCAAGCTGGGGCAGGTCGCGGCGGTGAGCGCGGCGCAGCTCGCGGCGGTGCTGCGGCACATGCAGCAACCCTCGTGGCCGATCGACCAGGCCGCCGACGTCGACGTCGACGCCCCCTGGCTGCCCAGCCGGGACGAGCTGTCCGCGACCGTGGTCACCAGCCCGGGACCCGACGGGCAGCTCGAGCAGTGGTGGCACCGGACCGCGCTGCTGCCGATCGAGGCGGTCGAGACCGGTCCGCGCACGTCGCTGTGGCTGGCGCCGCTGCTCTCAGCGTTGCCGCACCCGATCGTGCGGACCCTGTCGCTGCAGACCGAGATCGTGCCCGCCGCCGAGGCCCGCCAGGTCGCCCGCACCGACGTGACGACCGACCTGGCCGACCTCGCTGCCCAGCGGGACAAAGGAGTGCTGACCAGCGAGGAGCTCGCCGCCGGCCTCTCCGCCGCCCGCTCCCGGCTGGAGGACCTGCGGCCAGGGTCGGGTCAGCACGGCGCCGGCTGGGCGGGGCACCTGACGATCTCCGCCCGGTCCCGCGACGCCCTAATCGACGCCACCGCGAAGGTGACCGAGGCGGCGGGCAACGCCGGGATCGCCGCCCTTTCCTGGCTGGACACCCAGCAGGCCGCCGCCTCGGCGTGCACCTGGCCGATCGCCCGCGGGATGCGTCCCGTCGAACCAGCCGCCGGGTCCCGGGTCCGCGGCCTGCTCACCGGCTCCGGTGACAAGGAGGCCATCTGATGGCAGGCCTGCGAAGGAGCAGCCGGGCTTCCCGGCACGGCGCCAAGGCCGACCTCGCCGACGCCGGTCCCGCCCCCGGCGCCCTGGACCCAGGCCCGCCGCATCCCGGCCCGCCGCTGCTGGACCTGCCGTTCCGGGTCGTCGAACCGGCACCTGCCGCGGGGGTGAGCGTCGTCGAGGTCGACCTGGACCGGGCCGCCCACCGCGGTCGCTCGCACCTGCCGGCGCATGTGCCTGCTCACCTGCCTGCCCACCTGCCCGTCCAGCCGCCGTTCGCTGCGCCGCCGGCACCCGCCGGCCCCGAGGACTCCGCAGCCAGCGGCACCGAGGGTCGCCGCCGCTGGCCGCGCCGCCGCAAGACCAGCACGCCGGCGGCGAACCCGGGGGTGCTGGACCTGCCGGCTCCGCGGGGCTACGTCGCCCGCCGGTCGCCGCGCAAGGCCCGCCGCGGCTGGTACGCCCCGCAGGCCTTGCCGGCGCTGACCTCCACCCGGCAGGCGCAGGTGCTCAACACCGCGCTGGTCGCCGCCCCGACGGATGCCTACGGCATCTTCGTCGGCCGGGACCGGCTGTCCAACACCCCGGTAGCGCACGACGTGTTCACCGCCTACGAACGGGGGGTCATCACCTCCCCGGCGGTGGTGGTGATCGGCGTCGTCGGCGCCGGAAAGAGCTCGCTGCTCAAGACGGTCTACGTGCTGCGGCCGCTGATCCTGCGCGGCCGGCGGGTGGTGGTGATGGACCGCAAGGACCGCGGCGGGGAGGGGGAGTATTGCGACACCAGCCGGCAGCTGGGCGCCGAACCGCTGCGGATGGTGCTCGGCGGCGGCGGCACGACGCTGAACATCCTGGACCCGGTGGTCCTGGCCGGTGCGGGGGTCGCTGGGCAGGCCCGGCTGCTGATCGCCCTTGCCGAGCTCGCCAACGACGGTGCCGGGCTGGACAAGTGGGAGAAGGCGGCGCTGCGGGCCGCGCACCGGGCGACCCTGGCCGGGGCCGAGGCCGACGGGGTGGTTCCGCTGCTCGAGCACCTGCTCGCCCAGCTTGGCCGGTCCCACCCGGAGTACGCCGGCTACTCGGCTGCCGCCAAAGAGCGGATCCACCAGGCGGGGCTGGGGGTGCACCACCTGCTGTCGGCGCTGCTCGGCGACGAGCTGTCCGGGTTGTTCGACGGCCCCACGTCGCCCGATGTGCGCCTCGCGGAGCGGCTGACGGTGTTCGACGTGTCCCAACTGCCCGACGACGGCCCGGCGGTGGCGATGGTGATGGCGGTGGCCAACGTGTGGCTGCTGGGCACCCTGCGTCACCAGCGGGGGCTGCGGACCAACTTCATCGCCGAGGAGGGCTGGGACCTGGTCGGCGGCCCCGGCGGCCGGGTGTTCCAGCGCAACTCCAAGCTGGCCCGCGGCCTGGGCCTGTCGAACATCGCCGCGCTGCACCACGTCGCCGACATCCCGCCCGATGACCCGGCGGTGGCGATGCTCAAGGAGGCGCAGACGGTGCACCTGTACCGCCAGGACCGCGACGACGACGTCGAAGCCGTCATCCGCCTCTACGGGCTGGACCCCGGCTCGCGGAACACGCTGGCGAACCTGGCCGACGGCCACCACCTGCTCAAGATCGGCAACCGGCGGGAGATCCACGTCGAGCACGTCCGGTCCCGCCTCGAACGGGGGCTGACCGACACCGACGAGGCGATGGTCGCCGGCGGGCGGGACAGCGGCCGGGACAGGGTCGGCCGGTGAGCCTGACCGGGCAGACGCTGGGCCGCCAGGACCAGGGCGCGCCGCTGGTCTCCTGGCGGGTCCGGGCCAACATCACCATGTGCCTGCTCACCGGCAGCGCTCTGCTGGCCTGGCACGCCGCGGTGTTCCTCACCGCCGACGGCGTCGGCCTGACCGACCTGAAGGTCACGCTGCGGGCCCTGGTCCGCGGCCGGCCGCTGGGCGGGCTGGCCGGCGCACACCCGGCCAGCCCTGCGGTGACTCTCACCGTGTGGGCGGTCCTGCTGGTCGTGCTGTTCGCAGGCTTCATCGCCTGGGCGTTCACCTTCGGGGCGTGGCGCGCCCGGCGACGGCGCGGCAAAGGCTTCGCCGACAACAGCCAGATCCGCGCCGGCCTCGGGGTGGCCCGGGCGCGGGCCAGCGCCGCGCAGACCCGTCCCGGCCTCACCGCCGCCGAGCGCAAGCGGGTGCCGGTGGAGCAGGTCGGGCTGCCGCTGGGCACCTCCACCACCGGCGAGCCGGTGGTGCTGAGCCTGGAGGACCACGCGGTGGTCATCGCCCCGACCGGGGCCGGCAAGTCGGTGGAGGTGATGATCCCCGCGGCGCTGACGGCGCCGGGGGCGCTGGTGGTGACCTGCACCCGCGCCGACATCCTCGACGTCGTCGCCGAGACCCGGCAGGGGTTCGGCTCTGTGTGGGTGTTCGACCCGTTGGACCGGCTCGGCTGGCCCGAGCCGATGGTGTGGAACCCGGTCGCTGGCTGCCGCGACGGGCAGAGGGCCGTCTCCCGCGGCCTGGCGTTCGCCGCCGGCCTCGGCGCTGATGACAGGTCCTCGACCAACAGCAGCTTCTTCAGGGCCAACGCCGCCTCGGCGCTGACCCGGCTGCTGCACGCCGCCGACCTCGACGGGCGACCCGTCGCCGACGTCATCGCCTGGGCGATCCACCTCGACGACGGCGCCGAGGAAGCCCAAGAACTCATCCGGCTGTCCCCGCTTGAGCAGGCCGAGCCGCTGTGGGCCGGGATGCTGCGCTCGGTCGCGACCGGCGCCGAGGAGACGGTGTCCTCCTCCCGGCAGACCCTGGCCCAGGCGATCGAGCCGATGGCGCTGCGCAGCGTGCTGCGCTGGGTCACCCCCCGCGACGGTGTGCCCGCCTTCGACGTCGCCCGCTTCGTCGCCGGCAGCGACACGTTGGTGCTGGTCGGCGACGCCAACGCCTCGACCAACGTCGCACCGCTGTGCGCAATGCTGCTCCAAGAAGTCGTCGACACCGCCAAGACGGTCGCCGCCCGCCTGCCCGGCGGCCGGCTGGACCCGCCGCTGCGCCTCGTCGGCGACGAGATCGCCAACGTCGCCCCGCTGCCCAAACTCGTCGAGCTCGCCACCGACGCCCGCGGCTTCGGGATGCAGCTCGTGCTCGCGTTGCAGTCCCTGCCCCAGGCGCGGCGCCGGTGGGGCGCCGACGGCGCGAACACGCTGCTGGACAACATGCCCGCCGAGATCCTGCTCGGCGGCATCACCGACCCCGACACCCTGCGCCGCTACGCCACCCTCGTCGGAGACGTCGAACTGACCCGCGCCACCACCAGCTACGACCCGGACAGCGGACGCGCGACCGGCGCCAGTGAGCAGCAGACCGACCGCCCGGTGCTGCGCGCCGAGGAAGCCCGGCAGATCCCCGCCGGCCACGGGCTGCTGATCTACCGCAACCGCCCCGCTGTGCTGCTGCGCCTGACCGCCTGGTTCGACCGCACGGACGGCGAGGCGCTCGAGGCCCAGCGCCGACGGACCGAGCGGCGGCGGATCAGTCTCGGTACCCCGACGGGCGCGGGTGCGGGGTGAGCGAGCAGGCGGACCCGGGTCGCACCCCTGACCACCCGCCCACTCGCATCCAGGCCGTCGAGACATTGCTGCGGACCGTCATCCGGGGCGTCGCACAAGAGACCGAAGAGCTCAGGGCCGCCCTGGAGGTCGTGAGCGCTCGGGTCGACGACCTGGAGCCGGCGCCGGCAAGACCGGCCGCGCGACAACCCGAGCCAAGGGCGTGGGCGGACGACGCGACGAAGCAGGACTGGACCGAGCTCGCTAGCTGGGTGGACTGGCTCGCCCGGGCTTATGATCTGCAGCCCTCCCGGGCGGTGCTGCCCTGCTGGCCCGCGCACCCCGGGGCTGTCGAGGAGCTCGCGGCGCTGCGCACCGCATGGCACGAGGCCAGTGCAGCCGGGGGCGCCAGAGACCTCAACCACGAGCTCGCCGACTGGCACGACCGGCTACACCGCTGCCTGCTGCGCCTGCGCGAGGCGTTCCAGCAGAAGAACTGCCAGGACAGGCACAGCGACCCCCGCCCGGGACGGACCACCGACCCAGGCCTGCTGAAGACCGCACTCGGTCGCGCTCCTGATCCGAGCCCCGTCGTCGCACCGGCCCCCGAGTGAGGGGTCATGGAAGGGGGGATGGATGAACAGCGGGTCGGGTCACCCTGGCACGGATCGATACCGTCCGGCACGGCCGGATCGTTGATGCGCGCTGCTGGGAGCTGCGCCAGCCTCCCCGGTAGCCACGCCCAGTCGCACTCCTCGAGGCGGCGCAGCGCGGTGCAGCAGGTGAAGCAGACGAACCGGGTGGACGGCTGCGGGCAGATGCGTGCCGAGGGATTGACCCGTTCGCCGCACCGCAGGCAGCGGTAGCTTTCCTGGCTCACCGCGACGCCGCTCGGCTGCTGTCCAGCGCGGGGGGTGAGCACGAGCAGGTCCACCCGTCGAGCGTCGCACCGGGGTCGGACATCTTCGGATCTGACGGAGTCTGCGGCCGGCGCGTGTCGATGGGGGCGCTACCCCGGCTGCAGGTCGTCGCGCTGGGTCGTCGGCTCGAAGTGCGTCGGTGAGATCGTCGTCGGTGGGGACCGCGTCGCGGACGGCCGGCAGCAGGGCGTCGTAGGTGTAGTTGGCGATCGCGAGCGGGGCGGTGCTGCCGGCCAGTGAGTAGCGCACGACGTTGTCGTTGCGCCCGGCCCAGATCAGGATCCCGACGGTGGGGGAGTGCCGGTCCGGGACCCGCAGGTTCTCGTCCACCCAGGCGACGTTGAAACCGAGCTTGCCGGCGTGCTCGGGAGCGAAGCGTCCGATCTTGAGCTCGATGACGAAGCGGGACTGGGCCCAGTTGAAGAACAGCAGGTCGATGTAGAAGTCGTCGCCGTCGACCTCGAAGTGGTACTGCCGTCCGACGAACGCGAAGCCATGCCCGAGCCCGAGCAGGAACGCCTGCAGCCGGTCCACCAGCGCGCTCTCCAGGCTCCGTTCGCTGGGCCTGCGGACGGTCGGAGCGCCGGGTCCGCCTTCGGCATACTGTGCACGGGCTACTGGCAGTCGGCCTGGGGAACGACGTCCCCACGCGCGGCCAGGTTGCTGCACATGACGCTGCTGTCATCGACCTCGCTGTGTTGACGTACACGGCGTGCAGCCAATGGGGTCATCTGAGTAACCGTGCCAAAGTGGCCAACAATGCCTCTACTAATGCGGATTAGGCGGCGCCGGCTGACTGGCGGATCGAAAACCGCGCGGCTTACGGACACCTCGTGACACGGGCCAAAT
>JAABUM010003045.1_pt1 | contig 21411 bp, 37 predicted proteins | sample 5559161 | NCBI WGS metagenome assembly JAABUM01 (sample SAMN10711868, study PRJNA513369) | rock metagenome | isolation source: Antarctica rocks | place: Antarctica: Victoria Land, Siegfried Peak nord
ACCTCGGCGCAATCACGTCCGACTTGTCGCTCAGCGGATGATGACCGTGAAGGAAACGCGATTGCTTGCAGAACCGTACGCACCTGGGAGGCGGCGAAAAGTGCGTTGCGACGAACGTAGGGCTCCTCGTGCGCGGCGATCGCCGGCAGGGACAGCAGCTCGGCGGCGGCGCCCGCCAGCTGTCCGGCGGCGGGCGCCGGCGCCGCCGCGGCGGTCAGACGCCCCACCGTGCCCAGCAGCCGGCCTGAAAACAACACGAAAACGTCTCTAAAACGGCAGCGTGTCATCGAAACCTGCGGCTGTGTGATGCTGGGTGGAGGCTTCCACTCGCAGCGCTGTGATGAGCAGGTCTGGCGCCTGCGCTGCCACGCGCACAGGCGCCGTCAGCTGGCCCACCGTACCCAGGGCTCATTGTGTTATGAGTATCATTGCCTTACATATGATTATGTACGTAATTATAAGAAATTGCATATTATGAACGCGAGACCACTCTGCAATGTCTCAGCACTTAAAAACCACAGAGTGGTGCATGAAAAGTGTTTGCTGACATTCTCTGTTTCAAGCTTGCTACTCACCGGGAGCAGTGCCGCGGCCGATGAGGTCGAGGCCATGAACCCGCACCACTGAGTAGGTTGCTAAAGGTTTACGTGAAGATCTGAACATGAACAGAGACACGACTGGCAGAGTACCTTCTGTCTGTTGCCACGTACCCAGGACCAGGGGCTCGTGGCCAAATCGTCTAGGCCCTGGCGCTGCATCACGTTTTGTATTTGGATGCAGGGTCAAAATACTGGAGGTACGCTGGAAAGAGTCTGGTTGGGATGTACACTTACCCAGGACCAGGGAGTCGCGGCCGAAGAGGTCCAGGCCGTGGCGCGGCGCCTCGGCGTCTGTCACCAGCAGCCGGAACCACTGCTCCGCCACCGGCGCAAATCTGGCGCAAGAAGGAACCCATAGTTTGAAACCCCGTGGCATGAGCGCGCAGTTGCTTTGATGCATCGGGTGCTGGTGAGCAGGGCAAGGCGTGTGCCTCCCCAATTCGTGTGACTCCCCGATGTCTCAGCCGGCACAACTCTGTGTTTGTGGGGAACGGGAACTAGAGTGCATATGAGTCTGAATGAGGCGCCCGCATGAAGGGTGGCACACAAGGCTTGGCTGATTCCAGCTTTCACATCGTTCTCGGCCTAGCTACCAGACGTTTCCGCATCAGCGATCGCTCTCCGTCTCTGTCTAGGAATGCGTATCATGCTCGGGTGATGCTCACCTGTTGCGGAAGGTGCGAGATGCCGGGCGATGCCGTGTCGCGGCGGCGCGCACGCCCCACCGCCGGGAGCGCCCGGCACCCGCGCCCGCTGTCAGCTCGCCTGTGCAGTCAAAACCGATTCAGGGTGGGAAGGCCGCGAAACACACCATATTCGTACGACTGCAAGAAAAAAAACCGCTACTTCGTTGTGTAGCACACTACTACTCCTGGGACTTTGTGCCGAAAGTAGGCAGCGGCTTGCTTTCTGGAGGCAGTTCCAGCTTACCGGTGAGTTTGCCGCCTGGTCAGTCGGATCTCGTGTAGCCTGGGACAAAAAAGATGCCGCTGACCTGCAGGCGCGGGCGGCAGCACCAGCAACAGCCTCAGCGGCGCCTCATTTCCTTTGTCTAGGAAATTTGCAGTTGACTCAAGGCAAAGGCGACACACCTTCAGGCGGCGGCGGCGGCGCTGGCAGCTGCCGTGGAGGCGGCGCAGCTCCAATGCCGCCGGCCGCGAGTGTCTCCGCCGCCGCGCCAGCAGCATCCAGCACTAGCAGCCGCTGGTAGATGTCTAAGTGAGGAGAGTAGAATTCGGGCAGCAGCGCCGCAGCGGCTGCCTCCGGCGCCGCCGCCAGCAGCGCAACCAGCGAGCTGCAGGAGAGGAATGGATTGTATACTGCTGATTTGGTGTGCCCCACGCCTGCAGCTCTAGAGGAATGCACAGCCTAGGAGCAGGATCGTGCGCTGCGGCAGGCTGCAATTGAGGATTCCATCCGGGCTGGGGGAAGAAACAGCAGGTATACACTGATGCATTCCGGCTGGAGATACATCTTTGTTCAATAGAGACAGCGGAAGGGGAGCGGGAGCGCACCCCATGCGCTGGTCGCTGGGCTTAGCCTCGTGGGGCTCTGCCTCCGCCCACTCCGGCACGCGCGTAAACAGCAGCGCCCGCCCCAGCTCGCCTGCGCGCAGGGGAACCTCCGCAAACTTGGCATTGAGCAACGTATGGACGAGCGACGCCGTGCGTTGGGGCATTGAAACAGCAGCGCCAGCCTGCAAGCTGTTCACCGCCGCCTGCTGAACCTCTCCGGTGGATCCTGCGTGGGGAGGCTCCTGTCAGAGACCAACCTGCGTGCAGGCGTCGCTCGTAAACCCTAAACCCTAAACCCTAGACCCTAGGGCTTGGCAGCGATGAGCGGCCCCGCCTGCTGCAGCATTCTGCTTGAATTGCAACTTTCGACACAGTGTTAGGTGCAGCAGTTTCAAGAGAGGTACATGCTCATACCCGCACACATGCGCAGCTCGTTGGGCGCGGCGGCTATGAGCGGCCGCGCCTGCAGCAGTATAGTCTGGGATAGAATCTAGAAGATTCTCAGATACACAAAACAGCTGTACCTGCGTACATGCGCAGCTCGTCGGGCGCGGCAGCAATGAGCGGCCCCGCCTGCTGCAGCGCCGCCAGCACGCCGTTGACATCGTCGCCTTTCCGCAACGCAGCGGCGACATCGCGCAGCTGCAGCGGCGCGCCCGTGGCCTTCACCTCTGTACCGAGCGCAGTTTGGAACGAGCATCAGGGCAACAGCTGATGTCGGATACTTTAGCGGCACACCCGTGGCCTTCACCTCTGTGGTCACATGAAGCAAGGTCAGGTTCTCGAAGTTTGATTCTAATCAGCGGATGGCGTTGACGTCATCGCCTTTCCCTGGCGGTTCTGCAATGTCTCGCAGCTGCAGCGGCGCGCCCATGGCTATCACCTCTGTGCCAGGCGCGTATGCCATCAGAGGCGGAGCAGCATCATCACACATGAATCGCACGACAGCTGCCGGCGTCTCCTTTGCTCATCGCACTGGCCACGTCCTGCAGGGTTTAGCAGCGGCGCACCCGTGGCCTCTGCAGCCGCATAGTGCAGGCGGATTTTTGAAAACGAATGTCTTTGAACCATGTCACGTGATTGTCCTTCCTGCCCTGGTAGAATCACTTTTGCAGTACAATGAAACGCACCTTCGTCCTCGCCCTCCGAGAGGTCGTAGGGCCGCAGGTCGTCATCACTGTCGGTCTCAGTGCCCGGTCCTTCCTCGCCTTCCTGCTGCCTCGTTGCCGCCAGTGATGGTGCTGCGGCGGCGGCGGCGGCGGCGGCGGGCATGGCGGCGTCCAGCGGCGAGCTGCGGCGCTGGGCCGCGGGGCTGCCGTGGCCGTTTGCGGCGGGCGCGCCTGCGGTGTACACGTGATGTCAACTCGCGAGAGCCGTTTTTGTTTCAAGCCAGCGCTAGATGACAAATGTGTGTGACCGACGAGTCGTAAATGACCTGCAAAACTAGGCTGCCGCTCACTTTGCTGGTTGGCGGTGACTTTGTTCATCAAGCCAGGTGCATTCCGACAAAGTTGCCCACCCGCGCTGGCATGCCAGGTCTCCTGCGGCTGCAGCGACAGGTCGGCGCCGCCGCCAAACAGCGCCGGCTTGGACGGGTCCAGCACCAGCGAGAACAGCGTGCCCAGCCGCATGCCCTGCCGCCTGTAATGCAACAGGACGGAATGTTATTTTGACATGTATTAGAATGATCTTATCACGGGTTTCAAAAACAGCGCCAGCTTGGACAATAGGTCCAGCACCAGCGGAACCAGCGAGCCCAGCCGCATGCCCTGCCTTCTGCATAGAGAAGAGGATTGGCAGATGTCATTGTGTGGATCACAATTTCGGTGCCGTCCACAGTGCCGACTTGGAGGGTCCAACACCAGGGAGAACAGCGAGCCCAGCCGCATGCCCTGCCGTCTGTAATGCAACAGGACGGCAGAATTTACGATGGAAACTGTCCTTTTTCTCTGCTGCTTGCAGCGTCGCCGTCACCACACTGCGTCGCAGGCATGGCAGCAGCAACATCTCACCCGGTAATAAGCAGACAAGCCACAGGGTCTTAACGGTGTCTGACACTGATGTCAGGGCTGTCGAAGCGCGCCAACACCTGCCAGCAGCGCCGGCAGCAGCGGCAAGGCTGCCTCCCATGTGATTTCCGTTTCGGAACCCCAAATATGCCTCACGTGGATGCAGTGTCGGGGCCGTCCAGGTGCGAGCTGACGAGCGCCAGCAGCGAGCACCGGCAGCAGCAGCAAGGCTGCCGATGCGAATTTGCGTATGGGGACCCCATAACGTTCATGAGCATTACTCAATCGCAATTGTTGTGTGCATCGTTGTTTCACCTGACTGTGGTGTCGGGGCTGTCCAGGCGCGCGCCGACGCCTGCCAGCAGCGCCGGTAGCAGCAGCGAATTGCCCTCCAGCTCTTTTCGACCCAGGGTGGCCACTGCCGCACCCAGCGCCTCTGTCAGATAAGCCTGCGGCCAATTTGAAGATTAGCAATTGCCTCCTCAGGCTGCTTCTGTCCAAAACGCAGGATCCCAAGAAAGTAAGGAAAGTGCTGCGGGTACAGGCTAGGAGGGGAATGCGTGTGACGAGCAGGCCACCCTCCTGGCATTTGAAGGTGTTAGTGGCGGGCCGACAAGCTTAATTGACTGGCGTCATCATAACAGCAGCCAGCGTCTGCTCTGCAGGCCGTCCTGTGCACCCTTGTAGATCGTCCACTGTGAAAGCTGGAATGCCAATATCGATCCTGTTAAATCCACCTGGCGCGTCGGCGGCAGCTTGGTGAGCGCGGCCCTGTCGCCCCACAGCTGCGCCACTCGCAGCGCTGCCGCCGGCAGCGCTGCAGTCCCGGCGACTGCTGCATAACTGTCGCTGCTCGGCATTCTGATCCCTGATTCTCCGCCGTTGCTGCCGACGCCGCCCATCGCCGCCGGCGCATGCGCCAGCAGCGAAATGACGAAGTGCAGCGCCGGCAGCGGCAGCGACCGCGCAAGCAGCAGCCGATCGGCGAGCAGGAAGCGCACGCCCGGGCAGCCCCACAGGCGCCTGCAACAAGCTGATGTATCTGTCACCTTCAGTTGGTGATAAGCAGAATTTGAGAATATGCGGTGCCGTCGTCACCCTGAAAGTGCGCCGTGAGCCTGCGAGGAATATTGCACAATGCATGTGTACCACAAGGTTCGAGTTCGGCACAGGGCCATCAAATTCATGGTCCCCCTGCATCACTGGGGCGCCGATGTCGCACCGCAGTATGAGATCCGCAAGCGCAGCGGCCACTGGGCCGAACGACTTCGGCGGCCCGACGCCGCTCGGCGCGACGCCAGCCAGATTGCCGGCTGCTCCGCCGCTGCTGTTGCCGCTGCCGCCGCCCGCGGCCGACGAGGCTGCGGCAGCGAGGCCGGATATTGGCTGCATGTGCGGCTGGCCAGATCCGTCCAGCAGCCGCAGCAGCGCTTCCAGCAGCTTCTCGAGCGCAGCGGCGTCTTCAATGGCGGCAATCAGGTCTGCTGCCGCAGCTGCCATGGCGGATGCCGGCGGAGCGCCGCTGCTGGCTGCTTCGCCTGACGCGCTGCTGCCGGGCATGCTGCCTTGCTGCTGGCCCTGTGGCCGCCCTGGGTTTTGATGCGGCGGCGCCTCGTCCGAACCGCTGAAGAGGGCCCACAGCGCTGCCGCTACAGGCTGCGCGTGGCCGCGGCGGCACAGCCGAGCCATGACGTCCGCCGCGAAGCTGGCTGCCGGTGCCGCGCCCGCGCCCTCCAGCCGCTCATGCTGCCCGCCGCCACATGCGCTGCCGGGTGCTGCGATACTGCTGCTGCCACCGCTGTTGCTGCACACGCCGCCGGCAGGTGCCGAGCCGCCGCTGCCGCCAACGCCGCCGCCACCGCGAGCCGCCGCGGCGAGCGCTAGCTGGCGCACCAGGTGCGACACAAAGGCGGCGGGGCGCAGCGACGCCTCGCCCGCGGTAACGGAACGGTCCGGCACGGACGCCAGCGCCGCTGCCACCTCGCCGCTGCGGCCTGCTGCAGCCGCATTGTCGCCCTCTGCACAGTGCGATGCCGCAGTGAGGTTGATCCAGTAGATCTCCATTGCAAAGCCTGGTTCGAGGGTCAACGGCCACATGTCATGCCGAAATAGGCCTTGCAAATGAGCACGTCACATCGTGTGACTCGATGGCCATTATCAATTCCGAAAATGCGTTTTGCTGGCTTTCGGCATGGGAACCTGCATCTGCAGCTGCGTCCGCGACAAGCTCCGAGATCCCGCCGCTGCCGAGCACGCCAAAGCGCCGCGCCAGCAGCGCCGCCGCAAAATCGGCGGCCAGCGCCGCGACTCGCACCGTGGAACCCACGGCCGCCTCGGGCTGCACCAGCGCCAGGTGCCTGCAACCGGCAATGTTCAGAATGTAAGGACTGCAAGGCTACTACTGCTGTTATGATATTCTTGGAGTGCTTTGCTGTTCCGACCACTGGATGTGACTGTTTTGCATGATGTGCAAAGGCTTTCGAAGGTGTACTGGTTGCTAATGCAGCACAAGCCACGCGGAATGCATGCACAAACCTGTCGGCCTGTCTATTCAAACACAGAAACTGGATGCCGGCATGAAAAAGAACATGGCGCACGAGACGAGAGCGAGGAGCGCGGCGGGCGCCGGCGCCTGCATGAACACGGCCTCCAGCAGCGGCGCCGCGGCCGGCACCCGCGGCAGCCACTCCCCCGCCACCACTGCGACCGATTCAAGACAACTCGTAAATCGGCGTGCAATACCAATCCGGCAGACGTCCTGTCAGCATGCATGTCGCAGCAGTTGATCTATACACCAGTGCGCTCAGCATGCAACTGCACGGTATGGCCACCTGTCAGCAGGTGCTCGGCGAGCAGCGGGAACTGGCCGCTGGCGTGCAGCGCCGACCGCAGCGCCGCCGCCGGATCTGTGCTTGTTGCCGCTGCATCCGTCAGCTGCCACCCGATCGCCAGCAGCTGCTGCTCTGCGTTTGGGGTATCCTGATCTTCGCCCGATGGCGTGCTTCGAAGCCTGGAGCTGGACTCGGTGAGGAGTGAGTCGCCATTTGGCGCTAACCGGGAGGCACGCTCCGCATGCTTCGGCACGGCAACGCTGGTGGTCAGCGGAGCTGGATCGAGGCCAGCCACAAACAAGTCCCCCAGAGCAAGCAGCAGGGAGCGCAGGGCTTGCGCATTGGGCTGCTTCTGGGTGTCGGAAGCGGATCGCGTAAGCAGCAAGCACCAGGCTTCAACATATCGCCCCGCAAGCCTCGGCAGCTGGTTACCCCTTTCTTCGGACATCTCAGAACATCGTTAGGTTGCAGCAAATCGCAATATGGCCGGCCGTGCGTGAACATTGCTGTGCGAATTTTGGCAGCCGAATTTTGGCCGAATTTTGGCCGAATTTCATCAGTCATCGATCCATCAATCGCATCCCCTGCGACGTTCTGCAAGGTCGCGCCAGACTTCATTCTGCCCTCATGGCACTGAAGTGTGGGAACACTTGTTCCGCCGGGTCTTGCAGCGCCGCTAGCGCAGACGACGTAGCATCGATAGTCGTAACGCAGCAACCACGTGCTGCTAGCGCTTTCACAACGATGCAAGGTCTCAGAACCGCTGCTGCGGCCATCCTGCTGCTGGACATCGTGTTGCAATCAGGCGGCACTGCTGCCGCATCGTTGAGAGGCGTAGATCCAGCAAAGGCAGCATTCTACACTGATGCCCAAGCACGCGGCAGCTTCACCTGCTTTGATGGATTGAAGACGGTGCCGGCAGCGGCTCTAAACGACAACTACTGCGATTGCCCCGATGGCAGCGATGAGCCTGGCTCATCTGCCTGCATCGGCGGCACATTCTACTGCCGCAACAGGGGCCACCAGCCGCGCGTGCTGTATGCCTCCTTCGCGGACGACGGCATCTGCGGTGACTTCTGTTATGCTTGGCGATTCGCATCGGAGGCTGCCAGGCGCTTGTTTGCTGAGCACGCCGGCCGCGCCCGCCCGTGCTCCCGCATCCCTGCCGCCGCAATACAGACAGTTCAGCCTGCCATGACCACACCCATCTGATCCTGCACTACAGACTGCTGCGATGGCTCGGACGAGGCGCGTGGCGTGTGCAGCAACGTGTGCGCCGAGAAGGGGCAGGCGGCGCGGGAGGCACTGGCCGCCGCCGCCAAGGAGGCCGAAGCCGGCAACAAGGTGGGTTTCTGTCTCTGCAATGCAGGAGGCAGACACGAAACATTGAAGGCCCCAGAGGTTAGCAACTACCTTCTGCCCTACGAACGAGGAGACGCTGCCAAGTAGGCAGCACACCCATTGCGGAGAAGACGCGGTCGGCTACCTTGTGTGCACATCTGAAGCATTGCGCAACCCGCTTGCAGGTGCAGCGGCAGCGGGTGCGGGATGCGCGGACGTCCAAGTCGCAGTGGCAGGCGCGCAGAGAGGCCATCAAGAAGGAGGAGGCGGGGCTGCAGCCGCAGGTCAAGGCGCTCGAGGGTGGGTGACTCTGGGCTGAATCCTACCCTTGTGTCACCAGAGTCTCGTTGAAGATTGCTGATGAAAACGCTCCCCCTGGAGAGAGCAAGCTGGCTGCAGCTGGTCCTGGCCCTCGAGGGTGAGTGCACAAACTAAACCACCCGTGTGTCAACAGGAGCTGTTAGAAATTCCGGAAGAAAGAGCCGCTCTTAATTGAAGTAGGCACCGCTGCAGCCGCAGGTCAAGGCGCTCGAGGGTGAGTGAATCACCTCATCCATAGGATTTCTCGAAGTTTGCGACCAGACTCAGCTGCCCTTGTAGACAAGGAGGAAGCAGCGCTGCAGCCGCTGGTGAGGATGCTCGAGGGTGAGTAGTTCAGCTGAGGCATGATCAATTTTCGAAGTCAGCAGCCAATCAAGGCGCCCAAGGGTGGGTGTCCTGCCTGAACGCAGCACGAGAAAGTTGTCTCCGCAGTGCAACGTTTCCTGTCTCAGTCATGTCGTCTTTGCATACACCAAGAGGGTGGAGGAAGACAAGCAGCCAGCCGTCAACGAGCGCAAGGGGGCTGCCGACACCGTTGCACATGCACTAGGGTTTCTCGACATTCAAGTGTTTCCTGACCGCCGCGCAGATGCCAAGAAGGTGGCGGAGGACAAGGAGCAGGCCGCTCGCGAGCGCAAGGAGGCTGCAGCGGCCAAAAGGAAGGCCGCAGAGGAAAAGCGTAAGGCCGCCGCGGAGAAGCGCGAGGCGGCAGCGGAGGCACGGGAGGCGGAAGCGGCAGCTGCCGCGGAAGTGGATGCGCAGCGCCGGGCACAGGCGGAAGCCACGGCGGCGGCGGCGGCGGCGGAGCGGCAGGATGGTGACGATCTTTCAGGAACTGACGACGGCGGCCGGCGCAAGTCAGCGGAGGAGCAGGCGGGCGGCTCGGGCCAGATCACCTACGAGACCTCCCCTGACGTGAGCGCGATGCCCTCCTGCCAGTCTCTCACCCTGTGACTGTCAATAATGAGGAACCGGTTCATTTTCAGGTTTCCAAGCAGAGCCTCGTTGATGTCGCAAAACAACAGACGCTGAAGAGGAGGTGCAGCTGCCGGGCTCTCGCGAGCAGACCTGATGGCCGCTCGCTTTGGCGCCGCAGGCGCTGGCCGCCGCAAACGCGGCAATGCAGAAGGCGCTGGGCAAGTCCGCGCAGGACCTGTTTGCGGAAGGAAAGGACGCGGAGCAGGCGACAGAGCCACGGCAGCCGGACCCGGAAGCGGCCAACGCCGCCGCCAAGGCGGCCGAGGCGGCGGCCGCCGGCACCGGCCAAGTCGAGTTTGACAGCAGCCCGGAGGCGCGTCTTGACTCGGAATTCAGCACTCCCAATAACCTGTGTGGAGGTGCAGAGCGAGTGCAATTTGGTAACCTGCGCAGTCTCGAGACATGTCGAGCCCGCATCAACGCAGTGGAAATCCATGCGCTTGTTGATTACATGCGCTGACCTGCCTGGCATTTGTCAACCCTGATGATCCTCTGCCCGTGACCACTGCAGGTGCTGGGGCGCGCCACGCGGATCGCAATCGAATTCACAACCCAGATATGTATGGGGTATCGTGCTCGTGTACCCCCGCAGGCCTAGCGCGCGCCACGCACACGATGAACAAGGCGCTTACTAAGCAGGGCCAGACGCTGGAGGAGAGAGATACGGAATGATGAAACGACGAGACGAATGTCAAATGGAAGCAATGTCTTGCCGCTCTGCAGGCCTTGGCGCGCGCCTGGCGCCTGATGAACGAAGCGCTGGCGACATAGGGCCAGACGCTGGAGGAGCTGCGAGATTGATGAAAGATGATGCGAAATGCGGTTGCTGCAGGGGATTTGAGATGACGGAACGATGATCGTCGTGGGAGACAAATGCTTTCTTCTGGCTCTGCAGGCGCTGGCGCGCGCCACGCGCACGATGGAAGAAGCGCTGGCGAAGCAGGGCCAGACGCTGGAGGCAATGCGGGACGCGGCGGACGCGGAGGCCGCGACAGGCGAGCTACGGGCGGCGGTGGGCGAGCCAGCGGCAGCGGACCAGTCGGCTGACGCGGAGCATGCCGCAGTGGTGCGCATGCTGAATTCAGCTGGAAGATCGTCCTGGAGCTCAGCTGACGCCCAACCGAAAAGTGTAAGAGGCCAGCAAAAGGTGTCACGAAGGTGCGGCCCGCCGCATGAGCGGCGCTGATTGAGCTTGTGGCGGCTGTTTTGACTGTGCTTTTGTGCAGAAGGCTGCGCTAATGGACAATGAGGGACGCCTTCGCAACCGCCACTGCTGTGAATTGGGTCGGGATTTTATATTTCCGATCATCAATCACCAATCATCAATCACCGTCAATCTACAGGCTGCGCCGGCGAAGAAGTTGGACGAGGAGAATTCCGCCCGTGAGACGATGGCGTAATTGACCGCGGCCTGGACCAATGAAGTTTTTGAAAGCAGGAACCTCGGGAACCAGATGCGAACTCACTTTTGCAGGCTGCGCCGGCGGCAGTTGAGAAAACAGACGAGGAACGAGCCCGCGAGACCATGGCGCAGTGGGTGAAGACTTCAGACACGCCGCTGGCGGATGAGGCGGAAGCGGAGGAGGAGGCGGAAGCAGATGAATTGGAGGAGGAGGAGTCAGCTGCTGAGGAGGAGGCGGTTGCGGAAGCCGAGGAAGAGGTGGCGGAAGAGGTGAGTTCCCGAGGCAAGCCGCACGTGCTACCTTGGTTCATGGCATTGGAAGCCGCAGTAGCGTTCGAGCTCACACCACGTGTCCGACTCTGTATAGGCATCTTGCTTGTCTGGCACACCACCTGGCGGCATGTATCAACGGCAGGCGCAGTCAACGCCCCAGGAGCTGTGGCAGTGAGAGGTATTGCCGCAGTCTGCGCAATCGGTACACTCCCTAGTGGATGCACATAGCTCACTGCCATCAGCACGCTCACAGAGGTCAGCACACGCTCTGCAGGAGGCTCTGGAGGAGGAAGCAGCAGAGGAGGAAGCAGCGGCGGCGGAGGGCGAGGCTGCGACGACTGCGGCGCTCAAGCCGGGCCTGGGTGCAACGCTGCAGCGCGGCCTCTACTGGGTCGGCAGCCTGCTCAAGCGCAAGCCAGGTGGGCTTTGGGACTTGCGACATAATCTAGACATTTGACAAAACAGCGCGGACTGGACTGGGTCGAAAGCCTGCGCAACCCAGGTGCAGGCTGGGTGGGGGGTCTATGATGGGGTCATATGATGATCAGGCAACAGCTGCACAAGGCGGATCTGTTCTGCTTGTCACACCTGGCCTGTGGGTGAATGAGGCAGCTCAGCTGGAGGGACTGGCCGCGGCCGCATCTGCGGTACGCGGCGTGATGTTTGCCTGACTATCTTGTTTGCGCCAACCTTTTGTGCCAAGTCCTCATATGCGACATCTTTGCTCACTTGTTTGCACGTTTGCCCCGCAGTCGAGATGGCGGAGCTGGAGCGGCTGGAAGCCGCCGCCTCCGCAGCGCGCGACGCGCTGTCCGCAAAGTCCGGCATGCTGTCCGATATGCAAAGCGAGGCGCAGGACCTGGAGGGGAAACTAGCGCGGGACTACGGCCCGGAAGACGCCTTCCTGTCCCTGGACGGCCAGTGCTTCACCGCGACGGCGGACAAGTACACCTACGAGGTGTGCCCCTTTGGGCGCGCGGCGCAGAAGGAGGGACACAGCAGCACCAGGTGAGGAGTTGATTGATGCATCCTAGTTTCCTCATTTGAACCCTTGCGCACGGCGCAGAAACAGGACGGTGGCAGCACCAGTGAGCAGCTACTCTGTCGAATTTCTTTTCTAATACTTGTGCTTCTTTCTTATTGATCACCTTTTGGGCGCGCTGCGCTAAATGAGGGCGGCAGCAGCGCCAGGGGGTAGTGCCAGTTGACACCCAACAACCGAATTGTTGATGCCGTTACCTGGTTGGTCACTGCGTGATTCATGATGGTGCTGGCGTGACGGGCAGATTGCGGACGTCTGTGTTTCTTTTCTCTCTGCAAGCAGCTGGCAACCATCTGAAAAGCTTGGCCACAGTCGAGCTCTGCACGGAACTGACGCCCGATGACACACCTGCGCTGCAGCCTGGGCACGTTCCAGCGGTTCGAGGACGACTACAGCGCGATGGCGTTCGAGCAGGGCGCCGCCTGCTGGTCCGGCCCCGCGCGCAGCATCCGGGTGCGATATCTTGCACAGATAACTGTTCGAACCCCTTAAACCCTACATATGCCTTCTTCTTCTGGACGCTCGACCGCTGTTTCAAGTTTCGCCTCACGCCGTTTGCTCAGGCCCAAGTCGTCAGCCCTGCACAGCTCTAATATCGTGGCAGGCTCTCCAGCACAGATGATGGTCTGACCTGCTGTGTCATTGCCCGCAGGTAGAGTTGTCGTGCTGCTGGGCTCGCTGATAGCTGACCGCGATCAGCGAGCCCAGCCGTTCAAAAAGCTGCTAAATAAGAAACCGCTGTCCATCCTTGTGTGCAGGTGGAGCTGTCGTGTGACGCGAAGGAGGAGCTGACCGCGACCAGCGAGCCCAGCAGCACATGACACACCTACGAGTTCGAAAACACTGTTGAGTTGTCATGTCAGCAAGTGGAACTGTCGTGCGGCGCAAAGGAGGAGCTGACAGAGATCAGCGAGCCCAGCCGCTGCGTGTACGGCGCCAAGCTGCGCACATCTCATTGACACACCATTGCCAAACATAGCTTCAAACCCACTGGTCGCCCTCTAGGTGGAGCTGTCGTGGGGCTTGAAGGAGGAGCAGCCATCAACGAACCCAGCCGTTGAAGTCTCGAAGCACCTCGAAAGACAAACAACCTGCAAGCATGTTATAGGGTAATGCGCACAGGCGGAGCTATTGTGCGGCGTGAAGGATGAGCTGACCGCCATCAGCGAGCCCAGCCACTCCGTGTACGGCACCAAGCTGTTAGAATTTCACAGCTACTGGATATTTACAATACTGGAAATCATACCATGTACTCCTGCACGCAGGTGGAGCTGTCGTGCGGCATGAAGGAGGAGCTGACAGCCATCAGCGAGCCCAGCCGCTGCGTGTACGGCGCCAAGCTGCGCACGCCCAGCCTGTGCAGCCGGGCGCTGCAGGAGCGGTGGCAGGCCGAGGCAGAAGCCGCGCAGGCGGAACTGGACGCGATTGGCCGGGACGAGCTGTGATCAAGTGGTCAGCCGTAAATGAGAGTTGTGTTCAGAGGTCTGGTGTCACAACTCTTGTCGGTGCTCGACCTCAGTCTCCTTGAGGATCTCCATTGCCAATCGCCAGTGGCAGAGCTTGGGTTTGGAGATCGATGCCAAGCTGCAAGGTGGCAAATGGCGGGGCGGTGGGCGGCAGCGGCGGTGTTGCCTTTTGATGCCGGCGAGTTGGGGGACCTGGGCTGCGAGAAATCAAGCAATGTTGGGGTACACGACTCCCACTAAATGAGAAACCGTGCTTTCAGAAGTCCTCAGTAGATGACCGCCCTCAGTAGTGTGTTCGATGATGTCACGCACATCGTCATGAGTGATGTCATCCGTTGGGCTGGAGCTCACTGCGCTATTGCATGATGCCATTTGTAGCGCTTGCACAGAGTCGCCGCACGGTTGAATGTCGTATCGCTACAGGAACAGAGTGCAGGAACGTTCGGGAGCATGCAAGACTCTTTCCGTGGGCACTGCCGTTTCCAGCATTCTTGTCCACTCGAGCCGACAGTACGGGCGCCACAGCCCCCGAACAGTGGCTCCACACTATCTGCGGTATCACGTCGTTATTTTCGGTTGCTGCGACCCTATATTAGGCTGTGCAGCTGCAGGCCTTGACCGGGGTGACATTTGTTGGTGCGACGCGGCGCGCCGCAGCCACAACCGTGGTCTTCATTCTCCACTGTCTCGGCCTGTGTGTCGTATTCATCCTCTCATGCTGGGTGTACTTGCCAGCTCCAACAGCGCGGTTCATCTGCATCGGCCTTCAAGCAGGCGTCATGTACCTGCTCTGTGGCTGGGTCGCACCGGCCCTGTGGCACAATTACTATTGTGGCGGAGGTGAGATGTGCACAGATTTACGATGATTTGAAGCAGCGTCACACTGACATTCACCAACAATACAAGCCTCACGAGGATATGTGTAGGGCGCTGTCAGATGTTTCTCTACACTGTGTTGATGCGGATGCCATTGCGCAGCTATCACCTCAGCCAGCAGCACGACAGGGCAGTTGTCGATGCTGTGGTTGAAAGTGCTGCAACTGTCGCCACCCGCTGGACGGCACGAGCATACAAGTGGAATATCTAGCGATTAACGGTTGGTAACAGAGGGACCTGCTGCAACGTCTCGAGTATAAGGTGTGCACACAGCTATTATACAATTTGATGGCAGCCGCCGACGGCAGCTTCGAGCAGGGCGATGTTCTGGACACGATCCTGCACAAGGTACATTCTGTATGCTGGCTGTGGCTGAGGCATTAAACGTCACTCTGCACTACACATGCCAAATCTGTTCGGTGTGGTGCGAAAGGGTGCAGGATTTGTATGCCCTCGACTACAAACATCGACATGCATGTGCCCAACAATAACGAACTGCTACTGTTGTTGCCCGCCTTTGCGCATGCGTAAATGTTGTTCCTGGCCGTGCATATGTGCAGCAAGGTATGTCACTCTGCTCTCAGTCGAATGAACCCGATTTGCAGGCCCAAATGTGTCTGTACTTCCGCGAGGCATTGCAGAACATGTTAAATCCGCTCACACTCGTGTGGGTGACCAACGCCGCGCCCGCGCACGCGCCTGCGGCGGCGCCCTCGCATGCGCCCACGTCCGCGATGTCTGCACCCCTCCCTGTGGCCCTTGCGACCGATCCTGCGCCGCCCACACCTGTTCTGGAGAAGCTGATACAGCTGAAGGCCTGGAACAGAACCGCTCGCGACATCCTGGCGATGCTGGAGGTTTGTCTCAGTGGCGTTTGCTACTTTTAGAGTCATTTTGCACAACTCTTGCATTGCAATGAACGAGTCAAATACCATTGCGAGGCTCACAGTCGCGGTGCATCAGATTCATGATCGCTTGTGGATAGGCATATAATTGTTCTTCTAACTTTCGTTCTTTATACATCGATGATGCAGCTGTCGCAGCAACCTGATGATGCCTTCGACCGGCGCATTCAAGCCGCACGGACCTTGCTGCGGAGGCTCGAGCAGACGATTGACGGAGCTTCTCAAGCGGATCTGCTGGACGTGTTGCTGCACAAGGTGAGAGCACAGCGCCATCGCCTCTGCCAGAGCTTGCCCGCGCGTGATTGTTGACTGTTCAGGACGGCAAATTTGCGCAAATTTGCGCAAATTTGCGCTTTAAAGGCATGCATGGTTCATCAGCCTTGGTTTGCACCAGCATGTAAGGAAATCAAACGGGTTGAGAACACTCTGCTTCAGGTGGAGCGCTGCGGCATGCTCGCCGCTGCCATATGGCATGCACCAGAATTACCGGTCCTGGCAGCGTTGGCAGCGCAGTCAGATAGCTATAGCAGGAATACAGCAACGGCAGCGGCAGTCCTCCGCCTTGCAAAGCGGCAGCAGAACACGGCACGAGTGGCGCTGGTGGCACAGGCAACCGCAGCGGAGACGGCGGCGGCAGCAGCAGCAGCAGCAGCTACAGCAACGGTAGCAGCAGCCGCCGCAGCAGCAACGGCGGCAGCGGCACTGGCAACAGTGGCAGCGCCACCCAGCAGCAACCGTGGCGGCGGCATTGCAGCAGCAGCAGCAGCAGCAGCAGCAGCAGCAGCAGCAGCAGCAGCAGCAGCAGCAGCAGCAGCAGCAGCTGCGAAGACTGCGGCGCCAGGAGCTGTGGGGACGTCAACAGCGGCGGCTGCAACGCCTGCGGCAGCGCTGACGGGTGCTGGTGCGACGGCGCCTGCACCGGCCGCTGCAGCGTGCACGACTGCTGCGGCAACAGCGAGGCCGGCAGCGGCGTCTGCACCGTCGGCAGCTGTTCCCAGCACAGGCGGCGCCAGGGCGGCGGCACCTACTGCAGCCACAGCGGCATCCGCAGGTTCTTCAACAGCAGCTGCAGCAAAGCCGACAAGGGCACCGGCGGTAGCAGCAGCGGAGCCAGCAATGAGCGGCAGCAGCGGCACCGGCAGCGTCGGCGGCGCATCCAGCTGCAGTGCCATCTCTGGAACGGGAGCGGGCAGCAGTGGCGGCGGCAGCGCCCATGGCGCGACATCAGCCGCCAGCGGAGCACTGGCAGCTGCTCCGCTGGTACAGCACTGGGACTGCCACATGTGGCAGTCCCAAGCGCCCACCCGTGCCCTGAATTGGCAGCGTGGCCGTCCAAAGGTGCTTGAATTTAATGGCATCGCGCGAGAGCCAAAAAAGTCATCAGCAGCATGTCCTTGTACATTGTAATGTCAGCAATGTAGAGTCAGCTGAAAGTCGTTGCGCACAGCGATCCTGCCAATGTCGATTTCATCAGCATATTAGCCATTTTGTTTCAGATTGCAGCTGTGCACTAGTGTATGAGTTGGCATGAACAGAAGTTCTGACTACATTGGGTGCTGCCAAAGTTCACATGGTTGTACTCTACCACACTTGAAAGCAAGGGGAGTACCTTTGCTCCAATTCTTGGTTTGCGATCGAGCATAGCGGCAGGAATGTGTGTTCACATGCCGTGGCGGACGACAGGAAGGGCGATCCAGCAGGATTGGGTGACATCCACCTGCATCCTGTGCATAGCACTCGCACATCTGCTGAAATCCATTGCAATGGAGCACATGCTGCATGACGACAGCTGCCATTTGGCATCGGAAGCTGATCAGGGTTTGTTTGGTTTCTGCGTTCTGATGCCATTTCTGCTGGATTCCCTAGAGTCCTTCGCAATTCGTGGCGCTCGCGACACCTCAGGGCCAAGAGAACAAAGGACAGCAGGCTGTCCATCCACAGCTTGCTGGCGCCTCGTCCAGTCTGGTCCTGGCAATATTTCTCTTTCTCGCTGCTCATTCATCCGTCTTCGTGCTACCACCAGCCCCCCATCATTTCCTTCCGCAAGAGCTGCCCCCGCCCTCATCGGCCGGCCTCGCTCTGCAGCTGATACGCGATCTGCTCCTTGATCCAGCTGCGGTCTCGCTGCACGTATGTGCCTGCCCCCCGCTGGTTCACCAGCAGGAAAACCTGGGCCTGCGCACACCGGCCACGATTTCGGTGCTCGTACATTGCATAATTGCTTTGCTTTGGCATCACTGCGCTGGACAGAGCACGAGCACATTCCACCCCACGCGACTGCACTTCGGTAGCAATGACACATAGCTTGTAGCATCACGAAATTTATGCAAAATCCCACCATGTGGTCCAGCCAGCTGTACAGGTCTGCCAGCTGGTAGGTGACCTTGCCCACTTGCGGGTTCAGCTCCGAGAGCCGCAGCTCAAAGCGCTCGGTCAAAGCTGCGTAGACACAGTGCGGTGTTCTCGACTCCATTCAATTTGGGCGTCTTGAGTGTCAGTTCAGCTTGCTGTCCCGACGTGATCAGGTTAGTACACGGTTGCCGCTTGCGCGCACCGCTGACGGCTTTCGCAGGCGAGGCGAAGTCCATCCACAGCCTGGAGTCAATGTTGGTGGGCTGCAGCATGATGTACGTCTTGTCTGACTGCGGTTGAACGCGATCCAAATCAGCTCCACCGCCATCTGTAGTGCTCACTGCTGTGCGCCGCAAGCGCTGCAGGACACTGCAACGGGAAAAGACTTACCATCGCAGGGGGAGCTGGTCCAGGTGCCTCCCACAGTCTCAGGCTGCCTCACAGGATCTTTCTGCCGAGTTTTGATTGGTGTTACCAACTGTGGTGCAGCTGCACCTTGCTCAAGCCGTTTGACGATCTGGATTGGTTTGCAAAAGCAGACGCGGTTTGGGATTGTCGCCGGACCCGAATTCGCTGCCTCTTGCTACAGCGCTGAAGTTGGGGGCCAAGGTGCGTGCAAGCAACTGCGAATGACGGTAGATTGCGCGTCAGCATGTTATGCGCGATCCGCGACTTCCTCTGCTTCGTGCATCCCCACTTCCAGTTCTCATGGCGGGCCGGTTTGCTCAAGACGATCGCTTCCACACAGCAGGAAGATTCGATCAAAACCCCGCTCCATGCGATGCCAGTCCCTGCTGACGATATGAGGAGCGTGGCGGGCTTTCCGGCACATCGTGCTGCACCCGCGCCTGTGCCAATTGCGATGCGGCGCAATTTGGATACACCGGAAGTGCTTGCAAGTCGCTCTGCAGCGGAGAAAGTGGTGGGCGCAGCTTACAGAGATCAGAAAGATTGTGCACTCGAACCACCCCGACCCTACACAGAGCCTGCCGCCCTCCACCGAGCGTGCCGCCATAAGCTTCTGTGGCCGTCATCGGGCGACTGGGCGGTCATTTTGGTCTATCATGCTCACCGACTGCTGACATCACATTGGCACCTGGCAGTTACGTTGCCTTTGCGTAAGTATCTCGCGCTCGATGCTGACTAACAGCTCACGTGTGGCAACTGCCCAGGAAGGTGGGCCCTGGCCTGCACGTGCCAGTGTGGTTCAAAATCTCGATGCTGGAGCGTCTTGGCATAATATCCTATCGCAGCACTCCGAGCCGCCTCTAAAACTTCTCATCTAAAACAAACAGGTGCGCTGCCCCAGCTGCTACGTCCGCAAAAGGTGCTGCACCTGCGAAACCGCAGCAGGTCTTTTCTGTGAGCGGCTTTGCCGTGCAGATCCTTCGTGCGGGCAGACCTTTCAGCAAAGTTTGTGGTCTCTTGAAGCAGTTCGAGACTTGTATTCGCACAGTGTTCTCTCGTGGTGCTGGCAGCAGCATCAGTGCAAGCGATCCGTGCGTAGTGTACGGCGCGCTTCGCTGCCGGCGGCTCGGCGCATTTTTTCCAGCTCACTGCTGGTTTTAAAGCTGCAGACGAGGAATAACTGCGGAACTGTGAGGATGCTATGCTCTCTGTGTCGGCTGCCTGCATGCTGCACCTGCGTGAACCTCTCAAAACTTATCAGTGCCAGGCTGATTGCCGACGTTCAGCGTCACAGCAGCCAGCTCAAAAACCGATTTTAGAATCTCTCCAACATGTCATCGTGCTTCAATGCAATGCGTGAGAATGTCAGCTGGCGCCGGTAATTCTCGCCATGTGTCTGCACGTGCAGTCAGATCACGCAGCATACTTGTCCTGTGCCTCGCACAGGACTGCTCAGCCTGCTTCACATGAAGCAGCCATAAACCGTTTTCGTTTCACGCCAAGCTTCCCAATCTGCTGCACAGCTTGAGTGACGCGCATGTTGCTGACGTGATGTGTGTGTATGCAATCGCAGGTGCAACCATGGCGAGCTCGCTGCTGGTCGTCGCCGTGCTGGCGCTCGCCATCACCTCCGTGTATGCAGCGGACCCTGACCCCGTGAAAGGTGCGGCGACGCATTGAACATGCTTTCTATATTTTGCTGAAAATTGGTCTGTGGTCTGTCACTCACATCGTGCATGCAGCGCCCAACCACCAGCCCAGACATTCTTGCCTATTCCCTTTCTACGTTCGGCGCCCTTGAATCAACATGAGGTTGCCGTTCCCGTTCATCTATGTCTGCAGAAATTTTGGTAGCGATGACAAATCTTCTGCACCACCGCGCAGACTTCCCTTCCACGGTGAACGGTTCGGACTTCATTCTGCGCAGAATTGATCGCCCTGTTAACGCCGCTAACAACGGCACCGGTGGAAACATGTAAGCATGCTCATGGCGCCATCTGTCTGTGTCATGTGGACGGAGCTTCCATTTTGTTTATGAGCTACTTCAACACTTAACAAGAAAGTGGTAGATGCTGTCTCTGACTGACGGCTCGCGCATTTCTTTCCAGTTACGCTGCGAATATCAAGACATTTCCCCAGCTCACCACTCAGGTGGTTAATTGCCGCCTTGCCCGACAGAGGCATCACTCACAGCGGTACCGCTGTGGCATTGTTGCTGAAGCGGATTTAGAGCGGCAGCGCCGCCACCGGTACCAACAACGCCGTGGGCGACTCGGTGCATGCAGAATCCTTGCGAGACAACTCCAACATCATGATGATCGCCTGCCGCAGGGCCTGTCCTCTGCCTACGCCGTCCTCAAGCCCGGCGGCGAGCACCTGCCGCACTGGCACCTGCGCTCCTCGGAGCTCCTGTTCCTCATCCAGGTGTGCTGAAACAAGCAGACCTGTCAAGCGCACAGTGAGCTCGAGCACAGCCAGATCTCATAGCGATCTCATCGCACGCCTCTCCCCATTCCGGTTCTCTCGCACAGTATGGCATGAGGGAAAGTTCACGCGAGGTATAATCTTGAAAACCCTCTCCGCCATTTCGCTGCAGGGCAAGCTGCAGGTGGACTGGCTGGACACCGCCGGCGGCCTGTACGAGTTTGTGCTAAACCCCCTCGACCAGGTAAGGTTCATAACGGCTCAGTTTTATTTAGGCAGCGCAGCCCAATTGCTTTATGCAGTCTCCAATCCAGGTCATGATCTGTGGTCAGCAGCGTATCCTGTGCTCATCTGCTGCGCTGCGCTGCACTGTCTTGACTCACAGCTTCTCAGAAAAATTCTCCACGACAACAACTTCGGCAGCGCTGGCCAGCTGGTGAATCTCTTGGACGTCTGCGGCGGCTGCAACAGCTGAGCGATTCGGTGTCTCCTGCTCAGGTCATCATTCCGCGCGGCGTGTCGCACAGCCTGCGCAATGTTGGCGACGTTGAGAGCATCAACTTCAGCGCGTTCAACTCCGAGAACCCTGGCACCGCGGTGGGTTCATTCTGTGATTCAATCACCTACCTGTCAAAACCTCACTCTTGTCAGTCACCACAGACCGCGAGTG
>JAABUM010003046.1_pt1 | contig 21404 bp, 20 predicted proteins | sample 5559161 | NCBI WGS metagenome assembly JAABUM01 (sample SAMN10711868, study PRJNA513369) | rock metagenome | isolation source: Antarctica rocks | place: Antarctica: Victoria Land, Siegfried Peak nord
CCGGAGACGGGCGCCCGCGGCGGGCTGACGGCGGAGCCCGCCGCGCGGTTGAGGCTCCGGGGCCGTGGCCATCCCAGACCACTCACCCGCGCTAGTGCCTGTGACCATGTCCGCGGGAGCGGTGATCGAGCGGCGCGTAGCGCAGACCCTGGGCGACGACAGCGCCGACCGCTGTCGCGCGCCAAGCCAGGCGCATGAGGGGGCCGGCCTGAGACGCCGACCCCGCCGCGCCCAACGCCCGATAGAGCGCCAGCGCCTGCACGGCGCCGCTGAGCTTGCCGGCGCGCGTAGAGCCCACCGCGGCCGGATGCGGACGAGTGAAAAAGACGACGAGCCCCATGACGAATTGTCCGCCGAAGCGGAGGGCAATGGCCTGCTCCAGCGCGCGCTCCCGCCGACCGCGACGATGGATCGCGCACAGGGCGGCCAGAGCGAGGTAGGCGTCGTACTCGCTGTCCAGCAGGGCGCCGAGCGCGGTCTGCTGGCGCAAGCGCCGGGCCAGAAAACCATCCAGCATATCGGTAGCGACGCCGCAGGCGAGGGCACGCCGGGGGTGCGCACAGCCGCTCAGCAGGGCCGCCGCGGCATAGGCGCGGAGCAACGTGCATTCCGTCGGCAGTGTGACGGTCGACCGCAGGACGCGCGCGTCGGGGGGCCGGTTGAGGCCGAGATGGAGGTACAGGTCGCCGTGCTGCCACAGGTACGTGAGCCAGAGGGCGCGGCCCTGTGGGGGACAGCCGAAGATGCGGGCGACAAGAGGGAGCAGGAGCGCGTGGCACAGCATCCCGCGACGCCACGAGCGCACCAGGTCGGGATGCCCCGTGGCCGTTCGCCGCGCCACCGCGACGGAGGCCATGAGGAACGTCACCAGCGCCCGCGGGCGGAAGCGTTGCCGCGCCACGCGGGCGCGCAGCGCCTCTATGTCTGGATGCATCGACCTGCTAGCCGTGTTCCACGGGGGAGTGGTTCGCGCATCAGAAGATCAGAACGTGGAAGCCGTCGGAGATCAGGCTCCGCACGCTGGGATGATGCGCGTACTCGTCGAGGAGGGGGACACCAGCCGCTTGCACCGCGGCCTTCACCCCGAAAGCGGTCGCGCAGAAGCTGCATGCTCCCGTAATGCGGTCTTTGACCGAGTCATACAAGCGATGGGAGCGATGCCCCGGATTGGCAAGCTCGGCCACCCACTTGATGCCTGCCCCGTCGAAGAGGAGGCGCACGTCGTCACCCCCCTCCTTACACTCCTGCACCGTGATCAGCGCGTTGACCACGCGGGCCAGGTCCGCATGCGTCTCCGTATCCGCGAATACAATCACCGCGACCTTCGTCATATCGATCCCCTTCTGTTTTGGCGGTGCGTCTATGCGCACGCTCACTCATGCGCGCGTCATGTGGCGGGCATCTCCAGTGTCGCTGCGGGCATCTCCAGTGTCGCTGCGCGCATGCCAGGACCGCACGACGCGCCGGGTGGATGGCCCCAACCAGTACTGCGGCGGGGCGGCCACTAGCCGTGCGGGGCGCCGTCCGGCCAGGCCATCCCTCGATCTCTATGGGACAGCAGTGCGCAGGTAGCGCGTCGATGTCCGCCGCGGCTGTGCCGCATCCGACCTGCCGATGGACGGAATCTGGCATCGCGGACCCTGGCGCGGCGACACGTGAAGACAGCGTAACGCAGCAGGCGCCACGTTGACTGTAAGGGCTTGGTAAATGGCATCGCCGTGACCAGCGCGATCTTACACTGCCGTTGGTGCTCATCGTGGTTGGGTTCTCGAGGGGGCATGCACGCCCCAAGGGTCCCAGGCGCCAAACAGCGAAAACATGCAACGGGCGACTGGCACACGTTCAGCGCTGATTGCCCACTGGTGCCCCACCACCTCATGATCTAAGGACGGCAGGCAGCGCGTGCCAGTTATGCACAGCGTGCGACGGCGGCCTGAGCCGAGCCACCGTTGACCGCTGTAACGGTATGAGGCGGCCGGTTAGAGTTTTCGGCTAGGACAGGGGCTACTAGTGATCAATCGTCGCCAGCAGCGCCACATAGCGCCGATCCGCCCATTGAGTGTCCAGGAGGAGCCGCCACGCCGCAGCTGGTGCGCAGGTCTTTGACAGAAGCAGGAAGACGTGCCAGCTACAGGTGCGCGTACGCGGGGGACGAGAGGAAGGCCGTGAGAATGGTCGTTGCCGAGGAATCTTGGTTGAGCCAGGGGATGTCCTCAGCCGAGACAAAGCGGAGAGCCTGTCCCTCACCCAGAACCAGATCCTCCTCCCGCGCCTCGGTCGGCGCATAGAAGACGTACCAGAGAAGGCGCTGGTGCTCGGCGGACGGCCAGGGGAAGCGCATAAATAGCATGAGCGGCGTTGTTATCATCAGGCCGGTCTCCTCCCGGACCTCGCGGTGCACGGCCTGTTCAGGGGTCTCGCCATCCTCGACACTACCGCCAATGAATCCCCATGTGTTAGGGAAGCACGGAGCGTGAGCGTCGCGGTGTTGTAGCAGGATGCGTCGCTGTGCATCCACCAAGAGCACAAGCGCGGCGTCATGATCTCGGTCCCGAGCCTCATCCCTATGCCTGGCAAGCTGTTCGTCCAAAGCGCCCCCTCGTTGCCTTCGTCGGCGTCCAGTATGGTTGGTGTGGTTGGTCTGACAACGTCACATCATGATATGAGGTCAACCACGCGTGCCAGGCCGCCATGCAGGCCAGGTAAGACACGGCCGCGAATCAGAGCGTCGAGCCCGATGTAGCGGCCGGCCGCCGTGGCGAGGAAGACGGCATTGAGCAGCACTAGCATCAGGTAGGTCCAGTACCACTCCCCCGGCACGTCCCATAACCCGACCGCCAGGTTGATCGTCCAGAGCGTCCCGGCCAGGGCTCCCAAGCGGTCGAAAAGTCCGAGGATGAGCGAGAGCGCGATGGTCGCCTCGGTCAGGAAGGTGATCCAGCCGAACAGATGGTAATGCGTGAGCGCCACGTCCCTGACGAAGGCACCGTAGAGCGGGACGAGCGGATGCGCCACCTCGCGCAGCATCCACTGTCTCAAACCGTTGTTGCCGCTGAAGTTCGGCGGCAGCTTCCAGAGGATCTGTTGGTACCACAAGTACCCGACGAGGATGCGGGCGATGCCCAGGCCCCACCAGCCGGCCGGGCGGACGACGGCCGCCGTCGTCCGCCGTGTCGCTTCGGCGTTCGTCGCCATCCGAGATGAAACTCTCGTCGCCATCTTACATCTCCTAATCGGGCTGCCGTGCGTCTGTCATCATCTCGGGCGCGGCCAGCCCTTAATCGTACGCTAGATGACCATGCTGGCAGCCGCGTACAATGCGGTACGGCGATGGCGTTAGCGACAACAATCCCGCATTACAGGCGCACGCTCTTGGACGGGAACGGCTTGTTCTCGAAGCAGTTCTCCTGCGTGGCCACATAGTAGAACATGTACATGCCGCTTTTGACGCCGCTCGTCGACAGGACGCCGTCGTAGTGGTCGGCGGCGCCATGACCCAATACGACGAGGCGGCCAAGGCCGGGTGAGATGGCCATCATCTCGAAAGAAAAAGGGCCGTTGCCTTTCTCAGCGCGCATTCCGAAGTGCGCCATGCCATCGCTCTGGAGGGGCGTGGCGGTGAAGGAGAGAATCGTGGGGTGGACGACCGACGTCGTGTCGCGAGCCAGGATGTGCGAATAGGTCGTCATGCCGGCGTGGATGGCCGAAAAGCCGTGGAAGTAGAAGTATCCGGCCTTGAACGCGTACGCATCGATGCCCTTCGTGACCGGCAGGTTCGCGATGCTGTAGTGACCGTTGGCGTCGGTCTCGCCGGCGCGCTGATACCCCTTGGTCAGATAGCCGACGGTGAGGAGCACACCGGCCAGGGGCTTGTGCGTGGTAGCGTCGGTGATGACACCGGTGAGCGTGCCGGTCGCAGCGGCGGGGCGCGCGTGTGGCCCAGACGCGTGCGCGGCAGGGGCGTTCGCGCATAGTGACAGCGCGGCGCCGGCGAGGATGAGTGCGGAAACCAAGCGTTTCATGAGTGCCTCCCGGGATATTCAAACGGTCGCGGCGACGTGCGTGCCCCCTATGGCGCGCCATACGTCGTCGCCGACAACTACTCTCAAGCGTACCACGTCGAGATTACGAAAAGCTTACAATGTATCGGCATGTGCGCGACCGGCGCTACACTGGAATGTGTCGGTGCGGCCGGCGTGATGAGCGAGGAGCGAGGATTGAGGAGCGGACTAAGGATGCGCACCGTGACGACTAAGAGGGCGCTACTGGGCGGACTCGCGGCACTCCTCCTCGTCGTTGCCGTCGCCGGCGGCGCACTCACCCGACCCTCCCTCCGCCCCGCGCCGTCGCCGGCGCTGTGGTGGACGAACCGCGCGGCGATCGGGCGCGGGGCGCGCGACTTCGCCACAGGGTCGTGCGTCTCTTGTCACGCGCTCACCGGTGTGTCCAACGCCGACGCGGCCATCGATCTGACCTACGAAGGGCGTCGCCGGGCCGCCACCTGGCTCCTGCACGAGATCATCCATCCAACGTCGGACCGCCCGGCGACGCCACCGGGCCAGGAACGCGACCTCGCCGCCTACCTGGCGAGTCTCCATTGATAAGCGCCGCTCGCCCGCGCCCAAACATTTACCTCCCGCCGTCCGGTCGCCGACGCGTACAGCGCCCTCGGATCGGAGTGAGCCTTGCCTTGTAGCGCCTCCGTGCGTCGCTCGACCGATGTGCGGATCGATCATCTCGCCGAGGGCGATGTTCCCGTGCAGCTAGAGCGTCAGGTGCGCCATGCCGCCGCGGGTCACCTCCAAAACATCCCACATGCCGGCCGCTTCATGCCCCGGCACCCCGCAGACCAGCGCGTATTTGCCGGCCGTCGTCGCCACGAACGAGAACTTCTCGGTCTGGCCCGCCATGATACCGTTGGTCCAATTCGGCGTCGCCGATCCCTTGAAGGCCGTTCGATATGAGCCCGTATTGTCTTTCTGTGCGTACGGTGTGAAGACGGCGCTGTGCGGAGCAGCGCTTTTGTTGCTGAAGATGACGTTGACGCGGTATCCGGCGGGCACGCTCAACACCATCTTGCCGTTCACGTCGCCGTTGAAGTTTAACCCCCCGAGCGCTTTCGTGTAGCCGGCGATGAGCGTGAATGTGACGCTGCGTTGCTTGCTGTTGACCGTGAGCCAGCGCGGCGCCGCGGGTCGCGCCGCGTGGGCGCCGAGGCCCGGCGTCGATACCGCGAGCGCGAGCGCGGACACCGCCGCCAGCGTCACCGGGCGCATGGATGGACGTTCCATAGGTACACCTCCCGTCGACAGGGTGTGTGACATGTCGCGGGATCTACCCGGCGTACATGGTCGACCTCTGTAGCATCGCACAAAATAGTTACAGATGTCTTATCAGAGTGTTACATCTCCGCGTGGCCTGCCGGAGGTGATGGCCGGGCAACGTCGCGTAATGATCCCGTAATAGGTTCCTGCTACGATGAGTGACGAAAGGGGCGTATCGCCCTCGAAAAAGGATCGGGCCAGGTTCACCACGCTCACGCCGACGGTCGTGGACGGTCGCCGCCTGTCGCAGGGGACTATGGCCCGGCAACTACGTCATCATAGTAAGGAGATGCGCGCATGTCCCAGCGATCACACGGTATCGTCCGCGCCGCTGGCGCGCTGGCCCTGGCTTTCTGTGGCGCCATCCGTGCGCTACCCGTGACGTCCGTCGCGGAGGCCGCGGCAACGACATCGACCTACGCGTTGCGCCACACCGCCTATGCTCCCGCCGCCACGGCCACGGCCAGGGTGACCATCTTGCATAAGGGAGCCTACCGCCTGCGCATCCTGGCGTCACGCCTGCCCGCCCCCGAAACAATCCGCGTCGCGCCCGCACGGCATGCCTACCTGGCCTGGGCATTCGATGGCACAAGCCCACACGGGACGTTGCGCGCGGTGCGTCTGGTCTTCCACCGCCCGACGGGCGACTATAGCGCCGACGGCATCGTAAGAATCAACCACATCACCGAACTTTTCATCACAGCCGACAAAGCTGGCGGCAGGGAGACGCCCACCGCACCCGAAGTGAGCGTGTTGTCCACCGTGGGCCATCTACACCTGTGATACCTGTCCCGAAATGCCCATAGTCCCTAATGGAACCCCGTCTGGACGACGAGGTACCCAGTGACGGCGCGAACCATCACCCGCAGGCTGGCACGGCGCGCGTCGAACCGCCAGCCAGGGACGTTGTCGGGAGCCGTGGCTGTGATCTGGGGCAGGGCGCGTCCGTCCCAGCGTACGGCGGTCGGGACGTGACGCAGCGATGCGACGATCTGGTACGACCGTGCCCGCACGCCCTGAATGCTCACGGAAAAACTCGCCGAGTCCGCATGGTAGGCGAGGCGCGTGCCGTCCGCCAGAATAGCGCTGTCACCGGGGCCGCCGGGATACAGGCGCAGCACGAGGTCATCGCCGGCAGGCCGGACCGATCGATCGGTCGCCGGGGCGAGTGTGTCGCCCGGTCGCGCCGACAGCGGCAACAGCGCCCCGCCGCGCACGAACAGCGGGATGCGCTCCAGGGAGGCCGCCACGTCCACGGCGCGCCCTCCCGTCAAGAGGCGGCCGGTCCAATACTCGACCCAGACGCCCGGCGGCAGGTAGACCGAACGACCGCGCGCGTTCGGCGCGGTGACCGGCGCGACCAGGATATTAGGTCCCAGCAAATACTCGTCGTCGAGCCTATAGACGCGCGTATCGGAAGGATAGGCGAGGAAGAGGTGGCGCATGATCGGCAGGCCCGTCAGGTGGGCCGTGCGCGCCGCCGCGTACAAATACGGAAAGAGTTGTTGGTGCAGCTCCGCGTAGGCGCGGAAGGCGTCCAGCGTGCGCGCGTCACTATCCATGTAGATGGCGTCAAGACCCTTGTCGCCCAGCGTATCGCGCATGATGGGGCTGAGCGCACCAAACTCGACCCAGCGTAGATATAACTCCTCCTGCGCTGCCCGCGACAGGGGAGGCCGTCCCTCCAGGTAGCCGCCAATGTCCGAGCCCCAGAATGGGGCCTGGGAGATGCCCCAACTGAGTCCGGCCGGGATCACCGCGGGGAAGCCCGTGCCGCGGTCCCATGTGGCGCGCTGGTCGCCGGCCCACACCGCCTGTTGGTACTGTTGAATACCCGGGACGCCCGCGCGCATGACAAAGAGCGCGTCGGGCTTAGTCGTTCGCGTCACCGCTGCGGAGGCCTTGGCGTACAGGAGGGGATAGAGATTCGCGAGGTCGCCGGCCGTCCTGCCGTCGGCGAAACGCGCCTCGGGAGGCAGGCGATCTCCCAGGTCTTGCAGCCAGCCGTCGAAACCCAGGTCCGCCAGGATATGGCGTAGGTTGCCCTGCCACCAGCGCAACGCCGCCGGGTTCGTGAGGTCCAGCAGGAAGATGTGGCCGCCCGAGGCATGCACGAAATACCCGTGCGCGGCCGGGTACGCGAAGCTAGGCCTGGTGGGCGTAAACTCGGGGCTCAGATACCCGAGCACTTTGTAGCCCAGGCGATGCAGCGTGTCCGTGAAGGCCGGTAGGGCCGGATACGGGCCGGGGGGGATACGCTGGAAGTTGTGGTAGGGCCAGCCGAGCGCGACGCGCTCATCCACGGCGTCGTAGGTCCAAATCACGCTGACGGGGATATGGGGGGCCCGCAGCCTCCGCGCGTCGGCAAGAACGCGCCGCTGCCCGCCGAGCAACGTCTTCCAGACGCCCAGCGCCCAGGGAGGGGGCATGGGCGGATGACCGGTCAGATCGGCGTAGCGCGCGATGATGTCCGCCGGCCGGGGGCCGTCGAAAACGTACCAACTCGGCGCAGGCGTATCGGCCCGCACCTGCCACGCCTGGGACGCGTCGGTATCCAGCGCGAACGTGCTGGGCCGCGTCCCACCTAGATAGAAACCGTAGCCGCGGCTGCTGACGAAAAAAGGAACCGGCGCGTATCCGCCGCGCGGACGGTCGGTCGTGATGCCATCCTGGACGAGCATTCCTACCCGGCGGCCCCGCGCATCGGCGCTCCCGAATTGCTCGCCAAGCCCGAAGAAGTGCTCATCGCGCCCCGAGCTGATCCCGACCACGGAGGCGACGACATCGGCGTCGTCCGCGGACGACCCCGTCCCCAACCGCGCGACGACATGGGCGACTCCGGGCGGACCAAGGTGTATACGCACCGTGGCGACGCGGGCAACGGGATCGTCGGTCGCCACCAGCAACTCTACCCCATCGGTCAGCCGGCGCCACCGCGGCAGCAGACTCTCCAGATGCGCCGCGACATAGCCCCCCGCGGTGCGAGCCGGCATGGGCCGGCCCGCCGGCAAGCGGTGAGCCAGGAGCGCCGGGGCGAGCAAAAAGGTGAGGGCTCCGGCGATTGGGTCGCCCTGGACAAGCACGCGCCCCCGCGCGTTACGGACGTCTATCCTCCAGGGCTGGCGCGTCACGCGAACGCGCATCCCCCCGCCCGCGATCTCCAGGGCGCGCGCGGTTGAAACGATCTGTATCGTCTGCCGTGGCGCCCGATCATGATGAGCATGAACCTCTGCGCGCAAGGGGAGCGCCCCTCCCTGGAGCACGACGACGAGCGCGAGTATGAGCGCCACTCGGCCGGCCACGCTATGGGAAGACGTACCATGGTCCCGCATCGCTATCGCCTCCGCGAACGTGATGGCGCGGAGTACCCACCGCCGCATGCCGCGCGCCCTCCGCGGATCTATCGTATCAGAGAACTATTACAGCGTTCTTACGGACATGTCCCTGGCGCCACGTAAGGTTCTCGTAATGAATGTGTTACGCTACAGCCGTCACGGCAGTCGTGCGTAGGAACGTCGCGGTCCTGTCCGTCGACTCTTTGGCGTTGGACGCGCCTTCAGGCGGTCCGGGGCGGCGCCCAATCCAGTCCGCCGTCGAGTGAGCGGTAGACGCCTTTGTTGGACGCGGCATAGAGCGCGCCCCGGCTATCCGAAGCCAGCGCGCTCACCGTTAGGTCGGGCGGCAGGCCCAACCTCCGCCAGGACCTGCCGGCGCCGCGCGAGATCGAGATGTAGAGCCCCGCGTCCGTTCCGGCAAAGAGTGATCTAGTCCGGGCATTGGCGAGCAGCGTGTACACCGTGCCCTGCAAGCCCTCCCCGGTCGGGGCCCAGGTTCGACCGCCGTCGCCCGAGTAGACGATGCCCGCCCCCGTGCCCGCCAGGATGACGCTTGTCCCCAGGGGATGCACGAGGAGGCAGAGGGCGGGGCGGGGCTCGCCGCGCACGAAGAGCGCGCGCCAGACCCTCCCGCCATCGGCGCTCTCCCACACGCCGTCGGTCGTCCCCGCGTAGAGGGTGTGGCCGTCGGGACCTACGGCCAGGCTGTGGACCGCCAGACGGCGCCGGCCTCCGACGACGATCAGACGCCAGGAGCGGCCGCCGTCGACGGAGCGTGCGATCCCCGCGCGCGTCCCCGCCAGCACGCTGTTGCATGCGTGGGGCGGCGTCAGGATCGATAGTATCTCGGCGCTCGGCTGCCGGTCCCCCGCGCGCTGCCAGGTTTCGCCCCCGTCAGCGGAGCGGACGACGCCGTCGAAGGTCCCGGCGTAGACGTGACGCGGGCAGGCCGCGCTCCAGGCGAAACCCGAGATCATGGCCCGGCCGTTGGCCCCTACCGGCCAACGCGCCGGCTGCGGGCGGCGCCCCTGGTCCATCGAGCGGGCGGCGCCGCCGATGTACCCAGCCAATACGGTCCCCTCCCCAGCAGGGGTCACGGCAATCGCGGTCGCCGGGCCGGCCACATCCGCGGCGGTTCGCCACGGACCTATGGCGGCGGTGGGGCGGGCGCGGCCGGACGAGAGGCGCCACAACAGGAGATGCGGTAGGCGCGCGAAGGCCCCGGTCGCGCCGCTCCACCGGGCGCGCGTCCCCGCCGGCCACAACCAAGGGGGCCTGTCGGTCGGCTGTACTAGGAGGTATTGCAATGGGAGATTGGGCGCCGTGGCCGGCGGATTCGCGCCGTGGCGCGCCAGATAGTGGTAGCCGCCGCCGGAGCCGTCGCGCACGGCGGTCAGGAAATCGTACGGATGGCCGGCGGCGTCCCGCGCGACGAGGGTGATCGCCTGACGCATCTCCCCCAATCCGGTCCGGTTGCCCTGCGCCTCGGCCGGGCTGTCGAGCTGGTACAGATCGAGCGCGAAATTGTTCTCCCGCAGATGCCGCACGTTCGCCGCGACAAGCCCCAGGACCACGACGGCCGTCCCCACGTACAAGAGACTCCAAACGACGCCCGCGCTCCCAGGATCGCTCACCCGATCATGTGCGAGATCCGGGATAGCCTGCCGCCAGCGCCCCTGGAAGAGTTGGGCCGCGCGGGGTGGGGATGAGGACAGGCGCCGACCGAGGGCGTCCGCGACACGCGCCGGCGTGGCCACGACGAGGTCGACCAGCAGGCCGATGGCTAGGAAGGGGACGGCATAGATCGGCTCCGCATAGTGCGGGTGCAACGTCCCGCGGTAGAGGCTGAAGGCGAGCAAGTAGACGGCGCCGACGACGAGCAGCAGGCGCGCGAGCACGGCCCGCTCGCGGCCGAGCAGCCCGGTCGCGGAGATGGCCGTGGCGAGCACGGCCAGGCCGAGCAGCAGATCGACCGGACCGCGCGTGCGGAAGCCGACCAGGCGCCAGGCGAAAAGCTCGAAGGCCGCGACGCCGTGGCCCAGGCCCCGCTGCCCTGTCGCGCCCGGCTGCACCGTCGTCGCGTAGGCCAGCCACGCGCGCGTTTCGACGAACGCATGGGTCAGATCGTAGGCGATGATGGGCGCGAAGAGCAGCGCGGCCAGCCCGATGGACACCGCGACCGTCCGTTTAGCGACGCGGAGGCGGCGTGTGACGAGGAGCGCGGCTACCCAGGCGACGGCGACGGGGATCATCAGTACGGCCGTCGGCTGCATCTGTACGACCGCGGCCAGGCTCCCGACGAGGAGGATTAGATAGCGCCCGCGACCTTGCGCCAAGGCCACTAACGCGTAGAGCGCCAGGACCACGAAGAATGGCGCGGTGTTGGGCCACAGGAAGCGCGACCAGTAGACGACAAGCTCCGAGGAGGCGTAGAGCGCGGCGACGCATAGCCCCGCCCAGGGCAGGCCCACGCGCAGGCACAGGCGGTAGAGCAGATAGACCGTGGCGGCCTGGAAGAGCCCGATCATGGCGACACCGGCGGTCGGGTCGAGGTATCCAAGCCACAGCGGGAGGGCTAGCATGTAGTAGAAGAGGGGGCCGATATGCGCTTGCCCGACCGAGAGCGCAAGCCCGCGCAGCGGCACATGATGGTCGATGAGCAGCCCATGCATGACGTTGAGCTGGGTCGCCTGATCGTCCGAAAAATATTGCCAGTCGCCCAGTCGGTAAAATTGCAGGGCAACGCTCAACAGCAGGATGGCGCCGAGCGCGGCCCTACGCGTCAAGGCAAGGCGATCGCGCGGCCACAGCGGCATGCGCGGTCTAGCGATGGCCACGCCCGTCACGAGCGCACCGTCACCTGGCCGCGCGTCGGGATCGGTCACTATGTGTCTTTCCGCATCGCGTGTATCGCGCGCGCATGGGCGATGAGAGCATGCCGCGTGTGCGCCGCCAGGTGGGGCGGCGCGTCGACGAGCGCGTCGGCGAGGCCACGCAGCTCCGCGGGCAGATCGATGTCGAACCAGGGGGCGATCGTGCCCACGCGCAGGCCCAGCCGCGCGGCGCGGGCCTGCGTTTCGTGCAGGATCGTCGTGCCGTCGGGGTAGGGCGCGCCGAGGAGGAGGTCGTCACAGGGAACGGTCGAAGCGATGAGGTAATAGCCGCCGTCGGCGGTCGGGCCGAACACGACGTCATGTGTCGCGAGGGCCGCGAAGGCGTCGGCGATGCGCGCGGGCGGCAGCGTCGGGCTGTCGGCGTTGATGAGGGCGACGGCCCTATGGCCCCCATCCAAGGCATACGCGACGCCGAAGGCCAGGCCCTGCATCAGACCCGGCGCGCGTTGCTCCACGATCGGCAGCCCGGTGTCCAGACGCGCGAGCTCGGCGCCGTCACCGGCGGGGCAGAGCAGCGCCGCCGCGACGCCGGGGACGCGGCGCACCACGTCGACGGTGTCGAGCAGGAAATGGCGGTACAGATCGGCCGCGACATCCGGGGCCAGCGCGCTCGTCAACCGTGTCTTGGCGTGGCCCGGACGCGGCGCCTTGGCCATGACGCCGACGAAGGGCCGGCGTGTGTCCGTTTTCTCACTCATACGGGCGATCCTCCGTCCGTATGGTAGCATGTGCAGCGGGTGGGATCAGAACGCGACCGAACTGGGCGCGCCGCGCGATTGTGAGATGCGGCCTGACCTTAAAAGGTCATGGCAGATGGTAGACCCTAAAAGGTCTGCCTGGGCGCGACACACGTTTCGCCCCGCACGACGCGCGGCTGATGCTAGTGTGACCTTTCAAGGTCCGTTCCCTGCCATGACCTTTCAAGGTCAGGCCCACGGAGGGCGCCATCACAATCGCGGGGCGCACTCTGGGTACTGCCGGCCGCCGCGCGGTTCCACTATTTCAGGGAGCGAGTAGGATTATGGTGGACGGATCGCGAGTGGCTGTCATTATCCCTGTGATCGACGAGGAGGGCGCGCTCCCGCATGTGCTCGCGGACCTGGGCAAGGCGCATCGCGGACCCGTCTTCGTCGTCGACGGCGGCAGCCGCGACCGCACCGTCGCGGTCGCAGAGGAGCACGGCGCGACCGTCATCGTCGAGCGGCGGCGCGGCTACGGGCGCGCCTGCATGACGGGGGCGGAGCGCGCCATCGCCGAGGGCTCCGACATCGTCGTGTTCCTCGACGGCGACTATAGCGACGACCCGACCGAGCTCCCGCGCCTGCTGGCGCCGCTCGCGGACGGCACGGCCGACGTGGTGATCGGGGAGCGGGCGCCACGCCTACGGCGGAAGGGGGCGATGGCGGGGCACCAGGCGGCCGGAAACTTGCTCGTCGCCCTGCTGCTGCGCCTCCTCTACGGCGTCGCTATCATCGACCCTGGGCCGTTCCGCGCCATGCGCGGCTCCGTCTTCGTGGCGCTCGGCCTGCGTGAGATAACGTACGGCTGGCCCGTTGAGGCGATCGCGCGAGCCGCCCGGCTTGGCTACCGCGTCCGCGCCGTGCCCGTTTCGTATCGCCCGCGCATCGGCACGTCGAAGATATCCGGGACCGTGCGCGGCAGCGTCCTGGCCGGCTATCGCATGCTGCGCGCCGTGTTCCGGTATTTATAGCTGTTAGCCGTTAGCGATTAGCTTGGGCGGCTGATCACGCCGCTGTCGACCTCAACGCACCGTTAGGGCAACGTCCTTCGCTCATGAGGAAGCTAACAGCTAATCGCTAACGGCTAATCGCTAACGGCTAATCGCTAATAACCGCCGTGCTGCAGGCGTTGCCGACCTTGGGCAGGTCTTCCGGGTTGGCCAGGGTGAAGGGCATGTCGATGGTGTCGCCACGCACCACGGGGCAATACTCGTCGGGCTGATTGAGGGCGCCGCGCAGCGCGCGCCGGCTGGCGCAGCCACCGCCGCACGTCTGTTCGTAGCGACAGCCGCGGCAGGCGTCGGGGACGATGCGCGTCTGGGCGAACTGGGGCGTGTCGACGACATCCCCGCCGAGCTTGCGCAGGTCGAGCAGCGTCAGCTTTTTTCCCGGCCAGTAGGGACACGGCGAGACCTGGCGGCGCGGGCTCACGCGGATGCTCGTCGTGCCGCAGGGGCTGCCGTGCGTCGTGTCCAGGCCCATGATGGCGTTGACCAGCGGCTCGCTGCAGGCGACGAGCTTAGTCACGGCGAAGAGGCGGCGGAAGCCTTCCCAGAATTGCTCGTAGGTCAGGGTAAATTCGTCCGTCGTCACGGCCTGATAGACGTTGATGCGAAACATCGCGCCGTACGCCCCCGCGACGGCGGCGATGGCGGCCAGCTTGTCCCAGTTGGGGCGCATCATGACGGCGATGACCGAGGTACGCACCCCCAGGTCGCGGCAGCGCTCGAGGCAGCGTATCACGAGATCCCAGTTGCCCTCACCGCGGAAGGCGTCCTGCTCCTCGCGGGTCGCGTAGTCGAGCGAGAGCTCGACCGTGTGGAAATCGCGCAACTCCTCGTCGCTCATCTCCATCACGCTGTACCCGTTCGAGGTCATGGCCAGCTTGACCCCTTGGGCGCGCAGGAGGTCGACCATGGCGTGGTAGTCCGGGTGCAGGGCGTTCTCACCCGTGCCCAGGTTGACCGAGCCGACGTCGACGCTCTCCAGGATGGCGGAGAGGTCCCCAATGGTCAGGCGCGGATTGCCGAGGCCACGGTAGCAGTGCGCGCAACTGAGGTTGCACTCGTTGGTCAGGCCGATGCCGAGGGCGTAGGACACAAGGTCTCCTTATAGCTGGATAGTTGGCTGAGAATTGAAATATGCTAGTAACACGAATAATACGAGGCGGTGCCAGGGCGCCCCGTCCCGATTCACGGCGACTTCCCCGGTATTGTACCCCAGCGTGCATGAATGTGCAGAGGTTTGGCGCTTCCCACGGCGTTCCTGTAAGCTCCTTGTAACATTCCGGCGCCGACACGCGCCGCCATCCCTGGTATCCTGACGCTGTACCGTCGCATTCCGGCCCCTAAGCTATTGGTGTAGGGGGCGACGCATGTAAAATTGGAGAGCACGAGTTTTATGCCGCAAGCCCGAGCCTTAACGTGCGCCACCGGCGCGGCGGTCGCCCTGACCCTTCTCGCCGTCGCCCCCACGGCTATGAGCGCCGACGCCGCGCCGCCGGCGCGTCGCGCCGCCTTCCCCTCGATCCTCAACGTGGCCCTAGTACCGAACCAGAACCAGCAGAAGGTGTTCGCGTCGGTCGGTCCGCTTGGGACCTATCTCAAGCGCGCGCTGGGCGTGACGGTCAATCTGACGGTGCCCGCCAACTACGCCGCCGTGGTCCAGGGCATGGCCAGCGGCCACGTCGACGTCGCCTACTTCGGGGGCCTGACCTACGAGCAGGCCAAGAAATTCGTCCCCTGTGAACCGATCGTGACGGCGGCGCACGGCGGCGTCACGACGTACCATAGCCTCATCATCGTCCCGGCCAACAGCTCTTACCACCTCATCAGCGACCTGGCCGGCCAGAAGAAGATCACCTTCGCCTTTGGCGACCCCGCCTCGACCTCGGGCCACCTCTATCCACTCGTGGGTCTGAACGACGCCGGCATCAATCCCGACAAGGATTTCGCTCACGTCCGCTTCACGGGCAATCATCAGGCGGCGGCGCTGGCCGTCGAGAACGGGGCGGCGCAGGCCGGTGCCGTCGAGGACGACATTCTGGTGCAACTCGAGAAGCAAGGCGTCGTTGACGCGACGACGATCCGCGTGATCTGGGAGTCCGCGTCGATCCCCGGCTATCCCTGGGTGGCGCGCGAGGCGCTCGGCGCGACGACGATCCGCCGTATCGCCACCGCCTTCCTGGGTATCCACGACGCGACGGTGTTCAAGGGCTTCCTCGGCGGCACGGCCACAGCCTTCGTCCCGGCGCGCGACCAGGACTACACCACCGTGCGCGCCTACGCCACGCGCACCGGTTTGGTCGGCGGCCAGTAGGCCGGCGGATCGTCGGATGGTAGCGGTGACGAGCGTATCGAAGGAGATAACGCGGCGCCAGTCGGGGGACGTCGTGTTCGCGCGGGTGGGTAAAGTCTACCGGCGCGGCCACGTCGTGGCGCTGCGGGATGTCTCCTTCACGATCGGGGCGGGCGAGGCCGTGGCTTTTATCGGTCCGAGTGGGGCCGGCAAGACGACGATGCTGCGCCTGCTCAACCGCTTCCTATTGCCGGATACAGGGCGCGTCTTGATCGGAGGGCGTGACCTCGCCACCCTCTCGGGGCGCGAAACGCGGGCGCTGCGCCGCGATACGGGTGTCATCTATCAGCAGCACAATTTGGTGACCCAACTGCGCGTCGTGCATAATGTGCTGGCGGGCCGGCTCGGCTCCTGGTCGACGCTCGGCTCGCTCGGCAGCTTGGTGGCGCCGGCGGCCCCGCGGCGCGAAACGGCGCGGCAAGCGCTGACCGCCGTGGGGTTGGAAGGGCAGGTCGACGCGATCACGGCGGACTTGAGCGGCGGCCAGCAGCAGCGCGTGGCCATCGCACGCGTGCTCGTCCAGGACCCCACACTTATCCTGGCCGACGAGCCGGTCGCCTCGCTCGACCCGCGGACGGCGTCCGATGTCCTCGAAACTTTGCTACGTCTACAGCGCCAGGGGGGCAAGACGCTACTGGTGAGCATCCATAACGTCGCTCTGATGCGCCGCCACTTCTCGCGTGTCATCGGCCTGACCGACGGTCGCACCGTGTTTGACGGCCGCCCCGACGACCTCAACGAAACGATTCTGGCCACGATCTACGGCGCCCAGCGCGCCGAGGCCGTCGAGGGATAGAGGGGACGATCATGGACGAGACGGAGTTGGTCCACGCCAGCGTGGCCTCGGTCGTGCGCGCGGGGCGCCGCCCCACCCACGGGCGCTGGCGCTTCCTGCTCGTCGTCCCGCTGCTCATCGCGGTAAAGTGGAGCATCGACGGCACGGGATTCGACGTCGGGCAACTCGTGTCGGGCAGCCAGACCGACTACGTGCGCACGTTCACGGGCCTCCTGCTCCATCCCAACCTCTCGTCCGATTTCCTTGCCGCGTGCGTGGTGGGTGTGCTACAAACGCTACAGATCGCCATCCTCGGCATCGTCTTCGGCGCCATCATGGCCTTTCCCCTGGCCATCCTAGCGACGCGGGGGCTGCTCGGCGCGGGCGGGGAGAGCACGGGATGGCGATATGGCCTGGGCGGCCGCGTCCTCTACGTGGGAGCGCGCACCATCCTCAGCTTTTGGCGCGCCATGCCCGCGCTCATCTGGGCGCTGTTCTTCATTGCCATCGTGGGGTTGGGGGCCTTCCCAGCCGTGCTAGCGCTCTCCATCCACAGCGCGGGCCTGCTGGGCAAGCTCTATGCCGAGGTGATGGAGGCGGTCGACCAGCGCCCGATCGAGGCGTTGCGCGCCACGGGAGCCGGGCGTCTGCAAGTGCTCTGCTACGCCGTCATCCCGCAGTCGTGGTCGGGCTTCGTCTCGCTGACGCTCTATCAGAGCGAGTGCAACATCCGCGACTCCACGATCGTCGGGGTCGTCGGCGCGGTCGGCATCGGCTACTCGCTGTACGAGAACGTGCAGCAGTTCAACTATCACGAGGTCTCGACGCTCATCGCCGTGACCTTCCTGATGGTCGTGGTCGTCGACAACCTCAGCGCGCTGTTGCGGCGCGGTCTGGTAGGGTAGAGTTATGGGAGACGACGGAACTGATACCTCCCATGGCCTGCGCCGCTGGCGCCGCACCGGCTCACGCGAAGTGTATCGCAGCCCTTGGGTGGGGGTGCGCGAGGACAGCATCGTGTTCCCGAACGGGCAGGAGAGCACCTACAGCGTGTTCGAGTTGGGCCGCTGCGTCGGCGTCCTACCCCTGCGCGACGACGGCCGCGTCGCGCTGGTGCGGCAGTACCGCTATATCGGGGATACATTCCCGTGGGAGATGCCCACCGGCAACATCGCCGCCGACGAATCGCCCGAGGATGCCGCCAATCGCGAACTGGCGGAGGAGGCCGGGTATCGCGCGGGGCGTCTGGAGCCCCTGGGCCACGTCCGCACGAGCAAGGCGCACTGCGATGAGATCGCCTACCTGTACGCGGGGAGCGCGCTCACGCCGGCCCTGGCCGCACCTGACGAGACCGAGGAGATAGAGCGGGGCCTCTTCCTCTTCGACGAGGTGCTGGAGATGGTGTGCGACGGGCGCATCGTGGACAGTATGACCATCATCGCGGTCCTGCGCGTTGCCCTGGGACGATAGCGGCGTGACCGCGATACGAAGGACGATATCGATCAACGCACGATACTGGCATAGAACGACAAACAAAGGAGGTTATCCATGGACGAGCCAATCAGGCTGACGAGTCTCGCGCGCTGCGCCGGTTGAGCCAGCAAGGTCAGCCCGACTGACCTGGCGTACGTGCTACGCTACTTACCCGCGCCAAGCGATCCCAACCTGCTCGTCGGCACGAACACGGCCGATGACGCGGGCGTGTACCGCCTGTCCGCCGATACGGCGCTCGTGCAAACGGTCGACTTCTTCACGCCCGTCGTCGATGAGCCATATTGGTTCGGCGCCATCGCCGCGGCCAACGCCCTCTCCGACGTGTACGCCATGGGCGGGCGTCCCCTCACCGCGCTCAACATCGCGGGCTTCCCTGTCGGCACGCTCCCGCTCGACGCGCTGGCCGAGATCCTGCGCGGCGGGGGCGACAAGGCGCGCGAAGCGGGTGTGACCATCGTCGGCGGGCACACCGTGGACGCCACCGAGCCCACGTATGGGCTCTCCGTGACCGGACTCGTGCATCCCGACAGAATCTTCACGAACGCCGGCGCGCGGGATGGTGACCTGCTCGTGCTCACCAAGCCGCTCGGCTCGGGCATCGCCACCACGGCGATCAAGGGGGGCAAGGCGTCCGCTAGCCTCAAAGACGAGGCCATCGCCCTGATGGCCACGCTCAACCGCGACGCGGCGGAGGCGATGGTCGAGGTCGGGGCGCACGCCGCCACGGACATCACGGGGTTTGGGCTGCTCGGCCACCTCGCCGAGATGGCCGCGGGCAGCGCGCTGGCGGCCACGGTGTCGGCGCGGGCGGTCCCCGTTCTATCGGGTGTCGTAGAACTGGCGGAGCAGGGCGTCGTGCCGGGCGGCACACGGCGCAATCTAGAGTCGCTGAGTGACCAGCTCGTCTTCGACCCTGCCGTGCCCGAGGCCCTGCGCCTCGTGCTGGGCGACGCGCAGACGAGCGGCGGCCTGCTCATCGCCATCGACCCTGAGGGATGCCCCGCCTTGCTCGATGGCTTGCGGCAGCGCGGCGCGACGGGGGCCGTGATCGGCCGGCTGTCCCAGGGAGTGGAGGGGTCGATTACCGTCGAGTTCTAAGGCGCCACTACTCCCGGTTGTCCGCCCATCGTCCCTGTCGCGCCAACCCACGTCGCGCCGCCCTACGCGATCCCCGCCGCGCCTATGACAAGGGCCGGCAGGTCGACCCGGCCGTCATGCTCGTACGCGCGCAGCCGCGTGGTGATCGCGGCGGCGATCCTGTCCCGCTCGGCCGGCGTCAGCGACGCGAGCAGCGCCGTGGCGGACGCAGACATCTCGTGGCGGCCCCGCCAGGCGTCGTCGACCGAGCCGGGCCAACTGAGGGTCACATAGCGCGCGCCCTCCTCGACATCCTTGAATCCCGCGGCGATGAGGGCGCGACTCAAGGACCCAGCCTCGGCGAATGTGAAGGGGCCGGGACCGCGCGGCGGCGTGGGCGCCGGGGCGGGATAGGGCGTCAGGACCTCGTCGACAAGGGTGAAGTACGGATTCTGATCGCGCGGTCCCCAGACGACAAAGGCGGCGCGGCCACCCTGTTTGAGGACGCGCTGGATCTCCGCGAGCGCCTGCCGATAGTCGGGCACATGGGCGATTCCGAAGCGGCAGGTGACCACGTCGAACGAGGATGACGCGAATGGGAGACGTTGGGCGTCGGCGACCGCGAAGGATATGTTCATCAACCCGTGCGCCACGCCCCGCTCTTGGGCCGCGGCGATCATCGCGGGCGCGATGTCGGTGGCCACGACGTGTCCACGCGGCCCCACGATGTGTGCGAGGGTCAACGCGGGTTCGCCCGGCCCGCTAGCGAGATCAAGCACATGTGCGCCCGCCGCGACGCGCCCTAGCGCCACGATCAGCGTCGTCGCCGCGCGTGTCTGTGTCGCCCATGGCACAGCCCAACGACGCCAGGCTGCCGCGCGATCCGTCCACTCGTGGTTGGTGGCGCTGTCGGTAGGCCAGTCGTCGGATAAATAAGTGGTCATCGTTATCCTTGCACGAGTGACAGTGTGAAGCACTGCCTACGTTGTTTAACTAACGCGTGTACGGTGTCTCCTGCCGAGGACGGCCGCGTAAGACTGATGGACGTATCGCCCGTGCATGATTTGGACTCAACACGCGCGAGTTATGCGCTGCCATGGCTACTTGCCTCGTCCATGTGTTGGAGAACGGCTGAAGACGGCACCGCGTGTGATATACACGCTGCGCATCGCTGACGGCCGTATCTTGCCGTCGTCAGGGTAGCGCGCAGCCCACTCCAACGCCACTGTATGTCAGCCGTCTACGCATATCTATACATTGAGGCGCATAATCATCTGTTGGCGTGAGTGGTCATCGGATCGTTATAACGGCGGCGAGTCAGGTCGGACAGGTGCGATGATGTTGCTCACCCGGCTATTTCTCGTCCCATATGCCGACGAGTCGGCGAACGCATGTCGATCCATTCAGAGTACTCCTTCACCGCAGTTCATGAAATAGTTGCGCCGAACGCCTTCGGCACCATGGGAGCGCGAGATGTATTCTTTGCGCCCGATGGTTGCGCCGCCACGTTAACCTAACGCGCCATGCACGATTGGCCTCACAGTCGCGCGATCCACCGTTCAACCGATGCGCAGCGCCGACCGAACCTTGCCGCCGACGCCCACGAGGCGCTCGACGGGCTCGTTCGAGAACACGAAGCGGATGTACTGCGCCCCGTGCCGCTCGCCCCATCCCGCCATGGCCGTCGCACACACCCCCTCGGCGAGCAGACGCTCCGCCATGGTCGCCCCGTCGATGCCGAAGTCGGACACGCGCAGGAGCAGGGACCAGCCGCCCGCCGGCACTCCCACCGGCAGGCCGGCGAGCTCCCGCACGAGCGCGTCGCGCCGCCGCTCCAGCTCGCCGACATAGCCCGGCAAGGTCGCCGCCGAGCGCTCCAGCGCGATCGCCGTGGCGTCCTGCGCGATGCCGACCGGCACGACCACATTGGCGAGCGCGACAGCGGTCAGGTCGGCCAGGTAGGGCTCGGGCGCCACGACCCAGCCGACGCGCCAGCCGATCAGGCGCAACTCCTTGGACGCCGAGCCGACGACGATTGTGCGCTCACGCATCCCCAGCAGGCCGGCGGGATGGACCACGGCGCGCCCGTCGTAGAGCAGCCGTTCCATGGCCGCGTCGAGGATGAGCGTGAGGTCGTGGGCCACGCACAGCTCGGCCACGAGCCGCCAGTCCTCCGCGTCGAGATAGCCGCCGGACGGCATCGACGGCGACATCAGCAGCATGGCCCGCGTTGCCGGGCCGACCGCCGCGCGCAACGCGGTGCGGTCGAGCCGCCACTCCGCCCTAGCAGTTTGTCGGAGAGAAGCAGGCTCTCCGTCCTGTCCATAGTGGTACAGTAGTGGGCATGAGTCGAACATTCAAAACCGTGGACTATGACGCGGCGCGCGATCTGACGGTGCGCCTGGGCG
>JAABUM010003047.1_pt1 | contig 21399 bp, 24 predicted proteins | sample 5559161 | NCBI WGS metagenome assembly JAABUM01 (sample SAMN10711868, study PRJNA513369) | rock metagenome | isolation source: Antarctica rocks | place: Antarctica: Victoria Land, Siegfried Peak nord
GGCAGCCTCGGCTTCGCCCTGCCGCGCCGCTACCCGGCCCGCTGAACGCGCCAGGTGGGGCAGCCGCGCCGGCCGGCCGCGACCGCTGCTCGACCCGGCGTCATCAAAGCCCTCCTCGCCGACCACGGACCGCTTGCGGCCGGGGACGTCATGCCGCTGCTGCCAGCCCAGCTCGCCGAGCGACCTAAAAGCAGTGCGCTCCGCCGCCTCACCACCCCCGGGCGACTGGATGGCCCGGCACGATGTCGGGTTACGGGTGAGCTGGAGCCGTGCTGTTCTTGGCGGCCGCGAGCAGCCGCTCCCGGCTTCTGACGATTTCCGCCTCGGCTTCGCTGCGGCCGGTCCAGTCCGAGCCTTCCACCGACTTCCCGGGTTCGAGGTCTTTGTAGACGTTGAAGAAGTGCTGGATCTCGAGGCGGTCGAACTTGGGGAAGTGGCGGATGGCTTGGATGTGCTCCTGGCGGACGTCAGCGGTCGGGATGCACAGCACCTTCTCGTCGGGGCCGGCCTCGTCGGTCATCTGGAACATGCCGATGGCCTGGCAGCGGATGAGGCAGCCGGGAAAGGTCGGCTCGTTGACGAGCACCAGGGCGTCCAGCGGTTCGCCGTCGCTGCCCAGGGTGTCCTCGATGTAGCCGTAGTCGGCGGGGTAGCGGGTGGAGGTGAACAGCATCCGGTCGAGCCGGAGGCGCCCGCGCTCATGGTCCATCTCGTACTTGTTGCGCGATCCCTGCGGGACTTCGACCAGAACGTCAAACTCCACGACAACCTCCCGCGAGACGGCGACGGTGTCCCGGCTGCTTCAGAACGATGAGAACGCCGGGGCTAGCTGGACGCCAGGGGCGAACGACCCGCGCCGTTAGGTTAGGCCCTCCGGCCTCGAAGGGAAGCGCGGTTCGCGTTCCCGGTGAGCGCGGCCAGACCGGGACCTGGGCCGGTCGCGGTGTCGCGCCCCCAGCGTCGCTCGGCGGCTTGACGTCGGCCTACCGGGGCGTCAGGCTTGTCTTGGCGATGGATCCCGCCGAGCCGCCCGCCGGCTGAACCGCCCGACCCCCGGGCTGATGGTTCCTCCTCGATGGTGAGGAGGACCATGCCGCTCAGCGAGGACGAGCAGCGCGTGCTGGCAGCGCTCGAGGCCGAGTTCGACACTCGCCGTCCAGTCGACGACGCCAGGCAGGTGCCGCGGCTCGTCGGGTGCATGCCGCTGTCGGGGCTGCCGGCCATGACGGTCAGTTTCGTGTTGCTGCTGCTCGACGCTGCCGTGCTGACGGTCGGGGTCCGCCTCGCCGTCCCCGCGCTGAGCGTGGTTGCGGTGGTGCTGTTCCCGATCGTGCTGCTGCCGTGTGTCCTGACGGTGCGGGAAAGGCCCGGCAGGGGACCGGGCTCCACCCGCGGCCGGTGAACGCTGCCGGCCGCGGTTTTTTGGTTCTGCTGCGGCACGGACAGAGCGAGTGGAACCATTCCCACCGGTTCACCGGCTGGGCTGATCCCCGCCTGACAGCCAGGGGTGCCCGCGAAGCAGGGGAGGCCGGCCTGGCGCTCGCCGCGGCGGGCATGGGTCCCGACGTGATCGTCACCTCGCTGCTGGGCCGCGCGACCGAAACGGTGGAGCGTGTCGTGGCCGCAGCCGGGTGGCCGGGGGTCTCGGTCCGCGCCACGTGGCGGCTCAACGAAAGGCACTACGGGTCACTCGAAGGCCTGTCCCATGCCGAGGCTGAGCGCCGGTACGGGGTGGAGCCGGTGCGCCGCTGGCGACGGACCTGGGACGCGATCCCACCGCAGCTGGCGCCCGAGGACGCGCGGCATCCGAGCCACGACCCGCGCTACGCTGCCGTGCCAGCAGGTGAGCTGCCGGCCGGGGAGTCCCTCGCCGGCGCACTGGCCCGCCAGCTGCCGGCGCTCGCCGTCGAGCTCGACCCGCTGGTGGGCGCGGGGGCGAGGGTGCTGCTGGTCGGGCACGGCAACAGCCTGCGCGCCCTGGTCGCCCATCTGGAGCGGATGCCGCCAGCCCGGGTGCCGGGACTGCTGGTCCCGACCGGGGTGCCGTTGGTGTACGGGAGGGACGGCAACGGCTGGGTGGCCCGCCCGGTCGAGTTCGGCCTGACCGGCTCGCAGACCGGGCCGTGACGGTCACCGAGTCCGGACCAGCCGGCTGGCGAGCACCGCGACCGCCATCCAGGCGGCGGCGTAGCCGAACCCGGCGGCGGCCGAGACGGTCGTGTACAGCACCCCGACCACAGCCGAGGACAGGAAGTCCCCGGCGGACTGCAACCCGCCGAGCACCCCGAAACCGCTGCCGCGAAGCGCACCAGGCAGCAGCTGGGCGACCAGCGTGGACTCGGCGGTCTCGGCCAGCCCGATCCCGGCGCCGGCGAGGCAGAAGAACACCGCCAGCAGCGGCCAGCTGTGCACCGGTGAGGCGAACCCGGCGTAGGCGGCGAGGTAGAGCGCCGCCCCGGCGGCGAACGCTTGGCGCGGGCTGGCCGCGTCGATCCACCGGCCGCCGAGCAGCGCCACCACGGCGCCGACAGCGTTGTGCCCGGCGTAGATCACGATCGCCAGGGTGGTCGCCGCGGTCAGCGACCGGCCGCCTGTGTGCAGCAGCGAGGTGGCCCGAAGATCAGCAGCGTGGTTGCGACGTTGCCGAGCTCGAACGCCGCCACCGGCACCAGCGGACGCGCCAGGCCGGTACCGCGCAGCGCCCCGAACCCGGCCCGGACCCGCTCGCGGGCGGCAGTGACACTCTTGCTGGCCCGGGCTGCGGCAACGCTGATCGACGCCGCGGCGAACAGCCCGGGCACCAGCGCCACGTAGAACGCCCGCCGGGTCCCGACCGTGGCGACCAGCACGGCTGCCAGCAGCGGGCCGACGACGGCTCCCAGGTTGTCCCCGGCTCGTTCCAGGCCGTAGGAGCGGCCGTAGGCATCGGCCGGCGCCAGGTCGGCCAGCATCGTGTCCCGGGCCGGGCCCCGGATGCCGCGGGCGACCCAGGCGGCGGCGCGCAGCACCCCGGCCTGCCACACCGCGGCGGCCAGCCCGATCGCCGCGGTGAACACGGCGGTGAGCAGGTAGCCGCCGCGGGCCAGACGAACGCGGCGCGCCGGGTCGTCGGCCAGCGGGCCGCCGAACAGCTTGGCGACCCCGAGCAGCGCGTCGGAGAGCCCTTCGATGACCCCCAGGGTGCCGGCGGTGCCGTGCAGGACGCCGGTGAGAAAACCGGGGAACACGGCAGTGGCGATCTCGTGGCCGCTGTCGCTGAACAAGCTCGCCGCCCCGACGCTGGCCACCCCCGGTGACACCCACACCGGGTAGTGGGCGGCCGGGGCGTCGGCGCTGTCGACGCTGTCAGCGGCCGCTGCTGGGGGGCGGTCACCTGCGGTGCCGGCCGGGCCTGCGGGACCAGCCTGAGCGGGGCCGGTCTCGCTGCCGGGCCGGCCCGGCGGAGTGCCGCTCACCTGCCCACCAGCTGCCGAAGCCGCCCGGCGGCCGGGGCGAGGGCGCTGACCGGGGCGCTGACCGCGGGGATGCCGGCTGCCAGCTCCGCCTGCCGGGCTGCCCAGCCCTGCTGCAGCCAGCCCGGACCGGTTCCGGGCTGGACGCGGCAGTGCAGGGACAGGGACTCGGCCCCGTCGGGGCGCACGAGCCGGGTCGCGACGGTGACGCAGTGTCGGGCCAGCTGTGCCGACGGCGGCGGGGCGGGTACCGGCGGCAGCCCGCATCCGCCCCGCCACCGGTCGAGGGCGCCGGTGAGCAGCCGGCGCAGCTCGTCATCGGCCGCCGCCTGATCCGCAGGGCCGGCGTTGCCGGCGACGACGGCGGCGGCGAGCCGGACGGCGTGCACAGCCTGCCACCGCCAGCGCGCCCGGTGCAGCAGGCCGCCGGGAAGGGGCCGGACCAGCGCGCCGGCCCGGACGGTGCCGCCGGCGTCGAGGGCTGCGCTCAGCACCCCGGCCTGCGCCGGGTCGGCGGCGGCCAGTGCGGTCCCCGCCGCGTGCAGCACCACAAGGCGCCGGCCAGATGCTGGTCCGGCCCGGGCGGGGCCACCAACCACGGGGCCAGCGGCGCCAGCACCCGGCGACCGGGGTCGCTGGTCGCGTCGTTGACGGCCCGGGCGAGTGCCGCCAGCACCGGCTCGACCGAGCGGGGGCGGTGGGTCCAGGGACCGCCGGGCAGGGCGCCGGCTACCTCCACCAGGCATCCGCCGCGGCGCGGGTGGGTGTGCCGGCCGGCGGCGAGCAGCGGCACCTGGTAGGTCCGTACAGTGCCCATCTGGCCTCCTCTAGTGGTGGACCGGGGCCGGGGCGGGTTAGCCGCCCGGGGCCCTGGTGCCAGCAGCCAGCCCGTAGGGCAGGGCCGGTTCGGCGTCGGCGAGCTCAAGCAGCCGGTTGTACTTGGCGACCCGCTCACCCCGCGCCGGGGCGCCGGACTTCAGCTGCCCGCAGCCGGCACCGACCGCCAGGTCAGCGATGAACGTGTCCGGGGTCTCCCCTGACCGGTGGGAGACCATCGCCGCGTAGCCGGCCTGCCGGCAGGCAGCGAGGGCGGCGAAGGTCTCGGTGACGGTCCCGACCTGGTTGAGTTTGATCAGTCCGGCGTTGGCGATGCCGCGTTCGGCGGCTGCGGTGATGGTCGCGGCGTGGGTGACGAAGTTGTCGTCGCCGACGAGCTGGATCCGGCCGCCGAGCCGGTCGGTCAGCGCCCGCCAGCCGTCCTGGTCGTCCTCGGCGCAGCCGTCCTCGATCGACCAGATCGGGAACCGGTCGACCAGCTCGGCGTAGAACTCGACCAGCTGGAAGGCTGCCATCGACGTGCCGGCGACCCGGTACATCCCGGCGTCGAAGAAGCCGTTCGCGGCTGGGTCCAACGCGAGCATCAGCCCGCCCGGTCCGGCGGTGTAGCCGGCGGCGCCGATCGCCTCGACCAGCAGCTCGCACGCCTGCGCCGGCTCGGCGATGTCGGGGGCGAACCCGCCCTCGTCACCCAGGCCGGTGGCGTACCCGCCGTCGGACAGCCGCCGGCGCAGCGCGGCGTAGACCTCGGCGCCGGCCTGCACCGCCTTGGCCAGGCTGGGTGCGCCCAGCGGCGCCAGCATGAATTCCTGGAACTCCAGCGGGTTGGCTGCGTGGGCGCCCCCGTTGAGGACGTTGAAGTGCGGCACCGGCAGCCGCGGTCCGGGCCCGCCCCCCTCGGCGGCCAGGTAGCCGAACAGTTGCTGGCCGACTTCGGCGGCGAACCCCCGCGCGGCTGCCATCGACACCCCGACGATCGCGTTCGCGCCCAGCGAGGACTTGTTCGGGGTGCCGTCCGCGGCGCACAGCGCGGCGTCCAGCTCGCCCAGCGTGGCCCACTCCCTGTCACCCAGGGCTTGGGTGAGGGGGCCGGTGATCGAGCCTGCTGCCTGCTGCACGCCGCGGCCGGCGTAGCGGGCCGGGTCGCCGTCGCGCAGCTCGACCGCCTCCTTCGCCCCGGTGGAGGCGCCCGAAGGCACACCGGCGCTCGTCACCACCCCGGTCCCGGTCCTCAGCGTCACGTGCAGGGTGGGCTGGCCCCGGGAGTCCAGCACCTCGGTGGCGCTCAGCTGCTCGATGCGCATCGACAGGTCCTTTCTGTGTGGCTGCGCCGACGGCGGCAGCGGCGGGGGAGGGGTTACAGCAGTGCCAGGGCGAAACCGGCGGCGGCGGCAGCCAGACCGACTGCCAGGCTGCCGGCCAGGTTGACGGCTGCCTCGCCCAGGGCGCCGGCTTCGGCCAGGGACAGGGACTCCCAGATGTAGGTCGACCAGGTGGTGTAGCCGCCGGCGAACCCGACCCCGACCACTGTGGTCGGCTCCGCTGGCAGGCCGTGGTGCACCGCCAGCCCGGTGGCCAGCCCGAGCAGCAGCGAGCCGGTGACGTTGACGACGAAGGTGCCCCACGGCAGGCTCTGGTCGTGCTGATGCTGGATCAGCTGGTCCAGCAGGTAGCGGCAGACCGCCCCGGCGGCTGCGGCGACGCCGACCGCGAGGGTGAGGATCACGCCCGCGGTCCAGGCTGCACGGGCTGTTCGGGGGGTGAGGTGCGGGCGCTGTAGCGGACGACGTCGACGTCGTCGATGACCGCCAGGCCCTCGGCGACGACCTCGCCCAGGGCGAGCGCGAATGCTTCGATCCGTTCGGCGTCGTCGACCATCACGATCACCACCGGCAGGTTCTCGGCCAGGGACAGGATGCGGCTGGTGTGCACCTGGGAGGAGGTCCCGAATCCTTCGATGCCGCGCAGCACGCTGGCGCCGGTTAGGCCGGCCTGGTGGGCGCGGTGCACGATCTCGGCGTACAGCGGCCGGTGGTGGTAGTGGTCGGACTCGCCGACGAACACCGTGAGCCGCTTGGCTGGTCCCCTGGCGAGCACAGCTACCCCTTGCTCTTGTCGTGGTAGGCGGCGACGGACCGGCCGGTCAACACCCCGAACGACGCCGCCGCCAGCCCCGCGGCCACGCTCGCCGCCAAATAGCCCGCCGCCAGCCCCGGGTGGCCGTGAACGGCGAGCTGGTCGACGGCGGTCACAACAGAGCTGAACGTGGTCAGCGCACCGCAGAACCCGGTTCCCAGCACCGGCCGCAGATAGGTCGTCGGGGGCAGCACCTCGAGCACCAGCACCAGCAGCAACGCGAGGATGAAAGCACCGGCGGTGTTGACCGCGAACACGCTCCAGGGGAATGTGCCGGCCCGGGTCGGCCACGCCAGCCCGGCGCCGTAGCGAACGACACCGCCGGCGAAGCCGCCGCCGGCGACAGCACCAACGAGTCTCCACTGCAGCCGTAGCCAGCGGCTGCGGCGCCCCGCGGCAACCGTCCCGCTCGGGCCGGCAGCAGGCCCCGGCCGACGCTCGGTGCTCTCGAGGTCGGGGTCGAGCGGCAGGTCGCGCAGCTCATCCACGCCGGTCGGCGCCGCAGGTGAGCCAGGGGAGTCAGGCGAGGGCCGCGTCAACGCGGGCCTCCCGGTCGGCGGCGGCGTCGAACCGGACGGTCAGGGCGCGGGCCTGCTCCAGGACCGACTCAGCCTGGTGCCGGGCGGCGTTGACCTGCGGCGCCTGCTCGGCGCGTAGCTGCGCCGCCGCGCGCACCGCCTCAGCGATCCGCCCAGCGCCGTCGGCGAACCGGCGGTCGAGCTCGCTGGTGAACCCCTGGCGGGTCTCCGACAGCTGGGCCTGGAACGCCGCCCGGGCCCGGCCGACGTGCTTGTCCAGCAGCAGCGCGCTCTGCTCGGACAGGTACCTGGCACGCTGCCGCCGGCCCCACCGGCCGGGCAGCCGGCGGCGCAGCACAGCGGCCATCGCGTCGAACTGCCCCGGATCGGGGGTGAAGGCGTAGCTGAACCGGCGGAACGGGGCGAGCCGCGCCGCTCGCGGAAGCACCAGCAGGTCCAGGGAAAACAGCCGCGCCGCGCTGTCACGCACAGCCGCGACCTGGCCGGTGAGCTCACCGGTGAGCCGCTCACCCAGAGCTGCCAGCTCGGCGTCGAGCTCGCCGCCGCGAGCGGCGAGCCACCCGTCCACAGTCCGCCGGACGCTGCTAGCGACGACACCCAGCGCTTCGGTCTCGACGTCGCCCGCCGGTCCGGTCGCTGCTTCGCTCTGCCGGGCGGCGGCGTCTTCCTGCAGCTGCCCGGCGCTCGGCTGGCTCAGCTGGGCTGCCTGGCGGTCGGTGTCAGCCTGCAGCCGGTCGAACGCGGCGGCGGCGATCGCGGCCGTCTCGATCCGCCGCCTGCCGACCTCAGCCAGCGTCTGGTTGAAGCTGTTCAGCCGGCTGTCCAGGTCCTGCCCGGACAGGGCGAGGGTGGCCAGCGTCGCCTGCTGGGTCTCGGCGAGCGCGCGAGCCAGGCTGCCGCCACGGCCGGCCACAGACCGCCCAAGATCCGCCGGTCCCGCCGTCGCGAGGTAGTCGGTGAACGCGACCGCGAAAGCGGTGAACCCGCTGTCGCGCCTTCCGTCGGGGGCCGGCCGGGCGGACAGCGGGTAGAGCACCACCCCGGCGTCGCCGTCGCCGTCGGCGTCGGTGTCGGCACCGAACTCGGCGGCCAGGACCGTGCGGGTGAAGGCGGCCGCCTCGGCAAGCTCGGCGCCGGTGAGCCGGTCGGTCTTGTTCAGAACACAGAACACCCGGACCGCCTGGCTGCGCAGGCGGCGCAGCAACGCCCGTTCGCTGGCGGAGATCGGCGGGTCCGCACTCAGAACAAAGATCGCCGCGTCCATCCGGTCCAGCGCCGCCGTCGCCTCGGCGGTGTTGTGCGCGTGCACGCTGCCGACACCGGGGGTGTCGACCAGTTCCGCGCCGCCCGCCAGCAGAGCCGCCGGTGTGGTGAGGGTCACCTCGGCGACCCCGCGGGCGTTTGCCGGGTTGCCCTGTTCGGTGACCAGCCCGGGCAAGCACCCGATGGGAAGGCAGCGGGTCGTGCCGTCAGCGAACCGAACGGTGAGCCGCTCGGCCGGGCCGTAGCGGACGCTCGTCACCACCGCTGTCAGCGGCACCACCCCGGTCGGCAGCAGGTCCCGGCCGAGCAGGGCGTTGACCAGCGTCGACTTGCCCCGTTTGGCCTCGCCGGCGACCAGCACCCGCAGCGCGCGCCCGTCGAGGCGGCGCACCAGCTCGTCAACCGCGGCGACGTCGCCCGCCGGGACCAGGATGCGCAGCTGCGCCAGCAGCGGGACGAGCGGCTCGGACTGCGGCGTCACGGCAGCCTCCTACCCGAGTTCGGGTAGGGACCGTTGGCCGCGGCATGCGACGGTTATCGGCGGGCCCCACCGCCGTTGACGCAAGGCCGAGCCTAGCGCCGCTACGCCCCTGATGACCACCCCCGCAGGCCGCCGGCGCCCGCGCCCCGTTCTGGCCCAGTTGCAGATCCGCCCAAGGAAGCGCGGTACCGTTGCCGCGCGTCAGGGACGCTCACCCGTCGCCGAGTCTCGTGACCCTTGGCCGCTAGGAGGACGCCGATGGACCGCGGGCCTGCCGTGCAACAGGCGGTCCAGCTCACGCTCTACGTCGCCGAACCCCACGTCCGAGGCCGCCAGTCCGCCGTCGACGAACTGATCCACCGCGCCGCCGCCGCCGGAGTCGCCGGAGGGACCGTCCTCGCCGCCTACCAAGGCTTCGGGCGGCGGCACAACGACGAGCCGACGTTCTGGCATCGCCCGCAACAGACCCCGCTCACCGTCATCTTCACCGACACCGCCAAACGGGTCGAACAGCTGCTGACCCTGATCGACGAGTTGCTGCCCGACGCGGTCGCCGTCACCAAACAGGTCCGGTCCGTTCACTACCCGCGGCCACTGACCGCCTGACGCCCCTCTCGCCGCTGCCACCTTCCGTCACGGCCAGCCCGCCGCCCACCGCCCACCGTCCACCCCACGCCGCCCGGCCAGCGGCTGCCATGCTCGTGCGGGTGTGGGCAGTGCTGGGGGTCGGCGGCGTCCTGGTGGTGCTCACCGGCTGGCTACCAGCGGGCGATGCCCGCGAGGTGGCCCTGACCCGCGGCGCCCCGGTGCTGGGGTTCTTGGTCGCGATCACCGTGCTGGCCGAGCTGGCGGACCGGGCCGGGGTGTTCGACGCCGCAGCCGGCGCCTGCGCCCGGCTGGCACGCGGGTCAACCCTGCGGCTGTTCGCGCTGGTCGCGGTGCTGGGCACGGCGACGACGATCGGGATGAGCCTTGACACCACAGCGGTGCTGCTGACCCCGGTGGTGCTGACCGTCACCGACCGGCTGGGGCTGCGGCCGTTGCCGTTCGCGCTGCTCGCGGTGTGGCTGGCCAACACCACCAGCCTGTTGCTGCCGGTGTCGAACCTGACCAACCTGCTGGCCCTGCAGCGTCAGCACCTGTCGACGCTGGGCTTCGCCAGCCGGATGGCGCTGCCCGAACTGGCCGCCCTGGTCGTCACCGTCGGCTACCTGGCGGTGGTGTTCCGCCGGGACCTGGCCGGCGGCTACCAGCCGCCCGCAGCACAGGCGCCTGCTGACCGGTGGACGTTTCGGGTCTGCGCTGCCGCGTGCCTGGCGCTGGCACCCGGCGTCATCGCCGGTGCACCCCCGTGGGCCGCCGCCACCCCGTGTGCTGCAGCCGCGGTCGCGGTGTTCGTCGTCCGCCGCCGGCCCGGGCTGGGCTGGTCGCTGGTTCCGTGGCGGATCTTGATCCTGACCGAAGGACTGTTCTTGGTCGTCACCGCGGTCGCCGAGCACGGCCTGACCCGGCTGCTGGCCCGGTTGTCCGGGGGGTCGGTGCTGGCCACTACAGCAGTCGCCGGCGTCGCCAGCAACGCCGTAAACAACCTGCCGGCCTACCTCGCGGTCGAGCCGGCGGTCCCGGCCGGGCACACCAGCCAGCTGCTCGGCGCCCTGCTGGGCACCAACGGCGGTCCGCTGATCCTGCTCTGGGGATCGCTGGCCACCCTGCTGTGGCGGGAACGCTGCAAGAGCCGCGGCGTCACCATCAGCCCGCTGACCTTCGCCGCTGTCGGCGCCGGCGGTGTGCCGCTCGTGCTGCTCGCGACCTGGGCAGCCCTGACCATCACCGGCTGACCCGCCGGGAGCGCACCTGCGGCTACTACTCGGCCGTTGACGTCCCCACCCGCCGACTGCTTGATGGCCTGCCCCGTCCCACGGCGACGACCCCGACCGTGACCTTCCCGGCCACCAGCCCCGGACCGCGTCACCGCCGCCCAGGGTGCTCGCGTTGGCCAGCACCACCCACCACCTACGGGGTGGGTGGGCCGTACCCGAGTCGCACCGGAAGGCCCTGGTGGCCCGGTGGCAGGCCGGCCGGTGTGAGCGGTCGAGCAGTCTGGGCAGGTGGTGGGCGACGGGCGCTGCAGCGTTGGCGGCAGCCGCCGGTCGGCGTCCCGTCGGTGGTGCTGCTGCTCGTCGTGATGGTGGGGCTGGTGCTGGGGGGCGGGGAGTCTGGGCGGCTGGGGCGGTGTCGCGCTGGTCGTCGCGGTGCTGGTCGCCGTGGTCGCACTGGTGTATCTGTGGTGCGACTATCCGGGCGGACCACCGGCATAGCCAGCTGCCGCCGTTGACCTGCCCAGTCACCGCTGTTCCGTAGGGCCAGGGGTCCGCGCCCGCTGGTCGGGGCTGGACGCGGGCGTGGGCGTGGGCGTGGGTAGGGTGCCGCGGGTGGACGTCTCGGCGGGGCCGCCTGCCGCTGATGCTGTCGGGACCGGGACTGTCGTCGTCGAGCAGGTGCCGGCTCCGGCTCGGCTGCGCCGGATCGTCTGGTGGCGCGAGCTGGCGCTGGCTGTGGTCGCCTACGCCGTCTACGCCGCCGGCCGGTCGCTGCACGGCGAGACGCTCAACGCGGGCAATGTGCGGGTCGCTGACGCGCACGGCCATGAGCTGCTGCACGTCGAGCAGCGCTGGGGGCTGGCGTGGGAGCACCAGGTCCAGAACGTGTTCCTGGCTCACCACACGTTCCTGCGGGTCGTCGGCGGCTTCTACGGCGGTGCCCATTTCGTCATCACTGTGGGTGTCCTGGTGTGGCTGCTGTTCGCCCGGCCGGCGCACTACCGCTTCTGGCGCACGGTGCTGTTCACGGTGACGTTGAGCTCGACTGTCGTCTTTCTGGTGTGGCCGGCTCTGCCGCCCCGGTTGCTGCCGGTGGGGGAACGCACCGTGGACACTCTGGACGTGGTCGGCGGGTTGTGGTCCTACAACCACGGGGTGCTCGAGCACATCAGCGACCCGTACGCGCCGATGCCGAGCCTGCACCTGGCGTGGGCGACGTGGGTGCTGCTCGCGGTGTGGTTCGCGCTGCCGGCCAGGTCCCGCCGGGCCCGGGGGTTGCTGCTTGCCTACCCGGCCGTTGTCTACTTCACGGTGGTCGTGACCGGGACGCATTATGTGATCGACGGGGTGGCCGGGGCGGCGATGGTGGGGCTGTCGGTCGGCGCCGTCGCGCTGGCCGTGCGGCTGCACGCCCCGTGGTCACCGGGCGCTCAGGTGGTCCCAGCGCCCCGGCCCGCCGACTGAACAGGCCATCGCTTCGGCCCGGATGGCGGTCGACGTCCCAGCCTTTCGGGCCGCCCAGGGCAGTGTCACGCGCATGTCGGCGTGCGGTGCCGGCCGACCGGGGGCTGGTCGCGCTAGCGTCGGCAGGGTCGGGAAAGGTGGTGGCTGGTGGACGGCGAGCCCGGGGATCATGACGTTCTGGTCCTGGTCGGTGACCTGCTCGCCGCAGGTCTTTTCCTGATCCTGGCCGTGTCAGTCGGCGGCTGGTGGTGGCTGCTGGCGGCGGGGTGGGGCGGGCTTTCGGCGGCGCAGGGCCGGCTGGTGGCGCGCAGCAGGGCTGAGCCGGGGACGGTGGGTCCGCCGGCCGGCTGACCGGCTGGCCGAGGGGCGGGGCCGCCGGCGGGCTGACCGGGTGGCTGTTTGCGCCGATGCTGTGGGTGTGCTTTGCCGTGAACTGCTCCCGCCGGCTGGGTGGCCGGTGGGAGCCGGTGTCAGAGCCGGACCCGGGCGCTGTAGAGCGACTCGCAGCGAAGGGCCCGGGCGGTGAGGGTGGCGCCGAGGGCGGCGAGCAGCATCGGCACGAGCAGCGCGCTGGTCTTGGGGGCGAGCTCGACCATCAGCACGGTAGCGGCGAGCGGGCCTTGCATGGCGGCGGCGAGCAGCGCCCCGGCGCCTAGCGCGGCGTAGCTGCCCCCGGCGGGGGAGGGCCACAGCTGGTTCCACAGCCGGCCGCCGGCGGCGCCGGCCAGGGCCCCGAGGGCCATGGTGGGGGTGAACAGCCCGCCGGAGGCGCCGCTGCGCAGGCAGGCGACGGTGGCCAGCGGCTTGAGCACGAGCAGTGCGGCGAGCAGCCCGAGGTTCGGGGGGCGCTCGAGGGTGTCCTGGATGACGCCTCGGCCGTTGCCCAGCAGCTGGGGGTAGGCGACCGAGAGGGCACCGAGGGCGGCGAAGACGCCGACGGGGACGATCAGCAGCCGCCAGCCGTCGGTGCGGGTGTCGGTGGTCCAGCGGATCGCTGTGGTCCAGCCGGCGGCGGCCAGGCCGAACACGGGGCCGGCGACCAGGGCAAAGACCAGCTGGCTGGGCGTGGCGTGGAACGCGCCGGTGGTGTAGAGCGGCTGGTTGGGCAGCCCGGCCCAGGCCACGACGGTGGCCACGGTGGTGGTGGCCAGTGCGGGGACGACGGTGGCCAGGGTGATCTCACCGAGCAGCACCTCGGTCGCGAACAGGGCAGCACCCAGCGGCACGTTGTACACCGCGCCCATCCCGGCGGCGGCGCCGCAGGCGGTCAGCAGCCGCCGCTCGTCGCCGGTCAGCGCCAGCCGGCCGCTAGCCTTCGACGCGGCAACGGCGCCGACCTGCTGGGGGGCAGCTTCGCGGCCCAGTGATGCGCCCATCGCGACGACGACGATGGACAGCACCGCGTTGCCCAGCGCCGGCAGCGCCGGCAGCTGACCCGAGCGGGTCCAGACGGCGCCGGCAACATCGGCGCCGCGGGAGCCGTAGCGGCGCAGCGCATACCAGCCGGTCCCGGCGACAAGGCCGGCCAGGGTCAGCACCCCCACCCGCCGGGCGGGTGAGCTGCGCTGCACCGCAGCCAGGAACGAGCCGACGGAGTAGTCGAAGGACAGGTGCTGCACGGCCCGCAGCAGCGCCATCAGCAGGTCGGCTCCCAGACCGGCGGCGACGGCGACGACGAGCACCGCGACCCACATCCGCGGGCGCACCAGCAGCAAGGGCCGGTCGGGACCCTGGTTGGGCTGCAGCAGCCGGCCCGGCCTGCGGCCGGGCCGGGCGACGCTCGGGCCGCCGGCTCCGCCAGAGGTTGCCGCGCCCATCAGGGGGCTGGAGCGCTCTGCTCGCCGGCGTCAGCGTGGGCAGCGTTGTCGGCGTCGTGTTCGCCGGGCCCCGGCCGGCCCGTCTGGGAGGCGGCAGGCCGGTGGCGGAGCAGGAAGAACACGGCTGCGGCGAACACGACCAGCGAGGTCCAGTCGTTGAGGCGCAGCCCGAGCAGGTGGTTGGCGTGGTCGACCCGCAGTGCTTCGACCCAGCCGCGGCCGACGGTGTAGGCGGCGACGTAGAGCGCGAACGCCCGGCCGGCGCCGAGCCGGTAGCGGCGCTCGGCCCAGATCACCAGACCAGCGACCCCCAGGTCCCAGAGCGCCTCGTAGAGAAACGTCGGCTGGTAGGTCGCGACCTGGGGGGTGTCAGCGGGCCGGTTGGCCGGGTCGATCCGCACCGCCCACGGCAGCGCCGAGGGCCGGCCGTAGAGCTCCTGGTTGAAGTAGTTGCCCAGCCGGCCGATCGCCTGGGCGACCGGCAGCGCCGGCGCCAGCACGTCGGCGACCGCAGCCAGGCGGACCCCCCGCCTTCGGCAAGCGATCCACGCCCCCAGGGCGCCGGCGGCGACCGCGCCCCAGATGCCCAGACCTCCGCGCCAGAGGTAGAACGCCTCGACGGGATGCTTGCCGGCGGCGAAGTACAGCTCCGGGTCGGTCACCACGTGGTAGACCCGCGCGCCGACGATCCCGAACGGCACCGCCCACAGGGCCACGTCGCTCATCACCCCGGGCTCGCCGCCGCGGGTGCTCCAGCGCCGTTCGGCCAGGGTCAGTGCGGCGACGACGCCGGCGATGATGCACAGCGCGTAGGCCCGCACCGGCAGCGGGCCGACATGCCACACCCCCTGGGAGGGGCTCGGCAGGGAGGCCAGGACGTGCATCCAACTGCCTCCATCCGGGTGCGTCGCCCCCACGCTATCTCTGTAGCAGAGATAAAGTGCCCGGGGTGAACCCGACCGCCGCGCCGCCACATGACGCGGGAGCCGACCAGCTGGCCGACGTCGTGGCCCGGCTGCGCCGGGCGCTGCGACGAGGAATCCGGGGCGACTACCCCTGGGAGCTGCTGCCGATGGCGCAGGTCGAGCTGCTCCAGCAGCTCGCCGCCCACCCCGCCTCCCGGGTGGGCGACCTTGCAGCCAACCTGCGCCTCGCGCCGAACACGGTCAGCACCCTGGTCGCGCAGCTGACCGAGCGAGGGCTATTGGCCCGGGTTGCTGACCCTGCCGATGGCCGCAGTCGCCGGCTGAGCCTGACCGGTGCCGGCGGCCAGCAGCTCCAGGCCTGGCAGCAGGCGCAGCGACGGATGCTCGCCGACGCGTTGAGCCGCATCGCAGCCGCCGACCAGCACGCGGTGCTGGCCGCGCTGCCCGCCTTCGAGCGCCTGACCCGCGCCCTGGGCCATGACAGCTGAGCGGCCGCCGTGCACTGACAGCACCGGCCCGCCGGTCCCGGCGCCCAGGCGCCAGCAGCGGCCCAGCGCCCGGCGCACCGCCCGCCTCGCTGCTGAGCTGGCCCTGATCGCGGCCGGCTATCTCTGCTACACGCTGCTGCGCAACGCCGTCCCCACCCACGAACCCACAGCCCGGCTGCGAGCCGGTGAGCTGCTGCGCTGGGAAAGCGCAGCCCACCTGGACCCCGAACGGACGCTGAACACCGCCCTCGCCGGTCTGCGTCCCCTGGCGGTCGCGGCTGACTACTACTACGCCACCGCCCACTTCCTGGTCGTCATCGCCGTCGCCGTCTGGGCCGCTCGCCGGGCACCGGGCGCAGCCCGCCGGCTGCGACCGTCTTCTACACCCTCAACGCCGTCGGTCTCGCCGGCTTCTGGCTGTTCCCTTTGGCCCCGCCGCGGCTGCTGACCGGCTACGGGTTCATCGACACCGTCGTCGCGTTCCACACCTGGGGCAGCTGGGGATCAACCTCGGTGGACGCCGCCTCCAACCAGTTCGCTGCCATGCCCAGCCTGCACGTCGGCTGGGCCCTGTGGTGCACCCTGTCCGTCTGGACACTGACCCGCCACCGGCTGGCGCGGCTGCTCGCCGCCGGCTACCCGGTGCTCACCGCCCTGGTCGTGCTCGGCACAGCCAACCACTACCTGCTCGACGTCGCCGGCGGCGCCCTCGCCCTGCTGCTCGCACTCGCCGCCACCACCGTGCTGCGCCGGCGTTCCGCCGCCGGCGCCCGCGACACATCTCGCTGGCTGCCCCGCGGCGCCGCAGGACCTGCCGACTGAAACAACCGTGATGTCCGGGGAGCACTCGGTGGCTTTCTGCTCCTCCGAGCGGTAGCGGCGCGGCCAACGGGTCAACCGGTGGCGGGGGCGGGGGCCGGAAGTTCGGTGTAGGGCTGGTCTGTTAGGGCGTTGAACATCGTCCGGCCCCAGATCAGCGCTGGTATGTCGCCACCGAACACGTGGGCGTAACCCTGGCCGCCGATGGTGATGTTCGTCAGGGGATGGCTGGGGCCGCCGCGGGGGTCGCCGAGCTCGACGGCGGCGGACAGCTGCGGGGTGTAGCCGACGAACCAGGCGCTGGAGAACCCTTCGTTGGTGCCGGTCTTGCCGGCGGCGGGCCGGCCGATGGTGGCGGCATTGGGGTAGCCGGTGCCGCCGGTCAATACTCCTTCCAGGACGCTGGTTACGGTGTCGGCCACGGCAGGGCCGATGACCTGACGGCACGGCGCCGGGCGGGTGTAGGCGACCGGCTGGCCGGTTGGTGCGCTGATCGAGGCGATCGGCTGGGGGTCGCAGCGCCGTCCCCGGGCGGCCAGGGTGGCGTAGGCGGTCGCTATGTCCAGGGGGCTGACCACCTCTGTTCCCAGCGTCAGTGAGCCATCGTTGGGCCCGACCTTGGCCAGCCGGGCCGCGGGGATCCCCAGCGCGCGCGCCATCGCAGCGACGTTGAGGATCCCGACCTGTTCCTCGAGCTGGATGTAGAAGGTGTTGACCGACAGCCACGTTGCTTGGGGGATGGCGTAGGTAGCGGCTTCGGCGGGGTCGGCGTTGGCGAACCCGTTCGCGCAGGACGCGTTCGGGTCGCCCGGGTTGCGCCCGCTGTTGGCGCCGACGGTGAACGTGGTGGGGACGTAGCAGGCGGGTGCGAAGAACGACGTCGACAGCGGCAGGCCTTGGGCCACAGCGGCGGCCAGGGTGAAGACCTTGAACGCCGATCCGGGCCCGAACGCCGGCTGGGTCGGCAGCGCCACGGTGGTCTGCCCGGCTGCGGTGCCGTAGTCGCGGTTGACCGCCATCGCCAGCACCTGGCCGGTGCCGGGCTTGACGATGACCTCAGTCGCCGCGGCGCGGTTGCTCTTCTCGACGACGCCCTCGACGCCCTGCTGGGCGGCGCGCTGCACCGCAGGGTCGAAGCTGGTCCTGATGGTCAGGCCGCCCTCGAGCAGCAGGTGGTCACGCTCGGCTTGGCTGGTGCCCAGGGCTGGGTCGCTACGCAGCAGCTGACGGACATAGTCGCAGAAGAACGGCGCGGTCGAGCTCAGGCACGGGTCGTCGGTCGCGGGGGGCAGTGTGGGCTTGAGCCCCAACAGCGCACGGCGGGCAGCGTTCTCCTGCGCGGCGCTGATGTGACCCAGCTGTCGCATCCGGACCAGCACCTCCCCGCGGCGAAGCGTCGCGGCCTGCGGGTGCCGCAGCGGGTCGTAGGCCGACGGTCCCTGCACTAGCCCAGCCAGCAGCGCAGCCTGCGGCAAGCTCAGCTGCCCCACGGTCTCGCCGAAGTAGCGCGAGGCGGCGGCGCCGATGCCGTACGCGTTGTTGCCGAAGAAGGCGATGTTCAGGTAGCCCTCCAAGATCTGGCTCTTGGGCCAGCGCTGCTCCAGCGCCAGGGCGTAGCGCGCTTCCCGCACCTTGCGGGCCAGCGACTTGCCGGTCGCGGCCTGGCGCTGGGCAGGTGTCGAAGCGGCCTGCAGAAGCACGTTCTTCACGTACTGCTGGGTCAGGGTGGATCCGCCCTGCTGCACGCCACGAGCCGCGGTGTTCTTCAGAGCCGCCCGCGCCAGCCCCTGATAGTCCACGCCGTGATGGGAGTAGAAACGCGAGTCTTCAATGTCGACGATGGCCTGTTGCATCACCGGGGCGACCTGGCCGATGCGGACCGGGACGCGGTTGTGCGCAGCGTGCAGCACCGCAACCACACTGCTGTCAGCGGCCAGGATCCGGCTGTCGACCCCCAGCACCGGGTCAGGCAGGTCGGTCGGCAAAGCATCGAAGTAGCCCACCGCACTCTTGGCCGCCAGCCCGGTCCCCAGCAGCACCGGCATGGCAAGCGCCGCCATCAGCAACCCGGCAGCAGCCAGCAGCGTCAACAGCACGCCGACCCCGAACAGGCGCTTGCCCGCGTGCGCCGCGCTCACCTGCCCATTGCCCTCCTCGTTGTCGGCAGCGCAACGGCTGCAACCCCCCGCGACGGCTCCCGTCTTGCACTCAAACGACCCGGGCCAGCTCTTACGTTCCTTCGCCCTGGCGTGCCCTCACGCCAGCCCGGACGTGGGCGAGCAGTGTGGTGTCAGGGGCCGAGCGGCCGGGCCGGCGGCCGGCCCCGGCGCGCCGGGTCCCCAAGCGCAGGGCACCGACGCCTGTCGCTGCGTTGAATGTCCGGTGTGTCAGTGGGAGGACGTACGCGGCGCGCAGCCAGCGCTTGCCGCCCTTGCCCTACTGCGCCGCGGCTGGCTGGCGCCGGCGGCCCGCCTGACCGCCGCTGACCCGCGGCTACGGCTACGCAGGTGCGAGCCGTCGATCACCGTTGCCGGTTGCCTACTCGTCCGTTCGTGCGGTAGCGGCTGCAGACACGCAGGTGTGCGGCGACGACGGCGGCAGCGTCGGGCTGCTCGCTGATCCGCACGCAGGCCATGGCGCCTGCTGTGAGCACGTCGACGACTGTCCTTGCCGGGGCGTCGCGGGCGACGGCGCCGACGACTACTAGTTCAGGGTGGCGCCCGAGCAGGTCGGTCACTGAACCGGCGTCGGCGCCGGCGAGCAGCACAATGTCGACCTGCCCGGCCTGCTGGTCAGTCGATGCCCACCGCACCTGCCAGGCGGCCGGCAGCTGCTCTGGCAGGGATCGCAGGGCCGCCGGCGGACCGACGACGAGCAGCTCGACCGCCGCTGCTGCCTGCCGGTCGTCGACGTCGACTGGCCCGGCGGGAGTGGCGCAGCCAGCCGCTGGTGCCTCCTCGTCGGGCATAGGGCGGCGCGGGGTGCGGCGCCCGTCGACGTTGGCCTCGAGCACTGGTGTCTTATCCGATGGTGGAAGCGTCGGCGAGGGTGACGGTGACGGTGTGCACGGCGCCGCCTCGGCGGTAGCTGACCTGGATCTTCTCACCGGGCTGGTGGGTGCGCACGGTGGCGATCAGCGACTCTGTCGTGGTGACGGGGGTGGCACCCACGGCAGTGATGGTGTCCCCTGCCGCCAGCCCGGCCCTGGCCGCCGGCCCACCGGCGCTGACCGCTCGCAGCAGCGCCTGCCCCGAGCCGCCCGCGGTGGTCATATCGGTGACAGACACGCCGAGGACTGCGTGGCTGGCCTGCCCGGTCTTGATCAGCTGGCCGGCGATCACCTTGGCTTGGTCTACCGGGATGGCGAACCCAACGCCGATGTTCCCGGACTGGCCACCGCCTGCCGCGCTCGATCCCAGTGAGGCGATCGCGGAGTTGACCCCGATGACCTGACCGGCCATGTCCACCAGCGGTCCTCCCGAGTTGCCGGGGTTGACCGCGGCGTCGGTCTGGATCGCGTCAAGGACGGTCGGGTTGGCAGATCCGGTCAAGCCAGACCCGCCCGATCCGCCGCTGCTGCCGCTGGTCGTCACCGGTCGGTCCAACGCCGAGACGATGCCTGAGGTGACAGTTCCGGACAGCCCCAACGGGCTGCCGACCGCCAGGACCGGGTCACCGACCCGCAGCGTGGCGGACCGGCCGAGTGTGGCCGGGTGCAGCCCGGTCTTGTCGACCTTGACGACGGCCAGGTCGGACGCGGCGTCGGTGCCGATGATGCGGGCCGCGGCTGACGTGCCGTCGTTGAACGTGACCCGCACGCTCCCGCCGGAGGCTGCGGCTGCGACGACGTGGTTGTTCGTCAGCACATAGCCGTCGCTGCTGAGCACGACACCTGAACCGGTGTCGGCCTGGCCGGCGCCGGAGACCTCGAGCACGACAACGGAAGGCAGCACGGCTGCTGCCACCGCCGCTGCTGACCTGCCGGTCCCAGCCGTCTGGGAGGGGGAGGTGACCGCAGCACCCGACCCGCCGAGTGCCACGCTCGTGCCGCCGCCGCCGCTGTGCAGCGCCGATCCGGCAAGGACGCCGCCGGTACCGCCCAGCAGGGCACCGGCGGCCACCAGCGCGACGATGCGGGCAGAGCCGCGCCGCCCCCGCCGTGCTGCGCCGGCCGGGTCTGCACCGTTGAATCGGTACGGCGGCGGCGGCTGGCCGCCAGGCGCCGGGAACGTGCGGGTGTGGGGGTCACCCCAGCCGGGATCGGGCCACGCCGGGTCTGGCTGACCGGACGAAACGGGCGGCGGTGTCGACACGGTGTCTCCTTGCCTTGGTCAGATCAGCGTGGGCCCTGGATCTGAGTCCAGGCTGCGCGCTTCCTGCACGCGCCCTGTGAGTGGTCCGGGATCAGCTCGCCGGTAAGGCCAGTGGCTGCGAGGGCAGGCCGCTTGCTTGCTGGCCGGGCAGGACCAGCATGGCGAGCACGACCAGGCAGTACAGGGCACGCACGGCACCGAGGGTGCCAGCCGACAGCGCCTCGGTCCCGATCTGGTCGAGCAGGTAGAGGCCGGCCGCGGCTGCGGTCCACAGGGGAAGCTGGCGCCGGGGGGTGAGCAGGTCGACGGCCGCACAGGCGAGCAGCAGCCCTGCGGTGTAGTAGGGGTAGGTCGCCGGGTCGAGCAGGAGACGGGCTACGACAACTGCCAGCGGAACAGCCGCCCAACGACCCCGGCGGACCGCGACGAGGGCGACTGCGCCGCCGACCAGCAGCTGGCCGGCCCGGTCCCAGCTGGGGGTGCCGGGGCTGTCGAGGTAGGCGACCAGACCAGGAGGTGGGTCCTGCTGGCAGAAGCTGCGGAGTCGAGCGGGCGATCCGGACCGCGTAGGACGTGGTTCTCGGCGTTGGGCAGCCGGTAGCTCAGGCACCAGCACACCGGCGCGTCGGCCTTCTTGGGCGCTAGGACCCTGGCCGCGTCGGCGAAGCGTTCTGCAGTTGCGGAGCGAATCTCGACGTCCGCCACGCACTCGGTGCTGCTCACCGGCCCATTGTGTGCCGGTTGTACCCCGGCGAGTTCTACTGACCGACGCAACACCCGAATACCAGGGGTGTCGCCCATGCGTTTGGACAAAAGTTCTCCTGCGGGGCTTCGTTTGTTCTCCTCCTTGAGGGCGGGACGGAGTCTCACTAAATCGGCCCGAGCGGCCGGAGTCGGTAAGCGACCGGCGCAGCGTTGGATCCGGGAGGTATTCAACGAACTGCGCGACGCGGGCTTGAGCGTGCTCGAGGCGCAGGAATCGCTCGGCTTCGCGTCGTCATTGATGCCGGCGTGGGACCACGCCCGGCTGGCGAGCGACAACCG
>JAABUM010003049.1_pt1 | contig 21385 bp, 43 predicted proteins | sample 5559161 | NCBI WGS metagenome assembly JAABUM01 (sample SAMN10711868, study PRJNA513369) | rock metagenome | isolation source: Antarctica rocks | place: Antarctica: Victoria Land, Siegfried Peak nord
GGAGGATTTTGCATCTGGCAGCCTTGTTCCGCATGCTGGGCCGCGTCGCCACCAACCGCTTCATGGCCTCCGGGCTGACGGACTCCCCCAGGAACAGGGTGGAGCCCTGGCACACCAGCAGGTGGCCTCCGCCTGCGTGATGATCACACGCTGTTCGTCAGTTGCAAACATGGCTGCAATAGTTACCAGCTGTGATCGACTTCGTCCTATGCCTCATGACCAAAAAGAGTGCCGCAAGCTGTGCTGCATGTGCATGGTGAGCTCGCAGAGGGAAGCGAACTGGCTGCTCATGCGTCCCTGGGCCTTCTGAAAGCCAACACTCGATGCTTCCACAAGGACAGCAGTTCGGCATGCAGTGCGCCACTCACCATGCTCAATCCCGTGCGGCAGCTCAGGCGGCGCGTCCGTGGGCATGGGGTCGTCTGCCTCTTCGACAGCCGGCTGCTCCGCTACCCGCTGCTCGCGCCGCAGCTGCCGGTACGCCCATACGAGTTGTTCCTGCTCTGCTGCGCTGCACTGAGCCTTCTCCGCAATCCGCGGGAAGATGGCCACCGTGAATGCGGACTGGCTGACCATTGCTTTCGCCACGTCCACGTGCTGTTCTAGAGACCAGCGCGACGGCGAGTACCACGAGTCAAACTTGTCTGCTGGGAACCAAGGGTACTGCCTCTTGACCGCGCTCAGCAAGGTTGGCGTCCCGTTTTGCTGTTCAAACGGCGCTCGCTGCTTACGCTGTGGCATCAGCACGCTCAGGCCCGCTGTGGTCGCCCGGCGTATCAGCTGGATACGCAGCGTGGAGAAGGGCTGCTTTCGCGCCGCAGCTAGCTTGCATTGATGATCTGCCACGGCAATGTACTCGGGGATGCATCCATGCGGCGCAATCGCAGACTGAAAGCCCGAGAGGCGAGGACTGCATGCTGTTATGACGTTCCAATCCCACTCGCCACTCAATCGCTTGGGCACCGCCGCAGTGAGCGAGAACTCAACGCCAGCATTCCTGAAAAGATTTGACAAGGTGCTCTTGCCGTGCGCAATAGAATTGTCTGCGAAGGCTTTGCGCTCTGTTTCGTCGCTTATCAGTCCTGGAAGAGCCTTCAGAGGCGCTGCTGGTGCTGGTGCCTGAGCAGGCTGCTCTGTGTGCTCGTTTGCAGAGTTCGGAGGGTCCCCAGCAACTGAAGCTGCAGCGTCAGCCATACGCTACTCAATTGCAAACGGATGCCTTCAGCGAGCTCTTTAGAACTCAAGGAAGGACTGTGAGGTGGTAGCGCATGAAACGAGCGCCCGTGCTGGCCGCACTTAGGCTTTTGGCGAACTCCCGGTCTGGGAGCAAGTGGCACTCCGGTGGCACTTCCCTTCACTGCCCGATAGGCCTGCCTTTGCCGGGGGATAGGGCCTCTACATAAGTGACGGCCCTTGGAAACGATCGCATCGGTGAACTGTCCGGTGGGTTAGCTAAATGCAGTCGCAGGCTCCGCTGCTGCGTCCCGTTCCCAGGATCGGCGGACCACCGGCCTGGTCAGCTAAGTGCGTCACAGGCCAGCTGGAGTCCTGCGGCACAAAGAATCGGTCACCGCACCGGTCAGTCAGCTCGGAGGAGTCAGACAGCTCCAGTCCCGTCGCGGGCAACATTCGCCAAAACATCGGTCAACTGCCCCGGGGGTTAGCTAAATTCAGAGAGGTGCTGGAGTCCCTGTTGGCTCGTCCACCCCCGCCGTCAACCGCTGAAACGTGATTAGTGTCACACTTTCTATTCACCGAAGATTAGGCTCGGATACTTGCTCCCGGTTGAGTCATGAACTCAGACCACAGCTGCTCTCTTGCACCAGATTGTACTATCCAAGCTTGCTATTCTAGCTGACATAGCCGATATGTCAGCTACAATGATCAATCTGCGAATTCTTGTATGGCTAGCATTACCTTGTGCTGCGCACACCGGCACACGTGCCCCTGGTGGCAAAACCAATAACGCTGTGGCAAGCACACTCCAGCAGTCCAAACGATGTGTGGGGCACACGGGTATAAAACTGGGAATTTCAGCTTGCTGATCGCGAGTTGGGCTGAAGGCGCAGCGAACTGTCATCCCGAACGGTGACCGCAGCGGGCTGCAGCCATGGCCATTTGAGCCGCCGCCTGCATACGTGGTGGCCGCAATATACTTTATTGGAAGGCGGGGTTTGGCACTGATACTGCAGAGCCACTTCGCTGTCTGATCAGTCCACAAAGTCGCGGTTGGCTCGCAGAGGCGGCGGCGCCGATAGAATTCTGGTAGAATTTCGAATGCGCTCATCAAAACCCTGAGGCATCTAGACTTGGAAGCTCTGTGAGTCTTCCGCAGTCCATCAGGCAATTGCCCAGCCTCATTGTTCTGCTCTAACGGCGCCTGAATGAAAACAAGCAGTGACCGGTTGCGAACTAATCTGGATCTCGTGTTGAGCCTGTCTGCCGCAAAAGCAATGCACGCACAGCAAGCGCACCGCAGCAAGTGACTGCAGCAAGTATGCAGAAATCCGCGTTTCTGGGAGGCGCCACATGTGTAGGAGTTACGTCTCCCTCTGAAATGCATCACGTAGTACAGTTTCCAGGCGCTATCGTTGGTGTGCAGCTCCAGCGGAGCGTCAGCGGGCTGGTCATGGTGTGTAGGGCTGGAAGCGCAGCGGAGTAACGTCCCGAGTGATGAGCGCGGCAGGCTGCTGCGCGGGCTGCAGGGGTAGCCGGTTCAGACGCTGCCTGCGTGCAGCAGGCTTGTTCGTCAGTTCGAAGGAGTCGGCCGCAGCTACAAGGAGCAGGGAGCTCCTCGGGGGCTGAAGCTTGAAACATGGCAACGTCATGAGATGTCTAAGATGACATCGCAGATGGCTGAGATGAAGTGAGCTGCATCTCGGCGATCGAGAGATTTGTCATAGGACAGCAGGCTCACTTCAGCACGTCGACGCTATTGAGCTTGCCGGACGCCGCCGCCGGCTCGGCGTGTGCGTCCACCTGCAGGTCGGCGGCGCACGGCATCGCCGCGCCCGTGGTGCCCGGCTGCCGCGCCTCTGGCGTCCGATAGTCCGGCCGGTCCTCTGCAGCCAGACAGTTAGCACACTGGCCAACTTGAAACGTTTCGTGGCGACCGTCTGCGAATGAGGGGGCCCTGTGAGCGCACACAACTTGCAGCAAGGATGCTTCCAAACAGCAACAGGTCAACAGGCGGAATGGCAGGGCGTGGCAGAGGTACAAGTGCAAGGGCTCACCGGCATAGCCCTCGCGGTCGCCCTGGCGGCGAGCTGCCACCTGCCTCAGCTCCTGCACAGGAACATGCGGCAGACGTGAGGAGCTAGCGGCTGCTGATTCATTGGCTGATACTGGAGGCGGTCATGGGTCAGGTCAGTACATGTGACCTCGAGATTCGCAGCCGGTTTGGCAACACGAACAGGGGCCCCGGGCAAGGTGGCAGCGAGCGCTGCACCTCGTAAAAGTACGTGCGCAGGCGGTCGTTGGCGCCGGCGAGGAAGGGGTCGATGTTCTGGCCCGGGTGCTGCTGCAGGAAGTCGTGCAGCGCCTCCATGCCCTGTGCCACCAGCAACATTCAGCAATTTGGATTTCAGACACAACCTCGGCTCATTTCGTGTGCCCAGCTGGTGCATGTCAAGCTGCATCAGCATCTGCAGAGTTGCTGCAAGACGTGACACTGTGAGGCGCAGCAACAACATCGCTCTCAACAGGAGGCGAAGGTCAGGGCGGCAGACGGCGACCAACCAGGAGCAACTGCACGAGGCAGGACCCACCTCGAGCCCTGCCGGCCGCTGGCCCAGCTGGTCGAGTGCCGCAACCAGCCGCTGCTTGAGCTCCTGCACCAGCGCAACAGTCGGCTTCTGAGTCCCGAAGCATGTAGGAAAGGTAGGCGAATACGAAAGGGCAGGCCATCAGGAATACAGAAACCTTAAAATAGAGCACTATCTGATGGTGTTATCCATATTCGCATGTAGGCACTCAATAATGGCGAGATCAACTGTTGACATACACCTGCTCGACGGGCGACAGAGCGCTGCCGGGGGTGGACAGCCGCGGCTGCGCCGCGCCGGCAGGCGTCACGAGGCCATTGCCGCCTTGCCGCTGCGGCTGATGCTGCATGGCAGGCGACTCCGTCGAGCCCGCCGACAGCGCCGGCCCCGAGTTGGCTAGGCAGGAGATAGCTGTCATCAGCCTTTGTCAGTGCGCTGGCTCTTGATCACCACACACACAGTGCTTCTGATGGACTCCAAAGACATTTTGAGGTACCGTCATGCACAGACATGCCTGTGACAACAGAGTGGGCCTCACATGTGATGCTCTGCACGCGGCGGGCGATGCGCGGCGGCAGCGCCCCCGAGATCAGGTTCGCCTACGGAGTAGCGGACGAGGCGTCAAGACAGGGTTGCACAAAGAGCGTGTCGCAACAAACATGAGATGTGAGCCTGATTCCGCACACGCTGCGCCGCACATGCTGCAAACAGCAATATGGTGCGGGAAGCACACCAGACAAAACCCTAAACCCTGGACACCTGGTGCAGCGTCAGCAGGTTGAGGTCGATGTAGGCGCGGATGATGGGCAGCGGCTCCTCCTCCGATATGGCCCGCATGTCCTCCAGGATGGCCATGCCCTGCGCCAGCCAAGGGTTGAAAACATTTGAAAGTCGCCGTTTGAGTTCGATACATTGCAGTCAGGACCTGTCTGTGTCAATGCATGCTCAAGTCCGTTGCCCTTGAGAGGCGACCAGACCAGTCGTGGGAACGAGCCCCTGTGGTCTTGTGTGGGAAGTTGGCTGCAGCAATGCTTGTGCAACCGAAAGTGCCGCCCAGCTCTTGCAGCTGGCGGACAGGTGCACCTGACGGCATGGCCAATCTAGATCTGAGAGACCGTTCGCAGCTGCTCCTCCGCATCGCATACATGCACACGCGCACCTTCTTCTTGCACAGCTCGTGCAGCAGCGTCTTGACCATGCGCAGCGGCTTGTCGTCGCGGCTGCTGCGGACGCGGATCTCCGCCAGACCCAGCTGCCGGAAGAACTCGTCCACCGCCAGCAGCACCGTGGAGCACTCGATCTCCTGTGAAATATATGAGTCTGATGCTTGAGTTTGTTATGGCTTGCCCTTCTTGTGTGTTCACGCTGGAATTCGTCCACCGCCATAGAGCACTCAATCTCCCGCGCGACGCCGTCAAGTCACAGGAAACCCAAGCAAGGGCTCGATAGGCGGGCGCCTAAGGGGAGTGACGTCCACGAGAGCCGGTGCGCATCCCTGACAAGAGCACAGCACATAGCTATGGGTGTGGGCATTGGACTGTGACCTGACCTCGATCACAACAAGGCTCACTGCAGCAGATGTCCAATGTCAATCAAAAAGGAGGGGCGGGAGAAGGTGTAATGAACAGCACACCTGCAGGTCGTCGGAGAGCGCCTTGCTGATCTTGATGAGGCACTTGACGGCGAGGTCGAAGAACTTGCCGGCGGCGTCTGGCTTGTGGCGCAGCTCCGGCGGCGGCTCGCGCGTCAGCAGCAGCAGCGCCGTGAAGGCGTACGTCCGGTTGGAATTCTCCAGCGTCTTCAGCATCAGCACGTTCAGCGCCTGCGTTTGGCAGCAAGGGGCTTTTCGTTTCGGTGGTGGTGTTACAAATGGTGGCATGCGACCCTCACAACTGCACCGCAATGGCGCGAAGTCCCTCTCATGTTCCCTCTTCCTGCCCGCGCACTTCTGGCGCAACCTCCTGTGGTGCTGAACAGAAGATGAAGCAGGAAAACGGGACCCCCTTCATGAGGTTGCTGCCCTTTTAGCTCTCCAGCACGTAGCCGCAAACACTATGTGCGAAAGCTTGTTATTGACAGAGCTTAATGACAGTTTGGAATGCAAGACAAGCTGGCGCACCTTCATGAGGTTGCCGCCCTCCTGGATCTCCAGCACCCGGGCGTCGATGAGCGTGAGCAGCATGGACGACACGAAGTCGCGCAGAGTGTCGGACGCAATAGAGCGCGCTAGCAGCGGCACGCTGAACACCCGCATCAGCAGGCTGACCGTGTACTTGCACTTGCGGTGCGGCGCGGGCCGCTTGGTGCGCTCCCAGATCACAAACGCCTCCGCGAACATCTGCGCGTGAGGGATGAAGGGACGGTCAGGCTGTGCTGCTTGCCTGCTTTCGTGCACATCTCCAGCAGACTGCCAGCAGCACTTGACGCGGGTCCACGCGACGGCAGATGGACGGTGAAGCCTGTGCAGGACCTTGGTCGCACTGGATGAATATCAGGGGTTGTTGATGGCGGAGAAGCAGGGAGGTATGGCAATCAGCAGCACATAGCAGAATGCGGGTAAAGGATGGGGGGCAGACCGCGCAATCAGCTTGCCCACCAGCTGCTTGATATTGGATATGTCGAATTGGAAAGAGGGCAACATGGAACTTCAAGTAGGGGGTGGAATGTGCAGCGTACCGCGCGCAGGCGGCGGGAGAGGGTGGCGACCAGCTGGTTGGCGTCCTGGGCGAAGCGGGCCTCCATGACGCCCGACACCCGCCCCTCCATCATCTCCGACAGCTCGCCGCCCAGGTTCTTGATACCCTCCACCTGCGTATTTAAAACAGAAAACGAAAGTTACCCTCGTTTATGCACAGATATGCGGTTCAGTTTCCATCATCTCCGACAGCTCGCCGCCCAGATTCTTGATGCCCTCCACCTGCGCATGTGCAATCTATGCTCATCAGAGCCATGTTGACCAGAAGGTCGTCAGCTTCCATCGTCTTCTGGTCGAAACGATGTCATCTCGCATCGAGACAGTGGAATCGTGGGTAACAAGTGCAGGACGATGCATGAAGCAGGGCAAGCGAGCTGCATTTGATATACCCACTTCGTGATCCCTACGTGTTTGTTCCCGCCATTTCTGCAGGCGCTCTTGCTGAGCAGGATCGACGCATGCGTGAAAGATGTGTGGCACAGCAGACGAAGGTCAATGTGTTTCCGGTCGCTTCAATGTGTACGCGCCTGCTTGTCGGACTTGCTGTGGTTGAGCAGCGCGAGGCCCTCCTCCCACGCCGCCTCCACCTCCTCATCCGGCCGCATCACCTCTGCAAGGCGGCCCGAGGGAGATAATCCGGGATGCAGACGCTTTCCCCTGATGACTGTTGCATGCGAGCATGCGTCTGCATTGTTCCGCCATGCTCCTTACACTAGCAGAACAGAAGTTCTGGGTTTCTGTCCGTCGTCACCTTCACACTCTGGCAAACAGCAGCACGCGCGGAGCATGCACAGCAAGATCACACCAATCACCTGGCTCATAAGCCTCCTGGTACACTGCAGGCGTCGCGGCCGGCACCGGCGTCGCGATGGCGTGCTGCGACGGCCCGGGCGTCGGCGCGTACGAGTACGGCGGCGGCTGCGTCGCGCGCAGCGGCGTGTCGGCATATGACGGCGGCCTGCAAGGGAATGACCGGGTCAGATTCTGTGTGAATGGTTCTACGCAGAATAGTGGTTCTGTCTTAATGTGGCTCCGCTCACAATCGGCTGTGCTGCCAGGACTGCGACTCGACAACCGTTGCCAGCTGCAGCGCTGTGCTGCAACAGGCAGCAACAAGGCGAGCACAATCAAATTGAATGTACGAGGTTGGGCAGCGTACCGGCTGTCCGGCGGCAGCGCTGTCTCCTCGCCATGGTAGAACGGCGGCGGCGGCTCGTAGGGCGCCTGCTGGTATGACGCCGCCGCCGACTCGTACTGGTGGCTCGCCGGCTCGTGCGGCGGCGGGTAGGCGTCGAAGTGCGGCGGCTGCGGCAGGTGCGACGGCTCTGCGGCGCCGCCATGGTGCCCCCTCGCGGCGTGCCCGTTCCCGTAGTCGGCAGAGTACCTGGGTGACAGCGGCGCAGAGGGTTTCTGGCTACTGAGCAGGGGTTCCTCTGCCTGCAGTCGGTGGGGAATGCGGCGGGTAAGTGTGCAGGCATCATCTTGGAGGCACGCATCTCAGCAACAGGAGCAGGCGTTGAGCCCGCAAGCAACAAGCAGGAAACCCCTTCCGCCTTTGAGAGCAGCGCCTCATTCAGCTCACCCGGCCTCGGAGGGCTCCGCAGAGTCGTCACCATACTCGGAGCAGGTGCGCCCCAGCCGCTCCGCTCGCCGGTACCCGATTTCCAGGCCCTGCATCACGCACCGCACGTCACAATGTGCTGCAGGTCCAGGCTCCGAGCACGGGCCAGTGTTTTGCATTTCTGGGTCCATCAGGCAGATGGTGGGCCAGTCCGCTGCAGCTGCATTGAGCACAATCATGTGTGCACCCACGAGCGGTTCACCCTGTGAGCTGTGACAAAAACCCTTCTGCCCTCAGCACGCTGGTCCGGCGATCAAAACACACTAATGAGACAATGTTGTCGCGCTCGAATGCGGGCGCCCCACCTGCGCGGAGGCCTGCTTATCGGTGTACTTGAGGCGCTCCTCGATGAGGCTGCGCTGCTGGTCGGACACGCGGCCGAGCAGCTTCCACAGCGCGGCGGGGCCCTCCTGCCTGTACGCCACCTCCATGACGCCCAGCGCCGCCGCCCGCACCCCCTTGTCTCGGTCCGTCACCAGCTGCGAAAGTGCAGGATAAAATCGCGATGAGTGGTCTCTGAGGATATGGAATGACGAGGGCAGAAGTCTGCGCACTGTGCGCCACCTCCATAATGCCCAGCGCCGCCACCCGCACCCCCTTGTTCCGTTCCGTCACGACGGCCAGGGTGTGAAAAATATCAGGCAGGTCCTCCAAAGAGAGGTCACAGCTGTAGATTCCTTGATGCTGCTGCGTCTGGCTCCCCAGGGCAGGCTCAACAGTGTCCTCAACGCAGTGCTCAAAAGTTGGCACAAGCGTGCTGTCAGTTATGCGGCACTGAGCGGCGGCATGGCAGCAAGTCCGAGCAGACGCGTCTGCGGGGCGCCGCGCCTGCGCGATGGCGGGCAGCGGCTTGTAGCGAGCGCCCTGGTACACGATGATGCCCTCCTGCTCGATCAGCTCCCCCAGCACCTGCGGCGGGTCGAATAAATTCAACCCCAATCCGACAGCTGTGCAGAGCAGGTTACCAGTCAGACAGAAATTTTGCAGGTGGACAGCTGTCACATAACAATGAGCACTGCGAGCGTTGCTGGCGCCGTCTCACATGTGTCTCACGGTTGTGGGCTCTTCCACAGCTGGGGTGCATAAGGCTCCCGGGGGAGATTTGCGTGCAGTCTGCCCCGCAGCAAGGCGGGTGCCGACGCGGTGCCAGACCACCCACCTCGATGGCCTCGATGCGCGTCTTGTTGTTCTTGGAGCCCAGGCCCAGCACCAGGAACTCGCACACGCGCTGCGACTCGAACACGCCGCACGTCTGCTTCATCAGCTCCCGGTGCAGCGCCCGTATCCGCTCCTGCACCAGGCCAGGCCATTTGCGATTGACCAGGGTATGGCGGTGGCTGGTGCCAATCCTCGCAGCAGAACTATTGGCTCACCAAAGACTGTACAGCAACCTCGGTCTTGAGGCGTCTGTTGTCTGGGACGCAGTTCCCGCTCCAGGATGCAAGCGAAATGAGCGCAGTGCTGCTCTGGAAATTTCGATATGGCTTTGAGGGAGGTCGCACCTGGCTGTGGCCGGACTTCTCCACCAGGCAGGGCAGCAGCGTGTTGGCCTCGGCGTCTGCCAGCTTGTAGCCCTGCGCGAGGCAGGCCATGCGCTGAGCCGGTGCTTATCAGAAGGACAGGGGCCAACAGGCGCACATGACCCGCAGCGGCGCATTTGCAAGCCTTTGATCAGACGCCCGTGATTACTCGGTGATGCGCCCATGTGAGAATGTCGCAGGCCAAGAAAAGGCTTCGAGGGGATTTCAGGGGTTTTTGGAAGCAGAAAGCGCACATGCTCGTACAGGGCGTCCAGCAGCGCCCGCGTTAGCTCGCACACCTTGATCAGCGCCTGCACACATCGCATTGTGGCGTCAAGGCATCGCATCTCAGGCTCACAAAGCAGGGCTCAGGTGCCACTCAGGAGTCGCAAAGGTGCTTGATTTGAAACAGCAAGGACCCACCTGCGTGTTGCCCTCGCACATGCGTAGCACCAGCCAGCGGAACACCAGGTCCAGCGCCGCCAGCACTGCGTCAAAGTCGTCGGACACTGCAGACTGCAGCATGTCCGCCGCCGCCGTGTGGCGCGTGAAGTCCTTGCCGAACAGCGCGGCGCTGCGCGCACAGGCAGTGCGCGTTCATCAACGTTTTGGTAATCAGAAAAATGACCACTGCCTACTCATTGCCTACTACAGCCGCTTTAGCAAGGTGACATTCATTACAGGTCGATGCCGCCGGAGTCCGGCAAGGTCGTGGGCGAATGTCACGGTGCTTCCTTGCATCACAAGCTTTGGAAAAAAATGTATATATGTATATGAAAATATATGTATAATGTATATGAAATTCTCACCCCAGGGCGGGGGAGGCAAGCGGCAGCAGGTCTGCCTTGAGGGCCTCCTCCTCGTCGTGCCGCGGCGGTTCGAACTTGCCGCCGAGCCGGAAGTGCATGCCCCGCAGCCGCGCTTCCTTCTTGGTGCTGACCTGCAGCAGCGGCGCCGCCTCCTCCGCTGCCGGCGCCGGCTGCGGTCCAGCAACAGGAAGCATTCTAGGATTGCAGGTAATGATGTCGAAGTGCATGCCCCGCAGACGCCGCCGCCTTCGTGGTGCTGACCTGCAGCAGCGGCGCCGGCTGCGGTGCACGAAAATGCTGGGATTCTGGAATAGGATTGCGGCTGATGATGCCCGAGTGCCAGTGGCCATGTCTCAGGCTGTGAGGTGCCTCGTGAGGTGCTGAAGACGAGGTCCCGATGCAGGCACAGCGCTTGTCGTCTGGCAGAGTATACTGTGCAGACGCACCGGCGCGTTGGGGAAAGCGGTGGCCGGCCGCCGCAGGAGGCCCGTTGCAGGCCGGCTGCCGCCAGCTGGCGAGTTTGGCGCTGATGCTCCCCCTGCGCCTGCCCGCCCTGCGCCACATACACAAGAGTTTCAGGACCTGTGCAAGCCTTTGCCAAAGCACCACTGTCTCCACGGCGCTCTCATTGTAGCCCTCCATACCAAAGTGATCAATACAAAAGCAACCAACCAGCAGCGTGGTGAGCACCTGGGGAGGGCACAGCAGGCGCCGCGGCTGCCTGGGCGGACGCCTGAGCGGCGGCCGCCGCCGCCACCGAGCTGGGCTGCACGCCGTGCTTCGCCAGCAGCTGCACAGCGGGCGCGCGGTCCTTGCTGCCGAGCGACTGGGCCGCCTTGAGCACCGCGGCGTCCCCGTGCGCCTGCCGCAAATGAAAGCTCATGATGTGACAGAAGTCCGGCTGCACTGTAGGCAGCGTGAGGCTGCCGATGAATGTTTGCAGTAGTCGACATCTCGATCTGCAAGTGCATGGCCACCAGCTCCCAGTAGCCATGAGGCTTGTAAGACAATAAGACGTCAACCAGGTTTCAATGCCGCATCGCCTGGGAGTCTAGTACTGAATAGTGACCACCTGTGCACACTGACTGTCAAAGCGAGCAGACCAGGTAAGGCAGCGCAAGAGACGGGCCCCACCTCCAGCATCTGTTTGATGAGGGCGTTGCCCGCCTCGCGCACTCCGCCGCTCTTGTCGGCGGCCGCAAAGCTGGCGGTGCGGGCGCCCACATCTAGGGACTTTGCGCCCTGCGGCAGTTCAAGCTGACGACTCGCACTCTGACATTGACACAAATCGTGCAAGCAACGACTCGCAGAACTGCAGCGACCCTGGGCCACTGCAGCCGCACAGCAACAACGATTGACCACCTGGTCCGAGGCAAGGGCAGAGCCCAGCCAGGCGACTGCGGCGATGCGGCCGTCGGAGCCCATTTGAATGTCTAGGTTTTGAGGCCCACCTGCTCGGAGGCGAGGGCGGCGCCGAGCCAGGCGACCGCGGCAACGCGGCCATCGGGGCTCGTCTTGAATTGAGAATATTGATTGTCAAGGCATTGCAGCCTACCTGCTCGGAGGCGAGGGCGGCGCCACCGCGGCGACGCGGCCCTCGGGGCTCACCTAGGGCATTGCATGTGACATCCAGGACTTAGGCGTCAGGGCCCACCTGCTCGGAGGCGAGGGCGGCGCCAAGCCAGGCGACGGCGGCAATGCGGCCCTCGGGGCTCACTTTGGGCGCGACCGCGGCGTCGTGCACCGTCGGCGCCAGCCGCTCCAGCGGCACGCGCCCGCGCTCGCCGATCCAGTCGTCCAGCATCGTGATCACCGCGTCCCGCACCTGTGTTGCATGCAACATATTGTGATAACATATTTCACAAAAAATTGTCCGACACGCAGCTGCTCGCCAACCCAGTCGTCCCGCATCGCAATCACCGCGTGCTGCACCTGTGTGCAAAGGAAAAGTGTATTGTGGGATAGAGACTTTGTTGCAGCAGCAAGGTGTTCTATGTGGAGGCGCTCCAGCAGCACGTGGCCGCGCTCCTCGATCCAGTCATCTAGTGTTGTAACCGTGTCCTGCACGTGTCAACGGATGCGAAAGTTGCATCACATCACATGAGCATCTCGACTGCGCGTGCCTGTTGCAAGCACCTGGGAGTGAATTTGACAAACAAAGCCAATGGAACGGGGAATGAGCAATGACGTGCGTGCCCTGCAGTGCACAGGAAGCAGCACAGGTGTCGGTTCATAGGTTTGTCAGGGCCCCGAGCGCGGCGCACGGGCTTCTTCTTGTCGGCGAGGCACTGGAGGGCGGGGCCGAGGCACGGCCGGGCGGCGCGCTCGATGGGCGGCCCCATGGCCTTGCCCAGCTCGCCCAGCAGTAGCAGCGTGCGCACGCCCAGGTTGCGGTTGGCGTCCGCCAGCCGCCCCTTCGACAAACCAAACAAAGCAGGTAAGAATCAATGTCTCGACCGTTTCGTTGCTTGACGCAACAGCGTGCGCACGCCCAGGTTGCTGTTGGCGTCGCCAGATCAGATAATGCAACACAAATTGAAGTGTGCGTGGCGCCGTGACAGATGCTCTTTCGGCACCTGGCCTCAGGGCAGAGAGCCAGTTCGGTTTGCCTCGCTGTGTTCGTGTCGGCAGACGCGTGGCACATTGTCAAGAACACGGATCGACACTTGGTGGCAGTAAAGGGCATCTGAAATGTGTCAGGCCCCAACTGGCATGGCGCAGGCGCCGGGACAGTACCTTGAGGGCGCCCATGAGGTCGCCGACGTTGGGCGTGATGCGGCCGCTGGCCGCCACCAACAGCCCGTCCACCGCCTCCAGCCCCGCGGCACGCTCCTGCGCAAACCCATTGATTGCAAACAGCGTCGGCATGGGAACATAGGTTTGCCCAGAGCTGTGCCTGACCCGTCGAATTTGGGCACGACAGCCTGCGTATTGCGAAGTCGCACAAGCATGACGAAATGGCGCCAACTTGCGGGAGGGCAGCACAAACACACGACCCCTGACAGGACATTCGCCAAGCATTCCACGGACACACAACCGACTTCCATCACGACGGAAAAACCTTGACTTCAATAGCATAATAGGCTGCGCGCCTTCCAATTGGCGCTGCCCAGCTCCTCCGCAAAACCTGGTTGCCTGCTGTCCGTGCGCGGCACGCTCTGAACAGTACATGATGGACATGTGGCAAGATTGGATGGGGCAACGACATGCCTTCCAGTTGGCGCTGCCGAGCCGCCGGATGAGCTCCTCAGTGACCTGGCCGCTGATGTCGGTGCGCGGCAGCAGGTCTGTCAGGTCCGCGGGCACGGTGGACCGATCGTCCGCGACGGCGGCGGACGCGGCGGCGGCTCCGCCCCTGTCGCCCTTGCCGCCCGCGACCGCCGCGGGCGCGCCCCGCATCCGCCGCGTGGGTACCACCTGCGCTTGCGGAAGTTGCTGTATTTGCAACAGGCCACGGGCCGCACGCTGGCTGGCGGCATCTGAAGCGGCCATGCCCTCTTCAACAGCCTCCAGGACACATGCCGATGTGCTGGCTCGACGTCTGAAACGCAATGACAGAATCGCAGGTATCGCAGGCAATGACAGTGGCAGCGGCTCTGTGAACTCTTAAAGCCATGCTATGAGACCATGGCTTTCTGACATGCGCAGACGGCTTGCCTGCTGCAGCGGGTTGGCGGCAAAGGCCTCCTCCAGCGTCGCCATCAGTGCCGGCTTCACATTCTGGCGCACCATGTCCGCCAGCCCCGGGCCCAGCTGCCGGTGCGCCGCCGCCAGCAGCGCAACCGCCGCGTTGCGAGCGCCTGCGAGCGCAACAGTCTGGATGACCAATGCGGGCTGCGAAGCTCCAAGGACAGATATATATTGGTGGTGGCACAGGACAGGTATGTGCCGAATTCCTGCAGCGAGGTTTTCGTGATGGCAGGTACGAAGTAGCTATTTGCAAACGGAGGCAATTTGCAGAGGGGTACAGCAGTATAGCACATCGTGCATGCAGCACCTGCGTCGCGGGAGCCCAGATCGGCCACCGTCCACTCGATCAGCTTGCGCACGTCCAGCGTCGCGAGGCCAAACTCCTCCACCGTCGCCGCCATCCAGCCCAGCGCCTCTGCCAGAACCTGTCCGGAAGCAGTGCATCAAATTCTACTGTTGGCTGAGAGGGACTTGTGGAGGTGATCAGAGCCATGTCGAGCCTGTAAGGTTGAGCATGAGTGCCCAGTGCCGTGAGACAGCCCTGCACTTTTTCGTGACGATAATCAAGATTGTGTCCAGAACAGGTTGCCCCTGCTGAGCGCGTCGTCATCAGATGCTGAAAGATGCCCAGGCCATTCATATAATGGGGAGCACCTTCGGGCTCTTGTGCGCGGCGGCCTTCTTGTGCAGCTGCGTGCACACGAACTGCGGGCCAACGGACTCTGACAGCGCCGTCAGCGCCTCCCCGGCTGCGCCCTTGAGCTTTGGGTCTGACACTTTGTCCACCTGCGGATACGCACAAACATCATTTGACTGCGACTGTTTCACTGCAGCTCACAGCCATGCACGCTGTCAGTCTCGCCATAAGAAGCAAGCAAACCTGTGCCTGCACGATCTTCAGCAGGGGACGTGACTACAACCCAGATCGCAGCGGCAAACGGTATGAAAAGTAGATACCAGTACATACATCGCAGATCACAAGCAAAGCCGATGCCCTCAGCTCTCATAATCAAATGTTCATCAGGTCGCCGGTCTGTTAGCCACCGGCCGACGCCCGCCCCCTCGAGCGGCCGTGACGGGTGCGGTGGAATGGTCTGCCGGGTTGGCGGCAACTGGGCAGGAATGGTGTGGGGATGGAAACCGTTCGAGGTTGCGAACGCCAGCCGGCTCCAACCAAGAGGAAGCGACCCTCTATTGCGTTTTTAACATCACCGGGCATCGGCATAGAGGAAACGTGTGCAAGACCACTTTTGACTGCTCGGCAAGGACAGAAATAGCAGGAGCGACTTGCACCAAAAGAATCAGATGCGCAGATGGCAGATGGCTGCGGCGTCTTTGAAGTCAATGTGACATGGAAAAAGCCCGAGGGCATAATTCTCCTACCAGGCCGCTGGTGGCGACGAAGGCGTCGCGCTTGCTGAGGCTGGCGCAGTTTTGCGCCACAGAGGTGATGACCTGGATGGTTTTGCCGAACACCTGCGATTGTTGAAAGCATGTTATGTGAGTCAAGCTGCACATGCATCGCCCAAGACACCGCAACAAGGCCGGCAGCTGCTGCTTTGGAGAGTGGAAACTGCTACAGAGGCAATCAGCTGAAAGGGCAGATCTGACGCTCACCTGGAAGTTCTTCTCGCCCCAGCCAGGGAAGAAGGACATGCAGTGTATGAGCGCCGGCTCGCACAGGCTCGGCTGCTCGTTGACCTGGCACAATGACACGAGAGCCTTCAGCAACTCGCAAAAATACCGGACCATCTGACATATTTGCCGTTCACTGGTGAGAGCACACAGCTGCATAGCCTTGGAGCGGCATAGCTCTTGAGAAACAAACAATAGAACAAACGCACAAGGCACCAACAAAAGCTGTGTAAGGATTAAGATCTGCCTGGCTTAATGCAGCACACCTTGTCCAGGATGTAGGTCATAGACTCGAGGCGCTCCTTCCAGGCGGCCGCCACGAGGCTGGGCACCGTCGTGTCGCCAAAGGCGGCGTTCAGCCGCTCCTCTGCCTGCGGTGGGTTTGAATCTGTCAGACTTAAACCCCTGCCAGTCAACAAAGCCTGGCAGAGACATTGACCTTTTGACGCCTTGTTCAAATTTGGTGCTCGGCCTTGAAGCGGCTAGGAGCATGCATCGGGGAAAATGATGAGCAGGAAAGAATGCCAATGGAGAGCTTGAAACAGTGGGGAAAATGCAGCACCTGTGCGCGATCCATGCTGCCAGCCGACAGCGAGGCGTCATCGTCGTCCGCCGGGCCCGCTGCTGCGGCAGCAGCTGCAGAGGATGGCCCAACCGTCCTGGAGCGCGGCCGGGGCGCTGGCGCGGCGGCGGGCGGCGCGCCTGTTGCACTGGATCGCGGCGACGTGGGCAGCGAGTTTGGCTGCGAGGACGGCCGGCTCGATGCCCTGTAGGGAACAAGAGGGCAACCCCTTTGAGGAAACCAGTCAGTTAGCCATTCCTTCTTTGCAGCCAAAACCTCACCGATGGCACCAGCGCTGTGCTTTCGGCCGCAGTGCCTGCACCTCCTGGGCTGTCACTGCAGGGCTGCAGGCATCGCTGCAGGCCGACCGACAAAAGACGCTCGCCTGGAGGCCGCGGGTAAGGGCGCTGGCGCAGGAGCGGCCGCCGACGCGCCACCGCCGCCCGAGGCGGCCGCCACCATGTCTGCCAGCAGCTTGCGCCGCTTCTCGTCCAGCACCTTGTCCGTCGCCTTGGCCAGGCCCTTGGGCTCTTTGGCCACCGTCGCGAACGCCACCAGCACCTGCGCAACGAGGTGGGCTGGGCTGGGTCCGCTGAGCATGAGAGCTGCTCCCAGACTGTTCCTGCTGTTTCGACACTTCTGCTAGCTGTGACATGCATGACCCCTGCAACGCCTCTGTATTCGATTCACGAGGCCCGCCAGACCGCAGGTGAGGCTGGCCCTCGCTGGGTCTTCACTCAAAGCAACAGCGCTGCCGGGCGATTCGTCTTCACCTGCAGGGCGGCCTCCCGCACGTCGGGCGCCGGCTCCATCGCGGCCTTGGCCAGCGGCGGCGCCAGCAGCGCCTGTACCTTGGCCGCCTCCTTGGGCGGAGCGCCCGCGATCGCGTCCCGCAGCACCGCCAGCGCCCCCACCTTGGGCTTGGGCAGCTTGCCGGCCGCCACGGCGGCGTAGTCCTCTGCGACATCGCCCAGCGCAAAGCAGTACCTGTGTAGATGGATGAGACGGTGTTTGTAACAGAACACAGCATGGAGTCGCCGTGCAAAGTGCCATAGCTGTGTCTTGTGCATGAGAGGTCGTGCCCCATGCTGTCCTCATATACACTCATGCAGCCAGGCTGAGGAGACGACCGCCGGCGTTCACTGCTCCTTGCTGAATTTGCGGGACGCTCACTTGTGCATGTTGTTCAGGGCGTCCGTGACGTTGCGGCACACCACCGGGTTCTTTTCCTTGAACTTGTCCAGGAGCACCGGCGCAAAGTTCTTGGCTGAACTGTGGAAGTCCCGCCGCAGGCCCTGCAAGACATTGTGAGCGGGCTTTTCACACCAGCAATTGCGACTCGGGGCATCAGTTGGCGTACCTGCATGGTGCAGTCACAAGCGAGTTGTGCAGTCACAAGCGAGCACGCACTGGCTGCAGATATGGCCTCTGCCATAGAGCGTCTCCATGTATGGCAACAGGGCACGCACATCAGAGCCGCACCTTGGCGAGGGCGCCGGCGCAGGCGATTGCCTCGGCGACGCACACCACGTTGCTGTCCTTGGTGATGACCAGCTTCAGGCGGCGCAGCACGTCGCCAAAGTCGGCCGGCGCCAGGTGCGGCGCCCCTGCCGCCGGATCACGCACATGTCAGACGCCAATCCCGACATCTTGAGATCTTCGCGCCCACATCCAACGCAAGACACAACTGCACAGGCCCGGCACAGAACCGAGGCTGTCTATCAAGTCTGCCTGGAGGCAGCATGGCTGTGCGGCGCGCCAGGCCCCTAAGAAAGAAAAACCTGCCTGCCAGCGTCTTTAGCTTGGTGAGCAGGTCGCGGCGCAGCGACCACTTCACAGTGGCCGCCACCTCCTCGTCCCAGCCCCGCAGCTCCGGCGTGATGTCCACTGGGTCGCTCAAGTCGTACGCATCCACCTCCTGCAATAGATCGCCAACAAAACATATCGATGGTTTTCCAACAGACTCAACATTGATTTTGGCTTAAAACCTGGCGCACAGCCACCGAGTCGTTCAGGTCGTACGCGTTTACCTCCTGCACGAATTATGGAAGCACATCAGTCTGGCAGGCATTGCTGAAGGACGCATGCAGCCTCCTGCAGGATGTCCACCGAATCGCTGAGCTCGATTGCGTCCTCCAAGACTGCCAGCAGTGAACCCTATTCAGCAATCAGAACCCGAACCCTAAAACACCAGCATTGTTCTGACACCGTCACCATGAACATGGTCATTGCGGCAGCACATGCATTGGGGTAAAGTTTGCGACCCACCTCTTCGCCATCCTCGGCCGCAGGAGCAGCAACGGCAGCGCCAGGCGTGCCGGGGACAGCCGCGGTGATGGTTTCCTGCTGCACGGCCGCTGCCGCTGCACGCCTGGCCGCCTCCTTCCGCGTGAAGCGCTGCAGCACACGAGACAATGCACCATTGGCGATGGTTTGCCGTGGTCGGTGGGTATGGTCTCCTCCCAGCACACACCAGCTGCAGACAGGGAGCCCCATATCGAAACTCTGCTCCTTGCAGCCGATGAGTTCGTGTCATCGCGCCACAGAGGCGCCGTCACACCCGAACCACGCAAGTGCCGAGCCCAGCAATCTACGGTCATGGGAGCAGCACCTGCGGCTCGGGGCGGGCAGGCGCCTCCGCCACCGCCTTCTCCACGTCCTTCCGCATGATGTCCGACATCTTGGACAGCAGCGCCGAGTCTACCGCGCACGTACCCAGCCACTGGCACGCCAGCACCTGCAGGCGTCACGCAAGCCTGGTGCAGTAGATGTCTGCCCGGTGCAGTCCACGAAAGGACGCTATTCTGCAAAGGCCAGCTGCATGCCACTGAAAGCGAATGAATTGCTTATCAACGAATAGAGTATCAAAAGAAGATTTCGTCAGCGCAGCGTGCAGGCAAGGTGTGCAGATCACTCGCTGCAGGCTAAGCATGCAGATCACATACCGTGATGGACTTTGCGGCATCCCGCACGGGCCCCTGCTTGGAGTCGAACAGCTTTGGCAGCGCCCCAATCAGCGGCTTTGGCGGGATGACCTTCAGCCCAAACGAGCTGCATGCCAAGGCGCAGCATGTCATCAGTTCTTCCGGATCATGCCAAACGATACTGTGCGTCTCTGTCTCAGGACAGGTTGTTTGTGCCATGCATTGGTAGACATGAAGGCAGTCAGAGCACAGCTTCAAGCAGCGCTCACCTGACGGCTTTCTCAGCCAGAGTTGCCGCGGCCTGCACGGTTTTGGGCACCTTGTCCCCAAATGCCATCGTGATCGCATCCTGCACCCCACATCATGCCGCCTCATGCTGGTTCGCACTTGAAAGGTTTGCGCTCCATGGGGACCGCTGCCAGCACGACTAGGGACTGCTGCATGATGGGCGTCGTCAATGCCAACCCAGTCGCACTGTTTGCTGTCCAGGTAACTGTCCAGAAGACAGTAATCCAACACGCACCATGACGACAACGCCCTGCTCCAGCTCGATGAATGACAGGCAGACGTCTGTGGCCTTTGCCACCGTGTGCACCCGCTGCTTCAGCACCGACTTGGCGATTGCCGCGCACGCCGGCTCTGCAATCCTGCACGGCGGTGAATCATGCAGTGTAAAAAAACGCTCGAGTGTCAGCCCCTTCAGGCGCACTGAGACAGGTTATGTCACTGCCAGCGGGCCGGTGGGCCTGCGTCGAAGAACACTGGTGGTAGCGGCTGGCAGGTATGTATGGAGGCAATGAGGAGAACCAATAACGCAAATCAGTCGCTTTGTCCGGCTGTCACCTTGCCGCCTGCGCCTCATCGCCGGCTGCGAGGTATGCCAGCATGGCCTCCAAAGCACCATCCTGGCAGGCTGCGTTGGCGTCGCCCAGACCCTTCGCTAGCAACGGCCCTGCGTGCATGCAAAGGAAGCTCAGCGTTGCGCCGCATATGTGTGCAGCGGCGCGCGTTGCCGGCAGGCAGGCCATCTGGTCATACAGGGTGAATGCACAGGAATGTTGATTGACAAAATTGTGCAGCAAAATGATTTGCAGCACTCGCCGAGGCTGTCGTCAGGCGAGTGGCCTCGGCTGCATGCGGCCTTGGCGTCTTCATAGCCGTCTCGGCGGATTTTCCAGTTCCTGTCCGCCAGGCGCTGCGCATAGGGCCAATCTCTTGCGGCCCTCAGGCGGGAATCTTCCGCCTCCTGGCCGTCTGCCATCAGACTCGCGTGTGCGGCTCCTTAAACATCAGCTGCTGCCTGCAGCGTTGGGCTTCACTCAACTCAGTGACTGAAGCTTGCTTGTAGGGCGTGTGTCGTCCTGGACGCGAGTTGAGATGCACTTGATGTGTTGCAAGATCAGTTGGGAAGCTGCTGTCGAACGCTGGCGCAGCAGAAAGAATCTAGCGGTGTTGTTTTTCGATCGTGCGAAATCAAGCGATGGTTCCGTTGGAGGTGCAGCCCCCGGGTGCGCGTTGAGCAGGCTCAGCAGGAAGACATGCAGTGTTCAAGTCGGGTGCGCAATCCGAGGCAGTGCTGCATTCGTTATGTGAGTACTGCAGCTGTCTACTGCGCCAAGTCAAATGACCCAGGGTCAGCAAGATATGTCCAGCAACATTGGGCAGCAGTGCCAGGAGGAGCGGCTATTCTGCAGCTCTCGTTTTGATTCTACAGGCCAACATCTACTCTCTGCCTGGTGCAGCGCTGTGCTTTGCTACCTTCCGACAACACGCCATTTTCTTCGCACCTGCGTGCACAGGAGAACGCCAGGCGTCATCGGCTTTCGGACAGAACCTGACAGATCACGCCAGCAGGTAGCAACAGCCCGACACCATGGACGACGATTTCGGCGATGACGAAGACTTTGGTCTTGGAGGTGAGGCCGCGCGCATGCCTCGTGCTCATGCCGCCGCAGATCCACGGGCGCGCGTCAGTCGCTGAAGGATACAATCTTGCTCTTCCACTCGCAGGAGATGAGCCAGCTGAGCAACCGGCACCCGCACAGCAGCAGCAGCCGAGCCGCAGCGCCGCCACTGCTGCGCAACCAGCTGCAGCAGCAGCTGCACAGGCGGCGCCGGCATCGCTGCCGCCAGCAGACGACCTGGGGGCAGAGCTCGACCTCTAC
>JAABUM010003052.1_pt1 | contig 21361 bp, 22 predicted proteins | sample 5559161 | NCBI WGS metagenome assembly JAABUM01 (sample SAMN10711868, study PRJNA513369) | rock metagenome | isolation source: Antarctica rocks | place: Antarctica: Victoria Land, Siegfried Peak nord
CGACAACGCGGGGACTGGCGCGATGCGCCAGTCCCCGCGTTGTCGTCCACGCCCATGCTCAACGGGCCGGCAGCGTGTGCGTGGGCAAGCCCAACGCCAACTCGCACGCCTCGGCCAGCCCTTCGCTCAGCGTGGGGTGCGGGTGGATGGTCAGGGCGATGTCGTCGAGCGTGGCGCCCATCTCCAGAGCCAGCGCCGCCTCGCCGATCAGCTCACCCGCGTCGGGACCGGCGATATGCGCGCCGAGCAGTACGCCGCTGGCGCGGTCTGATACCACCACCGTCTGCCCGACGCCTTGGCCGCTGCCAGCGCCGAGGGTGAGGGCGCGCCCGCTCGCCGCCCACGGGAAGCGCGCCGTCACCGGGTCGTAGCCCGCCGCGCGCGCCGCCTCCTCGCCCAGACCGACCGAGGCCAGGTGCGGCTCGGCAAGCACGACCGCCGGCACGGCGACCGCGTCGAACGCGGCTGGTCGCCCGGCGATCACTTCGGCCGCGACCTTGCCCTGTCGGTAGGCGCGATGCGCCCACGCCGCGCCCGGTGTGACGTCGCCCACGGCGTAGATACCTGGGACTGAGCTTTGCTGCCGCTCGTCGACGAGGATGAAGCCCGCGTCGTGTTGGCGCATGCGCAGCAGGTCCAGCCCCAGTTCGTCGACGTGGGGCCGCCGTTCCGTCCCCGATACGACGACAACCTCGGCTGCGATGACCTCCGTGTCGCCGCTGCTCCCGGTATCGCCGCCGCGCCTTATGCGTAACCCCTCGTCGGTCAATTCCAGGGGGTGGGCGTCGCTTTGCCAAGCGATACCCAGCCGCTGCAGGCCGCGCAGGGCCAGTGGCGCGAGACTGGCGTCGACCTCGGGCAGCAGGTGGTGGCCCGCGCCCAGCAGCGTGACCGCGCTGCCGAGTTTGCGCAGGGCCACGGCGATCTCCACCGCGATGTAGTCACCGCCGACGACCGTGGCGGTGGCGGGCAGACGCTCCAGGCGCAGCGCGTCGACGGCGCGGAGGACGCGCGTCCCGTCGATGTGCAGCGGCGCGGCGGGGATGAGCGCGGCGCCGGTGGCGACGACGATGCCGCGGCGGGCCGTATAGCGCTCGTTGCCGTGTGAGGCGGCCACGCTCACCTGCGTCGGACCGGCCAACGCGGCGAGGCCGCGCACGACCGTTACGCCGTGCTTCTCCAGCAGCGTCGACACGCCGCGCGCCAGGCGATCCACGATGCCCTGCTGCCAGGCGTGCAGCGCGGCCATGTCGATGTCCAGTCCGGCCACGCGTAGGCCCATCGGCTCGGCCGTCCGCGCGCGGTAGGCGAGGTCGGCTGCCGCGGCCAGCGCCTTGGAGGGCATGCAGCCCTGGTGCAAGCAGACGCCGCCGGGCCGCTCGTCGCGCTCGACCAGCACCACGGATAGCCCCAACTCAGCCGCGCGGATGGCCGCGGTGTAGCCGCCCGGTCCGCCGCCGATCACCACCACGTCAGTGTCCATGTTGACTTCGCCGACGACCATCAAGCCTCCTTCATCATTCATGTTCAGCGCGGTATCGGTACAGTAGTCTTTGTTGGAATAGATCCAGTAGATACTACCATGCGCGGCGTATGCGGCGTATCAGGACGTGATCGGATAGGGGTCCGTGTTTTGCTCCCTTTTTGCCAGATACGATTTATATCACCGCTACGTTCGTCTTAGAGCAGGCGGTTCTGGCGCATCGTCGTGTGGAAAGCAAGACAAACACGGGCAAGTTGCTGCTGCGGGTACAGCCGTAACGCACAACTTCATAGACGCGAAGTTACTGCTTACGATATGGTGCGTCCATTGGGCAGGATCTCGTAGCGGATTTCGTACACCGTCCGCCCCTGCGGTATCTTTTCCCCGGTCGTTTCGCCAAGCATCTTGGGGTCGTCTATCGCGATGATCAAGATCTCTCGTGTCCCGCGCACGAAGCCCTCGGTCGAGCGTTGCGTCGACAGGGAGATGAAGTCGTGGGAGTACCAACGATGCTTGAGCGCCCAGCGCTGATACCACAGGTAGATCTGTTCTGGGAAGGCCGTACTGGTCAGGACCGCCCCGGCGAAGGCCGCGTCGTTGTGCCCGCTCAAGGGGTGGTGGTATTCAGCAGCCCCGAAGCGGGAAACTTGTGTCGAGCCAGGATAGTAGAGGCGGGCCTCGACGTGCCGGTTGACCTCGTCGTAGCTAACCGCCCTGGTGGGCAGCCCTGCGCGATCAAGGGTCGTATGGGGCCGCGTCGTCCCGGTTGTAAGCGAACGCACCCCAAGGCTGCCGGCCACAGCGAGGGCGAGCAGCAGGAGTAAGAGACCGGGTAGCGCCCCGCGTCGTCGGCGCGTCATGATTGGAGTGTCCCGGTGAGCCGCGCCCCGAATGCGCCATGGGCCTGGACAGAGGACGACTGCATGAGCGGGCGCTACGCGCAGGCGTAGTCAGCGGCGAGCGGCGCCCCGTCGACGAGCTTTAGGTAGCCACGTTCGCCGCCGATCCCTTCTTCGTTCCCCTCCGGTTGCTTCGGCCGCCCAGCCCAAGCGGCGACCTTCGTGAGCAATTCAGAGAGATCGAACGGCTTGACCAGATAGTCGTTCGCGGCCATCGCAGCGGCGTGCGCATGCAGGTTGTGCGCGGCGGAGAGCGCGATCACGGGGATAGCCGCCGTTAGTGGGTCGGCGCGGAGTAACCGGCATACTTCCACACCGTCCATACCCGGCATGTGGAGGTCGAGTAGGATGACGTCCGGCCGTAGATCGCGAGCTACGCCCGGCGTCGCCGCGCCCATGACCGCCTCGACCTGGTACTCGTCGCCCTCCAAGATGTCCCGCAGTAGATCGACGATCAGCGGGTCGTCGTCGACCACCAATACCGTACCCCTATTCATGAATATCTGTCCCACCACAATCTTCAATCTTCATTCGTGCTATCTCATGCGGTCATGCGGCGCCATCATCTATATAGATGCGACAGGGCGGCGATTCTTACGGGGCTATTTTGGACAGATATTCATGAGCCTTGGATCGGCCACACGACGAATGCGCGATGGCACGATAGATGCGATTTATAATTTATAGATGTAGGCGCGATCGTCGCTACGGTGACGCGCCACGGGATCACCGGTGGGGCGCCTCACTTCTCGCACATGGACGCGGACCTTCAGGGGCGGCGCGCATGGCATCATCGCATTGTTGAAAGGAAGACAACCATGAGAATCGGCATTATCGGCTCAGGCCACATTGGCGGTACCTTAACCCGCCGGCTGCGCGCGCTCGGCCACGAGGTATGGGTAGCCAACTCGCGCGGCCCCGAGTCGCTTGGCGATCTGGCGAGCGAGACCGCAGCCCATCCGGCGACGATCGAGGACGCCACGCGCAACGGCGACGTCGTCGTGGTGGCCGTCCCGCTCAAGGCCGTGCCCGACCTGCCAGCGGCGGCCTTTAACGGCAAAGTGGTCGTCGACGCGAACAACTACTATCCCAATCGAGACGGGGACATCGCCGCGCTACAGTCGGGCACGCCGTCTAGCCACTGGGTCGCGCGGCATCTCGCGGGAGCCACCGTGGTCAAGGCATTCAACAACATCTACGCCCAGCATCTGCTCGAGAGCGGGAAGCCGGCTGGCGCGCCCGGCCGCATCGCGCTGCCGGTGGCCGGCGATGACGCCGCCGCTAAACAGACGGTGATGTCACTCGTCGATGCGTTGGGTTTCGATGCGGTAGACGCCGGAAGCTTGGACGAGAGTTGGCGCCAGCAGCCTGATACGCCCGTCTACACCACGGACCACGACGCGCTGGGCGTGCGGCAAGCGCTGGTGGACGCGCGACAGCCCCACTCTTGAAGGCGGATGTAATCCGTCAGCGATCACAGACTATGGAAAAGGCGTGAGAAGCATCATCCGTATGGATATCATTCACCGACACGAGAGCGCACTGGATGAGACGGTTCGACTCCTCGGCGACGTGCGCCCTGAACAGATGGACCTGCCCACACCCTGCCCCGACTGGAACGAGGGGCGCTCCTTGCCCACCTCGTTGGCGGCAAAGCCCGCTACCCGGTCGTGGGGAAGGGAAGTCCATGGGGCGCGGACCGGTTGCCGCCGATCTGCTCGGTACCTTTAGCGCGCCCAGAGCGGCGTGCCCAGTTCGTGCCCGTCCGCGAGTGTCGCGCGGGCGCCGGCCGGGAGGCAGGCGATGGCGTGGACCGGCGTGTTGCTCGTATTCGACACCCGCAACAGGGTGCCGGCCGGAACGGCCAGCGCGTCGCCCGGGGAGAGCGCGACCTCCTCGCCGTCTACGGTTGCCGTCATGGCTCCCTCGAGCACGATAAAGACCTCCTCGTGGTCCAGGCGATGCGGGTCGCTTGCCGCGCGTGGGTCGATGCGCAGTCGCCAAGTGGACAGCTCGGTCGCGCCGCGGCTCGGCGCGGTGTGGCCCGTGAAATGGAAACCGGGGACGGCAAAGGTGGGGGCGTCGGCGGCGCGCGTGACGGCCATGGGTAATCTCCTCTTTCTGCTTTTCAACCAATAGTCAACGACATTGACTACATGGATACTGTACACTTGCAGGGGAGATCTGTCAAGGTGCTTGACCGCTTCGGATGGGAGATCGTGCGCAGGAGGGAAGGAGAGGTGTACGTATGGCCGGAGACACGTCGGGGGGCTACGAGCTCGCCGCGCTGCTCACGCTCGCCGTCCGCGTCATGGTGGATGAGCTCCATCGCCGCCTCGCCGTGCTGGGATTCGATGACGTGCGGCCAGCGCACGGTTTCGCGTTCGTCCGGCTGACGCCGGACGGCGCCACGGGCAACGAACTCGCCGCGCACCTCGGCGTCACCAAACAAGCGGCGAGCCAGATGGTAGACTATCTGGCTCGCCATGGGTACGTCGCCCGCCGGCCTCACCCGCGCGATGGGCGGGGGAAAATTGTCGTCCTGACGGTGCGGGGGTGGGACTGTATCCGGGCGACCGAGGCTATTTTCGCCGACATTGAGCGCCGCTGGGCGGAGATCATCGGGGCCGAGCGCGCGGAGATGCTGCGCGCCGACTTGCGTCGCCTCGTCTACGCGGCAAGCGACAGTGAGCGCTCCCAGCGACTGCGCCCTATCTGGTAGTGCGGTACATGCCGCGCACGCACGCGACTGCGTATAGGTTCGTCAGAAATCCAACGGGCGATGCCGTCATGACGGCGCGACGATCGCGAGATCCTCACCGGCGAAGAGCGCGAAGTGACGCTCGTTGAAGGTGAGAAGGGTGTTGACATGGCCCGCCCGTGCGCAGGCGGCGATGACGGCGTCATAGACGCGGCCGCCCGAGAGGTTGCTGGCGGGGGCATCGTGAATGAGGCGGCGGTAACCATCTGTGGAGAGGGCAATGACCTCGGCCGTATCCGGCGCGAAATTCGCCTCGATGAGCGTGCGACAATCCGCTGGCGACAGGCGATGGGGCGCGGGGAGGCGCGTCAGGACGGAGTAGGTTTCCACCAAGGTATGCGCGGCCACGACCAGGGCCTCGCCATCGTCGAGGCGGCGCTCCATCTCGCCGATAGCGCGTTCGTGGTGTTCGTGGCGCGGCGAGAGAAGTGCGGCGATGCAGTTGGTGTCTGGCATGAAGCGGGGCATGGACATGGAATTACTGCCCGCGTTCGTGTTCGCGTACGATGGCGTTGCGCGTCTCCTCGACCTCTTCGGTGGTAAGCGGCGGACCTTCGACTTGGGGGACGGCAACCACAAACCGGCCTTTACGGACGAGCGTGACGGGAACCGGCGCCGGCTCGATCTCGATCCTGCCGTCACGCCAGCGCACATCGAGGGGCGTCCCCGGCCGCAAGCCCGCCTGATGGCGGATATCTTTCGGGATGACCAGCCGCCCGGCCATATCCATGGTTGTTTTCATACCATAGATTCTACCATGTCATCCGGCCTGCGGACAGGGCTGACGTCAGATCGGGTGCGCTCCGCGATTGTGAGATGCGGGCCTGACCTTTTAAGGCCAGGTCAGCGGCGCCCAACGGGCGCGGCATCATCGCACGCTTTGCAGCGCGCGGTTGATCGCCTCCAGATCAAACGCGTCCGGGTCAAAATCCTCGCCCAGCCATTCCATCCGCTCTTCGTATTCCGGGTGCGCGGGATCCTGGAGGATCTCCAGTAGCTCGGCATAGCCCCACACACCTCCGCAATCCTCCGGCGGCCCGGCGCGTTTGCCGGCCACACAGCGCGGATAGCGCGCCCCGGACTCTGGCGGCAGCACCTTTTCGACCACGATCTGGTGTTCCCAATCATCACCAAAGTCATACTCGTAGACGAACTTGGCGCCTGGAGCCGGAGCGACGCGGTTCAGCTTCGCCGTTCTGGCGCTGCGCAGGTCCAGGCCAGACGCAGGGTCGGGATCACCATAATTGGTTTGGCCGGCGCTGAACTGGTAGAGATGGTAGCCTCCCCATCCCATGACAACCTGCAGAATGTGGTGCAAGGTGTATAAGCTGCTCTCGCTGTCCACCTGTAGCCGCCGCCAGATCGGCGGTTTGACGCCGCGTAGGGTTACCTTGAGTTGATGGATGGATGCTGGTTGTTTGGTTGTCGCCATGTGCGTGCCCTCCCGCAATCAGCAGTGTACGTCTTTTGGCATGCGCGCGATGAATGAAGATGCGCGAACGTGTACGGCGGGTCAGGCGAAGCGGCCCGGTGCGAAGAGGTCGATGGGATAATTGGTATAGCCGGTGAGGGCGAGGTCGGCGGCGATGTCGCCGATCACCGGCGCGAACTTGTAGGCGTGCCCCGAGCCGCCGCCCAGGATGGTCAGCGCCGGCAGTCCAGGCGGCGCGCCGATGATAAAGTGGTCGTCGGGCGTGTCGGTGTACATGCACACCTGACTCCGCACGGCCCGTGGCTCGACGCTACGCAGATACGACTCGGCGTACGCGTAGAGCGGCGCCAGGTCGGCGTCGTGCACCGTGCGGTCGATACCGTCCGCCGTCGTGGTGGCGCCCTCATGGTGGACCGCGAACTTGATGGTAGTCCCATCGAGCGTGGGGAAGCCGTAGTGGCTCCGTCCGCTCGGCAACTCACGGATGAAGACGGGGAAGCGCGACGGGTCGTAGGGCGCCGGGTCGTCCAGCGGGAACCACGCCACGGCCTGGCGTTCCACGCGTAGCGGTAACCGCAACTGGGGCAGCAACTTGCCCAGCCAGGAGCCGGCCGCGACGACAGCGTGGCGCGCCTCGTAGGTCGCCCCGCCAGCCGTGACGCGCACGGAGCCGCCGTCCGGCGCTGGCTCAATCGCCTCGATGGGCGTGTCGCGCCGCACCGTCGCGCCCAACGCTTCGGCGCGCCGTAGGGCGGCGGCGACGCCCGCCTCGGGACGCAGGAAGCCTGCGTCGGCCTCGTAGATCGCGACTTCGCCGGCGGCCAGGCGGTGCTGTGGGTAGCGCCGCGCCATCGCCGTGTGGTCGAGCCGCTCGTGCGCGAGGCCGTGCGCTTCCGCGCTGGCGAGCGCGCCAGCCACCACCGCGGACGTGGGGCTGCCGATCATGAGCGCGCCAGTGACGGTGAGCAACGCCGCGCCGCTCTCCGCCTCCAGGTCGCGCCACAACTGGAACGAGCGTTGCGCCAGCGGGACGTAGGCAGGACCCTCGAAGTAGGCGGTGCGGATGATGCGCGACTCGCCGTGCGATGAGCCCCGGTCGTGCGGCGGTGCGAAGCGGTCGAAGCCGATGACCGTCGCGCCGCGCGCGGCCAGGCGCCACAACGCGGCGGCGCCCATCGCCCCGCACCCGATTACCGCGACATCAAACCGCTCCATCGTCATAGCTACTCCTCGCCCAGGCGCGCGGCCACGTAGCGCCGGATGTCGAGGCTGGCGTCTTCCATCGGCGCGTAATAGCCCACGTCGTAGGAGCGCGAACCCATGCCGCGCTGGACGCCCGCGCAGATGCCCCAGTCTTGCTTGTTCACGAGGTCCCAGAAATCGACCGCGTCGGAGGGGTCGAAGTCGGCTTTGCGCATCTCGGAGGGGTGGAACAGGAAGTCACACACAATGGTCGTGTGGCCGGGGTCGCGCGCCCACAGCGTGAAGGCGGCGGCGTGGTCGACCGAGAGGCTGAGCAACAGGTTGGGGTAGATCAGCCGGGCTTTGTGGCGGGTCAACTCGTCCTCGTTGAGGTCGGGGAAGGGGGCGCGGGTGGTGGCGCCGCTGAAGGTGAAGGTCACGGCGCCGTCGCGGTGCGGGATGCCGTTGTCCCAATCGAGGCCGGCGCCGCCCCGCTGCTTGAACGCGGGGACGATCTCGCACAACTCCGGATGGACGCCGGCGCAGTGGTAGCACTCGTTGTAGTTCTCCATGATGACTTTCCAGTTGGCCGCGACCTCGTACACGATGCGGCGCGCCACGCGCAGGTCGGCCAGCGGGTAGCGCGCGAAGTAGTCCGGGATCGCGCCGAGTTGGTCGCGTAACGTATGGCTCGGCGCCGCAGCGGCGGCGTGCGGGCTCAGGTTGACGAAAACGAAGCCGCCCCAGGTGTCGACGCCGACGGGGTGCAGCGCGAAGTCGGCCTTGTTGAAGCGCTCGTTCTCGCGCAGGAAGGGCGCGCCGCGCAGGGCGCCGTCGAAGCTGTAGACCCAGGAATGGTAGGGGCAACGGATGGCGTTGTGGAAGTGCCCGCTCGGACCCGGCGTGTCGTCCGGCGCGATGTCGAGCGACGGCGTGTCGTCGAGGGCCAGGCGGCAGCCGCGGTGGCGGCACACGTTGTAGTGGGCGCGCAGGGCGCCGTCTTTGTCGCGCACGACCAGGATGCTCTCGCCCAGCACGTCGACCGCCATGTAGTCGCCGGGGTTGGGCAATTGTTCCTCGCGCCCGGCGCAGACCCACTCGCGGTAGAAGATGCGCTCTTTCTCGCGCTGGAAGATCTCCGGCGAGAGGTAAGAGGACGGCGGGAGGCTCTGCTCTAGGTCAGCGTCTACGAAAGGTACGTCGGTGTCCATATCCAGATCTAGGTCCCACGTCGCGGTATCTTTGATGTCCAGGGTCATCAGGCTGTTCCTCCTCCGTCTCCGTGCTATGTGACATTGGCCTGCGACTAAAGTCGCATGGCAGACCACGGACACTAAAGTGTCTCACCACGCGGCGTTTCAACGACTTTAGTCGTCGTTCTTTGCCATGCGACTTCAGTCGCAGGCAGATCTTAACTTTGTACTGTTAGGCCGCCGCCGGGTGATAGCCCAACGCGCGCGACGCGGCCGCGGCCTCCTCCTTGACGAGCGCGGCGCAGCGTTCGAGGCGTCGTCCCGCCAGACGATAGCTCGGCCCCGCCGCGGTCAGCGCGCCCACCACCACGCCGGCGTGGTCGCGCACGGGGGCGGCGACCGAGGTAAGGTCGGCGGCCAATTCCTTCACGCTCAGGGCATAACCCTCGGCGGTAACACATTCTAGTTCGTCGCGCAGGCGCGCGGGGTCGATCGGCGCCGTCGCCGTGGGGATCGACAGATCCGCCGTCGCGAGAAAGAGGTCGCGCCGTTCCGGCGGCAGTGCAGCCAGCAACACCTTGCCCGCTGAGCCAGCGTGCAGGGGATGGCGCGTGCCGAGCCAGCCGCTGAGCTTGATCGGATGGGTGCCCAACACTTCGTCGATGACCAGCACCGTGGCGCCCGCCTCGCCCTCGGGTACGCACAGGTTGGTAGTCTCGCCGCTCGTCGCCGCGAGGCGGATCAGGTGGGGATGGCACACCGCGTAGAGCGCGTTGGCGGCGAGCGCCGTGCCGGCCAGGGCGACGAGTTGCAGCCCCAGCAGGTAGCGGCCGCTGGCCTCATCGCGTTGCACCAGCCCCCCGTCCTCCAGAGCCGAGAGCAGGCGCCCGACCGTGCTGGGCGTCCAGCCGGTCATCGCGCTCAGGTCAGCCACGCCGAGGCTCGTCGCGCCGGCCGCGCCGAAGCATGCCAGCACGCGCACGGCCTTGCTCACCGCCTGTGTGGTACTATTGCGTGTCCCCGCTATGGCTCTTATCCTTCCCGCGACACCCATTGCATAATGTGCAATTATTTCGCACATTCCATACAGTATCACGGACGCGCTGCTATCGTCAAGCTTTCGGCGCCGAATTACAAAATCACAAAATCACACCGCGCTTGCATTCTTCTGAGCCAGTATGGTAGCATAGAAATTGCCTGCGACGCGGTGATCGTTGTCGGTCTACGTCTCCATTAGAGTGGAGATGGCGGTTACACTGGGTAGATGCCTAGTACGCCTTGAGACTGGCGGACAAGCCGTTGCGCCCTCGGCCACACCGGGATCCTCCCGGGCGGTCCGAAGGGGGATGCGCGAAGGCGACCTGCGGGTCGCTCCCGATCCCTGGGCTGGCGATATAAAGTCAGCAGACTGGGGACGTATGTCCAGTTTGGGCCAATGGCTCCGGCTGCGCATTAGTAAGAAAAGGAGCGCATCCTAATGGTTACCTCATCCTCATCAAAAACACTTACCGACGACCATGTTCTGCCCCGTCCTGTCGATCGTCTGCCCAGCTATGCCCACGCTGGAGCACGCCGAACTGCAGCGAGCAAGCTTGAGGTGGCCTTCGGTCTCGATCCATCTGCCGCCAGCTGCATCGCTGACGCAGTCGTAGACCCCTCCGAACTACGCCGCTCGATGGAATCGCCGTTCCGCATGGCTGTACCCGGCGGTGTTGTCGTAGCTGTTCGATCTGAGGTATGGGCGCAGAAGGTGATGCCTGATCCGCGTAATCCACGGATCGGCCCATCTCGGCGTCACCCCTTTGCCGTCGTCCCTGGAACTGGTGGCGAGGAGTCCAGGTTTCGACCTATCCCCGACCCAAAGAGCCAGGGACGTAGTCCATGGCTTGAAGTGGAGATTGAGTCTCGTGAGCACCTCACCTGGGCGTCGGATCAAGCCAAGCGGCATGTGCTTGCCACTAACGACTGGCGGTACTCGATCCGAAACCAAGGGGTTCTCACCGACGTATGGCTTACTCCAACGCGCTACATCCACAGCGATGGCTGTTCTGATCTGTGGGTTCCTACGACCTCGGAAGGGTCATCACGGATAACCGCTGTCCATGACATTATCGAAGCTCGATCCGTCGACTGCGCCTACGATATATCAGATCGCCAATTGCGCGCTATTGTGGAGAACCTTAATAATGCGCTTGATCTCGGGCCCAGTAAGGCTGTGATGGAGGCGTTGAGGTGTGCCCGTGTGCCCGCCCTTATCCTGGTTGGGTATGAACCATTCCTTGAAAGCAATGAAACGTTCTCCAGCGCAGTCCGTAGCTTAGTTGCCCTCCGGCACGTCGATGCGCCCAAGGAATGGGGCGAAGGCCCCGAGTGGGAGTCTTTGGCTGACGCGGCTCTCCAAGAGATGGAGCGAAGGGGCTTGCTGACACCTACGCGGCGGTCGTGGATGGCTGGCTCAATCACCCGAGATGAAGCCGCGAGTGCCCACCTCTCGGGTAATCCGGCAGAACGAGCGGCCGCGATCATCGAGGTGTTCACGTCCAACGATCCCACGTATCGAGTTGCGATCCGCGATGCCGTCGCGACCCAGTCGACCCGAAAGCGTCTCTCTTCAACACTACGTACCAAGCTCGCCACCGCCCTAATCGTAAGGGGGATCGATTGCAATGAGAAGGTGGATCGAATCCGCCGCTACATGCAAGATGGTTTCGGTGAAGCAGTCAGGGATGGTAACTGGAAGGCGACATTCCGCTCACCCGATGACCTTCTACAGGCTGCCATGAGGGATTATGACGCTAATCCCGATCGGTTCGGCTCAGATCGTCTTGAACTCGCCACCCGCGGCGCCTACCCACTTATCGCCAGCCTACAGCTACACGCCGACCGTGGCACCGCTAACAACAACCAGCCTGATCGGCGCACGCCCGGCCAAGTCATCGACGCGATGCTACGAGAACCCTCCGGTCTCCGCCAACTCCACCGCGCCCTCATTGACCACGCTAACGGTCATCCGATCAGAGTGGTCGACGAGAACGGTACTATAGTCCGTACGGACGATGGCGCCCAGGAACGCCCCGTAACAGACGCTCACCTCCGGGCAACATTTCCTCCAGCCGGCTCTATCAAGGCATCCCGATCTGATCAGACCGCCCATGAAAAGCTTCAGAACGCTCTCGCGAGATTGTCGGCAGCTATAGAGGGTCTTGGTAATGTCAGACGGGAGGTGGAGAAAGTGATTGGCGTTGATGGATCTCCCCTAATCGACACGGATGGCGTTGCAAAGCCCCACTGTGACGCATGGGCAGATGTCCTCCAGCCAACTGCAGAAGCGGTTGTACTGTGGAGGGCGACGTGGATTCGTAAGTACCGCAACGCCGGCAGCCCAGTAGACGCGCACGATGAAGTTGAAGATGAAATCGATGAGGATGAGGATTCCAACGCCATTGCCGCCGAATGGGACGATGAGGGAGAGGAAGATGTTCTCGACCGGGAGGTGGAGTCTTGAGAGCCACGCTTTATCTGTCTGCGTGCGAGTTCGCTGGCAAATGGCTCGACGCCGTTGAGCCGACAACCTGGCCTGTGCGAATCAGTCGGGGCATGGAAGCCGGCCCAGTTCGCGCTGTCTACATCGTCTGTGATTGGGGTGGTCGTGTATTGTATGTCGGATCCACTGTAACTGGCGTTCGTAACCGCCTCCGTCAACATTGCGCTGATGTAGAGCGGACACTCGACTGGTCCGAGGTATGGATTATCCCACTCGGGGATAACACGCCGCTGGCTGAGGTGCGTCGTGCGGAGGGTCTGATTGGATTAGCGCTGCGTCCGCTGAGGAATCGTGCGCTGCCTAAGGTGAGCTAAGGCGATCCATTGGGGGCTGGCTCTGGTGGTTTCCCGAGTCAGCCCTCATGGATCACTGGTTCCGTCACTGATTGAGGATATTGCTATTCTTCCAATACCGCGTGCCACGAACGGCGGAAGCTGACTGTTGGCCTGCACACGGAGATTCAGCATTTCAACCAAGTGCTTCTAACACGTACAGTGCCGGAACGGTCTAGCAAGGATCCGCAAGCGGGCGAGTAGACCACTCCAGTGCTATCATAACGCGCGGAGGGGAAAAGATGACGGAGGGTAGGCGAAATGCTCACGGGGTGGAAGGACGGTACTACGCACACACGTCCGCATATGCGCGGATGCTGTCAGCGTCATGACCGCGCGGGGTGGGGGCCCAGGGTACCCATTGTGGGCGACGATGGATCAGCGTGCGTTGTTCAGTGCAATAGAAATCCAATTCCTTGCTGCCTTGCGGACGGGCGACGGGCGGAATCAGTATCGTCTGGGTCCGATTTCTCCCAATGGACGCCGTAGCGAGGCCCGCGCCCTCATCACCCGTGCGGTCATCCTGGGCGATTACGGGACGCCTGCGAGCAGACGCATTATCCCGCCCGGCTTCAATCACCCATACGGCCGAGGCGCCGGCAACCATGTGCGGGGGCATCTCATCGCGGATATGCTCGGGGGGCCGGGCGACGATCCTGCTAACATCGTCTGCCTGGATCAGTTGCCAACGAACCGGGGTATGGAAGATCTAGAGCTGGCGATTCGGGACGCCGCCCTGAATGGGGAGGAGATATACCTGTCTGTTTCGCCCATATACGGCGTGCGCGAGGCGTCAATAGGGGTTACACTCAAGGCAGTGGGTGATCGCGGGTATTACCTTTACGTCACCATCGCTAACCGCGATCAGCCACGGAGGAGGTAAGTATGCAGAAGACGAAACACGCGGCGTCGGCGATAGATCCACTTCTTATCGATCTCGTGCCTCCGCCTCAAGCGCCACGCGCTACCGGAAACTCCAATCTATGGCCGCGTATCGAGCAGTTGGTGGGGCTGACCTTACCCAGGGACTACAAACAGTATATCGATACCTATGGTTGCGGCATCGTGGCCGATTTCGTGCATCCATTCGATCCCTTTGTCCCCGATGATGTGGCCGACCGCGACGAGGTGACGGTCCAATATCGACATGTGCGCCAGAGCCGTGGATGGGATCTGTTCCCCTACGACGTTTATCCCGAACCATGTGGGTTATTGCCGTGGGGCGAGACTGAGAACGGCGATGCCCTGTTTTGGTTGACGGAAGGGGCGCCCGACGCATGGCCCACAATCGTCGCGGGGACAAGGAACGTCCACGTCGAGCGCTACGATATGCCGATGACCACGTTCCTCGCGCGCTTTGTTTCCGGAGCCATCAAGAGCCGCGTCCTCTCGACGCTCCCCCTCGACGAGACGACTCCATTCCAGACCTTGGCCTCTTGAATAGGCTGATCACGCCAGGATCGCGCCACGATCGATTGTGCGCTACTCGGTCTCCCGCAGCGTACGTGAGGCTAGCAGGAGCAGGATGGCGCTGTAGCCCAGCAGCATGGCGAGGTCGCCCCACACCGCACGGATGGCGCCGCCCGGCGCGATGATCTGCTGGATGACTCCGTTGGCGTAGAACAGCGGGAAGAGGTGGCCCAGCCCCTGCGCCCACCCCGGCAGCAGGGCGGTGTCGACAAGCAGCCCCGAGAGGAACACCGACGGCACGATCACCAGCGGGATGAACGGGAACACCTGCGCCGCGTTACGCGCGAAGGTCGAGATGAAGATGCCCAGCATCACCGAGGCGATGGCCAGCAGCCACACCACCACGAACAGCCAGGCCAGCGTCCCACCGTCGTAGGAGAGGCGGAACAGCAGCAGCACCTCCGTGACGGCCGCGACGGCCTGCAGCGTAGCTAGGGCCAGGTAGCCCAGCAGGTAGCCGCCGATAATTTCGGTACGTCGGTAGCCGTTGATGAACATGCGCTCCAGTGTCCCCGCCGTGCGTTCCTGCACCAGCACGATCGCGCATAACAGAAAGGAGAGGAAGTGCACCAGGAAGGCGGCGACGGGGACGGCGTAGCGCGCGACAGCGGCGCCAGCACCGAGAGCGCTAACAGCCGCCGGTCGCGCGCGAGCTGCGCGACGACCCGCCGTCCGATAATGAGCGTACGCATCATGCCGCGTCCTCCTTGTCCTTCTTGCCCTCGGCGGCGATCAGCCCGAAGATAACTGTCTCCAGCGTGTCCGCCTCGACCCGCACGGACGTTACGTCGGCGCCGAGGCCATAGCGGCGCAGGGCCATAGCGACATCCGAGGGATGGCTGCCGACGACCTGCTCGTCCACGGTGTCACCCCGGCGCACGATGACGCGCGTCCGGCCGCGTTCCAGCAACGCCGCTGGCGTATCGCAGGCGATGACGGTCCCCGCGCGCACCACCGCCACGCGGTCGCACAGGAGCGCCTCATCCATCAGGTGGGTGCTGATGAAAAGCGTCACGCCGGCGGCGGCGAGGTCGCGGAAGGCGCCCCAGAAGCGCGCGCGCAGGACGGGGTCGACCGCGGCGGTGGGCTCGTCGAGGAACAGTATGCGCGGCTCGTGCACCAGCGCGCATGCCAGCGACACACGGCGCTGCATGCCGCCCGAGAACGTGCGCACGGGGTCATCGGCTCGCGCCGCGAGGTCGGTCAGTTCCAGCACGGCGTCGACGCGCCGCGGCGCGAGCCGGGTGTCGTGCGCGCGGCCGAAGAAGGCGATATTGGCGCGCGCTGAGAGGTCGTCGTAGAGCGCGGGCGACTGCGGCATGTAGCCAATCGCCTGGCGCAACGCGGCGCGGTCGCGCAGGGGGTCGCGGTCGAGCACGCGCACGATCCCCGCCGACGGGCGCAGCGCGCCGACGAGCGCCTTGATCATGGTCGACTTGCCGGCGCCGTTGGGGCCGAGCAGCCCGAAGACCGCGCCGGCCGGGACCGTCAGGTCGGCGCCGCGCAGCGCTGTGATGGGGCCATAGGTCTTGGTCAGCCCCTCGACGGTGATAGCTTGTCCGTGTCCGCTCATCATGAAACCCTCCTCTCACACATGTCCCGCGTCACGGCAGGATGCGATTGTGCGCCGCACGTTTTATGTCGGACTCTCCAACTATGTCGGACTCTCCAGCCCGCGCAGAAAAATGTCGACCGCTGTCGCGATGTGCGCCTCGTCCGTCGGACCTCCCTCGGCCAAAGCCGGCAGCAGCCCTTTACCGGCGGCCTGCGGGATGAGCATACCCATGAAGGCGCGCGCGCTCGACGCCGTGTTGTGCGGCCGCAACCGGCCGCACGCGATCTGGCGCTCAAGGTAGGCCGAGAGGAACCCCAAGACACGCTGAGGTCCGCCGGCTACGAGCGCGCCAGCAAGCTCTTGGTGGCGCAGGGCCTCCCCGATGACCAGCCGCAGCAGGCGCTGCGTGTCCGGGTCGCCGGCGGTCGCCAACAGCGCGCGCGCCAGCAGGGGCAAGACCTCTTGCGGCGGCCGCTCCATCATGGTTTCGGGCGCGACGATAGCCTGTACGATAGGCGTGTGCGCGCCCAGCACAGCCTGGAAGAGGGCCTCCTTGGTCGGGAAATACCAGTAGATGAGGGCGGGCGACTGTAGCCGCGCCGCCCGCGCGATGCTCTTGATGGTGGCGCCGCGGAAGCCCTTGGCCGCGAACTCGCCGAACGCCGCGCCCAAGATCTGCTCGCGGCGGTCCCGCTCCTCAACCATTCCCTTACGCCTTCTTGATTAAACGATCAACTAGGGCGATTATACTCATGATTGATCGTTTAGTCAAGATCATGCAATCAAAGGAAGGCGCTAAAGCGCCTTTAGCGTGTCCGCCGCGATGTAGACTGTGTGCAGACCCTGATAGCGCTAACGTGGGCGCCGCTTGATAGGCGATAATGAATAAAAAACTGCTACGGTATGCCAATTAGGTTTTGTGGGGTGCGACGACTGTGAGAACCCTGTCCGAGGACACAAACTCTGCCGTCGAGCGGATGCAAACCGCTATCATGGCGCGCCTCCCGGCGTGGCGCAAACTCCAGTTGATCGCCGGTATGAATACGTTGCTTTCCACATTGGCGGTGGAGGGTATCGCGGAGAGATGTCCGGACGCGAACGCCGACGAGGTGTGGTTTCGCCTGCATGCGCGGCGCGTGGGCGCCGTGGCGGCGCGACAACTGGGGATGGCGCGTGCGGGTCGCGCAGAGGCGTATAAGGAGGGCATGTACGTGACGGCGGACCCAATCCCGGTGATGATGATGGTCATTGCGGCCCTGGAACGCCTCGGGGTCCCTTACTATATCGGCGGTTCGCTCGCCAGCGGCGTCCACGGGACGTACCGCGCGACGGCGGACGCCGATATCGTTGCGGACCTCCATGAGGATCAGGCGGATAGCCTCATGCGCATGTTGGAGGGGCAGTTCTATGCCGACGCGGAGATGATGCGCGACGCGATCCAGCATCGTGCAAGCTTCAACCTTTTGCATCTCGATACAGGTTTCAAGGTCGACGTTTTCATCACTAAGGGGCGTCCCTTCGACCGTTCGCAGTTCGAGCGTCGGGTATCCGCGCCGATCACGCCGGACGGCGAAGATAGCGTCTACTTGGCTGATGCCGAGGGGACGATCTTGGCGAAGCTGGAATGGTACCGTGCAGGCAATGAGGTATCCGACCGGCAATGGAATGACATCCTGGGCGTGCTCAAGGTTCGGGTGGATGACATCGACCGGGACTACCTACGCCACTGGGCGGCGCGGCTCAGGCTGTCCGACCTGTTGGCGCGCGCGTTCGACGACGCCGGCATCGCGTGAGGGGCTGTGCGGGCCGGTAAGCCCGTCCACGCATGATCTGACCGATGTGTTCAACGTTTATATGATATGAATGGATGTCGGGGCGTCCACGCGGGGCGCCCCGACAAAGGCGCGGGCGGTAGTGTCACGACACCCAGTAGTTCTCGAACTGCCAGCCGAAGGCCGGCTGGTAGTAGAAACCCTGCACGCGCGGGGACACTACCTCGACGCTCTTGACGAAGACGAGCGGGATGTGTGTGGCCGATTGCAGGATGCGCGTCTGCGCCTGGCGCAGCAGGGCGTCGCGCGCGGAGCCGAGGGTGAGTCCTTGCGATTTCGTGACCAGCGCGTCGGCCCCGCTATCGCAGTAGTGCGCGGCGATGACGCCTCCGCTGACGTTGGCCCCACAGGTCATGGCGCCCGTGTAGATGTCATAGCCGTCGGGGTAGTCCATGCTCCAGAGGGCGAACGACGCCTGGTGGCCCGTGAGCGGTTGGCCGAGCGCCAGCAGTGATGTCGTGCTGACGCCGCGCAGGGTCACGTTGAGGCCGATCTGCTGTAGCTGCTGCTGTATCCCCGGCGCCATCCCCGCGTAGTAGGTCGAGTCCGTGCCGTAGAGGATCTGGATAGACTGACCGCGGTAGCCGCTGGCCTTGACTAACGCCGCCGCTTTGGTGGGATCGTAGGCGTAGACGGGATGCTGGTCGAGCGCGGGGTCGTGCTGCGAATCGAGCGGGATGAACATCTGCGTGGCCGGGATCGCGTTGCCTCCCAGCAGTTTGACCAGGCGTGGTCGGTCGATTGCCATAGCGATGGCCTGGCGCACCTTGAGGTTATTGAGCGGGGCGACGTGGACATCCAGGTCCAACCATGTAACCGAGGCCGGCGACGCCGTGACGATGTACTTGCTATATTTGGGGTCCACGCTGATCTGCTGCAGGTCGGACGCAGCGACCTCCTGGTCGTTGCCGAATCCGTCTATTTCGCCCTTCTGCACCTTGAGCGCGATCAGGTTGGCGTTGACGTTCTCGTAGGCGATGATCTTGTCGATGTAGGGCCGGCCCACGCGGAAATAGTGGGGGTTGCGCACCAACACGGCCTGGCTGCCGCGCTGCCACGACTGCAGCATGAACGGGCCCGCGCCGATGGGATGGCGGTTGACGTTGTCCTCGCTCTCCTTCGATACCACCGCCTCAGGCATGACCATGTTGAACGTCAGCGCCATGAGGTAGGCGAAGACGGCGTCGGGCTGGGTGAGCACGAACCGAATGGTGTGCGCGTCGACGACCTGGATGCCGGACACGCTCTTAGCCTTACCATTGATGAAGTCCTGCGCGCCTTGGAAGACCCCGGCGTCGAAGGGTTGAGCCCAGGAGACGGCCGGCTTGAGATGCGGGTCGAGTGAGCGCGTGATAGAGTACTTGAAATCCTCGGCCGTCACCGGCGCGCCGGTGCTGAAGCGCGCGTCGGAGCGGATCTTGAACGTCCAGGTCTTGCGGTCGGCGCTGATAGTCGGCTGCGCCGCGGCGAGCTCCAGCTGTGGCTTGCCGTTGCGGTCGAGCTGGTAGAGCCCGTTGAAGATCGTCCCATTGATGAGCCACCAGTCATCGGTGTAGGCTTGGGCCGGATCGAGGTAGGCCAGGTTGGTGGTGTAGGCGACGCGCACGGTTCCGCCGCGCGTGGGGCCACTCGTCGTTCGGCGCGCCGACGCCGCGCCGGTCCCGAGCGTGACGCCGGTGAGCGCGACCAGCGCCGCGAGAAGAGTAGTGGTGAACAGACGGCGAGAGCGTGTCATAAAGCCTCCCGAGCCGATTAGTATTAGAAAATGAAATAAACAGTGAATAGCGCCGCTCCTAAACCTCCTTTCCGCGTCAGGATAGGCGGATGCGCGGGTCGATGAACACCCGGAGCAGGTCCGCGACGATATTGAGCAAGGCGATGCACAGGGCGGTGAACAGCACCGTGCCCACGACCATCGGCACATCCAGATTTTGCAGCGACTGGTACGCCAGCTGCCCGATACCGGGCCATGAGAAGACCACCTCCACGACCACGATCCCGCCCAGCAATTGCCCCAGGTCCATCGCCGCGATCGTCAGGACGGGCACGACGGCGTTGGGCAGGGCGTGGCGCAACACGATCAGCCGCTGCCCCAGCCCCTTACTCTTGGCGGTGCGGCAGTAATCCTCGTGCAGCGTCTCGGTCAGGCTGGCGCGCAAGATGCGCGCGTACCAGAACCCCCACGGTACGCCCTGCGTGGCCGCAGGCAGGATTAAGTAGAGCCACACGGGGTCGCCGTATCCGCCGAGCGGCAGCAGGCTCAACTTGAACGCCACCACGAAGAGCAGCATGATCCCGATCCAGAAGCCCGGCAACGAGACACCCAGGGCCGCCAGTGCGGCGACGAGGCGATCGACGGGGCCGTCACGGTTTAGCGCGGCCAGTGTCCCCAGGAGCACGGCCATGACGATTTCGACGACGATCACCGCCGCCGCCAGCAGGGCGGTCGCCGGCACACGCTGTAGGATCGCCTGCAGGACCGGCTCGTCGAGCGTGGCCGATTGGCCGAAGTTGCCGTGCAAGACCTGCCAGACGTATGTCACGTATTGCACGATCTTGGGCCGATCCAGCCCCAGGTTATGGCGCGTCTCGGCCAGCAACTGTGGTGAGGCGTGTGGCCCCGCGTAGAAGATGGCGACATCGCCGGGGATGGCCGAGGTGAGGATAAAGGTGATGGTCAGGACGCCCAACAGGACCACCAGTAGCCAGCCGAGCCGCCGCGTCAGGTACGGTAGCATCGCGTCATCTCCCCTTAGCTCGCTCTAGTGCGCTTCGAGCGCCCGTGTGAGGCCATCCCCGAGGACCGTGAAGGCCAGGACAATCACCGCCAGCGTCAATCCGGGATACAACACCAGCGCGGGGTCCGCGCGGTAGTAGGTCAGTCCACCTGAGATCATCGAACCCCAACTGGCCGTTGGCTGCGGTACCCCCGCGTTGAGAAAGCTCAACGTCGCCTCCAGCAGAATACTGACCCCGACTCCCAGCGTGGCGTACGCGATGACGATCGGGGTCAGGTGCGGCGTGATATGCCGCGTCACGATGCGCCAGTCGCCCACGCCGGCGGCGCGCGCGGCCTCGACGAACTGCCACTCCTTGAGCCCCACGACGATGCTGTAGACGACGCGCGCCATGTACATCCACTGCGTCGCGGCGATAACCACGATCGTAGTGAGCACGCCAGGGCTGAAGATGGCGGCCGAGGCCAGGCCGAGCAGGACCACGGGGAAGGCCAGCATGATGTCGATCAACCGCGTGATGGCTATTGCTGACCAACCGCCGAAGTAGCCGGAGATCGCGCCGAGCGCGACGCCCAGCGTAACCGTGAGGATCGTGGCGAGGATGCCGACAGTCAGCGAGATACGTGCGCCAAAGAGCAAGCGGCTGAGCACGTCGCGTCCCGCCGTGTCGGTCCCGAGCGGAAACTGCGCGGTCGAGCCGAGGGGCGCGCCGACCGCGGAGAGTCCGGCGTCGTACTGTAGGTTTGGATTGTGGGGCGCCAGCCACGGCGCCAGGGCGGCGGCAAGGATGAACAGGACAATGATGACAAGGCTGCCTAGTATTACAACGAGACGTCAATTACGGTGGGTGCAGGTCTGCAAGCCGCTGCAGGCGGCGTTTGCGGTGCGACCCGTAGGCCGCGAGCTTGTGGCGGCGCTGGTAGCGCAACAGCGCGAGGGC
>JAABUM010003053.1_pt1 | contig 21356 bp, 15 predicted proteins | sample 5559161 | NCBI WGS metagenome assembly JAABUM01 (sample SAMN10711868, study PRJNA513369) | rock metagenome | isolation source: Antarctica rocks | place: Antarctica: Victoria Land, Siegfried Peak nord
GAAGAAGGTCATTGGATCGGCTCCTCGTGTAAAGTAGCCAGGATAGGCAGCTCAATAGGAGGTGGCCAAATAGAATTGTGTCAAACGTATTTGGCTACCGGCCGCATGGCGAGCCATTTGGGGTATATCCATCTTGGCCGCCACATATTCAGGCTGGTGACGAAAAAGGGGCAGATACAAGTCACCCAAGCCATTCTCAAAGCCTTAACGTGCAATATATTCCGTTTTCTACGGTGACCCCTACTTACAAGGCCCGCGCGCTCACTTCGAGCGCGCGGGCCTTGTAAGTACTTGGGGCTTACCTCGCTATGTCTTGCCCGACGTCAGCCACGTAATCAGCCCACCACTGAGCGGGCGCTGCTCGAAGCGCCTCGCGCGTGTCAGTGTCGATCTTGTCGCTGGCCGCTTGGATGGCATCGGCGCGCCGTTCTACCTCGTCTTCCACCATCTCATCAATGCCGGCCTCTTCAAGTACTTGAGCCGTCAGTTTTTGGCGGATCTGTTTCTCGACCGCGTTGCCCAACTTCTCGCGCAACACCTCGACGGGCGGCACCAGCTTGGCGCCGTCTTGCTCGCTCATCTTGCGATCCAGCCACTCGATGAGTTGGGGTGTTGTCATGGCGTTTAGCTCGATGCGATTGTGCTGCAGCCAGTCGGCCCACTCCGGCTCAACGTAAGCCGCTACGCCTAACCTGCTGTCGTGCTCCTTCACGTGCTCGACCTCCAATCCCATCGCTAAGCCCTCTTCAGGCTCAAGCCCCAGGTTCACGATCCTAACGCGCCGCGATGCGCGGGCTTTTGTTTGTTCTTGCAAGGATTGGTAGATCAAGGTGCCAGAAGCGTCGGCGTCATGGATACAGAAGAAAGTAAGCTCTTCGGCGGTATCGCCCAGCAGATCGAGCACATCGCGGATGGCGCGCGAAGCGGTTCCTTTCCCGGTGACCATCGCGCAGTCGTGGCGCTCCGGCCACCGGGCATCCTTGAGCCCCTCGAAGAGGCCTTCCTTCTCCGAGTACAGAATCTTGTTGAACGTCCACTCTGGCCGCTTATACCGCTCCACACTGAGCGTGCCGATAGCGATTTCTTCTCCAGTGTGAGGGTGGTAAAGCGTGCCACGCGCATCGCGATACAGACCGCGAATGTCGTGCCCTAACTCGGCTTCAATGGTGGTGATGCTGCTGGTGAAGGTGTTGTAATCGGGCTCTATGCCCAGCTCGCGGAGGATGAACGGGCGCACCTGATAGAAGAGTTGCCGCAAGCTAAAGCGGCTCTGCCCGTTGCCGCTCACCACGGCGACAGCTCTATCAAGCCCATCGCGCACGATCTCGATTTGCGTTCGCGGCTTGAGCTCTGGCGTGCCGCCAGGCACCAGGCGCCGCGCCCGGTATGCGGCCTTCTCAATGGTCTCTTCAAGCTCATTGAACATTGGCTTTAGATCCGGTGCTTTGCCGTCCGTAGTAATGGGCACATAGGGCGCTTGCACGTTCACCACCAGGCGAAGCGGCTTTCGCCCTACTTTGAAGGGGGCTTTCAGATTCGCGCCGATGATACCAATGATGGTTTTGTCGGGCTGTCGAGGGTGACTTATCTCGACTGTGACAGGCGAGCGATTGACGTTGAACTGCACGCTGTCTTCCTGGCTCGGCTCGGCCCAAGCTTCGACCACGAAAGGGATTAAAGCGCGCAAGGTGCCACGACCCGATAGCGGCGAGAACTCGCCCGTAGCTTTGGCATAGCCGCGTGGCAAGCCGCTCGCGTTGGGGCCGATGAAGCCCAGACGCTCCGGCTTAACCGGCTTGGCCAGCTCTCGTGCCGACTGCAGCAGCGCCGCACACTCATCGCGCCCCAGTGAAGCCGCCGTACGTCCGTGAAAGGCCGCTGCAATCTTGCCCGCCTTGCCGCCTGAGCAACCATCGAGCATGGCCACCAGAGCACGCGCAAAGAGGTCGCCGGAAGCCCGGCATAGCTCGAAGAAGGCGTCCTCGTCATACCAGAAGGGAGAGGACATACCTTTGTAGTTGAGGATTTGAGCCAAGTTCGCGGCGCGCCGTGCCCACTGCAGGGAAGAGTAGTCGAAGGTAAGCCCACTTCCAAAACGCACCTCAATGCGAGTGCCGTCACCAGTACTTGCATTGTCAGGCGAAGCAGGGCGAACTCCTGTTGAGCCATCTTCGCAGGGCGTCAGATCCAACGCCATACCGCGAGTAAAAACGCGCAAGGTGCCGCCCGTCGCGAGCACGCAGCCGGACACTACGCGCAACCCGTTGCCCAGCGCGCCGCGTGTCGGAAGTCGCAACTGCTTCGAACTGGTAAGCCCACGCGCGATGGAGAACAGCGCACCGATTTCTTTCGGCGTGCCGGGAATGCCAGGGCCATCGTCTTCAATCCAAAGCCCATTCCCTTCAAGCAGGCCCACGCGACAGCCGCCGCCCGCGTCGAGCGCATTATCAGCCAGTTCTTTCGCCACCAAGCGCGGCAACGCTTCAAGAGGGACGCCCGCCTTCGCTGGCAGCGTGCCCAGGCTGCGAAACAGCGTCCATTCTTCACGGTAAAACTGTGTCATAGGGGGGTTCTCGTTTGAAAAAACAGACGTGCAACCGTGCTTTGAAGCCCGCGCAAAATTGCGAATTTTGAACTCACAAGGCCGGGCGCATCTGCTGCGCCCGGCCTACAAGTACTTGGGGCTGGAGCGCGTCTCCTACCAGGCAATCAAATTTGTGACTGCCTTAGTGTCCGACGAACAGTTAGCCGCGGCAAGAGGAAGTGAGAAGTATTTTGTAGGCACGAGCCGTTAGTCGTATATACTTGGCGGTATGAAAAAACCCGCAACGGAGAATGAGGCGGAGCTGATACGGCGCGCGATGGCTGTGCTTGGCTCGCGCACCAGTGAGAAGAAGAAGAAGTCCAGCACGGCCAATAGCGCCCGCTCGCGGTTCAAGCCGCGCCCGCTTTCAGAGCTGCGATGCACTTGCGGGCGCGGTGACGTGCTCGAAGGCCATCCAACGACTTGCCCAAAGGGGCGCGCAATCCGGCGAAGGCTGGCCGCAGGGCAGCCGCTCGAAGCGGAGGCCACAAGTACTTGAGGCGCGACAGCCGCGCGACAGGTGACGCGCCAATGGCATGACAAGTGACGCGACAGGGCGACAGGCCAGGGCGACAGGTGGCACGCCAAGTGACGCGACAGACGCCCGCGTGCTGAGCATCACAGAAGCAGCTCAAGTACTTGGGCTCAGCATCCGAACCGTTCAAAGGCGGCTCGATGCGGGCACGCTGGAGGTTGTTGAGGTCGAGGGCGTGCGGCGCGTGCGGTTGCCGTTGGACGCGACAGTGGGCGACAGAGTGACGCGACAGCCAGGGCGACAGGTGGCACGCCATGGCACGCCAACGAACGCGACAGAGGGCGACAAACCAGCGCCTCAAGTACTTGTGCCGGGCACGCGCGAGGAGGAATTGAAGGAAGAGATTCGGTTCCTGCGCGGCGTGGTCGAGCAGCAGCAGCGCGACGCCGCCGAGCTTCGGGCCGCGCTTCGGGAAGCTCTGAAAATCTCGACGCGCGCACTCCCCGAAGCCGGGACGCCACAAGTCCTTGCAGCAAGCTCAGCAGCGGCCCAGGAAGCGGCTGGGAGCGCCGCCCAGGTCGAAGCTGAGCAAGTAGACGCCCAGGCTCAAAGCGAGCCGCTACGGACGCCAGAGCGTGAAGGCGGGGCAAGTACTGGGGAGCGTTCGAGAGGGTTGCGGGGCTGGCTGCTGAAGATGCTGCGCGGATGAACCTATGAACAACAACACCAGCGGGTTGAAGGTCACGGTGATTCAAAGCACGCAGGTTCCCACACTCGATTGCCGGGTAATCACGCACACGCCCTTGCCCGATGGCCGCACTCGCTCAAGCCGAACGCCGACTCCTACCGATGATCTGAGCCAACTCCGCAGTCTCTTGCTTGAGGAAAAGAAGCAAGGCCACGAGGCACAGATGCACCTCACGGTCTACACAAGCGCGGACGAGAAAGGCGAGCCCGACCTCGGCCTGAGCGAACTCCTCGACACGCAACGGCCCGTCCGCGAGCGCCTGGAAGGGGAGACAATGGCCAAGTATTTAAAGCGCTGGCACCTTGAAGTAGGCGAGGCGGCCAAACACTACGGCACCGATACGCTCTACCTCAATTTCGAGGGCACCTTGCCAATTGGGAAGGTGGACAGCACAGGCGAGGTAATCAGAGGTGGTGGCTTCGAGGATCGCACTCAATGCACATTCTTCGCTATAGGCGATTCTGTCTTGGCCCAGGTGAACCAACTTCACTTTGCCGTGCCTGGAGTCGCTGAAGCCCAGCGGCAAGCCATCGTCGCACGGAATGAGATCTATGACATCCCAACCCCGCCTGAGCTTGAGGCATGGGTACGCGAACACGACAGCAGCGCGAAAACGCCCTCTGCGGCTGCAGTTCTAAGCCTTGTCACCTGTGTTCCCAACTGGCCAGAAGACCGTCTTTTCCATCATGCCCTCACGCAGATTCCTCGGGGCGGAGCATGGCTTACCAATGCCAATGACGGAAAGAAGTACTTTCCTGGCGAGAGGGCAGATGTGACCTATCAGCCGCAGGAAATCCTCTCAGAAGACTGGTGGGGCAAGCGCCAGAAGGAAACGCTCAAAGCACTCGATCAGCGGTTCGCACAGATCCGCAGTGACATGACAGCAGACGTTGTGGACGTGCTGTTTCACCATTGGAGCAAGACAAAACAGCCCAGTAACAGCCGAACGTCCGTTGAATATACAGCCATCACATTGCGCATGATCTGCGAGTACCGAGGCATCTCCGCTAACAAGAACAACATCGAACTTGCTTACCGCGCTTTACGTGACGTGCGAGCCTTCGGGCTGGGCGGCGCCGGAAGCGCTGCGCTCTTCAACATCGAAGAGGCACCAGACCAACTTCGGCTATGGGAGCAAGATCAACCACCAGAGGCAAGCACGATCTTTGTCTACGCTCCAGGCTTCTTTTTGGCGAAAGCCATTGAAGGCGAGCCGTTTTACATCGCTCCATTCATGCGGCGTGTGTGGGAATTGAATCCCTACAAAGAGGCGCACGCTAAACGTCTCGCGCGCTACTTGCGCGGCGAGTGGCGCATGAACATGGCCAAGTACTTGCGCGCGGCGAACCAGGCTCCAACGCGCTTTCGGACATGGAATGAGGTCCTGACAGATGCCGGCATAGACCTCGACAGCTACGAAGCAAGGAAGAAGCCCGCGCGCTTCATCGCGGACATCCACGAAGCAATCAACACTCTTACGCGCGAGGGAATCATCTTCGAGGGCAGAGTAACGAAGCGCGAGGGAGATTGGATTTACCATTCCGAAGATTTATCGCTCTCGGAAAATCTACCCGCTAAAGGCCTTCTATCCTTCTGGCGCAACCTCCGTGTGTGCATCGACCCACCCGAGGAAGTAAAGACTACGCTTCGGATAACTCAGCAGAGCAAGCTCAAATGGGATGCGGCTCACATCCAGGCTGAGGCCAAAGCTATAGCCAAGAGCAAGAAAAGCAGCAAGAAAGCCCCGTGAATATCGCGTCCCTATCCCGTGAATATCGCGTCCCTATCCCGTGAATATCGCGTCCCTATGGATTTTTTGTCAATTTAGAAAAGTGCCTACAGCTGGGCACTTTTCGCCCTCGTTTGTATCAAACTTTCACTTAAGTACTTAAGTACTTAAGGTGCAGAGCACGCGCGCTTGAGGCGCGCGGCTCGCCTGCTGAGACTGTCAGTCACTTCAGTTCTGCGAGGTGGCGAAAGTGAGTGACCCGACAAGCGATTCCCGCGAAAATGCCCAACCCGAACCTGCCCGGCTGTTGCGCCTGAGCCAAGTTCTTGGCAATGCCCTGCAAGACGCCCGCGCCGCCTATGACGCGCGCGTGAGTGGTCGCCAGCGAGGGCCAGTGTCCGGCTTGCCCTCGCTGGATCGTGAGATAGCCCAGGCGTTTGCGCCCGGCGTGCATGGCGTCCACGGCAACGCCGGGGCGGGTAAGACGGCCTTCGCGCTGCAGGTGGCCGCGAACTGCGGTGCCCCGTGCCTGTATGTGACGTGCGAGATGGCTCCCGCCGAGTTACTGCGCCGCCACGCGGCCCGCGCCACGGGCACTTACCTCAACCGCTTCAAGTCGGGCGAGATGCCGCCCGGTGAGGTCGAGAAGCTGTATCTGCAAGCGTGCGAGGCTGCGCCGGATCTGGCTTTCCTTGATGCCACGCGCACCTCTGCCACGGCTGGGCACATCATCCAATGCGCCCAGGCCACGCAAGGCGCGGCACCTCAAGTACTTGTGATTGTGGACTCGCTGCAGTCCTGGGCCGAGGGCGTGAGCGAGGGCGCTACAGCAAGCGAGTATGAGGGGCTGAATCTGGCGGTCAAGGCGCTGCGCAACGTGGCGCACGCCCTCAAGTGCCCTGTGCTCTTCATCTCCGAGCGCAACCGCGACAGCATGAAAAGCGGCGGCCTCAACGCGGGAGCGGGCTCCCGAAAAATCGAATACGGCACTGAAACCGTGATCGACCTCGACCGGGATTTGGATGAGGAAGCGGATGGCGCGGGCGAGGTGGCTATCACGCTGCGCCTCTCCAAGAACCGGCACGGCGCGGCGGGGAAGAAGATTCCGATTCTCTTCCACGGAGCCTTGCAGCGCTTCCGCGAAGACCTGGGACGCCCCAGCACGAGTAGCGCCAACGGCTACAAGGGCGGCACCTCGAAGGGCACAGCGCGCCGTATCGCTTAATCCACACAAGGCTCTTCTACAAGTACTTGAGAAGGTACCCATGCTCGAAACTCAAAGCCTTTCGCTGGCCGATCTGGATTTGAACGATGCCGAGCCGATACTGCGCGGGAATGAACGGCGCTACCTGTGCCCGCTGCCCTCTATCGACTGCCAGGGCAAGCCACGGGATAACGGGCACCGTTGCTTGTGCGTGAACGCCTCCAGCGGTCTATGGAACTGCAAGCGCTGCAAGGCTCAGGGCAAGTTGCGCGAGTATTGGGACGGAGTAGGCGGAGGTTCTGGCGGGAGAACTCGTGGCTTGAGCCGTCGCGCCCAGGCTCAGTGGGATCTGGCTAAACGGTTCGCGGTTCCCGTCGCGCCGCAATCCGCCAGCCGCCCGGCCTCGACCAAGACGCCGGGCGGCTTCGACTGGCACCAAGCATGGGCTGCGGCGCATCCCGTTCCCACACCCGAAGAGGCTGCGGCGGGTGGCCACGGACGCACAGTGGCAGAGGGCTCTCGCTACATCCTCTCGCGCTCGATCTCGTTGCAGACAGCGCGCGAGACGGGAGTGCGCCTCTGCGATGATTGGTGCGGAGGAAGGGCTGTCCTTTTCCCGCAATACGACTTCGCGGGGCACCTGGTCGCGGTGCATGGACGCTACATCCAACCGCGCCAGGGTGCGCCGAAAGGCCGAACTTTGGGGGCGGCGAAGGAGGGCGTTTTCACTGCTTCCTGCCTCATTGGAGAGGCTACTGGCAACCCACGATACCTGAGCGCCTGGGATATGCCCGCGCTGATTCTGTGCGAGGGGGCTTTTGATGCTCTGGCGCTGGCCGAGGTCGGCTATGCGGCGTTGGCGACAGGCGGCACGACCTTGCCAACGTGGATGCACCGTCGCGCCGCCTTCAGGCCCGCCCTAATCGCACCCGATGCAGACACGGCAGGCGATGAGGCTGCGGTGGCATGGGAACGCGCGCTGGCCCCCTTCGCGGCATCCTGCAAGCGGCTGCGCCCTGAGCTGGGCAAGGACTGGAACGAGGAGCTGCAAGTACTTGGGCGCGATGGGCTGGCGGATTGGGTCGCGCCCTTCGTTCTGGGCTTGTAGGGCCTGTGAGTGTTAGAACCTGCAAGGACGGCTCGACCCAGGCTCATCCCATCGAGTTCGGGAATCAGGTTCAGGGTCATGTTGCACCTCTTCTCAGTTAGTCTGGCCTCAAGTACTTGGGGTGCCGTAGCCACGGCTCACAGTATCTCCCAGACACTCCGCTTCAGTAGAGATAAGGTGAAGCATCGGATCACTCCCCAGATCTGCGCTCAACGTCATCTTCTACACATCCGTGTTCAAGTAGATCCAGTTCAATCTCAGCCCTCTCACCTGTGGCATAGAAAAATGCCTCGAAGTTGATTTTGAGCTTGCCGTGAACTGAGAACCCGTCGCAGTAGGCGGCGTAGGAGAGTTCTGGCTTCAGATTATGAACCTCAAGCCCGCTTACTGCTGACCCCCATCGACCCACCCACAATGTCCGACCTGGGTACACAACAACACTCTGGCCAGAGGGTCCACCGGCAAGAAAGTCCTCCGTTTCCGTGTTTGTAAGCAACAAAGTGTGTAGCCCCATGCCGTTAATCCCAGTCGTGCTGTACCTAAAAGTGGAATCCTTCTTGACTTCAAGCGCGGGATGTAGAGCTAAGCCAAGCCCTGTGTTGCGGATGCCAATTTTCAATCTAAGCCGAATATCAATGTTCACATTCGATAGGAAAGTATCACGGTTGCCCCAGCAAGCGATCTGTAGCTTGGGGTGTGGGCGGCGTCCGTAGCGATCTGCCAGCATATACGGCTCCATCTTCAGGAAAGAGGAACCGCTGCGGTAGTAGAAACGGTGTTGGTGTTTGCCCCGCGCCATGTGGGGCTCACCTTCACTGCGAGGTATGAACGACACGACATAGCCCTGATTTTGGCCCGTTTCATCTTCAATGCTGATGTGCTGGACACCTATAACTCCAGGGGCAACCACTTCCGCTGTTGCTTTTTGCAAGTCGGCAAGGAAGGTCATTAAATTTCCGATGGGTCGTAACGCGGAAGCCACATCAGGATCGCCTTTTTGAACTGATTTGCACTCGATTCCCCAGACGATAACGCCGCCATCAGAGTTGGCGAAACCGCTTAGTGCCTCTGCAAGATGTGCTCTGTCGTCGGAACTGGCGGGGCCATGCCCTTCTGAAGCCTTCTTGAAGTCGAGGTATAGATGCTCCTCTTGCTGATCGCTCACAAAGGCGCGGATTCTGGGTAGGCCACCAGCAACGATTTCTTCAAAAATTTGCTGTGTGTTAGTCATTCTTCTGCCTCCACGTATTCCAATAGATCGCTCACGCCGCACCCGAATTACTTTACCCAGGCTGCAAGTACTTGGGCGCGAGACGTTGGTGATTTTGGCGACTTCCTGGCGTGTCTCTAACGGTTTTGCTTCCGCAGAAATCTGCGGAAGCAAAACGCCGCCCTGTCCACCTTGCTGATTCGCCTTCGCCCGCGCCCGCAGAATCGGCTCGCGCTTCAAGGCCAGTTCTACCCGCTGGAAGTCTGAGAGGTTGCGGCGTCCGAGCTGGTTCTCGGTGATCCAGAGAATTGCGTCGTCTCGGCTGGCGAAGTCAGACCTTAGCTGTCCCACTGGCGGAATCTGGGCTCGACCTCGGCCAGCGCACTCGCCCCATCTCTGCGCGGCCAAGCCGCCCATATGGGCAAGGCTCTGGATGCACGGCGGCTGCTGCCCTCGATTATTTTGTGTCCGTAGGCCCGTGAATGCGGTAACGCGCCGAGGGCAGGCAGCATACTCAACACTGTCGCATTATGCGCGAGCGCGAATTTGCACAGGGCACCACCCCTCGGGCTGTGGGGGTATAGCCTCGCACAATTTTGGGGGTTTTCCAGAGGGAGGGGGTTCGGCGTTGAAGTCTCGCCTGAAGAAATCAAAGCCTGCTCCGAGGCTGCCTACGCCCTGGCCAAGATCAAGACCCCCAGAACCACTGCTGCCCGCGCAGGCAACGCAGAAAAGGCAAAGGAAGCCCGGCGTGCTGCCAGACAGTCCTTGTGTGATCAGGGTATTGTGTTAGGTGATTCCGTTGGTTGGTTTTAGGATGGGGCGGCGCGGGGCGAGCCCGGTGAGAGTCGCGAAAGGAACTGGATGAGTGGACACGCAAATGCCGGGTTGGTTTGGTCGGTGGCGGAGCTGCTGCGCGGGGATTACAAGCCGCACGAATATGGCAAGGTGATCTTGCCCTTTACGCTCTTGCGGCGCTTGGACTGCGTGCTGGGGCCGACCAAGGCGCAAGTACTGGCCGAATATGAAAAGCGCAAAGACCTGGGCATCGACCTGGGCTTCTTCCTCAACTCTGCGTCCAAGCTGAGCTTCTACAACACTTCGCGGTTTGACTTTTCCAAGTTCCTGGGCGAGAGCCATCTGCAGTCCGATGTGTTGGATTACATCAACGGCTTTAGCCCCAACACGCGCGACATCTTCGAGCGCTACGAGATCGAGAAGCAGATCGAGCGTCTCGACAGCAGTAACTTGCTGTGGCAGGTGGTGCAGAAGTTCACCTCCATCGACTTGAGCCCCCAGGCCGTCAACAACCACGACATGGGCCTGATGTTCGAGGAGCTGATTCGGCGCTTTGCCGAGCTGTCCAACGAGACGGCGGGCGAGCACTACACGCCGCGCGAAGTGATTCGGCTGATGGTCGATCTGCTCTTCGATGCGGACGATGCGGCGCTTTCCAAGCCCGGCGTGGTGCGCTCGGTGTACGATCCCGCCGCGGGAACCGGAGGGATGCTCTCGATTGCCGAGGAGCATCTGCGCGAGATGAACTCCCAGGCCAAGCTGGTGACGTTTGGGCAGGAGCTGAACCCCGAGTCCTACGCCATCTGCAAGGCCGATATGCTCATCAAGGGGCAGGACGTGGCCAACATCGCCTTTGGCAACACGCTTTCCAACGATGGCCACGCCGCGCGCTCGTTCGACTATGGGCTGTCCAATCCGCCGTTTGGCGTCGAATGGAAGAAGATCGAGACCGCTATCAAGAACGAGCACGCCCACAAGGGCCACGCCGGGCGCTTTGGGGCGGGCTTGCCGCGCGTTTCGGATGGCTCGCTGTTGTTCCTGATGCACCTGCTGGCGAAGATGAACCCCGCTGACGGGGGCGGCAGCCGGGTGGCGATTGTGCTCAACGGCTCGCCGCTCTTCACCGGAGGCGCGGGCTCAGGCGAAAGCAACATCCGCAAGTGGATCATCGAAAACGACTGGCTCGAAGCCATCATCGCGCTGCCCACCGATATGTTCTACAACACGGGCATCTCGACTTACATCTGGGTGCTGTCGAACCACAAAGCCGAGGAGCGGCGAGGCAAGATCCAGCTCATCAACGGAGCCGAGTTCTTCCGCAAGATGCGCAAGAGCCTGGGAAGTAAGCGCAAGGAGCTGGGGCCAGACGACATCGCGCGCATCACGCGGCTGTATGGCGACTTCGAGGAGAGCGAGTACTCGAAGATCTTCCCCAACTCGGCCTTTGGCTATCGCACCATCACGGTCGAGCGTCCCTTGCGCGACGCGGCGGGCCAGGTCGAGCGCGATAAGAAGGGCCAGGCCAAGGCCGACAGCAACTTGCGCGACACCGAGAACGTGCCGCTGAGTGAGGATGTGGCGGCGTATTTTGCGCGCGAAGTACTTCCACACGTGCCTGATGCCTGGATCGACGAGAGCAAGACCAAGATCGGCTACGAGATTCCCTTCACGCGCCACTTCTACAAGTACTTGCCGCCGCGCCCGCTCGAAGCGATTGACCACGACTTGCAGGCCATCAACGCCGAGATCATGCAGCTCCTGCAAGAGGTGACGGCATGAGCTTCCGCGTCTATCCAAGCTACAAAGAACCGGGCGTCGAATGGCTGGGCCAAGTGCCAGAGCATTGGGAATGCAGAACCTTACAAGTCTCTGCATCGAGTGCCCCTTTCGCTTTTGTAGATGGGCCGTTCGGATCCGATTTGAAGAACGAGGAATACATCGCTAATGGAATTCCTTTAATCCAGCTTAATAACATTGGGGTAGGAAGCCATTCGCTTGCAACCTTGAACTTTGTGAGCGAGGAGAAAGCTCATCAACTACGCAAGCATCAAGCTTTGCCCGGCGATATAGTCATCGCGAAGATGGCCGATCCAGTTGCTCGTGCGGCCCGTGTGTCCAATGCATTTGACTCCTACGTGATAGTCGCAGATTGCATTAAGCTCGCAATAGATCGAAGTCGCTTTGAAGATAACTACTTGCTGCACTACATCAATTCGCCGTCGTGCAGAGCAATGGCTGAATCTCAAGCCACTGGAACAACACGGTTGAGAATCAATTTAGGGACTCTCAAGAAGCTACCCTTGCTCGTTCCGCCACTTCCCGAGCAGCGCGCCATCGCCGCCTTCCTCGACCGCGAAACCGCGCGGCTCGATACGCTCATCGCCAAGCAGGAACGGTTGATCGAACTGTCGATGGAGAAGCGGCGCGCGCTCATCAGCCACGCCGTCACGCGCGGGCTGGATGCCTCGGCGCCGCTCAAAGATTCGGGCGTCGAATGGCTGGGGCAAGTGCCGCAGCATTGGGAGCTGTGGAAGATTGCTCACGCTTTCAAGCACATAGGCAGCGGAACAACTCCACCGAGTGATGAGCCTATGTGGTACGAAGGAGACATCCCTTGGGTTACGACAGGCGAGCTCAGAGAAGGCGTCGTCAAGTCAACGAGCAAATGCGTTGGTGAAGAAACACTTCGCAAGTTCACGTCGCTGAGGTTACATCCAGTCGGCTCGGTTGCAATAGCCATGTACGGAGCCACCATTGGACGGCTGGCGTTTTTGGGCGTTGAAGCTGTCACAAATCAAGCCTGCTGTGTCATAGCTTCTTCGGAAGTAGTCGAGCAGCAGTACTTGTTTTATTGGCTGCTGGGCTACAGAGACGAAATTATCAGCCTATCTGTTGGCGGTGGCCAGCCAAACATCAACCAAGAAATCATCTCTCAGTTAAGAATTTCGGCACCTTCACTCAACGAGCAGCGTGCCATCGTCAAGTACTTGGACGGCGAGACAGCCAAGATCGACACGCTCATCGACAAGGCGCGGCGCTCGATTGAGCTGATGAAAGAGCATCGCGCCTCGCTTATCGCCGCCGCTGTGACGGGCAAAATCGACGTGCGCGAGCGTGTCGGCGCGGCTTAGCAAGTACTTGGGGTCTGCAAGTACTTGCGCCCACGCACAAACCTTCTAAACCTAAGCTGCTTTGGTATAATCATCAGAGGACGGAGCAACGATGCCGACAGTGTGGAGTGAGCGCGGTTTCCTTTTCATGATTCACACCAACGACCATGAGCCAGTTCACGTCCACGCCTACAAAGACGACGGTGTTGTGGTGCTCAACGTCGGTGATTTGAGCGCGCGCAAGATCCGCGATATGAAGAAGGCGGATGTCAAACGGGCCAAGCGCATCGTGGCTGAGAACCGCGCGCTGTTTGTGGAAAAGTGGGAGGAAATTCATGGCAACTCAGGTGGCTAAGCCGCCATTCGACGCGGCCTCAGTGACTGTCACGGATGCGGAGTACGCGCGCGCGGTAGAAGCCGGGCGCGGCGAGCCGCACGCCAAGAGCGTCCACTTCGATAGGGAAAGCAAGCGGCTGCACATTGAGCTGCAAGAGGGGCGGGAGGGCCTTGCGATCTTGATTCCCGCCGCGTGGATCGAGGGCCTGGAAGCAGCTTCGGCTCACGACATCGAAGCGGTCAAGCTGCTGGGCGGAGGCCACGCGCTGCACTGGCCCTCTCTTGATGTCGATGTGACGGTGCCGGGGCTGGTGTCGGGAGTCTTTGGCACGCAGCGGTGGATGCAACAGTTGGCGTCTGGGTTCTTATCCCAGGCCGGGCGCAAGGGCGGCAGCACCAGCACCCCGGCCAAGCGCGCTTCCTCGCGCGCCAATGGCAAGCTCGGCGGCAGGCCCCGCAAGAAAACAACAGCCTGACCAAGACCAGCCAAGGTCAACTCAGCGTCGTCTGGCACTCCACAGCATGAGCAAGCACAAAGAATCGATCTTCGAGTCTGAAGTCGTCGCGCACCTTACGGCCCACAGCTGGCTCCAAGGCGATCCCAAGCTCTACGACCGCGAGCTGGCGCTTTATCCCGAGGACGTGGAAGGCTGGCTGCGCGACACCCAGCCCGAGGAGTGGGCCAAGATCGAGAAGGCTCAGGGCGCGGCCACGCGTGCTGTCGTGCTCAAGCGCCTGGCCGAGTCGCTCGACAAAGAAGGCGCGCTGCACGTCTTGCGGCGCGGCTTCAAGCACATCAACGCGAGCTTTGCGATGTGCACCTTCAAGCCAGCGCAGAACCTCAATCCCAAGACCCTGGAGCGCTTCCAGAAGGTGCGCTGCCGTGTGGTGCGCCAGGTGCACTACTCGTTGCACAAGGAAGACAGCATCGACTTGGTGCTTTTCGTCAACGGCATTCCCGTCGCCACGCTGGAACTCAAGACCGACTTCACGCAGTCGATCCACGACGCCATCAAGCAATATCGCTTCGACCGCCCGCCGCGCGACCCGCAAGCCAACAAAGACGAGCCGCTCTTGCAGTGGAGGCGGCGCGCGCTGGTTCACTTTGCCCTCAGCACGGATGAAGTCCACATGACGACGCGGCTCGAAGGGGCCAAGACGCGCTTCCTGCCCTTCAACCAGGGCCACAAAGAAGGCGCAGGCAATCCACCCAACTCCAACGGCTTTCGCACCGCCTATCTGTGGGAACAAGTCCTGGCACGCGAAAGCTGGCTCGACATCCTGGGCCGCTTCGTGCATCTGGAAAAGAAGCCAGAGGAAGACAAGAGCGGAAAGAAGATCACCCGCGAATCGCTCATTTTCCCGCGCTTCCACCAGTGGCAGGCCGTCAACGCCCTCATCAACACGGCCCGCAGCGAAGGCGCGGGCCACTCCTACCTGATTCAGCACTCGGCAGGCAGCGGCAAGAGCAACACCATCGCCTGGGTCGCGCACCGCCTGGCCAGCCTGCACAACCAGAGCGACACGCGTATCTTCGATTCGGTGATTGTCGTCACCGATCGTAACGTGCTCGATTCCCAGCTGCAAGAGACGATCTACCAGTTCGAGCACAAAGAAGGCATGGTGGTGCGCATCAAGGACGAGAGCGCTTCCAAGTCCTCGCAGCTGGTCGAAGCGCTGGTCAATCGCGCGCCGATCATCATTGTGACGCTGCAGACGTTTCCCTTTGTGCTGGATGAAATCCGCCAGCGCGCCACGCTCAAAGAGCGCCGCTTTGCCGTGATTGCCGATGAAGCGCACTCGTCGCAGACAGGAAACGCCGCCGCGAAGCTGGCCCAAGTACTTGGGGCCGAGCAAATCGAAGAGGGTGTGGAAGTCAGTGCCGAGGATCTGATGCTGGCCGATATGGAAAGCCGCGCCGAGCACGCCAACATCTCCTACTTCGCCTTCACTGCCACGCCCAAGGCGCGCACGCTGGAACGCTTCGGGCGCGTGCCCAATCCCAACCAGCCGCGCTCGCAGCAGAATAAGCCGGAAGCCTTCGACGTCTACTCGATGCAGCAGGCCATCGAAGAGAAGTTCATCTTGGATGTGCTGCAGAACTACACGCCGTACAAGCTGGCCTTCAAGCTCGCCCACAACGGCCAGGACTACGACCAGGAGCAAGTCGATCAATCCAAGGCGCTCAAGAGCCTGATGAGCTGGGTGCGCCTGCATCCGCACAACATCTCGCAGAAGGTGGCGGTGATTGTCGAGCACTTCCTGGCCAACGTCGCGCCGCTCCTGAATGGCAAGGCCAAAGCGATGGTCGTCACCGACTCACGCAAGGCCGCCGTGCGCTACAAGCTCGCCATCGACAAATACATCCAGGCAAAGAAGTATGCGGTGGGCACGCTGGTGGCGTTCTCCGGCGAGGTCAACGATCCCGAAAGCGGCGCGGACTCTTTCAGCGAAAGCAACATGAATCCCGCCTTGAAGGGCCGCGACATCCGCGAAGCGTTCAAGGGCGATGAGTTCCAAATCCTCTTAGTCGCCAACAAGTTTCAGACGGGCTTTGACCAGCCGCTATTGTGCGCGATGTATGTCGATAAACGTCTGGACGGAATTACCGCGGTGCAAACGCTCTCGCGCCTCAACCGCACCTACCCCGGCAAGGAGGCCACCTATGTCCTCGACTTCGTGAACGAGCCAGCGGACATCCTGGCGGCCTTCCTGCCTTACTTCAAGACCGCCCAGCTGAGCGATGTGAGCGACCCCAACCAGATCCACGAGCTGCAATCCAAGCTCGACGCCTGGCGCTTCTACACCGAGTCCGAGGTCGAAGCCTTTGTGCGCTCGTTCCACGACCCCAAGGGCAAGCAGAGCGAGCTGCAAGCCCACATCGCACCTGCCGTGGATCGCTTCCGCGACAAGTGGGAAGAGGCCAAGAGCACAAACAGCAAGAAGACCCAGGAAGAGCTGGAGCTCTTCCGCAAAGACCTGGCGACCTTCGTGCGCTTGTATGACTTCCTATCGCAGATCATCAACTACGGCGACACCGCGCTGGAAGCGCGCAGCATCTTCTTCCGGCACCTCGTCCCGCTGCTCCAAACCGAGAACCTGTACGAGCCCATCGACCTCTCGCAAGTGCATCTCACGCACTACAAGCTGCACTCAAAGGACGCACAGACCTTGCCGCTGGCCAGTACAGATCCTGGCCAAGACGCTTTGCTTCAGCCCCTCACGGCGGTGGGCTCGGGCCAAGGCTACGATCCCGCCCTGGCGCACCTCAAAGAGATCATCTCGCGCATGAACCAGGTGTTTGAGGGCGAGCTCTCAGATGCCGATCTGCTCCACTACGCCGCCCACGTGCGCGACAAGATGCTGGAAAACCCGGTGCTGGAGCAGCAGGCGCACATCAACTCCAAAGAGCAGTTCGCGCTGGGCGAGTTCAAGACGGCCTTGATCGAAGCCGTAGTGTCCGGCCTGGACAATTACCAGGGGATGGCGCACCAGCTGTTGAGCAACGAGGAGACGCGCACGAAGTTCTCGGCTGCCATGCTGGACATGGTGTACGGTGCCTTTCAACAGCAAGGCGGCCAGTGACCCCATCCACACCAAGTCTCTTTAGAAGCGCCGTTACGAGTGCCAGGCTCAGCGGCTGTGGTTGTCTGAGGATGGTTTAAGACCGTACAACCTTTATGATCACCCCGTCAACCCATAGAAACCTGCATGGAGAGCTGAGAGGGTTGCTCGTGCGGGCAGACGGAGGCCCAAGCACCTGCCCACTTCACTTCGCTTTGCTGCTCTTGTGTGGCGCTACAGTCACAGCTCCCAGTGGCAGTGGTTTCTCCTGACGTGCCGCTCCAGCGCCAGCCGAGAGTTGAAGGTCGAGGAGCAGAAGCAGCACGCCAGAATCGGCATCGGGAACGCGAAAGGACGATTGGCGACGTAGCGCGCGTGCTGGTGTGCGGCGATACCAAAACGACGCACCATGACTTACCGCTCACGGGCTGGCTCGTGCTGGCCTGGTGCGGAGGCGTCCATAGCGGGCCGCGCGTCCTGGGGTGCTACGAGGATGAACGGCTGGCCCAGCTCGTGTTGGCCGTGATTTTTCAGGAGTTGCGCGACGGCACCGGGCGCGCCGTGGACGTGCCCGTTATCCGTGCCAGAATGGCGGGCTGCAGTTAGAGACGACAAGTACTTACAACCTGAGGCAGATACGATAATAATTGGTATGACACATCGGGCCGTGTTGGGATGCAGCTTTGGCCCCCAGTACTTGCACTCGCCTAACCATCTTAGACAGTCGAAAACGCGGCGGCGGCGGAGTGTGCGCGGCGGGTTCGTGTCTGGGTTCACTGAGGCCGTGCGCCAAGTGCTTGGGGCTGCAAGTGCTTGGCGACTTTCCCGGCGCTCTCGACCTGTCAAAACCTTACTTTCGTGCGCCTGCTGAAATATCACCTGGCGTGAAATATCGCCTAATATTAAGTGGTCGCTCCTCGACTTGAAAACTTGATTTCTGAGGCACTTTTCAAATGTCCAAGACGCCGCCGCTAAAGATAGTTGAGAACCTACCCGCGAAGCATGGCGGCGCGCGCCCCGGCGCTGGCCGCAAGCCCAAGGCGCTCCGTTACGCGGTCGAGATTGAGAGCGCCGAAGCTCAAATCCTCAAGGCGCTGCCCAGCGTGCTCGAATCCCTCATCATCTCCGCGAAAATGGGAGACGTTGGGGCCGCCAAGTACTTGATTGACCGCGTGCTCGGTCGCGTGGCTCCCCAGGTCGCGCCGCTGGCCGACGACCGCGCGCTGCCAATGAGCGAAGAGGATTTCGAGCAAGCCGAGAAAACCCAAGCCTGGGCGCGCGTGCTCTCTTCCCCGCTGTGACCGGCGCGCGCGTCTCTCTAACGCTCTCTAACGTTTTGGAGTGCTCAGGACGGCCCAGGACGCGCGGCCCAGCCTCTACCATTGCCGATGCCCGCCCCAGCCTCAAGCGTCCCGCTATGTCCCGCTATGGGGCTCTGCTGAAGGATTGAATGAAAGACTGAGGGCGCGGGTTGGGCGAAGAGTCCAACTTGCTCGAACTTGTTTATCAAGTTGCGCCCCGCGCGCGAGGATTGCGCCTTTACAAAAACAAGTCAAAAGTTAACGATTTCGGAGCGTCCCCGCGCGCGAGGGCCAGGCGGGAATCGGTTGTGGAAATATTTCCACAACCGAGAGGCTTCCCCGCGCGAGGGCTGCGAGGCGCTTAAAACGGCTGTATTGAACTGCAGTTGGGGAAGGACATTGTGGAAACGCCCAAAATATGGCTATTTCTTTGTATTAGGGGTGCTCGCAGAAAAGGGATCAAATCGTGGTTGAGTTTGTTGCAGAGCGGGAAGAGGCAGGAAAACGTTCGTTTTCCTGCCTCTTCCTTCGAGAATCAGCCTGATCTGCTCTGGCCATGTGTATCGGTCAATCAACTCAGGCAAGAAAACTGCGTCACGAAACGTGGTCGTATGTCGGGTTTTCTACCTCAGAAGGGATTCGAGGCAGCCACAGTGCCCTCTGCAACAAACTCAACCACGATTTGATCCCTTTTCTGCGAGCACCCCTACAATGGGGCACAGGTGAACACAGCCAAGCTGCGCGCAGCCATTGAGCAAGCCGGCTTCGCGGCGCGCGAAGTAAGCGCGTCAGTGAGCCCGTGATCTGCATCAACGATGCACAGTGACGATTCAGATCAGCGAGGCCAAGCGAGATGAATAAAGAAGACAAGGTAGGCTGGGGTGCGCTGGTGCTGTTCGGCGTGTTGCACCTCCTCTGCTGCGGCGTTCCGCTGTTGTTACTGTGAGGAGTGTCGCTGGCGTTTCTGGCTCCCCAATGGCCCATTATCGGTGCGGCGCTGGCTCGGCCCACTCGCTCGTGAGAGGCTTGATCCCGCAAGTCAAGGCGCTGCGGCAGCGCTGGCTTCGAGACACAGCGAACTGGATGCAGCAAGAGGCGTTACGCGGTGTGCGGTGAAGCCCAGGAGCCGGGTCTGGCTTCCCGACGGGGCTGTTACTTAGAGCCTATCCGAATAGGAAGCAGACCTTGAGACACTGGCGGGGCTTGCGCCCTCTTCCAATCCAGCCGAGTCGATTGGAAGAGGGCGCAAGCCCCGCTCTGTTCTGAGACAGCCACCCTATTCGGATAGGCTCTTAGTCTGACTTCAACTGCGTAACTCCTATACTTGTGGCGGTAGCGGAGCCAGCAGCCATACAGCCAGCAGCCATATAGAGATAAGGCCAAACAAAGTTTCGTCAGGCTCTGTGATGCAGGCTCTGTGATGCAGGCTCTGTGATGCAGGCTGCATTCGCTTTGCCTCTCACTTGGCCTTTGGCTCGGCAGGAGAATCCGCTCTCCAGAGCTTCTGTTTGTTGTCGTGGGCTTCCGTGATGGAGCTGTGGCCCCAGTCTCTCAAGGGCGCTCCATGAGAGACGAAGGTGTTCCCATAGTACCGGAAGTCTGTGCTTTGCTCAGCCACAGCCAGACAGGAATTGAAGTCGGGAGCATCGGCAGCCATGGTGATGTTGCAGAAGCGCACCGTGTTTCTGGGCTTGCGCGACAGCACCGCCGTTTGATACCAGCTGGTGCCCAGGTTGGTGCCTTCGATCACCATATTCTGCAACACGCAATCGGAGGCGCTGATGTCGACGGTTCCCTGAGCACCACGGATATGCAAGCCATCCACCACGATGTTCTTCCCGGACAACTCCAAGCGCGAGTTGTCCAACAGGCCCCCGATGATCTTGATGGTCGCGCCGCTCTCGCCGTTATCAACGGAGCAGGGAGCACCGTGGGAAACCATGTCGCGCAGCAGCACCGAGCCAATGCTGGGGCCATGCGTGACGAAGAGGAAGTAATGATACGCCCCATCCCAGGTGTCCTGCGTGTGCTCGAAGCTGCAGTTGTCATACTCCGAGGACTGGCGCGGCAAGTTCTTGTTGTCGCCAAAGGAAACATAAGCCGAGTGGCCGCCGGGCCCCTGGCGCGGCATGGCGTAAGCCGCGTAGCAGTCGCGATGAACCACCTGCGTGGAGTTGATGCAGCCGAAGTGGTGCTTGCCCGCTCGGTAGACTTCGCACCCTTCCACCAGCACGTCCTGGCTGTCCATGATGCGGATGCCGTAGCCGCCGCCAAACTTGGCGGATTCGTCTGTCACCAGGTTACGAAAGACCAGGTGGCTCTGGGCGTGGCTCTGGATGAGATCCTCGCGCACACAAGCGCTATATTGGCGGCCATCGACGCGCGGGTCACTGCTGCTGTTGATTTTGAGCAGCCCATCGCTCCAGGAATACGAGTGGCGCAGGCTTTCCACAGGCTGCCCCAGGCTGTCGAAGAGAAAGTTGTGGTCGGCTAACACAGCCTGGATTGGCAGGGTGCTTTTGTAGCTATAGCAGGTGCCGCCCAATGGGGTGAAGAGGGCTTTATCCAGCACGATGCTGCCCCAGAACTTGGGCTTCGTGCCTTTGCCATAATCTCCATAAATGATCGGGTTTCCACTCGCGCCACTCGAACTGGCCACCAGTGACTCGCGCCACTGACCACCCCGTTGAAACAGAATCTGATCGCCAGGTCGGAACTTTGTGCCATTGACCTGAGCGAGGGTTTTCCAAGGTGCCGAGGGAGTCCTGCCGCTCTGGAGGTCACTGCCGGTTGGACTCACATAGTAGGCGGTGGCCTCCACTCGTGCGGCCTGCCCACAGCCGGGGCTGAGTACAGCACCAAGGCTAAGTACAGCAAGCGTGAGAAGCCAGTTCAGGCCACGGTGTGGAAGTTTCATCATGAGGGCTTTCGCTGGCAGTTGATGCTCTATGGAGGGAAAGAGGAATGTATGACAGAGCAACCATCCATCGAGTATCTCATTGCGACGCCTGACAGACACCAACCTGGCAGATCCCTTGAAGACGAAGCGGCTGTGAGCCAGGAGGGGTCACCGTAGCAAACGGAATAAATTGCACGTTAAGGTTTTGTGCGGTTCCTGGAAGAAGAAGGTCATTGGATCGGCTCCTCGTGTAAAGTAGCCAGGATAGGCAGCTCAATAGGAGGTGGCCA
>JAABUM010003055.1_pt1 | contig 21351 bp, 20 predicted proteins | sample 5559161 | NCBI WGS metagenome assembly JAABUM01 (sample SAMN10711868, study PRJNA513369) | rock metagenome | isolation source: Antarctica rocks | place: Antarctica: Victoria Land, Siegfried Peak nord
CCCAGCGCCTCGACGAGCTGCTGCCCTGGCACTGGGCCAAGCCGACCGCCATTCCGGTCGATCAGGCCGCCTGAGCCACGCGCCCGTCGGATATGCAGATCGCCGCGGCTCTCAGCGGATGCTTACCACGGAGTCGTAGGTCTGGCTGTAGATCGCGTCGACGTTCAGGCCGCGAAACTCGGCGCCGAGGTCGAATTGGTAGGTGCCGCGGCTGCCGCTGTTGGTCGGGTTGACCGACTTCCCGTTGCCTCCGGCGAGCTGGTACAGCGCGCCGCCATGGATCGGGCCGTAGTTGACGAGGTACTTGATCGAGGAGTCGAGCCGCGCGTCCTCGGTGTCGCCCGCGCCCGCGGTAGCGCCCTGGAAGCCGATCACCGAGAATGCATTGGAGGCAAACAGCGGGTCGTAGGCGATCACGCCATCGAGCGTGAATGCGTTCTGGCGGCCGAAGGTGATGGTGCCGTAGCGCGCCGAGCTCAGGCCGAGATAGGCGGCGGCGTTGAACGGCTGGCCGGCGCGGCTGGAGTCACCATTCGAGCTCTGCCGGTTCAGCGCCACGCCGTTGTTCTGCGCCTGCGAGCCGGGACCGTTGGAGAGCTGCCCCGAGGTCGGCACGAACGACGTCTGCACGTTGAACACCGCCGCCAAGCCTGGGAGGATCGGCTCCGTGCCCTTCAGGCCGATGTTGGAGTAGCTGAGCGCGTTGGGCGCGAGGCTGACGAGCGAGCGGTTGCTGTTCTTGGCGATCAGGTATTCGAGGCCAGGCCCGTAGGTGTTGCTCAGCGGCGTGCCGTGGGTCTGGTAGGCGACGCCGAGGTCGACGCCGCCGTAGAGGGTGACGCCCAGGTAGGTCAGCGCGTTCGTGGCGGGGATCGGGGGCGTGCCGCCGATCGAGGCTGCGGCCGGCGCGGCCGTCGCCGTGCGCTGCTCCTGCACCGTGCCTGCGCCCGATGTCGTGGCGGGGCCGCCGGACGAGGTGGCGTTGCCCAGCAGCTGCCCGCCGCCCGTCGACGGGTAGCGCGCGACGCCGCCGAGCGCCGTGGCGTAGCCGTTGGTCGCGGCCGGAGGCACTGACCCTGCACCGCCGGGCGACTCGGCAGCGGCGGCGCTGCTGGTCCGCCTGGACCGCTGTGTCTTCTCGATGGTCTCGATCCGGCGCATCAGTGCTTGGTTCTGCCGCTGCAACAGGTCGGCCTGTCGCTTAAGCTCCTGCAGCTCGTCGGCGTGCGCGAGCGAGGCGACGCTCACGATCGCCGTCGCGCAGATTAGCGAGGCCCTCAGTCCGGCTCTGGTTCCGTGCAGCCGCTTCAACACCATCGAATCAACCTCCTTTATACTATTCTGGTACGGTCAAAGCCTTTACGCTTGAGTAAGCGGGTAGCGTCCGCGGTGGTGGTGGAAATTCGGAACCCGTGAGGGTGTAGGCGGAGGTGGTCACCGGATTGTCTGGCTAGGGTGGAGTTGTGAGGCTTCATCCCAAACCGAGAGAACCCGATGACCGAGAACACACTGCCATTGGCCGAGCTGCTGGCCAAAGCCGGAGACGGCGACTTCCTGCGTTCTGTGGCCGAGGCCGTGGTGCAGTTGCTGATGGAGACCGACGTGGAAGGCCTGATCGGTGCCGGTCGCCACGAGCGCTCCGGCGAGCGCACAACCTATCGCAACGGCTATCGCGACCGGGCGCTGGACACCCGGCTCGGCAGCCTGCAGCTGCGTATTCCCAAGCTGCGGCAGGGCAGTTACTTCCCGCCGTTCCTGGAGCCGCGCAAGACGTCGGAGAAGGCCCTGGTGGCAGTGATCCAGGAGGCCTGGGTCAGCGGCGTGTCCACCCGGCGCGTGGACGACCTGGTGCAGGCCATGGGGCTGAGCGGCATCGGCAAGAGCACGGTCTCCAAGCTGCGCAAGGACATCGACGAGCGGGTGGGCGCCTTCCTGGACCGGCCCCTTGTGGGTGATTGGCCATATCTCTGGCTGGACGCGACCTACCTCAAGCAGCGCGAGGGTGGGCGCATCGTCACCGTCGCGGCGATAATCGCCGTGGCGGCCAACACGGAGGGCAAGCGGGAGATCGTGGGCCTGCACATCGGTCCCTCGGAGGCGGAGACCTTCTGGGCGACGTTCCTCAAGAGCCTGGCACGCCGCGGCCTGCGCGGGGTCAAGCTGGTGATCTCGGACGCGCACGAAGGCCTCAAGGCGGCGATCCGCCGCGTGACGGGCGCCTCGTGGCAGCGCTGCCGCGTGCACTGGATGCGCAACGCCCTGTCCTACGTCCCCAAGGCGCACCAGAGCATGGCCGCGGCCGCGCTGCGCCAGGCGTTCATCCAGCCCGACCGGGCCAGCGCCAGCCAGACGCTGCGCCATGTCGCCGACCAGCTCCGGGGCAAGTGGCCAAAGCTCGGCGGGTTCATCGACGACAGCGAGACCGACGTGCTGACGCACATGGACTTCCCTGCCCAGCACCGGACCAAGATCCACTCCACGAACCCGATCGAGCGCCTGAACAAGGAGGTCAAGCGGCGGGCCGACGTCGTGGGGATCTTCCCGAACGAGGGCTCCATCATCCGGCTGATCGGCGCCGTGCTGCTCGAGGCGAACGACGAGTGGCAGACCCAGAGCCGCACCATGCAGACCGAGGCGATGGCCGAACTCACACCGGTGCTGACTGACGCCGTGCCCACCCAGATTTCTACCCAGGCCGCGTGATCCGCGACCACCTCAGCCACACCCAATTTCCACCACGTTGACGGACACGACCTTTCCGACGGGTGCGGCCGTGCTTCTGCGCGTCCCACTCGCCTTGCCCGAACAGCTGCAGGCCGGTGCTGTCCAGCACGAGGTGCGTGGGCCCGTCGTGCCGGACAACCCGGGGCTGGCGGCCGGCGAAGGCACGACCGCGCCGGGAGAGCGTGGTGTGATCAGGGATGGCCAGCTCGAGGCCGAGCAGGCGCAGCACGCTGCGGCTGAACGCCTCGGCCTGGCGCAGGGCCAGGTGGAAGACGAGGCGCAAGATCAGCACCAGCTCGATCGCCAGGTCGGAGTAGCGGGGCTGTCCGCCCGGCGTGGTCCGGCGCGGGGCCTGCCAGCCGGCAAGGGCCGCCTCGTCGAGCCAGAACGTGAGGTCGCCGCGCCGCCGCAGCCCGGCCTCGTAGGCGGGCCAGTTCGTCACCCGCCAGCGTTGCTTCGGGATACGGTGACGGCAGGCGGCATTGTGCTTGAACGGCATGCCAGCGACGTAGCCGGGCTACTCGGCTGATGCTACCGAGCCGTCTCCGGGCACCAACGCCCAGCAGCAGCGCAGACGACAGCGCGCCGCACGCGACCACCACGATGTCGGCGGAATAATGTTCGAACTGGTTGTTGTGGGTCACATGGACGCGGCTGACACTGCGCCCGGACGCCCCGGTTTCCAGCCGCGTGACGTAGGCGCCGGTCAGCAGGGTAAAGTTGGGGTGTGCCGCCCGTGTGGGGTCGACGCTGATCACCTGTGCGTCCGCTTTGGCGTTGACGGCGCAGGGAAACCCGTCGAACGCGTCGCAGCGGATACAGGGGCTGTAGGTGGTGGCGCTTCCGTCGGGGTTCTGGTCAAGCTTGATGCCGAGGGGCAAGTGAAACGGGTGAAGGCCCTCGCCTTTGAGGATGTCGCTGAGCTGCTCGATACGCGGCTCGTGGATTACCGGCGGGTAGGCGTAGGGCGCACTGGACCATGGCTCGGTCGGGTCTTCGCCTCGCTGCCCGTGTACATGGTACAGTGCTTCGGCCTTGGTGTAGTAAGGCTCGAACTCGTCGTAGACGACCGGCCAGGCAGGAGAGATGCCGTCCTTGTGCCGCAGTTCGCAGAAGTCGCGCTCGCGCAGGCGGAACAGCGCCAAGCCGTAGACCTTCGAGTTGCCCCCTACGAAGTAGTGCAGGCCCGGGTGGAACTTCTCGCCCTTGGCACCGTACCAGGTTTCCGGCGCCTGGTAGGTGCCGTCGACGAACACGGTCTTGGCATCCCAGTTCTTGCGGGAACGCGGCAGGTAGTCGCCGCGCTCGAGCATCAGGATGCGTTTGCCAGTTGCAGCGAGTTGCTGAGCCACCGCGCCGCCGCCTGGACCGCTGCCAATCACGATCAGGTCGTAGTGAGTGTCGGACATTGCTGATCTCTTCAGTGGGCGCGGCACAAAGAAGCCGACTTCGGGGCGCCGGAGAATGCCGGCATGTCGGATGCGAAGCGTTGGCAGGAGCGGTGTTGCCTACGCCGTGGCGCGTTGCGGTTCCGGGCCTGCCGAACACGCCAGGATGGTCGAAGGGGCTGGACGCAATCGCCAACACGCCCAGTAATCCTGCGATTCAACGCAGTGTCGGACGCAGCGGCATTGGTAACCGCCCCGCGGTGAGGGCCGGCTTCTCCTTATCGACGAAGACGATCATCAGCAGGCCGCCCACCAAGCCAAAGTTCTTCAGGAACTCCCACAGTTCCTCGCGACCCTTGCTCTTTCCCTTAGCCAGAAGGTCGTCGTGGTTCCAGAACGGGTGGTAGAGCACTGCGGTCGCGACGCAGAACGCGGCCAGCACGGATGCTGCGGCACGGTCTCTGCGCCCGGTCACGATGCAGACCGGCGTGACCGACTCAACAACGATCGCTGCGGCCAGCAACGCCGGGCCGCCGGGAAGCGGCCCGGAGTCCGCCTGCTTAAGCGCCTGGTTCCAATTCATCATTTTGTCGAGCGCGCTGAACGGGAACAGTGCGACGAGGCAAAGTCTGGAGAGCAGTGCGATGGGTCCGATAGGCCGCATGGCGATGAAGCACCTTTCGAGCGCAATGGAGAGGCAGGGCGTGAGCCGATCCTGCCTCGGCCGCGTCGGACAATAGCCCATGCACCGGGCGTGGCGCGGGCTTGGGCGCCGGCCCGTTCCGGAGAAGCCGGCCGGACATGAAAAAACCGGCTCCGTTGGACCGGTCAGACGTCGTATTTCTTAGCAAGCAGGTGGACGCAGGTGAGCAGGCCGAGACCGGCAGCCGCCCAGAACGCGGTCCGGTGCCGATCGGTGAACATCTCCCAGCTTCCGCTCCTGGAGCGCGCGTCGAACCTGCCGTGAGCGCTGTAGGCGCCAGGCACAGGCTCGTACAGGTTGGCCGGGGCATTCGGGCCGAGGGGTTCGTCGGTGAGCTGGCCGCTATAGCCAGCATTTGCGAGATACTTGTCGATCAGGCCGGGCGCTATGCGGTTGGCCAGAATTGCTTGCACCGTTGGATAGCCAACCCACACCTCCCTGCGCCTGTGCGTGGCGGCGAAGAAGATGGCGCGCGCCGGGACCTCGGGCTGGTAGATCGGCGCGACCGGCTTGGCACGCCGGCCCATCTTGTTCATCGCCCAGTCGAACTGCGGCGTATTGACCGCCGGCAGGTCCACCATGGTGAGGTGGATGTCGAGCTTGTCGTGGATGATCTCGGAGCGCAGCGCGTCGGTGAAGCCACGGATCGCGAACTTCGACCCGCAGTAGATCGACTGCAGCGGCACCGAGCGGTAGCCCAGCGCGGAACCGACATTGACGATGGTGCCGCGGTTGCGCGGCGTCATGCGGCTCAGCGCCGCCATGGTACCGTGCACTTGACCGAGATAGGTGACGGCGGTGCCGCGCTGGAACTCCTTCGCGGTGAGCTTGCTGACTGGGGCGAACACGGTCGCCATTGCGACGTTCACCCAGACGTCAATCGGCCCCAGCTCCTGCTCGACCCTGTCGGCGGCGGCCTCGACTGCCTCGTCGTCGGCCACGTCAGTGGGGATCGGCAGGGCGCGCACGCCGTAGCGACGGATCTCCGCCGCTGCCGCCTCCAGGCGGTCCGGGTCACGCGCCAGCAGGGCCACGTCGTAGCCCTTCCTCGCGAACTCCTCGACGGTGGCGCGGCCGACCCCGGCGCCGGCTCCGGTAATTACGACAATCTTGGACACAATGGTCTCCGTCAGAATTTGGTTGCTGTCTTACGAGCGAGAAAAGCCGACCGAGGCTCGGCCCGGACATCCAGGTTGCCGTCTCTCCATATCAGTTTCGAGATCGCGCCAGCTCCGCCGTTGGCGAAAGTCAACAGTACCGTGGCATCGACTCCGCGCATGCCGTTGGTAGCGAACGACGCCACCTTGAACGGTAGTGCCGGTCCCACAACGCCCAGCCATCTGACGTGGTCGTTGGCCTGTATGCCGAGCAACTCGGAAAGTTCCGGAACCCGACAAGAGCCTCCCACGATCAGCTACAGCTCGCCGCGCGCCGCCATCGCCTTGATGCGGTCCCCCGTGCGGCAGGCGACCGCCTGGATGGTGAGCGAGGGATTCACGCCGCCCACGGTGGGGAACACTGACCCGTCGCAGATCCACAGGTTGGGGATGTCCCAGGTGCGACAGTCGGCGTTGACCACGCTAGTGCGCGGATCGTCGCCCATGCGCGCACCGCCATTCATGTGGCAGGTGTCGTCCTTCTGCTCCCAGATCTCCGTGGCGCCGATCGCCTGCAGGCCCTGCCTCATGTATTTCAGCGCGTGGTCGATCATCGCCTTGTCGTTGTCACACCACGAATAGGTCACCTTCGCGACCGGCAGGCCGTATTGATCCTTGGCGTCGGCCAAGCTCACCTGGTTGCGTTCCTGCGGCAGCATCTCGCCCACCATCTTGAGCCCGACCTGGTGGTTGTACTTCGCCATCTCCGCGATGAGCGCGTCGCCCCACAGCCCGTGCGCGCTCATTTGAGTGTTGCTCCACAGCTGTGGCAGAGGCCCTTGGCTCATGTAGCAGTAGCCGCCGAAGAAATCCTTGTTGTCGTCGTAATTCCAGTGCTCGGTCAGCGACAGCGACGGCGGCGACTTGTAGGAGCGCACCTCCTGCTCCTGCACACCCCACACCGCCTGGTTGGACTGCACCGTGAAGTACTTGCCCACCAGGCCCGAGCTGTTCGCCAGGCCGTGCGGAAAACGCGCGGTCGCGGAGTTGAGCAGTAGCCGCGGCGTCTCGATCGCGTAGCCGGCAACCACGACGTTGCGCGCCTTCTGGAACCGCCACTTGCCCTCGCGGTGGTAGTGCACCCCGATCGCGCGGTCCTGGTCGTTGACCTCCACCTTTCCCACCATGGCGAGGTCGCGGATCTCGGCGCCGGCGGCAATGGCGCGCGGGATCCAGGCCACGAGCACGCTCTGCTTGGCGTTGGTGGAGCACCCCAACGTGCAGAAGCCGCGATACACGCAGGGGTGCGCGCGTCCGACCGGGGCGGACAGCGTGGCGAGCGGCGTCGGTGTCCAATCGATGCCCATCGCCTCGCAGCCTCGCGCGAGCGCCACCGCGGCAGCGTTCAGCTCGTGCGCGCGCAACGGATAGCGCGGCCGGTGCGGCCCCCACGGATACGTCACCGGACCTGCGATGTGCAGCGCCTGCTCGACCTCGCGGTAGTAACCCCACATCTCGCGCCAGTCGAGCGGCCAGTCGAACCCGTAGCCCAGCTTGCTGCGCGACTTGAACCATTCCGGACGGAAGCGCAGCGACACCATCGCGAAATGCACGGTGCTGCCGCCCACCGCCTTGCCGCTGTTGTTGCTGCCGAGCTGGATCGGGTTGTCGCCGTCGACGATGCGGTCGTCCGTCCAGTACAGCTTTGATTGCTCGGACTCGTCGGACGCGAAGTCCTCCAGAGGCCGGAAGTATGGCCCGGCATCCATGGCCACCACGGAGAACCCCGCCTCTGCCAGCTTGCACGTCAGGGGGCCGCCGCCGGCTCCGGTGCCGACAATGACGAAATCGACCTCCTCATGGTCCTCGTGCTGGCGCATCGGAATCCAGCCGCCCTTCGCGAACACGTCGGGCGCACGGCCCCGCGCCGCGCGCGGCGTGTGCTGGGGATCATCCGACATGACTGTTCTTCCTGCGGGCGGTGGCGACGTCGCCGTCCTTAACCTCGGCGGCCTCCCAGGGGTCGCGCTTGTCGTAGCCGGTGCGCACGTAGCCGCGCGGGCTTGCCGGGCCGCCCCAGCCGATCTCGTTCCACGCCGTCGGATGCGAGTAGTACGCGAACACGATGTCATGGGCCATGCGATGGCTGAAGAACGTCTTGGGCGGAATGCTGCCCCAGGCCGGGTCCTTCAGCGTGCCCTGCTGCATCGCCTTCAGCAGCGCATCCTTCTCGGCGGCGTGCAGCGCCACGAAGCCCATGCCGTGCGCGCGCTTCGCCTCCGCCTCAACCGCCGCCAGGCCCTGCTTCCAGGCCTCGCGCTCGCGCGGCATCCCCGCCTGGCGATAGCCGTCCTGCTGGTCGAGGTGCAGCTTGTGGTCCACCAGCGCCGCCACCGGGATCGGCGGCCGGTCGCGCGGCTGCGGCACGATGCGTGAGGCGATCGCCTCCACCGTGGCGTATTCCTCCGCGGTGAAGAAGTTCGGCTCACGCGGCACCGCAAGGCGCGCATCGATCACGCGCCGGGTCTGCTCGTTCCACGACGGCGTATGGCGCTTGGCCAGCACGTCGTAGCCCGGAAAGCGGTTGCGATCCGCGTCAGTCATCGGGATGGTCCTCCAACAGGCCGAGGGCGGCCAAGCCGGCCAGCGCCAGCCCGGTGAACGACGGCGGCGCCGGCAGCGGCGGGCCGTTGAGCACGTTCTGGCTCCAGTTGCGCCAGCCCCCCATGTTGCGCGACACGCCATAGGCGTGGAACCCGACACCCGCGAACCCCATCAACGTGGTGAGCCGTAGCCACCAGTGGGTCAACTTGCGCGGCGTGCGGGAACGGCCGAGCGCGGTGCCCACCAGCAGCGCCGCACCCACCGGCGGCACCGTGACGGGCACAAACATGAACGGGTTGTGGTAGGCGCCGCGGAAGTGCAGCAGCCCCGCCTCGCCCATGGTGCCGAGCAGCCCGGCGCCGGTGAGCATCGCCACCACGCGCCCCGCGGAAAGCCCGAGGATCCTCGGCAGCCGCCCCGGCGTGTTGTTTCGCACCCGCTCGGACAGGAAGCCCATCAGCCCTGACAGCGACAACGCCGCCGGCGCGCCCAGCGGGGCGGAGTAGAACAGGTTCTGGAAGATGAAGCCGCCGGGCTGCTTGCCGACATTGTAGATGTGGAAGCCGGTGCCGATGATGCCGGTCACCCCGGCGATCGCGTAGACCGCGTCGCGGGCAACGTGCGCGCCGAACCGCCTGTCGCCCATGCCGTGCACGCTGGCGAGCACCGATAGCGAGGCGGTCACGATCGGCGTGAACATCGCCTTGTTCTCGAACGAGCCGCGATAGTGCTCGATCGCGCTGTCGAACAGCACCGAGGCGGCCAGCGTGCCGGCCGCCCGGTTTAGTCGCCGGGCGGCGCGCACCGCGACCTCGTTGTCGATTGCGGGGCCGGCGTGCAGCGTGCCCAGTACGCCGGAAGCGGGCGGCACCGCCAAGTCGCGCGCCCGCGACGCACTTGCGGACACCGCCGAGCCCGCTGCGTCACCCGCCGCGCCCAGGGCCGCCGGGGTGGACCGGAGAGCGGCCGCGCCCCTGCCTGCCAGCTCGTCATGAGGCGCCAGGGCCTTCGCCATCGCCGGCAGCGCGCTCCTGGCAAGCGACACGAGATCGCCGCCTGGGATTGCAGCGCCGCGGACGGCCTTGCGCCCCGCCGTCGCCGCAAGCCAGGCAGCCCCCAGAAGCATCGCTCCTAGCTCACCGCCGGAAGTCAGTCCCGTCTTCGCCACAATGCTTTCCCCGGAAGAAGTCGAACGTGAAGGGCCGGGCGGAATCGCGCAGGCCCGCGTCGCGCTGGCGCGGGCTTCAGCCCACCGAGAACCGCTCCGCGTCCTGCCGCCTGAACTCCAGTCCCAGGCCAGGCCGCGACAGGTCGGGCCGGATCGCCCCGTCCTTCGGCACCGGCGCGCCGTCGAACAGCATGTGCTCGATGCGCACGTGATCGTGGAACCATTCCAGGTGCCGGAAGCGCGGCGTGGCACACGCCGCGTGTAGATGTAACGCCGGCCCGCAATGGACCGACAGGTCGACGTGGTGCGCCTCGCACAATGCGGCGGCCTGCAGGAAGCCGGTCACGCCGCCGCAGCGGGTCGCGTCGGCCTGCTGCACGTCCACCGCGCCAGCGTTGAGCATGCGGCGGAAATAATCAGCCTCGTAGCCGTACTCACCAGCCGCGATCTCCATGCGCGCCGGCGCCCGCTCGCGCACGTAATGCATCCCTTCCAGGTCGTCGGATGACACCGGCTCCTCGAACCAGCGCACGTCCTGGTTGGCGGAGAACGTGTGCGCCAGCTCCAGTGCCTGCTTCGTGTGATATGCCCCGTTGCCGTCCACGAACAGCGCATGCTCGCCGATCGCCGATTTGGCTACCGCAACGCGGCGCAGATCGCGTTCCGGCTCGCTGCCCACTTTCATTTTCACCCAGGCGCAGCCGTCGCGCTCCACCCAACCGCGTAGCTGCTCGCGCAGCTGGTCGTCGTCGTAGCTGGTGAAACCGCCGCTGCCGTAGATCGGCACCTCGTCGCGGAAGCGCCCGAGCAGGATAGCCAGCGGCAGGCCAAGCAGCTTCGCCTTCAGATCCCACAGCGCAACGTCCACCGCGGAGATCGCGGTCGCGGCCAGTCCGGCGCGCCCCATGTTGCGCACCGCGACCTGCATCGTCCGCCACGCTGCCTGCGGGTCCATGGCATTGCGGCCACGTACCACCTCCGCCAGCTTGGAGGTCACCAGCTTCGCAACCACGCCCGAGCTGTAGGTGTAGCCGAGACCGGTGCAACCCCCTGCCTCGACCTCGACGACCACGATCGTGGTGTTGTCCCAGGAGAACGTTCCGTCAGCCTCGGGCGCGTCGGTGGGCACGGTGTAGGCTTGCGCCGACACCCTGCCAAGCCTGACCTCGTCGCGCACTGCTCATCCCCTGTGCGGCAGCACGCCGGCGAGCATTTCCTTGGCGCTGTTGACCAGCACGCTGCCCAGTTCCGGCTCGCTGCCCATCATCTTAAGGAAGTTCTTCGCGTCCTTGAGCGTGATGTGTGGCGGCAGCGGCGGCACGTTCGGGTCGGCGTAGATGTTGAGGATCACCGGCCGGTCCGCCGACAGCGCCTCGTCCCAGGCCGCGCCGATCTTCTCCGGGTCGCGCACCAGGATGCCCTTGAGCCCGAGCAACTCGGCGTACTTGTCGTAGGCGAAGTCCGGGATGCTCTGCGTGGACTCGGTCTTGCCCGCGCCGAGCTGCACCCGCTCTTCCCAGGTCACCTGGTTGAGGTCCTGGTTGTTCAGCACCATCACCACGAGCCGCGGGTTCGACCACTCCTTCCAGTACTTGGAAATCGTGATCATCACGTTCAGCCCGTTCATCTGCATGGCGCCGTCGCCGATGAACGCGATCACCGTGCGCTCGGGGAACGCCATCTTCGCCGCCACCGCATACGGCGTGGCGCAGCCCAGCGACGCCAGGCTGCCGGACAGCGAGCCCATCATGCCGCGGCGCATCTTGATGTCTCGCCCGTACCAGTTCGCCACCGACCCCGCGTCGCCGGTCATAATGCAGTTCTCCGGCAGCCGCTTGGACGCCTCCCAGAAGATACGCTGCGGGTTGATCGGATCCGCCGGCTGCATCGCCCGCGCTTCCAGCGTCTTCCACCACGACGCCACGCCCTTCTCGATGCCGTGCCGCCAGGAATCCGCCTTCTTCTGCTCCAGCATCGGCAGCAGCGCCGCAAGAGCGATGGCGCTGTCCCCGACCATGCTGACCTCCATCGGGTAGCGCAGGCTGAGCATCGCCCCGTCGAGGTCGATCTGCACCCCGCGCGCTTGGCCGGGTGGCGGCAGGAACTCGCTGTACGGGAACGAGGAGCCGACCATCAGCAGGGTGTCGCACTCCTGCATCAGGTCCCACGACGGCTTGGTGCCGAGCAGCCCGAGCCCGCCGGTGACCCACGGCAGGTCGTCCGGCAGCACTGCCTTGCCGAGCAGCGCCTTAGCCACGCCGGCCTGCAGCTTCTCCGCGACCGCGATCACCTCGTCGGTGGCGCCCAGCGCCCCGGAGCCGACCAGGATCGCCACCTTCTTTCCCGCGTTCAGCACCGCCGCCGCCTCGCGCAGCACCGACTGGTCCGGCAGCTTCGCCGGCCCCGCGTAGCCGACGCCGGTGTGCGTGGTACCGTGCACCAGCGGCGGATCCTGGTAAGCCAGCTCCTGCAGGTCGTTGGGGATGATCACCGCGGTGACGCTGCGCCGCGCGGAGGCGATGCGCACCGCGCGGTCGATGCAGTGGCGGATCTGCGCCGGCTCCGTCGCGGTCACCACGTAGTCGCTGGCCACGTCCTTGAACAGCGACTGCAGGTCGACCTCCTGCTGGTAGTGCGCGCCGATCGCGGTGCGCGCCTGCTGCCCGACAATGGCGACCACTGGCACGTGGTCCATCTTCGCGTCGTACAGCCCGGTCAGCAGGTGAATCGCGCCCGGCCCGGAGGTCGCGTAGCACAGCCCGACCTGGCCGGTGAACTTGGCGTGCGCCGAGGCCATGAACGCGGCCATCTCCTCGTGGCGTACCTGCACGTATTCCATGCTGGCCTTGGCCCGCTCCAGCGCCAAATCGAGCCCGCCGACGCCGTCGCCCGGGTAGCCGAAGACCCGCTTCAAGCCCCACTCGTTCAGGCGATGCCAGACGAAGTCGCTGACGGTCATGCTCATGGGGCTCTCCGCGTCGGATCGGTCCTCCGCGGCCTGGGTCGGCCGGGGATATCCTCAGAACGCCCGAGGCCGCAGCGCGTTTCCCGAGGCAGGTCGCCCGGCCCGTGCGGAAACGCGTCACGGCAGCGCGAACCCGACCGACGCATTCAGCGCTTACCAAGTAAGTAGGGGAGGGTTTTCATGACCGACAGCCGCGTCGAGATCGTGCTGGACGCACGCGCCGCGATCGGGGAGTCCCCGACTTGGTGCGCCGCCCAGTCCGCGCTCTACTGGATCGACGTCAAGGAGCCCGCGCTGCACCGCCTCGACCCCGCCGGCGGCACGGCCCGTAGCTGGCCCGTCTCCGCCGACATCGGCGCCTTCGCGCTCGAGGCGGACCTCCGCGGCGCGCTCGTGGCCCTGCGCACCGGCCTGTTCCGCCTCGACTTCGCCTCGGGCTCGCAGACCCTCCTGTCGCCCCCGCCGTTCGACCCCGCTCTACACCGCTTCAACGAGGGCGCCTGCGACCCCGATGGGCGGTTCTGGGTCGGGGTGATGTTCGATCCGCTACAGCCCGGCACCTGCCCCCCGGTCGCCGGGTCGCTGCACAGCTACACCCCCGCCGGCGGCCTGCGCGCCGAGCCCGACGCGGCTGAGCTGCACAACGGCATGGCGTGGAGCCCCGACAGCCGCCACTTCTTCCTCTCGCACAGCCAGGCCGGCATCGTCTGGAGCTTCGCCTTCACGGCCGACGGCGGCATCAGCGACCGGCGCACCTTCGCTACCATCCCCGCGGCCGACGGCATCCCGGACGGGGCCGCCTGCGACACTGACGGTGGCTACTGGTGCGCGCTGCACGGCAGCGGGCGGCTGCGGCGCTACACGCGCGGCGGCGCGGTAGACCGCGACATCGCGCTTCCGGTCAGCCAGCCGACCATGTGCGCCTTCGCCGGCGACGACCTCGACGTGATGTACGTGACCAGCGCGGCGCATGGCCTGTCCGCCGAGCAGCGTCGCCGCGAGCCGCTTGCGGGCGCACTGCTTCGGCTACGTCCAAACAAAAGGGGCGTTGCGCGTCGCTGCACCATCAAACCGTAAGCTTCCGCAGATCGACAGCGGGCTCAGAGCCGACTTCGATACCTACAAAGCTCGACATCGGCGCCTACCCGACCACGGAGCAGGGATTGCAGCCGCTCGTCAAGAAATCCTGCGACGCAATCGATTGGCACAGGCCATGGCCCCGGTCTGCATGGTGGGAACCGCCGCAATCAATCCTCAAAGTTTGGCGCGTGTCGTCCAGACGCGGGCGGCGGCCGCAGGGTTCGACGCGGCCAGGATGAGCGGGCACAGCCTCAAGCGCGGTGCACTCACCACCGGCATGGACCGTGGTGACCATCCCACCCGCCTCAAGCAGCTCGGCCGGCACAAGACCTATGCCGTGCTCGACGAATACACCGCGTTGGGCGAGCCCTTTGAGAACCATCCACTTGATAGTGTGCTGTAAGCACGTGGTCGGGACAGGCGGCGCGGTTGTCGAGGCGTTGGACGTCCTGCCGATCAGGAGCCTTGCCATGTCGCATGACGGAGCGGAGCTGTATGGACGGCTCAGGCACGGAGCCGGGTCCCTATGGACCCGCTACGTCGATCATCCATTCGTCCGGGGGCTGGCCGACGGCACCCTGCCCCAGGCTGCGTTCCGTCGCTACCTGACCCAGGACTACCTGTTCCTGATCCATTTTGTCCGTGCCACCGCGCTCGCCGGCTACAAGAGTACACGGCTCGAGGATCTTCACGCCGCCGCTGCGGGGATGACCGCGTTGCTGGCGGAGATGAAGCTGCACGTGACCTATTGTGCAGAGTGGGACCTGAGCGAGCAGGAGATGGCGGAAGAGCCTGAGGCTGTGGAGACGGTGGCCTATACCCGCTTTGTTTTGGATCGCGGCATGGCAGGTGACTTGCTGGACCTGCATGTGGCCCTTGCCCCCTGCGTGCTCGGTTACGCAGAGATCGGCACCGCCCTGGAGCATCAGGCTACTGTAGAGAACCGGTATGTGCCCTGGATCACGTCCTATGCCGGCGCCGAGTACCAGCAGGCCGCACGGGCTGCGGAGGCGACGCTCTCCAGGATCGGGGCACGCTCAGGGGCTGATGCCCGGCTCCAGGACCTACAGGCAACCTTCAATACGGCGGTCCGGCTGGAAACGGCATTCTGGGATATGGGCTGGCGTGCAGGCCTGTCGTCAAACGACACCTGATGACAGACGGGAAAGCGCGGCCATTCTCTGACGGGTGAACTAAAACTGCCGTGGACCGGTTGGTTCCGCGTGGTCCTCGCAGAGGCCACATATCTTCAGAAGCGTTCCGGGTCGCTCCTGACGTAAAGCAGATATGTCGGGGTTTCCCGACAGGATCTATCGAACGACCACATGCGATCTTCGTCCTAAATATCTCAACGGTGTACAGTGTCGTAAAACATCTGATGCCAGTCAAAAACAGTCGATCTCCCCCGGACCGCTGCCGATGACGAAAATTTCGTCGTGATCGGATGACGTCATGTCACTGCCAGTTCCGGCGGAGGATACGAGGGGTCCGGTCCTGCCGCGCCATGGGCATGCGGATCTAGCCGCCGCCGCGATGCAGCACCGGCCCAGACAAGCCGAGCGCCGTGTTGACCACGGCGAGGTGGGTCAGCGCCTGCGGGAAGTTGCCGGCCAGATGCTTCGCCGGAACGTTGTACTCCTCAGACAGCAGGCCGAGGTCGTTGGCAACCGCCAGCACGCGCTCGAACTGCATGCGTGCCTCCTCGTGGCGGCCCTGCAGCGACAGGCAGTCGGCCATCCAGCAGGAGCAGGCGAGGAATGCGCCCTCCTCGACCTTGCCCGGCTTGGCCTTCATCCGCCGCACCAAGCCGTCCTCTGTCAGCTCGCGGCGGATGGTCTCGATGGTGGCGGCCATGTGCGGATCGTCGGCCGGCAGGAAGCCGACCAGCGGCAGCAACAGCAGGCTGGCGTCGATCTCTTGGCCGCCGTAATGCTGGGTGAAGGTGCCGAGCCCCTCGTTCCAGCCCTCGCGGCACACCTCGTCATGGATAGTCCGGCGCAGCGCGGTCAGGCGCTCGACCATGGCCGGGTCCGCATCCGCGCGGCCCTCGTCGGACTGCATGAAGCGCAGCACCCGGTCCACGCCGACCCAGGCCATCGCCTTGGAGTAGGTATATTGCCGCGGCTCGGCCCGGGATTCCCACACGCCCGACCCTTCGGTGTTCCAGACCTTCTCCAGATGCTCGACGATCCTTGCCTGCGCGACCTTCTCCTGGTCCGAGACCTCGAGACCGCCTGCACGTGCCAGGCTGAGGCAGTCCAGCACCTCGCCGTACACGTCGATCTGGTGCTGGGTCGACGCGGCGTTGCCAACCCGAACCGGGCTTGCGTACCGATACCCCGGCAAAGTGTCCACGGTCCATTCGGCGAGGTGCCGTGCCCCGTCCACGCGGTACATAATGCGCATCCGCCCGGGCGAGCCCGCAATGGCGCGCAGCAGCCAGTCGCGCCAGTCCCTGGCCTCGTCGCGATAGCCGGCATTGAGCAGCGCACCCAGGGTGAAGGTCGCGTCCCGTAGCCAGCAGTAGCGATAGTCCCAGTTCATGTCCCCGCCGGGAGCTTCGGGCAGCGAGGTCGTGGGGGCGGCAACCAGCCCGCCGCTGGGGCGGTGGATCATAGCCTTGAGCGTGATCAGCGATCGCCTCACCTCCGCTGGCCAGTTCGTCTTGCTGTTGTCGAACCGGCCAATCCACTCGCGCCAGTACGCCTGGGCCGCGCTCAGGGCCTGCTCCGCGTCGATCGGGCCGGGCACTGCCTGGGAGGCCGGTCCGTAGCTCAGCACGAAAGCGAGGCGCTCGCCCTCGGCCACGGTAAAGCTCGCCTCTTGGCAATGCTGGTGCACTTTGACCGGCACGGGTGCGCGCAGCACCACCATGTCCGGCCCGACGCGGGCTACGCTGCCGTCATCCGTTGCTTCGCACCAGGGCGGTAGCGAGCCATAGTCGAAACGCAAGCGCAGCTCGGAGCGCATCGCCACGCGGCCGCGCAGCCCCACGACGATACGCACAAGCGAGGAGAAGGTCTCACGCGCCGGCATGAAGTCGATCAGGCGGACCACGCCGTCCCTCGTCTCGAAATCAGTCTCCACGACCAGGGTGTCGTTCTGGTAACGGCGGCTCGTGGCCGTGACGGGGGCGTGCGGCGCGATGATCCAGCAGCCATGCTCGGGCGTGCCGAGCAGGGCCGCGAAACAGGCGTCGTCGTCAAAGCGCGGCCAGCATAGCCAGTCGACGGATCCGCTGCGGCTCACCAGCGCAGCCGTCTCGCCGTCGCCGATCAGCGCATAATCCTCGATCGGGCTGCTCATGGCATCATACCAGCGCCCGAGGATTGTTTGTGGATCGTGGAATGACGACTGCGAGCACTGGGACGTCTCCTTGGCTTGGTGTGGCAAAGCTGCAGTCACGACAAAGGTTGCACCTGACCGCCAAAGACAAGATCTCTGGCACGGCACGCGATGGTGAAGATGCGCAACCAAAGGTTGAACAACTTGCGATAGAACCTGTTTGCCGGTGGTGACGCTGAAAGGCTCCCAGAAAGGCGAGCCACCGTGGTAGGCCGAGTGTGAAGGTTCGAAAGACGATGTGGAAGGAGGAGGTAAAGGCGAACTGCAGCCGCGACAACATGAGGGCCGTCGCGGTCAACACCGGTCCTTATGGGCGCACTGTGCGAGAGCACTGGCCGTCCCCGAGTAGGCATCAGCCCACGTAGGATTTCGTCAGATATCCAGCCGCTTGGCGATCTGGTGCACGACGGCGACGAAGCCAACTGCGGCCGCCGCCCAGAACGCGTTGCGGTGTCGGTCAGTGAACATTTCCCAGCTTCCGGACCGGGCCTTGGCATCGAACCGCCCATGCGCGCCATACGGGCCAGGAACCAGCTCGAACATGTTGGCCGGGGCATCCGGCCCGCTCTCCTCGTTCGAAAGCTGCCCGGAATAGCCGACGCTCGCGAGGTAGCGGTCGATCAGCCCGGGGGCGATGCGGTTGGCCAGGATCGCCTTCACGGTAGCGAACCCAACCCAGACATCCCGGCGCTTGTGGGCAGCGGCGAAGAAGATCGCCCGCGCCGGCACCTTCGGCTGGAGGATCGGCGCCACCGGCTTGGCGCGTTTCCCCATCTTGTTCAGCGCCCAGTTGAACCGGGGCGTGTTGACTGCCGGCAATTCCACCATCGTCAGGCCCACGTCTAGGCCGTCATGGATGATCTCGGAGCGCAGGCTGTTGGTGAAGTCCCGGCAGCCATGCGAGTTGGGGCACTTTCGGCAGGACTGGCACCAGCCTATGCGCCGCGACCGGTTCGGTTTACCTCCGTCACAATCCACGCAAGGCGCGGAAGAGCCACGAAGCCCGATCAATCCCAACCTCAATCCCAGTAACTGCGCGCGCTGCCGACAGCGACCCATCCGACCGGATGGTGTTCTAGGATCGGGCTTCTTCCCCGTCCTGCCGGTTACCCAACACGTCCTCAACGTACACCATTCGGACCAGCACGACGCCGGCGGCGGTCAGCGGGGTTGCCAGGATCAGGCCCATGAAGCCGAACAAGGTGCCCAACACGGTCTGTGACAGAATGGTCAGCACCGGCGCCAAGTGCACAGTGCGCCGCTGGATCAGCGGGGCGATCACGTTGCCCTCTAGCGATTGCACGGCGAGGTAGAGAACTGCGACGTAGATCGCCTGTCTCGGCCCCTGTCCGAGCGCCACTACGATCGCCGGCACCGCTCCCGCGAGCGCGCCGATGTAAGGCACGAAGTTGAACAGCGCCGCGATCACACCTAGCGTCAGCACCAGCGGCACTCCCAGCACCAGCAGGCCGACGGCGGACAGCACGCCAACCACGATCATGTCCAGACCCTGGCCCACGAACCACCAGCACAGCGTGGAGCCAAGCTCGTGCATGACGGCGTTTCCCCGCGCTCGCCACGGCCGTGGCAGCAGCAGGATCGTTCCGCGCACATAGGTTTCAGGCGAGGCCGCGAGATAGAGCGCCGTCGCCACCAGCACGACAATGCTGCCGACGCTGCCCAGTGTGGAGGTGGCGACCCCGGCCGCTATGCCGCCGAAGTGCTGGCGCATGTTGTCGAGGTAGTCGCGCGCGTGATCGGCGACCGTGCTGCCCCAGGCCGTGGCATGCATAGCCTGCCACAGCGTGCGGATATGGATGTCGAGCCGGCCGCCTAACTCGCCCAACTCCTCGGCCAGCACGGGCCCGCGCCACCAAGTCGTGACGCCGACTAGCACGGCCAGCCCAAGAACGATGGCCAGCAGCGCCCATCCGGTCGAGATCCGCACCAGCCGTCCCAAATGCTCGGCCGCCCCCCGCAGCACCACCGCGATCAGGATGGCCGCGAACACCAGGAGCAGCACGTCGGCAAGCTCGCGCAGCAGCAGGACGACAACCACCGCGCCCACGCTCCACGCGAGGAGTCGCGCAACGCGCTCCAGCGCCTGCGCGGCACGGAATCCGACATCCGACGAGGCAATGGACGGGGAGGGCGCCGGGTCGACTGCGTTCATAGCGCGGTGGTAGCACAGGCCGGGGATGGCGCAGCAGGCGTACCCTTGCGGCCGTTGCTACAAGCACCTGATCGGCCCGAAGCTCCGCGCCCGCACCCTGACCGCTCAGCAAGGCGAGGCGGCCCTCGCTATCGCCGTGCTCAACCGCATGATCAGGACCGCCAAGCCCGTCTTGGTGCGTCGGACCTGATTGACGGCTGACCTCAGGCGCACTCGGCTAACAACTGGCTCCATGCACCAGCGCCGCGAAGGAGGCCACCATGATCCGCTTCTATTTCCATCCCACACCAAACCCAGCCAAGGTCGCGCTGTTCCTCGAAGAGGCCGGCCTTCCCTACGAGGCCGTGCCCGTCGACACCAGCAAGGGCGAGCAGCATGCGCCTGCGTTCCGCGCCATCAATCCGAACGGCAAGGTGCCGGCGATCATCGACACCGAGGGACCGGGCGGCATGGAGGCCAGGGTGTTCGATTCCAGCGCCATCCTGCTCTACCTCGGCGACAAGACCGGGCGGTTCGTCGGCTCGCCGGCGGACCGCCCGGAGCTGCTGTCCTGGCTTTTCTTCATTGCGACGGGACTCGGTCCCTTCTCGGGTCAGGCGGTGCATTTCCAGTTCGCAGCGCCAGACGGGAATGCCTACGCGGTCAACCGCTACCGGCGCGAGGCCGAGCGACACTACCGCGTCCTGGACGATCACCTGGCTGGACGCGACTACGTCGTAGGCGACGTCTATTCGATCGCCGACATCTCGGCATGGGGATGGCTGGATCGAGCATCCCGCGTGCTGAAAGGCGAGGCCGAGCCACTAGCGGCATTTCCGAACCTCAGGCGCTGGTTCCAGGCAATTGACAACCGTCCGGCCGTATCCCGCGCCCGCATCGTCGGGGTGAGCCACGAATTCAAGAAGGTGAACGACGAGGAGACAAGGCGCGCCCTCTTCCCGTCGAATTACCCGCCGGCTGCGGAGTGAGGCGTCCCGCTCGACTGCTGGCCGCCAGCTTCGCACCGGCTGTGGCTAGGTCGACGCCGCCACCAGGGATCAGGGGCGCGCGACGACCTTGACGCGCTCCTGCCACTCCCGGAGCTGCACGCCGGGGCTGAGGTGCCAGAGACTACTGAGAGCTGCTGGGGCCTTCTGGGCAAGTGCCCGGACAGCGTAATGTGCCCGGGTTCGCGCATGGCGGTCCGGCAAGGAGGCGGACCGGCAACGGTCGTCGCCTGCACACTGCTGCCCTGCGGGCCCGAGTTCAAGCTCGGTGCCACGCTCGCTGAGGCCACCCTCCCGGTGCGCCTGAACCACCGCTTCTACGAGGAGTTCTTCGTGCTCGGTGGCGCTTCCTGCTCCGGTTCAGGGGTTGCGCGAGGTGGAGGCGCTGCGTGGATAAGCGAGAGGACTGGATGATGACGAGCAATTCCGTGAACAAGCCGATCATCGTGTTCGACGTCAATGAGACCCTGCTCGACATCGACGTTCTCGAGCCGCTGTTCCGCAGGGTGTTCAACGCCGAGCACGCCATGCGCGAGTGGTTCGCGCAGCTGATCCTCTACTCCGAGGCACTCACCCTTGCCGGGGCCTACACACCATTCGGCGAACTAGGCAGCGGGGTCTTGCGCATGCTGGGTCAAGCCAAGCGGGTCGATGTGACCGATGCCGACCTGGACGAGTTGCGCTCGCTGTTGCTAGCCATGCCGGCGCATCCCGACGTGCCGGACGCGCTCCGGCGCCTACACGAGGCCGGCTTCCGGCTCGTCACTCTGACCAACTCCGCCCCGCAGCCGGGGTTAAGCCCGCTGGAGCGCGCCGGGATCGCTTCGTTCTTCGAGCGGCAGTTCAGCGTCGATGCCGTCCGGCGCTACAAGCCGGCCCCGGAAACATACCGGATGGTCGCGCGAGAACTCGGGGTGGAGACGCCGGCACTGCTCCTTGTCGCGGCGCACACATGGGATACGCTGGGCGCCCAGCAGGCCGGCTGCCTGGCCGCGCTGGTGGTCGAGCTATGCTGGAATTTGGGTGACGCCGTGATCAGGCGGCGCTCTGTGCTGGCGTGTTGACCTCGACGCCGTTGGTAAAGGTGACGCCCTGGACGACCTTGGGCAACTGATTTT
>JAABUM010003056.1_pt1 | contig 21348 bp, 32 predicted proteins | sample 5559161 | NCBI WGS metagenome assembly JAABUM01 (sample SAMN10711868, study PRJNA513369) | rock metagenome | isolation source: Antarctica rocks | place: Antarctica: Victoria Land, Siegfried Peak nord
TCTGGGTTCGCCTACCCGTCCGGGACAGCGCAGAATTCGTGGCCTTCGCCTACAAACGAAACATCTCAACCGGATACGGCGGCTCCTACCGCAGCGACGGACGCGGATCCCCCCATATCCGACTCACCCTCACCGCCGACGACCACACCTTCAACACAGGGCTGGACCAACTACACACCGCATGGACCGAGTTCAGCCCCGCGCCGCACGTTTCCAAGCCGATCCGCCGCACCGATGCTCAACCGGCCAAAGGGAACTCCTCCACCACCCGGTAACGCGGTACGCCGGCCACGACCTCACTGACAAACAAGCACACCGCCTCAACCAGCCAACTACCTCCTACCGGAACGCCCACCCACGCCTGCGGTATCAGACCGCCAAGCTGCCTCGGCCGCCGATTTCTAGCCACCGTCAGATGACCGACAAACGGCCGCCACGCCGGCACATCCCCCCACGGCTCGATGAGATCCTGAACATCTTCCGCCAAGCCGGTCAGTCCGGTAACAGGCACCACCAGCGCCTGCTCAGTCAACCCGATGGTGGCAGGGCCGTACGTGACCATCACCGGCTGCGCCGCGGCGCACCCCTGTCTCAGCGCAGCCACGAGCGGCTCGGTCCGGGTTACTGCACCCAGGAATCGCACCGTCACGTGCAACCGCTGCGACGGCTCAACCACCAACCCCTCACCCCCACCGAACCAACCCGCCGTCATCCCACCGATGTCATCGATCACGGTCGGGGGCGGACGAACAGCCACGAAGTACCTCACCGCCTACCTCAACCCGCGCAGTACACGTACCAGTCGGCTGCCACATGTCACACACCATCAGTACCGAACCGAGACATCCACCCACAACTCGGGCCACCGCCGGATGCAGAATCGCTCACCCGCCGCTGTCGGTAGTGGTGGCTCGACGATGGTGACGGCCACATTCGTAAAAGGCATACCCGCATCCTGTGAATGGTCGAACTACTTGGCGCAGTCTGCATACGCTCCAGACCCTAGATTCGGACGATGTTCGATGAGGCGGCGACCAGTGGCAAGCGCTGACACTCAGGAGGTGCTCACGGCCTGGAAGAGGACGGCGATGGCGACCGCCCCTATCGAGTGGGCCAAGCTCCGCCGCGACCTCGGCAGATGGATTCGCGCCGCGTCGGGGTTGGGGATGGAACGCGGGGACATGCTCGAGCTGTTCACCGCCGAGGTCGATGCCGGCCACTGGGGACAGGCCACCGGATGAACACCGAGGGTGCAGGTCCGGAGGCTGGTCGGCTGGACGATGTCGGGGTCCGCTTCGGGAAGGTGTGGGCGCTGCGGCATGCCAGCGCGGTCATCCCCACCGGCTCGGTCGTCGCGGTGGTGGGTACCAACGGCGCGGGCAAGACGTCGCTGCTCCGCGCCCTGGTGGGTCTGCAACCGTTGACCCAGGGGTCCATCTCGGTTCTGGGTGGCCGGCTGCGGACCGACGACCCGGCCGATCTGGCCCGGATCGGGTACGTCGGTCAACGCAAACCCCTCTACGGCTATCTGCGGGTGCGGGAGATGCTCCGGTACGGGCAGGTCACCAACCCGGGATGGAATTCCGCGTTCGCGCAGCGGGTCCGCGACGTCGGGATAGATCCGAACAAGCGCATCGAGCAGCTGTCCGGCGGTCAACGCACCCAGATTGCGCTGACGATGGCGTTGGCCAAACAACCCGACCTGCTGGTCCTGGACGAACCGCTTTCAGACCTCGATCCGCTGGCCCGCCAGCAGGTCCTGGCCGGCCTGATGGCCGACGTCGCCGAGCGCGGCATCACCGTGGTGCTGTCCAGCCACATTCTCGGCGAACCGGAATCCACCTGCGACCAGGTCATCGCGCTGCACGCGGGACGGCTGGTTCTGGCCGGCGACATCGACACCATCATCGGTGGGCATCTCCAGCTCACCGGGCCCGCCGACGCGTTGGAGCAACTGTCCAGGCAGGGCCAGATCATCGACCACCAACGCGAGGGCGCCTCCACCCGGGCGCTGGTTCGCCTCACCGTCGACGCCCGGTTCCTGGACCCGCGCTGGCAAAGGCACCCGGTGGGGATGGACACCGTCGTCCTGGGTTACCTACGCGGCCAACGGTTTGACCCGCAGGTCGGGCCGCATCTGCAGGTGGCGTCATGATCGGCATGGCGTTGCGGCAGGTGCGGGCGGCGGTCCTCGGTACCGCCGCCCTGACCGGGATCATCGTGGTGGTGCTGGCGGTGCACGGCGGTATCGCCCGAGGGGTCAGCTCCCGCCTGACGCAGGCATGCGCGTCCACCGACACGGCGACCTGCCACCAGCTGCAGGACCAGTTGTGGGCCATGTACAAGACGATCACCCCGTACCTGGGGTACCTCACGATCACCACCGTCCTGGTCGCCGCGTTCTGGGGAGCCCGCTGATCAGCCGAGAAATCGAGACCGGCACCGCCGCGCTGGCCTGGTGCCAATCGGGCACCCGTCGGCGGTGGTTCACCTCCCGCCTGATCGTCAGCGTGTCCACGGTGGCCACGTTGGGGCTCCTGCTCGGATTTACCGTCACCTGGTGGTTGGCCTCGTTCACCGCCGCCCCGCAGGTCGGCGAGCGGGCCCTGAGCACCATCAGCCTTCACGGGCCGCTCCTTCCGGCGATGTGGATCGCGGGCCTGCTGACCGGTGTGCTGATCGGCGCCCTGATCCGCCGCACCCTGCCGGCGATGACGGTCACCGCCGTGGTCACTCTCCTGGGCGCCATGGCCTTCAACCTCACCGGCAGCCTGTCCACCGCCGACCCGACCGGCGAGCTGCAGGTCCTGACCAATCAGTCCCTGCAGGCAGTCCCGGTGCTCGCCGTCGCTGCGATCGCCACACTGCTCGCATCCAGAAGAATCAGAACAGTTCGCATCTAACACTTCTCGCGCCTGCGACCATTCGAACGTCGACCTGACCACGATCTCGGCCACAGATGTGTCCCGGTCGCCGATCCTCAACCGGACAGCGTTACGTGAACGGATCGGCCCGCAGGTCGAGCCGGAAGGCCGCGGTTTCCCAGATCGCTCCCTTGATCTCGCGCAGGCCGTCCCGGGTCGGGTCTCGCACGAAGCCGGCTCGAAGGGCCACCACCTGAGACGCGCGGTTGTCGATGTGCGTCCACAACCGAAGCTCGTCCAGAGGTTCTGCGCGATCGTGGAGCCATCCGACCAGGAGCTTGATCGCGGAGGTCGGGGAACTCCCGTCCGCCCACGATGACTTGGAACCAACGGCGCTCCCAAGTCGCGGCATGCTTGATCAGGCCGAGCAGTGACAACGAGCTCGCGGTCGGCGTCTTCCTCGCCGTCGCATCATCGACTCCTGCGATCATCCTCAGCAGCCCCTCGCGCTGGGCGTCGAGGTTCTTCTCCAGAGCCTCGCGCTCCGAGGGCAGTGCAAACAGCTCATACGCTTCTATAGGCACGCGGCGATGCTAATCGCGGGCTCAGATCGATGAAGCCGCGCCGTCCCGGGTGGACTCATTTCCGACCGTCCCATAGGCCGATCGCTGTTCGGTGTCACCAGGTCAGTGATCAGAAATCGCGTTATGGCAATCGCTGTCGGTTTCAAGTATCGAGGAACGTGGCATGCCATTCAGGTCCGGGCGGTGCGGGCCCAGCATCGCATGCTGGTGGGGCTGCCGCGGTGGTCGCGGATCTCTTCACCGTCGGGTGAAAACGCGGCCCTTCTTGCGACGGCCTCGCTGGCGGTGTTGCCAGGGATCGTGAGCAGTAGAACGCGCTCGACCCCGGTGGAGAACGCCCACTCACTCAACGCGATGGTTGCTGCGGTGGCTGCCCCACGATGCCGACCCTCCGGCAAGAGCGCATAGAACACCTCGGCGTCGTTGAAATCGCCCTCACTGCTGGCGATGCCCGCGGTGCCGATGGCCGCACTGTCAGCATCGACCACGGCATAGTGACCGGACAAGCGCTGGTTGGCGCTTTCCGTTATGCGCCGGCTCCGCCGGTGCGCTGCTTCCTTGGTCATCTCCGGCGGGTAGAGAGTCCATCGCACCACGTCCGGGTCCCGGGACATCGTCCACGCCAACATCCAATCCGCGTCGGAAAGCAGGCGTAGCCGCCACGGATCCGCGTCGATCTCTGCCGGTAGCGCTGCGGGAAACGGCATGCCGACAGGATGCCAGGCCCAGGGAGCAGCGATCGAACTTGGTCCGCCCGGTTGCCGATCCCCAAACGGTGACCACGCGATCTTGTCCAGCACGCCTGCGGAGCCCGTCTCATCGGACGGCTACCGAGCGCGCTGTCACCGTCCGTAGTCGTGGCCGACAATCAGACCAAGCAAGTCTCACCGTCGGAGCCAATTCGTCGTGCCGTTCCTGCCCGATCATTCGTCTTCATCGTGCCGACCGCATCCTTACGCTCGTCGGCATGCCAGTGGCGATTTCGGCGGCATCCAGGCTGACGGTCAACAAACGCATCGCCGTTGACGCCGCAACGTTGCACCAGGTTGATCCTGATCGTCCCGCGCTGCTCGACGGTGTTCGCCTGGATCAGATGTCCGACGACGCATTGGAGGAGTTGGTGACCAGCAACTCCCCTGTCATCTACGACGACGACGCACTGACCTATGTACTGGCCGAGATCGACCACCGGGACCAAGCAGATCGGACCGCCGCGGAGGGCAACATTTTGCTGCAATCGTGCCTGGCCATGGCACGTCGAGATCAGGGTCATCGCAGTTTAACCAAACTGGGCCGGCACCTGGATCGAGACTGGTCCGAGGCGATGACCGGAATCGAACATCTCATTTTCGGATCCGGCGTCGTTCCTACCAGCAAGCTCAGGCAAGCCGCCCGCAGTTTGCTTGGAGCCCGCCGTCAGGCTCCCCCAACTCGCCGCGAACAGGTCGCCGCGGTGGACGCTGACTGGCGGGCGTTGATGGCTCAACGCTACTTCGACGCTGAGGACGTCTGTCGGGGGCGAATGCTGAACCGGAAGTCGGAGAACGTTGGAGTCGACCCGAAACGTCTCTTCACCGAGAATGCAGCTTGGATCCGAGCGCATGCATCACGGGAGTTCCTTGATTGGATCGCCGACAATCCCAGAATCACTCGAAGCGAGTATCTCGCCCAAGCAGGGGTTGCCACCGACTCGCAGCTACGGCAGGCATCCACGGCGCGGGAAAACCGTGGGACTCTGGTCATCTGATGCCCGCGTACCCGAAAGACATGCCAACCCCAGGGCAGCCTGCACCCTTGCAGCCGATGTCACTGACCGCCAATCTCATCCTCGCTCAACATCAAGGTTGTCAAGCCGCGCTTGCCGGTACCGATTTCCGTACCTGCCCCTACCGGGCACGGGGAACAGACGACGCCTTACGGGCAGCATGGCTACGCGGCTGGACTCAGACCGATGCCGGCAGAACATGGATGACTCATGACGACGACGATGACTCGCCTGCTTGAACCCCTCAGATGCAAGGGCCGCCAGAAGCTCTACGCCGGGCGCACCCTTCGACGACGGGAACTGTCGGCGATCATCTCCTGGCCACGAAGCGCCGAATCTTCGGATACTCCGGGAGTATTCCTATTGCTGGAAACAGCTTTTCCCTTCGCTGCTGGTGGTAATCTGATGCCCGCCAGCTACTTCGGTCTAACGTCACCGATCGAAACGCTGGTGGCGCAACAGGTATGAATGCCGGTATGCGTTGCGATTGTTGCCGTATACATGGTGTGGCCGCTCATGAGTGAGAAGGACTTGACAGGCGCATTGCCCCAGGGGGAAATTCCCCCGGGGGGAATGTTACGAATCGATAACGGCGCCGCGGGTGCGGTGGGACACCGATGACCTGGCAGGCGCTTCTTGATTGGCTTCACTCACCGCCACCTCACCGCAGCACTGCAAGCGCTGCCCTGGCTCTTGGTGGAGCTGTCGTCGGCTACCTCCTTCCCCATCCGACAACGATCGTCCATGAGCTGGGCCATACAGTCATCGCGATACTCGTCAGACATCGGGTGATGGGAATCAAGCTCCACAGTGATTCATCCGGTGTGACGACCTCCCGAGGATCAGGGCGGGGCCCAGGAATGCTGCTTGTCGTTCTCGCTGGTTATCCGGCGCCGTTCGCTGCAGGTCTCGGTCTGATTTGGGCGTGGTCATCTGGTCACAGCAGAGCCGGTCTTGTCCTGTTACTTGCCCTACTAGGATTGGCGTTGCTGCTGATCCGTTCCTGGTTCGGTTTGGTCATCGTGCCTGTGTGCCTGGCAGTGACTGCGTGGGCCGCGTTCCAACCACGGCCGGAGGCGCAAGCGCTCACATGCGTGCTCTCCGGCGCAGGGCTGATTGGCGGCGGGTGCCGAGGCCTCCTGTCCGCATGGCGCTCCTGGCGTCGTCCCTCCGAGACTTTCAGCGACGCCGAGCAACTTCGACACCTGACCCACCTTCCGGCCGCCGTCTGGCTCACCGTGTTCACAACGGCGGGGGTTGCTATCACCGCAGTAGCCATTTCTTTCCTCCTCCTTCTGCTACCCACTTTCAGCTAGGGTTGTGGCCGCGCGGCTGTCGCAGTATGGTGCAGTCACCACGGTGGGCTACCAACCCGCCTCCCCCTCACCACGGGAACGGTCACCATGAGAAACGTAGACAATCACCCAGCTTTTGCCATCACCAAGCACGGAGCCAGAGAAATCACTCGTGCAGAGGTGCTTTCAGCGCTCCATGATCGGATCACAGACGACATCCCGGAGCTTCTACGACCGCGAAGTCTGGGCAGCATCCCCGCCAACGGTCGCCGCGCGCTCCCAGTGCGGTCATTTGACGACCTCCAAATAGCCTTCGCGGACTGGTTGATGACGCATTGGGCGCCGGCTATCTTTCGACTCGTCCCTAAGCTGGCCCACGAAGCGGAAGCCTTGGCTGCTCCGGTAAGCAGTCGCGATCGGCCGGCTGCATTCGTGCACCGGCTGGCCCATGCCCGGGACCGCGCCGTCCGCTTGGCTTGCAACACTCCCGGCACCGCCATGGCGGCCACGATCGGAGGACGAGGCTCCAGCATCGGTTCGCCCCGAGCCCGCAACACCGCATCAGCGATTGCACACGGGCTGACCGTTTCCACCTTCGGTGTGGGCGCAGTAGCGATGCTCAGGCTCGGGCCGCAATGGAACACGGCCTTTAATGCCGTGGATGCCGCACGCGCCGCATTGACTGTGCATTTCTCCGACCTCGTTATTGATGCCAACACTGCCAAGGACGAAGCAATTTATGTAAGTCGACGGTGTCGCCAACGGACACGTTCCACTGAAAGCTCCTTGGCGCAGTCGGCTATCTGCCTGGCACACCAGTGGGGCACCACCCAGTAGCTCGCCACCGGGGGAGTGGCACCGAAATTGGTCCAGCAGATGATCGCAGAAGGATGACGCGAACCACTCGCACGGGTGAAAGACGCCGCATCCACGTAAGACGTCAGCGGGGATGGTGTCTCATGATTGCTGCGCACCAGCATGGGGTCGCTGACCGGAATATGCGGATGTGTCCACCAAACACTTCGGTTCGCATACTCACCGGGAGGAATTTCGATAATGTAAAGTCGGAATTCCTCCCGGTGCCCAAAGATGCCCGTGGGGGAGCAGAGCGCCCAGTACACTTTTTTGCGGTGGACACATTTTACTGGGTGAGCTGCTTTGCTAATTCAAAAGTGCACGCATCGATCCAGTTGTTAAGCGCCCGTGTCACATCTCGTCATCATCGCAATTTGAGCTCGCTCCGCGCCGGACGTACTGAGCCCATCAATCGACGTCGACGGCGGTGCTACCCAACATGTGACCGCGCCCGTCAAGGCCCCGGGGGAGAGGTTTGGCCTAGGTCACCCTAGAGATGACCGTTTCGTCGCTCTACGGCGGTCTCAGGCCCCTTCTCAGGGGAGGCTCTTCCTGTTTTGGTCCGTCCGGGCGCGCCAAATCGGTAGGACATGCCACCGAGAACCGAAATTTCACCCGCGGTATCGTCGTGGATCTCAGCCCCAATCTGATTCCCGGACCGGGGACCACCACGGCGAACACCAGGTTCTCATGGCCGCCTAGCCGGCCTTGCGGCAAGCTCCCTCGACCGAGCCCCATCCCACGACTCGGAATCTGGCTCCAACCGAGTCCGGCGGTTCGCATGACCTGCCACTCCCACCGGACAGAGAAAACGGCCGTCGTTCCATCCATCAGGAAACATCAACGAGGCCGCCGAAGCCTGGCCTCTGTTGGCGTTGGATCGTCGCCGCACCGGCCCGTCGCCAGACATTACAAAGCCAAGACCGCGTCGTTCACGAACACCGAACCGCACCAAACTTGGACCGGCTCTGGCCCATCGCACCCACCCTGTAAAAAAACGCCAATAGTCTGCATTGAGATGCACGTACAACCCCTTCGGGGTTGGTGGCGTTTTTTTACAGGGTCAGATCAAGAAGGGCAAGTACGGCCGTCGTCGACCGAAGCCATGCACGGAGCGCACTACCCACTGCCAACCTCCAATGTGACCCAGATTCGGGGACCCACACGAGTGCTAGGTGGAAGCCCTACGCTATGTGGTGACTACCTGTTGACCTGGGAGGACATCCAATCGTGGGTAGCGGATTTTGATTCGCACTGCCCGCCGTCTCGACGCAAGCGCGCCTCATCAGGCCGGTAACAGGTTGGTACGTGTCTTTGTGCGTGAGCGGTCGAGATTTGTGTCAGCGTTCGCAGCCGTGCCAGGTGGGGTGGTTGGGCGGTCAACAGGTCTGCGAGATGAGGCGGCAGTTGGATCTGTTGTCCTGATGACCGGCAGCGGTAGGGATCCGACGACCGGAGCGTTCCGCCTGTCGTCGCTGTGGTGGACAGTCCGATAAGTGGTATGGTCAAGTCACCACACGATGGAAGGTCTTACCAGCCTCCGAAGGAAGGATTCAATCATGTTGAACGATCTTGCGGGTGCCACACCGTGCCGGATTGACACGGAGATTTCGTCCCTGACGGGACAAATTGCAGACCACCGGCAGGTTGCAAGCAACGCGATCGAGACGCTGCACTATCGCGTCGGTGATGACAAGCATCCGCCCGTGGGCAGACAGCGACGTAGATATTGGAAGTTGTCGCAGGCACAGACACTGGAAAAGGCCGAGCAGGCTGCCGATCCCATTGTTGAACTGATTACCTATCGCGAGGCTGAAAAGGGAATCGCAATATTGAAGGAATCAGTGGTTGTGCTGCAAGAGGAATTCGCGCGGCGGCCCTGGTCTCGCTTTTTTGAAGTGACCAGCTCCAATGGACATGTGCACAGCAGCACTGGTTGCAGCACGTGCAGGGACACTACGACCTTCGCCTGGCATCCCGAGTTGGCCGGGAAGAACGAGGAAGCAGCAGTGCAGGAGTGCGGCCCATTTCTGTGCACAGTGTGCTTCCCGACAGCGCCAATCTCCTGGACGCGGGATCGGGGAGATGTCAAGGCCGAGCAAGACGCTCTCACTGGGCTCTACTGCTCCGGGGCTTCCTACGTGGATGGCAGCCGCGTGAACCGCTATCCGTCCGCATTCGCAGAGTGCGCCGAGTGCCACAGCAGCGTGTCGTTGACGACGACAGGACGCGTCCGGAAGCACCGCAACCCCATGGTCAAGTAGAGCGACAGACGGCTCGAATCGAGCATTCGGGCGACACCGTTGCCGCTCAGGCTCGCCGTTCGCGCATTTAGGTTTTGGAAGGAGCGCTTTCCGATGTCCATGATTACCGGCTTCACCCAGCCCAGCGCCACGGTAGCTGGCTTGATTTCGGCCGCAGCAGCGGCCGGGGCAGGCCCGTTTGGTCAGCCGACCCTGTACCGGGGCTCAGTGGAAGTGCCGATGCTTTGGACCTGCTCCGAGCAACGCGGCCTCCTGGTAGAGATCGTGATTCTGTACGGCGGCCGCAGCGGGCGCCACCTACGCACGATTGTGCGGGTCACCTACCCGGGCGACCAGCACCGCAGGTATGTCGAGACCACCGTCTGTGCCGCCCTCGCGCGTATCACTGTCATCGAGTCGGCGGTCACTTACAAGACACAGTCAGCTCATCTCAACCAACGCACAGGACGTCGTAGACTATGAGCGAGATCGTTACCGATGTTGCAGTGAAGACGGTGTAGCTGACTCTTCACAACACGCGAGAATGTATGATAGAGTCACCACATGTCCGGTTGACCAGCCGGAACCTCTCTCACCAAGGGGAACACTATGAACGGCAACCCGCTTGCTCTCGCGACCGCCGCTGGCGCTCTGACCAAGTCTGAGCGCAACGTTTACGTCGCAAACCTGCACAGGCTGAATCTCGCCGCCCTGCGCGAGGTCTGGTTGGAGCAATCCCGCCAACTACGGGCCGCAACCAACGACGTCGAACAGATGACCTGCTCTGCCCGGCTGGCGATCATCGAGGAGTTAGCGGCCATCACAACCGGCCGTATTGTCCGGCGGATCTGCACCTGTGATGCCCGGCAGCTCGTCGTCGCCTGAATACTCTCCAGCACCAGCACCTCTGACCAAGGTGTCTCTCCCCACACCAGGAGAAGTCATGCCCAACAATGCCTTTGCTGACCGTCCGCCGCCCAACAGCCGGCCAATACGAATACCCCGACTACTTGCCCAGTTCATCCTCGCCAGTGATCCAGAAGAAAGCACTCCCGGACAACGGGACCTTCAAATAGCTCTCGGCGCTCTCGTGAGCCACCAGGACGGATCCGTGAGGTTAAGGCCGCCGGAAGGCCGCGCTGCGCAACAGCGGCAGGCCGCTGCTCTACGCATGTGGACCACCCAGTTCCGAGGCACAGCTAGGCACACCACCGATCCGGTGCGGCAACGGTCCATCGTCCGCGCCGCCGACACGACCACCCGCCAACTCACTGAACGTCACCTCTAACCATCCGCCCGGAGGACACAACCATGACGGTCACCATTGACCCCACCGATCGAAAAGACGAAACAGTGCCCTTGATCGAGGAATTGGCCACTCGCCGGTACCGCACGGTCGTCCTCAGGCAATGCGTCCAGCAAGCGCAGAACACCACACAGCACCAAACCGGAAAAGTCACTGAGGCGCTATGCGGCCTCGCCGCCGCGATGGCAGCCGAAGAGTGTTTGCTGCGTGAGCAGGACCCGTCCCTGCGCCCGTTCACCGCCGAAGTTTTCCAGGTGCGACTTCAAGCTGCGACGAGCAGTCGGTTGCTGGAACTGGCTCAGTTGTACCTTGCCAAGGAGCAGCACCGATGGGAGGCCTACACCGAAGACACATCCGGGCACTGCCAGGTCCACTACCTCGTGGGCACCACCAAAGATGAGGCCATCTCCAAGTTAGCCGGCGACCGATTAGTGCTCGTTTGGATCCGGCAGATCAGCACCGACCGGTCTGTGTGGTGACCGCAATGTGCCTGACGTTCGCCAACGCTGCGGAAGTTCTAGACCACCACCGCGGTCCAGTACAACTGTGCGGATTCACCCGAACACGTCACCATGTTGGTCACCTAGTGGTGTGTCTCGCAATTAGCTGATGTTCACTGGTAGAATCGATCTATGCGATCCGCCACGCCCGCACTGCAGATGTCCGACGGCCACCGGGAGATGTTGGCGGTCCTGGGCAAATCACAGACCGCTCCGCATCGGGAGGTGCAGCGGGCCAGGGCGTTGCTGCTGGCCGCGGAGGGGATGGCGAACACCCGGATCGCGGATCAGGTAGGAGTGAGCCCCGCGACGGTGTCCGCGTGGCGATCGCGGTTCACCGATCAGGGGATGGCAAAACTCGGCCAGGTCCGGAAAGGACGCGGCCGTAAGGCGACGATCCCGCAGGCCAAGATCGACGAGATCGTCGAGTTGACAAAGAATTCGAAGCCGGACGGGGAAACGCACTGGTCCTGTCGGACGATGGCGAAGAAAGTGGGTGTGTCGCCGGCGACGGTGCAGCGGGTTTGGTCCGCGCGAGGATTGAAACCGCATCTGGTGAAAACGTTCAAGCTCTCGAATGATCCGAAGTTCGAGGAGAAGCTGATCGACGTCGTCGGGTTGTATCTCGATCCACCGGAGCAGGCGGTGGTGCTGTGCATGGACGAGAAGTCCTCCGTGCAAGCGTTGGACCGGACCCAGCGCTCGCTGCCGATGGTGAAGGGCCGGGCCGGCACCATGACCAGCGACTACAAGCGGCACGGGACCACCACTCTATTCGCCGCATTGAACGTGCTGACCGGGCATGTCACCGGCACCTGCATGCCGCGGCACCGGCACGAGGAATTCCTCAAATTCCTGACCGCCATCGACAAGGAAGTACCGAAAGGCGTTGCCATCCACATGATCCTGGACAACTACTCGGCCCACAAGCACAGCGACGTCGCGCTCTGGCTGGCGAAGCACCAGCGGTTCCATCTGCATTTCACCCCAACATCCTCGTCCTGGTTGAACTTGGTGGAGCGGTGGTTTCGGGAACTGACCGACAAAGCGATCCGCCGCGGGGCGTTCCACTCAGTCCCCGACCTGATCACCAAGATCGAGGAATACCTCGACGCGCACAACGCTAAAGGCACCAGCTTCATCTGGACCGCCACCGCAGAGGACATCCTGGTGAAGGTCGCCCGTGGCCGCGTCGCCCTGGCAAACGTCAACCAAAACTGAGGCACACCACTAGGTCCTGGAGATCTCTGGCTACCGGAGGGTGGCGATCGACCGCACACGGTGACGGCCATCACGCGTCACGCGGGGTCGCTCATCCTGACCGACCAGTACGGAGCGACCTACTCCTATCCACCGGGCGCGGTGCTGCCGACCGCTGTGCCCGATCCGCTGCCCCGATATTCGCCCCACATCAGGGATGGATTGGGTATATAGTCCCAAGTATGGGACATGATGAGGGGTTGGCGGCCATCGAAGCCGCCGAGATGAGCCGGGCAGCGAAGGTGGTGGCGCAACAAGCTGCGTTCGTCCAGCGGGTGCTTGAAGCGCGGGCCGCTGCAATGGCTCAACGAGCGGGACTGACTGTTCGTCAGTTCGCCGGGCTGTCCGCGGTGTCGAAGTCGGAGGCCGGCCGATTGTTGAAGAGCGCGCCGATGGGTTACGCCTCGAATCCGGAATATAAGGCAGTCATAGAGGATCTGTATCAAGTCGTTGCCAACAGGGTGCAGGCGTCGCCGGCATCTCCGGTGATTCCGGCGACGAACGAGCGTGGTCGGCCCCGGTCCGGCCCTCGGTTCGCCGCCGGCGCTGCGATCATCGGGCTGATCTTGACGGCGCTGCTTGTCGCCGGCCACACCACCAGGCCAATCGCCGGGCAGGGGGCGCCCGTCCTGCCCGTGTTTCCCTACCGGCACATGACGATTCAGACCAATCCCGGTGCGGGGGTGCCGTCGGTGTTCGTGACCATCGATGACGGCGCCGCGGTGACGACCAGCTCGGTGGGCCGGGACGTCCCGGCCGACGGGACACCCACCCACGACGCAGCCTGGACAAATCCGGCCGCCTGCGAGCGGGTCCACGGACACCCCGGCGTTTGCTGGCGGTACTGGCAGCAGGTCGGCACCGAGGTGCGGGTTTGGACGACCTTCCACGGCCGCTCCTGCGTCATCATTGGTAGCACTGCGGGTCGGCAGACCCGCGTCATCTGCGACGGAACGACGACATGAGCGCGGCGCTGTCGTTGTGCGGCGACGACCCGAACGTCGGTCGCCGCAGGTCATTGGGCAAGCCTGACACTGTCGGTGTGCCGTGCCACAGTGACAGGTAACCTCCGTCCGCTTGCAGGGCTCGACTCCGAGGCTTTGGTCGAGTTTGGCCGGCGTCACCGGTCGTCGGCACTACACCACGACGTCCAAGGTCCGGGTGCAACGCCCTCCTATTACGGCTACCACGCCAAAACAACGGTCAAAGCGCTCGTCCAGGACGACCGCGGTTTCAAGGTGTGGGGCACCTGCCCGGCCAAACTGGCGGATGCCACTGAAAACCACACCTACGACGCGTTGCGAGGCCAAAGGGTGCAGTTCAGTGCCCAGCTGGAAGTCGGCGATGACTTCGGATTCGGGTTCTTTTCCCGCCCCACCAAGGCTGCACTTCTGGGCGGCGTTCCCGCCTAGAGCAGCGCTGTTCATCCTTATCCGTATCACCATAGATGCGGATCTCCATACCTCCATTGATCCATAGGTATTGATCCCCGCGACCCTGTAAAAGAACGCCAGTAATCTTGCATCACCCATCGGGCCTCACCCGCCATGTTCACCGACGCCATCACCGCCGCCTCGGCCGTGCTCGTCCGTGCAGCCAGCCCAATCACCCTCGAATCACCGGCTTCTCCACTCTCGGCTCGCCCATGTTCTACGCAGACCTCAACGGCGCAGCCATCACCGTTCACCACTGACAGCACAAAAGTTCCGCACATCGAGATCACCCCACCGATCGAGCAGATGTATTCGCAGCTGTGGCCGTAGGCGACACGGACGCTGACCACGCCTCCCTTGGACAGACCATCCTTCAAGCACTGGCGGCGGCAATATCAGCCCTCGAATCGAAATAACGCGGCAGTCAGCAGCCAAGCATTGGACCCTCACATCCTTTTACTCACAACCACCAACGAAGCGACGCGCGGAGCGCTAGAGCGTTGCGCGCAAGCTACTGAACAGCATATATACTTGAGTCACCACACACCGGGCGGGCTTCACCATCCCGCAACTCCCTACCAAGGAGATCCACATGACCGCCACTGCAGTAACCGAACCCGACTGGCAGACGTTCGCGAACGGCATCACTACCGCTGACGACGAACTTGCAGCCGAGGCAGGCTGGCGCAGGCCAGTCCAAATCAGCGAGGCGCTATGGAATCGCGCGTGCATCTGGCTGGACTCCGACGACGCCCGCAAAGCGTCCAATGACGAACCAGACACCAGCGGTTACACCGACCAAAGCACCACGGGGCGGCTGTGGGACGGTGCTCTACCTCGCTGCCCTCTCTGCCCGAGGAAACCGCACCACATTCGAGGTTCACGTTGTTCCCGGTCCGGACGCGCCATCAAACCCCGCCCGATGAGAGTTGCCCTGCGATATACCCACACCAGTGAAGGTCAGCTGGCCATTCTGCTTGGTGTAGCAGCATGAACACCAACGCGGTAACCGTGCCCCCCATCCGACTTGCAGGCGTGGAAGGCGTTCTGTCTTGCATACCGTCCTTCCTGAAATTTCACCCCGCCGACTCCCTAGTCATGGTTTGTTTGGCCGGAGAACGTCGCCGCGTCGGCCCGGTAGTGCGCATCGACCTGCTGTCGATCCCAGGCACAGAAACCCATCTCGCGGACATCGCGCGCCAGTATGCGGACGAGGCGATCGTCGTTGCCTATACCGACGCGCCGGCGCCCGACCTTTCTGTGCTGACCCGAGCAATCGAAAGGGCGTGCCCAGTCCTTGACGTCGTGGTCACTTCCAACGGACCTCACCAGGTGGACGAGACACTTCGCGCGGCCACCGCCATATCCACCGGCGGCACCATCTTGGCCACTCGCGCGGACCTGGCCCGCTCTGTCGAACACCGTCCGGGACTTCCTACAGAAGCGGTCGCAGAGATTTTGGCAAGACTGTCCAACACTGCAGACTGTCCAACACTGCAGAGCGGGACGATTTGCTCCACGAAATTCTTCGGGATTCAACGCAGATCGCAAGACTGATCAGCGCAGCGCAGACCACTCCCGACTCGGACTCTCGAACCCCGGAAGTCTGCGCAGTGCTTGCCGTTGTCGCATACCGACACGGCGATGGTGCCCTGGCCCAAGTTGCTATCGACCGCACCTTGCGCCTGCACCCAGATCATCGGCTCGCCCACCTCATGCTGGCAGTGATGGCGGCAGGTATAACGCCCAGCGCACTGGACGATGTGACCATCCCGGTCCCCCCTCCCGCAGACAGTTACACAAGGCCGAAACCATGACCACCGTCAGCGTCCCCGCTGCAAATTTCACCGCCACTAGCTTCCACACGGCAGAAGACAAAGCTCGGTTCACGAACGCGCTGATTGCATTCGTCATCGCCGGATTCCCACGCTCCCGGTTCACGTCCCGGCTCTACCAAGGACTCAGCACTTCCGGGTACTTCGGCTTCATCGCCCACTTCAACCTCGATGGGTTTTACGACGCACAGATGAGCACTCAAGACCGCCAACTCCGGTTCCTCATCGAGCTACGTCGCAGCTGCGCCGAACACGCCGATACCGGCAGATACGACCTCTGAAGCGACGTCAAAGAAGCACTCCTCGACCGCGAGTGGCTAACGCAACAAATCAACACAACCGGTAGGGCCCTGGCCGCGGACCCACGACGACAAATCCTCCGTGTCCTCACCGACGCGCTCGCCGCCGTCGACAGGCATACCGCACAACCCATCTTCAGCGACTACACGGACGCCGTCACCGCTGCTCTCGACCGCGCGCAGTCCTCTCAACCCGTCAGCGCCGCCTAAACCCCGACCTAATTCCCCCGGGGGGAAATTCCCCCCGGGGGAAAAACCCGACTCGCTCGCGCCGCGACCGGCTCCCAGCAAGCGCCCCCACCACCACCAGCTAGGCGACGGGCGGAGCGTCGCCCGTCGCCTAGCGAGCCCGAAAGGTCAATGACAGATGCACGACAACGACGCCGCACCCGCTGTCGCGCGCCCGACGAGGCATAGCCCACGATGCACATCCAAGGCACCGAAGACGAACCCACGGTGTAGCAGGCCACTAACGACGACAACGGACCAGGACGACAACGACCAGGGCTACCCCAACGCCCACGCCGACTGGAGCCTCACCTTCCACCGCCGCAATGACATCGATGTCCTCACCGCGGTCCGCAATCATGCCGGTGCTAGCCGGACAGGCAGCTCCGGTGTTTGCGTCTTGGTGTGCAACGGCCTCGACATCGACCTGACTCTCCCGAGAAGCAAGACTCCGATCCCCTTGCCGCCGACAACCCAGCGGCCCCGGAACTACATAGCTCGGGTTGATGAGAGTTCCAAGAAGGCATTTCGTCCCGTCCCGCCTGCGTGCCCCGGATCTGCACCTCTCGACCGTCATGGATGGATATTGCCGAGATTGACCGAGGCAAGAATTCCCCCCAGGGGGAAACCGACAAAATATGACGGCATGACGAAACCACGCCCGTCCCCAAGGCGCGTGAGCTTTGCCGGAAACCCCGGTGGGCCAGGACTCCCGCCAGCCCAGGTGTCAGCCTGGAGCGGTTCGACTCGGCAGCCGAAACGGTCGCCACCTCGGTTCCGAAACGGGAATGTCCACAGACCCCCGCCTGGCGAAGCGGAGAGACATCAGGACGAACGAAAGAAGGGAACCAGCACGACGACGCGCGGAGCGCGGTCCGCTCACGAGTGTCAAATGCCGGCGCCCCCGACGCCTTCGTGCGGCGACGGAAACAGCGGGCCTTTTCATTTCAAGTGGGCCGCTGCCGCTCCTTGCATCCTCGGTCGTGTGGCGCGTCGATGGTGTGCCGCCGACGGTGAACGGATGATGAAGCGCTGCCAGACGATAGCGCCAGGCAGCGCGGAACCGCCGCCCACAGAACGGAGGACCACCTGACTCGAGTATTTGACGGTTGAGCCGTATCCGACGGCGTGATGCTTCGATCTGCACGTGACCTCGAACCGGCTTGCGCTTGCGCTTGCTCAGGATCTGCGGCTCAGCGAGTGGTGGACAGCGTGATGGTGCTCCGGGTGCGATCGCGTAGCTCGGTGTAGGCAATCACCCGCCCGCCGGTACCAGTGTCATCCCGGTCCCCATCCCGGTCCCCTTTGGCTTGCAATTGCGGCGTGTACGTCGCGGGTGAAGGCCGCGAATCTTGCAGTGTTGAAGCGGGTGACTTGGGCGGTGAGTACCTCTGTGCTCGTGCGGGCGGCGAACAGCGAGAACCGCTGCCCGAACATGCCGCCGTGTAGCCGGATGCTGGTTGCCGACAGGGTGGCGCGGTAGCACTTGGCGTCTTTGTGGTGCCAGATCGACAACTCGGCGGCGTCGAGGTAGTCATCCTCGGCGGGCTGGGCGTGGCCGGGCAGGAGGTAGAACGCATCGACCAGCCGGCCGTTGCTGGCCCGGTGGGAGTGGTACGGCTGCGCGGCGGTTGCGGCGTACAGGTCCGCGACACTGACACCGGCCCCCACAGGCGCGGGCGCGGTGGGGGCGGTGGTGTTGCCGGGGGCGTGCTGGGTGGGGATCATGGGTGTTGCCTCTTTCATCCTTGGGAAGGTTGGGGAGTGCATCTGCTGGGCCAGGGGTCAAGACCTGGGCCAGCGACCGGGCGGACCAGGAAAGCTGTTCGGCTTTCCTGGCCCGCCACCTACTCGCTACAGCGCGGCGAGCATCTCGAACGCGCGGGCCTTGACGGTGGTCACCGTTCCGCCCGTGGCGACCCGCTCCGCGCGGGCGGTGTCGGTGCCACCTGCTACCGGGGCGAAGTGGTCCAGGTACTCCGTAACGGCCTGATAACAAGCCCACCGGGTGCCCCGAATGTTGGCGTTCGTCGGCGCGTCGGCGAACAACCCGGTCAGCACATCGGCGCGGTTCGCGGTGATCGTCGCGGACCGCTTCGACTCCGATTCGGTGGTCCACAGCTTGCCGATGATCTGCGCGAACTGCGCATCGGTCAGGCTCGCCTGGATCATCTGCTCGGCCTCACGCTCGAACACTTCCGCGTACTTGAACGTCAAGCCAAGGGCCTCGCGGGCCTGCGCGATGTTGCCACTGGCTCCGGAGGTGTGCCGGATCGAAAACGACGACTGAGCGCGGCGCAACGCCAGGGCCTGCGTGTTGGCGCACACCACCCGCACCGGAGAAACCAACAACCGAAACGCGCTGGTCCCGTCGTGCGAATTGAGCGCGATCAGGTACAGGTCCACTGGATCAACTCCACCGATCAGCATGGACTCTGGCAGCTTCATCGACAGGAATACCGAGCGGCCGCCGCGTAAGCTCCCGGCCGTTTCAAAATGAGCCCCGCCTGCATCAACCAGCGTATTGAGTAGACCGGCGTGTTCCTCGTTTTGGATCACCGTGTACGACTTCCCGACCACGCCCAGGACGTCGGTGCCGCCCCGCACCGGGTTGGTCCTGACGGTGGCGAACTGGTCGGGCACCGGCAGCGGTGATGTGACGCCCTGCTCGTCAATGGAGGGTGCGGTCTGTAGCGGCACGGTGCGAACATTCCAGCCGCCCAGTTTGGCGTAGCTCATCGCCTGCGCGGCGTCGAACTCGGCGGGCAGAACTGTGCCGAGCTGGTGCCACGCGTGCTTTCGCGCCGAGACGAACGACGCGGTTCCGTCTTGCCAGGTTTCCAACTGATGGGCCATGTCTGACTCCTTGGTGTAGGGGCTGGTGAGGCCCGCGACTTGCATCGTGTGGTGACTCAATCATACCTCTACGGGGCCGCATGGGCGGGTTCCGCCGACGCTCCGAGCGCGGCGGCCTGCGCTCCGCACGTCGCCGCCTGGGTGGTTGTAGCAAAGCCTCAGAGGTTGCTGGCGGTCCTGCCCGAATTGGGAGCGGAATTCCCCCGGGGGGAATTCCCCGGGGGCTGTGCTGAATGCTCCGCCAGCAGCGACTCTTGCGTGAGGGCGTCGGGGTGACTACCCACCCGCATCTATCCCAAGTCCCCACCAGGGCCGGATCCCGCCGCCACTACCGCCTCCCGCCGCCACTACCGCCTCCCACCTTCTGCTGCGACTTCCCACACACATCGACGCCACCTACGTGACGACGCGCGGAGCGCTGGCCCGGCGTCCCCGAAATTGCCCTAAGAAAGCAAGGAAGAGAAGTCACCTGAGAACCCTCCCGAATTTCACCCGACTCGACCCAAACGGACCCGATTCGGACCCTGCCAACTCGACCCGGGAGAGCACCGGCACCTAAGACATCTGCCAACACCTGGCCCAACTTCCCGCGCTACCTCACCACACGCTGTAACCGGCCAAGCAACTCTCACCGCATGAGTTCGTGGACCTCAGGGTTTGCGTCGGCGGCCTACCCCGTGCAGGTGGGGCCGGGGGCGCCACGCCGGTCCGCGTGGTCTCGCTGGCGCTCGCCCGACGCGGCCTGCCGTGTCGCCCCCTGGTGAGTTGTCGGTTTCGTTCGTCGCCCACCCTGGTGCGGGAGGCGCCGGGTTTCTGGTCTCGTTCCTCGCCCAGCTACCCGGCTGTCCCGCCCCGTGGGTGGGCTCCTTGCGTCCTGCCGGGCTGCGTCCGGTTGCGTCGGGTAATGCCCGCTGCGGACAGGACGGGTCCGGGTCGGACCCATGGCGGAACCGGAGCCGGAACGGCGAGGTCTGTGGGTCGGCGAAGGACACGCCGGTCCGCGGGGCTCGCAAGCTCGCTTCACCCGCGGCCTGCCGTGTCCTTCGCCTTGCTTGCGTTCGCCGGTGTCAGCCATGCCCGGGGGTGAGTGGGGGCGACACGCCTGTCCGCGGGGCTCGCAGGCTCGCCCGACGCGGCCTGCCGTGTCGCCCCCACTCACCGTCAGCGTGTTGTTGCGTTTCGTCGCCGGGCGGCGGTCAGGGCGGTTCACGCCCGACGCGCTCCGCGCTGATCGGCCGTGCCCCGCCCCTCGGTGCCCTACCGCAGTGTTCGTGTTACGTCCGGGCCACTTCGTGACCCTCAACGGCGGGGTCTTCCGCAGCACGGAGTCCACCGCTCGGGTGTGGGCCGTCTTCGAGGATCCGAATCGATACGCAGCGGATCCGCAGCGGAACCGGAGCGGACTCCTCCGACATAGACCGAACAGGCCAGCCAGACGGACCGAACCCCGGGTCCGGAACCAACCCACCCACCGGGCTACCGGAACCCGGCACAAACCCAACCACACGTCACCCACGGCACCGCCAACACACCCATCGGGAAACACGAACGTCACCACCACCACGCACCCAACAAAAGGTGAGACACCCCAGGGCACGGGTAGCACCAGCGAGGAACGAGCAAGGTGCACCCGGCCCACGGGGTGGCGAACCGACCCGCCACACGGGGGCCAAGGCGCAGCCAGGCGGCCCACACAGGGCGCGAACCGAGCGCAGCGAGGCAGCGCCCTGGGGGCCGACAGGCGAAGCCGCTGACACGACGAACCCCCTCCAGGGGGCCGAATCGAGCGCAGCGAGACAGGCCCCCGGAGGGGGTGAGGAGGGGCAGAGCCCCCGTGTGGCACACCCAACCAGCGGAGCCGTTCGGAGGAACGACGCCCCAGACCGCCAGGCGAGCGCTAGCGAGCCAGCGGGCCAGGGCGGCGTCCCGGAGGACGGCGGAGCGGGACCACCCACCTAGTCCGGCGAGCGTAGCGAGCCGCGCCGCCGCGGAGCGGCGGCGGTTGCCTTAAACCATAGATCCACA
>JAABUM010003059.1_pt1 | contig 21342 bp, 24 predicted proteins | sample 5559161 | NCBI WGS metagenome assembly JAABUM01 (sample SAMN10711868, study PRJNA513369) | rock metagenome | isolation source: Antarctica rocks | place: Antarctica: Victoria Land, Siegfried Peak nord
CTCCCGGAGGGAGAGGGGGCAGGGCAGACGGCCTAGAAGATCGCGATCAGCGCGATGCCGGCCACCATCAGCGCTCCGCCGACGACGCGCCACAGGTTGATGCCGTGCTGCTCGATGCCGAACCAGCCGAAGTGGTCCACCGCCAGCGACATCAGGATGTTGGCCGTGATCGTCAGCCCGCCGAACGCCCCGGCGCCGATCTTGTTCACGAACAGCAGTCCGCAGATCACCGCGAACGCCCCGGCCAGCCCGCCGAGCGGCGCCCACCACGGCATGTTCTGCAGCCCCTCCCCGGTCGGCAGCGGGCGCGGCAGGCAGAAGAACAGGATCGCCAGCAGGAACACGATGGGCAGGAACGACACGATGCTGGCCAGCCACGGATTGGACAGGGCGCCGCGCAGCGCGCCGTTCATCGGCGGCCCCCAGGCTTGCAGGGCGCCGCACACCAGGATGACGGGATAGAGCCAGGCCGCGCTGACGTTCTGCATGATGGGTCCTGCCGGGTTTGGAGTTCAGCCGAACGCGAAGGCGCCCGCGAGCGCCAGCAACAGGGCGGGCGGCATCACCAGCGCACCCAGGCGCAGGAACTGCCAGGCGCCGACCTCGATGCCCTCGCGCCGCAGCGCGGTCAGCCACAGGATCGTGGCCAGCGACCCGGTGACGGACAGGTTGGGGCCGAGGTCCACGCCGATCAGCACCGCGGCGCGCACCCGCTCCGGCAGGTCCGCCAGCTCGGCCACCCTGCCGGCGACCAGGCCGGCGGGCAGGTTGTTCACGAGGTTGCAGCCAAAGGCCAGGACCAGCCCGGCCCCCCACGCGGCGCCGGTGGCCGAATGCTGCGCCAGGCCGTGCAGCAGGTCCGCCAGCCGCCGGGTGACGCCCGTGCGCTCCAGCGCCTCCACCAGCACGAACAGCCCGGCGACCAGCGGCAGCACGCCCCAGGAAACCCCCTTCAGCACCGCGGCCGGCCCGGTCCTCGCGCGCAGCAGCACCAGCGCCGCCGTCGCCGCACCGGCCAGGAAGGTCGGCAGGCCCAGCTGGAGATCAAAGGACGACGCGGCCAGCAGCACCAGGGCGGTCGCGCCGATGCCCAGCGCCGCCATGCGCCCGCCGGCGGACAGCGCCGGCGCCTCAATGTCGGTAGACACGCCGTGCAGGTCCGCACGCTGCGTCCAGCGCAGCACGGCGTAGGTGGCGGCAATGGACAGCAGGGAGGGCAGGGCGTAGCGCGGCAGCCAGGCGAGCAGCGGCGGCATGTGCGCGCCGTAGATCACCAGGTTGGCCGGGTTGGAGATCGGCAGCACGAAGCTGGCCGCGTTGGCGACGAAGGCGCAGGTGAACAGGTAGGGCAGCGGATGCTCCGCCTTGGCCGTCCTGGCCACCGCGGCGACGGCAGGCGTCAGCACCACCGCGGTCGCGTCGTTGGACAGGAACGCCGTGACGGCGGTGCCAACGAGGAACACCAGGGTGAACAGGCGCGTCCCCGATCCCCGCGCCAGCCGCGCCGCCTGGGCCGCGAGCCAGTCGAACAGCCCTTCCTGCCGGGCCAGCTCCGCCAGCAGCATCATGCCGAACAGGAACAGGTAAACGTCCAGGCCCCGGGCGACGCCCGCCGCGGCGTCCGCGGGTGACAGCAGGCCCAGCAGCACCAGCAAGACGGCGCCTGCCACGGCCCAAACCCACTCCGGCCAGGAGAACGGCCGCACGATGACCCCGGCCGTCGCCGCCGCGGCGATGCCCCAGGTCGTCCAGGGCGACGCTGCCAGCATGCTCATCATGCCGCGGCCGGCGCGGCGGCGGCCTGGCCGGCATCAGGTTTGCTGGGGCGCCCGTTCCCGGTTTCCGGCATCAGCAGCGCGAAGAACGCCAGCCCGGCGCAGGCGATGGCCGCCAAGTACAGGAACCCCGTCGTGAAGCCGAACCACTGCACGACGTAACCCGCCGTCGCGTTGCTGAGCGTGGCGCCGATGCCCACCGACAGCGCCATCAGCCCCTGGGCGAAGTTGAAGCGCCCGGTCCCGCGCGTCAGGTCCGAGGCGATCAGCACCGAGATCACCCCGAAGATGCCCGCCGCCACCCCGTCCAGCAACTGTATGCCGACGACGCCGTACGGGCTGTCGGTCAGCGTGAACAGCACGCCGCGCACCGGCAGCACCGCCAGCGCGACCAAGAAGATCGCCTTGCGCCCGACGCCCCGCGCCGACGCCCGGCCCACCGCCCAGGCCACGCCCACCATCACGAACTGCGCCGCGATGATGCAGGCCGACAGCGCGATGGTGTCCGATCCCGGATGCGCCTGCGCCAGCACCTGTCCGGCCATCGGCAGCATCGCGGCGTTGCCGAAGTGGAACAGCACCACGGACGCCAGAAAGATCAGCAGGTCACGCCGCTTCAGCAGGTCGCGCACGGCGACCGGATCGCATTTGTTGGCCGGGTCCTCGCCGCCGCGCGCCCGCTCGTGGTCGATCTCCTTGGGATTGATAAGGGTGACGACGGCGGCGCTGGACGCCGCGAAGGCGCAGACGAGGTAGAAAATCCAGTGATAGCCGAACCAGGTCCCCAGCGCCCCGGCCAGCACGGCGGCGATCAGGTTGCCGCCGTGGTTGAACGACTCGTTGCGGCTGACCCGTGCGTCCAGCAGCCGGCGCCCGACCAGGCCGAGCGACACTGCCGCGATGGCCGGTGGGATGATGGCGGACGCCGCCCCCAGCATGGCCTGCGCGGCGATCACGGCGAGGAACTTCGGAAAGAGCACGATCAGCAGGCAGCCCGCCCCGATCATCAGGCCCGAGACCGCGATCAGCAGCCGCTTCCACCGCGTTGCGTCCACCAGCAGCCCTGCGGGCACCTGGAAGATGGCTGCGGCGATTGAGGACGCCGCCATCGCGATGCCGATGGCCCCGGAGTCCCAATGCTCCCCGCCCTTCAGGAACACCGCGAGGTAAGGCCCCACCCCGTCCCGCACGTCGGCCATCAGGACGTTGATGGCGTCCAGCCCGCGCAGCGAGCGGGTGGAAGGCTGAGAGTCCCCGCCAGCGGCACCGGCCTCCTCGTCCCCGGTTGCTGCGGCTGCGCTGCCTACCATGCCGTCCCCATGCAGTCCGGACTGGGCCTTGAAGCCATTGGCGCTTGCCCTGACGCTGGCGCATCGCGTGCCGTCCCTGCGGCATGGAGGTCCAGCCGCGGCAGGCAGCCAGTGGCGGTCAATTGCATGGATTGGGTCCTTCTTTGAGGATAGGCGGGCGCCTTCCGTCGAGCGCGCCCGCCCGTGACCTACAGCGGCACGGCTGGTGGAGCGCCCGGCCCGGCGCCAGGTCCGCGGCGGCCTGGACCGTGCCCGGGACCGTGCCTGGGCGGTGCGGCGACGGCCGTCGTAGAGCTGGCGTCCGGACCGATGGCTCGGGCGGCGACCACCCGGCCGAGCGGCCCGGCATAGCCTGCGCCCTGCACGTAAACAGTCGTGCCCGGCGCGATCTGCGCCGCCAGGCGCTGGGCTTCCGGCGGCGGCAGGCGGATGATCGTGCCATCCTCCAGCAGCGCGCCGTTGACCTCGCCACGCCGGCCATGCAGCGCCGCCTTGACCCGGCCCTGCGCCGTCAGCGCCTGCTGGTCCGGGCCGCCGGGGCCGCGCGCGCGGGCCTCGTCCCGGCCACCCTTGCCGCCGGGGCCGTCGCCCGGGCCGGTGTCGGTGACAGTTGCGCCGCCGGCGTCGTTGCTGACCTGCATGGCCTGCACCAGCGGCAGGTTGCGGGCGCGCAGGCCGCGTATGGTGACGGCGTCGCCGGGCTTCACGGCCTGGGCCAGTTGCGCGCCCAGGTGGGGCGGCATGCGTACCTCGGTGCCGTCCGCCAGGATCAGCCCGTCCACGTCGCCGCGGGGCGTCAGGCTATACTGGGCGACCTTGCCCTGGATGGCGGGCAACTGGGCGGGGTCGTAGGTCGCGGCACTCTGCGCGACGGCCACGCCTGCCGTGCCAAGGCTTCCGATGGCCAGCGCGGCGAGCAAGATGTTGCGTGTCCTCATGGTGTCCTCCGTGTCGGGCCTCGTAGCCCGCACAGGGTTATCGCAAGCACCGTGCCAGGCTTTAGCCCATTGCTTTTGCTTGCTTCATCATGCCTGATTCATTGGCCCGGCGTCCGCATCGGAGACATCGTCTGTCTCATTCGGGGACACGTCCAGCCCGTGGCGGGCCAGCTTCTGATACAGGAGCTGCCGGCGTATGCCGAGCCGCTCCGCCGCCGCCGCCCGGTTGCCGCCGGTGGCCGCCAGGGCGCGGCGGATCATCTCCAGCTCCACCCGCGACACCGCCTCCGGCAGAGTGCCGGCCAGCCAGTCCGGGGCCGCGCCGCCCTCTGGCCCGGCGCCGAGGAAGGCCAGGTCGGCTGCCGACACCACCGGGCGGCGGACCAGGGCGGCGACGCGGGTCATGGCGTTCACCAGCTCCCGCACGTTGCCGGGCCAGGGGTGGGACAGCAGGCGGGCCGCGGCGTCGGCGGCCAGGCGCTTGGGCGGGGCGCCGGGCGACGCCAGCGACAAGTAGTGCTCGGCCAAAGGGATGATGTCGGCCAGGCGGTCCCGCAACGGCGGCACGGCCAGGGGCACGACGCCCAGGCGGTAGTACAGGTCCTCGCGGAAGCGGCCGTCGCGCACCGCCTGCTGCAAGTCGCGGTGCGTGGCGGCGACCACGCGCACGTCCACCACGATGGGGCGCCCGCCCACGGGCGTCACCACGCGCTCCTGCAGGGCGCGCAGCAGCTTGGCCTGCATGGGCGGCGCCATGTCGCCGATCTCGTCCAGGAACAGCGTGCCGCCATGGGCCTCGCGGAACGACCCGGCGCGGTCCGACACCGCCCCGGTGAAGGCGCCGCGGACATGGCCGAACAGCAGGCTCTCCAGCAGCTCCGCGGGAATGGCGGCGCAGTTCACGGGCACGAAGGGCGCCCCGGCGCGGCGGCCGTGGCGGTGCAGGGCGCGGGCCACGACCTCCTTGCCGCTGCCGGTCTCGCCCAGCAGCAGCACCGTCGCGTCGCTGTCGGCCAGCAGGCCCACCGCCTTCTGCACGTCGCGCATGGTGGCGCTGCTGCCGATCAGGCTGCCCTCGGCCGCCGTGCCGGGCGGGGCGGCCGAGGTGTCCGGACCCGGCGCGGGCAGCATCCGGGCGAGCAGCGCGCGCAGGCCGTCGCGGCCGATGGGCTTGGCCAGGTGGTCGGCGGCGCCCAGGCGCATCGCCTCGATGGTGTTCTCCCCGGTCGGCACGGCGGTCAGCACCGCGACGGGCGGGGCGTCCGGACGGGCACGGATGCGGCGCAGCACCTCCATCCCGTCCAGGCCGGGCATACGGAGGTCGAGCAGCACGGCGTCGGCGCGGTGGCGGGACAGCCAGGCCAGGGCGGCCTCGCCGTCGCCGGCCTGCTCCGGCTGGTGGCCCAGGTCGGACAGGGTGGTGGCGATAGCCCGGCGCAGCGCGTCGTCGTCGTCCACGATCAGGACGGTGGCCATGCGCCTTCCTCCCTCATCCGATGCCGACGGCCATCTGCATCGAGCGTCCTGCCATGCACCCTTGCAGGCCGCGCTTGCGGCGCGGAAGGCACGGGGCAGCCAGGGCCGTGCTGCGGAACCCTGGATTGCCGCGCCGCAAGTGCGGCTCGCAACGACGACGCGAGGCCGCAAGGGTCAGGATGGATGGCCGTTGGCATGAGCAGGCTCCGAGGCGGGCGGTTGCGGCAGCTCCAAGGCGAACACGCCGCCGCCTGCGCCCGCGTCGCGCAGCGCCAGGCGCCCGCCATGCGCGTCCGCCAGCTCCCGCGCGATGGCGAGACCCAGGCCGGTGCCGTCTGCGCGGCCGGTGACGAACGGCTCGAACACGCGGTCCGCCAGTGCAGGCGACACGCCGGGGCCGGTGTCCCGGACCACGAGGGACAGCCGGCCCGGCGTCCGTTCGGCCTGCAAGGTGACGGCTCCGCCGGCCGGGGCGTGGCGGATGGCGTTGGTCAGCAGGTTGTCCAGGATGCGTCCGACGACGTGCGGGTCCAGCGTCGCGGCGCCCTGCGCCCCATGGACGGAGACGGCCAGCCCCTTCGCCGCCGCCGTTTCGGCATGGCGGGCGGCCTGGCCGGGCAGGAAGGCCGCGAGGTCAACCGGCACCGACCGCGGCTGCACCCGCTGCGTCATCGCCAGCAGCTCGCCCACCAGGCCGTCCAGCCGGTCGAGCTGGCCCAGCATGTCGCCGATGGCCGCGCGCCGCCGGGCATCGTCCCCGGCCAGCGCGTTCTCGCCTTGCAGGCGGGCGGCGGCGATGGGGTTGCGGATCTCGTGCGCCACCCCGGCGGCGACGCGGCCCAGCCCGGCCAGGCGCTCGGCACGCGCGACGCGGGCGGCCAGGGCGTCGGCGTCGCGCCTCGCATCGGCCAGGCGGCGGCCGGCATCGTTGAGCGCGTCCACGATGCGGTCCAGCTCCCGCTCCCCGGTGCGCTGCACGGCGGGCATCCCGCCGGTGCCCGCCCCGGACAGCGCCGCCTCGATCCCGCGGACGTGCCGGCCCCAGACCCATGCCAGGCGTCCGAGCCACCCCGACATCAGCAGCGCCAGGCCCAGCAGCACGGCGAGGCCCGCCTGCAGCGGGCGCACCCCCTGCACCGCCTGCACGCGTGCCATCGTCCAGGCCGTCAGCTCCGGGACCGGCCCGCCCAGCGGGCAGGCGTGCAGCAGCAGCGTGCCGGTGCGCGACGCGACGCTGCGGGCGGCGGGCTGGTCGTCGCGCGCGGCCTGGGCGTTGACGGCGGCGATCACGTCGCGCTCCGCCGCCGGCAGGTCCGTCTTGGGGCCGCTGCCGCTATAAGTTGGGTAGGCGTAGGCCAGCGGCCCGGCGTCGGCCTGCCAGATGCCGCCCTCCACCCCGTCCTGCCGCGCCAGCGCGAGGGATACGACCGCCGTCAGGTCCGTCCGGAACGCCGCGTCCGCCGGGACGGCCGCCGGACCGGGCCAGCCGGCGGCGTAGAACTCGTAGCGGTCCCCGATCATGCCGCAGGCACGGGCGACCACCGCCTCCGCCCGCGCGGCCTGCGCCTCGCTGGTCTGGCGCGACAGTTGCAGCAGGAGCAGACCGACCGCGACGCTGGCGGCCAGGGACAGCGCCCACAGCACGAGGAGGCGCAGTTTCAGGGAGCGCATGACGGGCCGGCGTGGCTGGCGAGGGCAGGCCGGGAACTGTGGGCTAGCGGCCCATGTATTTCAGAGCGGCGAGTGCCGCTCCGAAAAGTCCCATCGCCAGAGTCAGCAACCCACCCATATAAGCGAAGATTGTCAGAGACGTTGGAAGCTGGGACATTCGCCCCTTCAACTCCGCAAGGTCCATCCCGACCCTGGGCAGCGTGTCAGCCTCTATCTTGCGCGTACGTTCATCCAGTCGCCCAAGCAAAGGCTCCAGCCGTTGAAGGATGCCTTTAACCTCCTGGACGTCCAACTCCACGGCTAACATGCGCGCTTCCATGCCTGGATCATGGGGTGGGCCGCCACCACCGGCAAGGCCGGTGACAGGCTCTGGTGCCAAGGACCGCTCCGCGTTGCGGCGCCACGCATCCGGCCCCTGCACCACGTTCTCACTCACGAGCGCTTTGCCTTCTCTATAAGCCAAGACAAGACAGATTGAGCGCGGGAGCGCAAACCGGCAAGTTGCTGACGATCGGCGTGAGGGTCGGAACTCTGGCCCAATGCACCGCCGATCCCAAAATTCACTCCACCCAGGGATGAGGTGGTCCTTGAGGCACGTTCCATGGTCCGCATCATGTCCGTTTGGATCGAGGCCAATTCGGCAACTGCCAGCGTCAACTGCCGCAACTGCTCATCAAGCTCTTCCACGCTGCGCGAGGGAAGGGCAGGGGCTGCTGTTTCGTCCATTGCTCATACCAACCTATGGCCATATATGCCGTGCGGCACCACTGGGAATGCCTTAGTTTTGGAAGAAAACCCCGCCTTTGACCGTGCCCTCTGCCGTACCCATGCGCTGGCCAACGCAACTAAGGAGTGGCGGCCTGTGCAGGCCACCGCCACCCGAATGCTGGACACGGAAGTGTACAAGAACCCGCGCCGCCCGTTTAAAGCCTCCCGCGCGGGCTATTAGTATTTCGAGGCTCTTGCGCGCCGGTCGCTTCCTCTGGCTGCTGCACGAATGCAACCGCCGCCGCGTTGATGCTGTCTGATTTCAAATCAGGACCGGCGAATCAAAGACAATCTAGAATATCACCCCTCACACCCGAGACCGTCATTGACGGGCCTCCAGACTTGAGGCGAACTACGCCCCCCTTCATAAACCCCTGAGACATACCTTCACCCGATTCGTTAGAACGCGAGTGTAGCTGGAGGAGCGTTGCATGAGAAGCGAGGGCACACCGGTACACAAACCTCTACCTATGCCCATTCGGGTAGAATGGGAACCAACCGCATGGTGACGCGGCCACAGGAAGATGTGGCCCCAACCCAATGTGCCCCCTATCGCCTGGTCCTTGTATTCCAGCGCACCGCCGACCTTGGGCGATCCGTCCGGTTCGAGCCTAAACGGCATGTAGCTTATCAAGGAACTGGTGCCGGCTCGCGGGATTGAACCGCGGACCTACTGATTACGAATTTGCCGAAACCCGTCCCGCCGTTGCTGGGTTTCCGTCGTGTCCGCATCTGAAACCCTGTAAAACAGGGCCTATTGCGTGTCGTCCACTGACAACGCTTGACAGGCTTGCGCCACATCCTGCCAACTGTGTGCGGACACGATGCGGACACGGAAGGCCCACTGACATGGCGAAGCTGATGGACAAGGCAGTGCGCGACCTAGCGCCGCCGGCATCGGGCAACAAGGTCCATTACGACGATGACGTGAAGGGCTTTGGCGTTCGCGTCACGGCCGCAGGCGCCCGAGCCTTCATCCTGAACTATCGGGCCGGCGGACGGGAGCGGCGCATCACCATCGGCAGCTTCCCGGACTGGACCGTGCCCGCGGCCCGGGACCGGGCGAAGGAGTTGAAGCGCCAGGTGGACAGCGGCGGTGATCCGATGGCAGAGCGGCATGAGGAACGGGCCGCGCCGACGATGAACGACCTGGCCGACCGATTTGAGGCCGAACACCTACCCAAGCGCCGTGCCGTCACGGCCCGGGACTATAAGAGCCTGCTTCGCCTCTACGTCCGCCCGCGCATCGGCAAGATCAAGGTGGCGGACCTTCGCCATTCGGATGTGGAACGGCTGCACCGGGACATAGCGGCCACCGCGCCTTACCAGGCGAACCGAACCATTGCCGTGCTGTCCAAGATGCTTAGCTTGGCCTGCAAGTGGGAGATGCGCCAGGACAACCCGGCCCGCGGCATTGAGCGGGAGCCAGAGGAGAAGCGGGAACGCTTCCTGACCCCTGCCGAGATCGCCAGGCTGGGCGAGGCGCTGGCCAAACACCCCGAACGGGTGTCCTGCAACGCCATCCGGCTGCTGCTGCTGACCGGCGCCCGAAAGGGGGAGCTGCTGTCCGCGACCTGGGCGCAATTCGACCTGGCTGCGGGCGTGTGGGTGAAGCCCGCGGCCAGCACGAAGCAGGCAAAGCTGCACCGCGTCCCGCTGTCCGCCCCTGCCCTGGCGTTGCTGACCGGGATGCAGGCCGATGCCGAGCCAAGCTGCCCCTACGTGTTCCCGGGCAAGGTCGCGCGGGACGCAGCGGGCCGGAGGGTGTGGGCGCCGCTCACAGAGATCAAGCGCGTGTGGCTGGCCGTGTGCATCAAGGCCGGATTGGCGGAGCGGTTGCCGCAGGTGGACGCTGCCGGCAAGGCGGTGAAGGACGCAGACGGCAAGCCCGCGATGGTCTGGCAGGCAACGGCGCGGGTCCATGATCTGCGGCACACCTACGCCAGCGTCTTGGCATCATCCGGCCTGTCGCTGCCGATTATCGGGGCGCTGCTGGGCCATACGCAGCAGGCGACGACGCAGCGGTATGCTCACTTGCTGGATGATCCGTTGCGGGCTGCTACGGAGCGCGTGGGGGCCGTGGTGACGGGCGCCGGCAAGGCCGGGGCGGACGTGGTGCCGATGCGCGGCAAGGCTCATGCCTGACCACAACCTTCCGGGACAGCCACAACGCGGACCGTTCACGGTAGCCAATCTCCGCACGCTGTTAAGAAATGACGTGCTGAAGGGCAATCAAGTCCTGCCGAGCGTTGCTGATTTACAGATCCTAGCATCACACATGAATGCCCTATGCGAGACTTACGCAGTCTTTTCCAAAGACACTAAGGATGCGAAGCACTTTGCCGATAAGGTGCGCGATGCGCTTTCTACAATCCAGCAGTTCTTTGAAGAACGCCGTGAGGCGTGTGGGTGCGCGGATGCTCCAGAAGTTGATACAAAGACTTATGCTGCGGAGCAGGCCCTTTATAATCACTTTCGGAGTTTCATGGAGGCGTTTACAAGTCACTCCTTTGATTTGAGCATGGATGCGGATGTCATCGCTCCAAACCTGAATGGGTGGCACTCAATAGCAGGGCATATTGCATCTTCGTTTAAGCTCGCAATGGCCAGCACGACAAACGGAGCAGCGTTTGGCTTGTCAAATGAGGGGCCTATCCCACGCTTTGTGGCGGCGACTATACCTATCGTTACGGGTGAGATGCCGAGTATTCAGGCGGTGGGCAAGTGGTTGAAGGATGAGGCGCGGAAGAAAAGGGGGACGACTGACTAGCCCTATTGTCCCGGGGACAGACGCACGCCACTGTTGTCCCTGGTTCTAGACCTGCATTCATTTAGCGATTGTCGTCCTGTCAACTTCTGACTGGAGCCGACAAGATGACGCCCACCATTGCCACCGACAACCCCGCCGCCAGCATCACCGCCGGCCTGATTGACCGCAAGCAGCTCGCAGCCGAATGGCGTTGCGGGGAGCGCACCATCATCAGGCGTGAGCGTGCGGGAATGCCGTTCATTAAGCTGGGGATGCTGCGCCTGTATGACCCGGCGAAGGTCCGGGCGTGGGTGCTGACCCACGAAAGCCGTCACGACGCGCCGAAGCGGGGCCGCCCGGCGAAGCGTGCCGCCTAACCCTCAAACAAAAACTGCCGCCCCTCCCGGCCTGAGAGGAAACGGCAGCCCACTCGCTATCCAGGTGCGTCAGTCACTTTCCCGGCGACGACGCAGGCAAGATAGCGGCAGGCTGCACACCGATCAAGTGCCGGTGGGGAGGCCAACGAAAGGCCCCCGCCCATGCCGACCATGACACCCACTGACCGGATGCGCCTCGACTGCGGCGCCGAACACCTGAACCGCCGGGGCGCCCGTGCGACCGCGGAGTTCCTGGCCGAGCTGGCCGCCACCATTGGCGGGCAGCCCGCGATCCTAAAGCTGCTGGCCGAATACCAGGTCCGCCTCTCCCCGGCGCTGCTGCAATCAGCGGGCGGGCACCGTTTCCCGACCCGCCGGCCCCGTGCCGTGCCTACCGACCTGGGGAGGGTGTCGGCATGACTTATCAGGCAGGCCACATAAAGCGGAGCAGGGCCACCCGGGACCAGGTTCACGACCGACGGGACATCCTGTTCAGCATCATCGAAGCCATGCGGCCCATGACCGTGCGCCAGGTGTTCTACCAAGCCACGGTGAAGGGCATCGTTGAGAAAAGCGAGGCCGGCTACTCCAAGGTGCAGACCGACTTGGTTGCCATGCGCCGAAACGGGCAACTGCCCTATGACTGGCTCGCGGACAACACCCGCTGGCAGCGCAAGCCCGTCACCTTCGACAGCATCCAAGAGGCGTTGCGGGGGCTGGTGCGAAGCTGGATTGAGCAGCTCATGCCGCACGACGAGTTGCGGGTGTTGCAGGCTGCCGAGCAAAGCGAGCGGGCCATCCTGCTGGACATGGTGGCCGGGCTGCGGGAGGCGGCACGGTGAAGCCCGCAGAGATCGCCCACATGATCGTGCAGGCCGAGCAAGCCGGCGCCGGCTTCTACGTGCCATTGCTGCGCCGGGTGATGCAGGCAGAGCTGAACGTCTGCTTTCCCATGCGGGACACCACGATGCCGCCGCTTTACCGGCTGGGCAAGAAGGGCCGCCCGGTGGTGTGTATCTTGGGCGATGACGATTACCAGGCGGCGGGGCCGGGCACCTGGGCGTGCGCGGACAAGGTGCGGGCGTGGGCAGCCGGCGCCGTCGTCCATGGGACCGGCGGGCAGCCCTGGCACTATGACGCGGCAGCGGACACGGCCATGCACGTGCGCCGGCTGCTGTTCATCGAAACAAGCAGCGACGGCGCGCAGCAATGGGCAGCGTTTCTGCATGAGCGCACGCCGGCGCTGCCCTTCATGGGGCTGCTGCCGCCCGTGCCGGGGGTGCATCCCGTCATGCCGGCGAAGGGAGAGGTGCATTGACCCCCGACGCCCTCACCGTGCTGCACTCCCCCCACCTTCGCCTGGCCAAGCGGCTGCGCACGGACGGGGAGGCGGACGGATACGACCAAGCAAAGACGCTGGACGCCTTTACCGTCCCCGTGACGGGCCTGGCGGACGTGCTGGCGCTGCTGCACCGGCTGCTGCCCCGCCCATCCTGTTGCGTTGTCCGCGGCACGCTGCTGCATGGCGACCGCGCCAAGGGCATCCGCCGGCTGCTGCACATGGACAAGAAAACCGGCGAGTTGCCCACGTTCGGGGACGTGCCCCGGCAATGGCTCGCGCTGGACCTGGACGGGGTGCCGATGCCGGACGGGCTGGACCCGTGCGACCTGGCCGGCTGCGGCGCCGCGGGGCTGGCGGTGCTGCCCTCCCCCTTCCACGGTGCCGCCTGCATCGTCCAGGCCAGCGCACAACACGGCCGCAAGCCCGGGCTGCGGCTGCGCGTGTGGGTGTGGCTGTCCCGTCCGACCTGGGGAGCCGAGTTGAAGCGGTGGCTGGCGGACTACCCGTGCGACCGTTCCGTGTTCGGCGCGGTGCAGCCGATCTACAGCGCGGCGCCGGTCCTGGCCCGGGGCGTGGCCGATCCCATGCCGGTCCGGCTGCTTGCGCTGCCCGGCCTGGCCGTTGTGGACGTGCCATCGCCCGGGGCGCTTGCACCGCCGCCCATCGCCACACCGGACCGCGCGGCAACCCTCGCCACACCCGCCCACGCCAACCGCTACGTCCGGGCCGCGCTGGAGCGGGCCGCGTCCAACATCGCCACCGCCGGGGAGGGCAACCGGCATCCCCTGATCGTGGCAGAGACATGCCGGCTGGCCCGGTTCGTGGCGCCCGGGCTGCTGGCGGCCAGCGTCATCACAGAGGTTGTGCAGCGGGCCGCACGGCAGGCCGGGAAGGACGATGAAGGAGAGATAGACGCCGCCATTGCCTACGGGCTGGACAATCCCTGGACCGCCGGCCCGATGCCGGGGGAGGCCCGGCATGGCTGACGGCGACGTGGGCAAGAGCATCGTGGCGGACGTGCTGGGCACCGCCAGCGGGGCTGCCGTTGCTGAAGTCGTGGCCCGGTTCAACGCCCTCTACCTGGTGGTGAACGAGGGCGGTAAGGCCGTGATCCTCCAGCCCGGCTACGACCCCGTTCTGAAGCGCCGCCGGTATGACCGGCTGGCGCTGGCGGACCTTCGCGCCCTTTATATGAATGAGCTGGTCCAGGTCGGCGTGGACGACAAAGGCAACCCGGTGATGAAGGGCGTGGCCGACGTGTGGCTGCGCCACCAAGAGCGGCGCCAGTTCATCGCGGGCGTGACGTTCGACCCCACCAACGTGGTGCAGCCCGGCGTGCTGAACCTCTGGCAAGGCTATGCCGTGAAGCCAGCGCCGGGCGACTGGTCCCTGATGCGTTCGCACATCGAAGCGGTGATCTGCGACGGCGACCCGGTGCGCTTCGATTACCTGATGGGCTGGATGGCCCGGATGCTCCAGCAGCCCGCGGAACAGGGCGAAGTCGCCGTGGTGATGAAGGGCGGCGAGGGCACCGGCAAGGGCACGCTGGCCAAGGCCCTCAAGCACATCATCGGGCACCACGCCCTCGCCATCGCCAACGGCAAGCACCTGGTCGGCAACTTCAACTCGCACCTGCGGGACGTGGTGTTCCTGTTCGCCGACGAGGCGTTCTTCGCAGGCGACCGCGCGCACGTTGGCGTGCTGAAAAGCATCATCACCGAGCCTTACCTGACCGTCGAGGCCAAGTACGCCAACGCCGTCGAGGTGCCCAACTACCTGCACCTGATGATGGCCAGCAACGAAGAATGGGTAGTGCCGGCCAGCCTGGACGCCCGCCGGTTCTTTGTGTTGGAAGTGAACGACACCGCGAAGAACAACCACGATTACTTCGGCGCGATCTGGCGGCAGATGGAGGCCGGCGGTTACGCGGCCATGCTGCATGGTCTGCTCGCCTATGACCTGTCCACCTTCAACGTGCGCGCAGTGCCCACGACCGAGGGGTTGCACCGCCAGCGGAAGCTGAGCTTGGGCACGACGGAGGCATGGTGGCTGGACTGCCTAGAGCGGGGCTACGTGTTCCGGTCCCGTCTAGGGCTGGAGGCGGAGTTCGGCACCTGGCACGCCAAAGTCACGACTGAGCTGCTGTTCGCCTCCTACGTCGAGTTTGCCAAGGCGCGGGGGGAGCGGCGCATCCTAAGCCGGGAAGCGTTGGGACGGTTCTTTGTCGGCATCGGCGGCAAGCCGCATCGCTGGCGGGCCGGCACCGTTGGCGAGCATGTGGCAGACGACAAAGACGCATATGGGCGTGCGTGCCGGGTCGCCCAGCCTGTCAGGAAAGACCGCGCCACAGGTTATGACCTTGGCGGCATTGCCTCCGCCCGAGACGCCTTCACCAAGGCGACCGGCCTTTCCGTTACCTGGGACGATGGCGCTGGCGAAGGGGTGGACGATGGCCCCTAACCCTCGCTTGCACCTGTCCAGTGGAAGCCACCCTGGACGGCGCCGCATCCCTGGACGGCTTTTCCCTTGTAAGAACAATGCAGTAAGTGGGTGTCCAGGGTGTCCACCCCAAAACGCGAAAGACTTTTTGAAGCGACGGAAGTGTGCGGTGCCGGGCACAACGCTGGGCATTGGAGACTTTCTATTCTACCCTGGACACCCTGGCCAGAAGAAAGAAAACAAGAGGTTAAACGCCGGTTGGCCGTCCAGGGTGTCCAGGGTGGGGCGGACGGGGCGAAGGGCAGGGTTTGAGGGCCGCAGCCCCACGCGACGAACCGACCCCCTATACTTGGCTGATGCTTCCGCCAAGCGGCAGCGCCGAAGCGCCTACTGATACATCATCAGCGGCGTCAGCTCCGCAACACTTTGATGTAGCTAAATGTTCTTCCAAAGCTGCCCCGCGCTGTCCGCATTGTGTCCGCAATCACAGCCCGGCAGCTCGCCCCGCGCGCTCTCTGATCCCGCCAGTTACTGGCCGCAGCCCTCCCGCCTGCAAGCACAGAATGCAGCATAGCGCAGCACGTTAACTCTGACAGGAACGGACATACTACGACAACACCTGTCAGTATTAAGCGTGCCGTAGTATCTCTTGCAATCACCCTGCCACCACCCCTACATTACTACTCGACATGCCCAAGATCGGTCCCTACTCACGCCCCGCATCCATGGCGAAGATTGACGGTCGCTCCGCCGATGGCCGGTTCTTGCGTCGCGTCCGGGCGGAGCTGGCGCAGCACGTCGGCGGCAAGCCCTCTGCCACCCAATACGCCCTGATTGACCGCATCGCGTGGCTGCGGCTGCGAATTGCGGCGATGGACGGCAACACCGCGCTGGCCAAACCCATGACGGAACACGACTCCAGGACTTACCTTGCCTGGGTGGGCACGCTGGACCGTCTGATGCGTGGGCTTGGCCCCGAGGCCCCGCAGCTTGGCGCCAAGCCCGCAACGCTGGCCGGCTACCTGGCCGCCCAGCAGACCGTGGCAGGTGCTACATGAAAAGCCCCGCTGGCGAGTGCGCCTCAATCACTGCAACTGCGGCCGGCTCTGGAGGTAGTGGAGAAGCATGTCTGACAGACGCTTCGTGGCGTCTGCCGATAAGGGCATCCATATCCACCCAAATCCGAGGTGCATCAGGGACAGCCGGACCTGCGTCGGCATCTCGTCCTGCTGAACATACCACCGCGTTGCAGGAACGACCGACCACAGGGTTTCAGGGCCAGGGTCGGTATCTGGTAAGGCTGGCGTCATGCTGGCGCGCATTCTGGCAAATTCGCGCATGAGGTTCTCCAGTTCCAGCGCCGTAAGCGTAACTGTGGACGGCATCTTAAGCGTCATGGTTGTCCGACTCTCGGACAGTCGCATAGTAAAACTCTGCGGTTTCTTTGGCATCATCCAAACTCCATCGGTAGGTCGCACTCCGATGGTGGCGAAGGCAGGGACGCCGGGCAACCGCGTCCCTGCCGGGTGTTGTGCATGAACATCCTGGCCGCCCTGGATGATCCGTCCCTGTTCGGCCCGCACTTCAAGGGCGCGTCCTGGGACCGCTGGCGGGCCTTTCTGGCGGCCATGTTCGGCCTGCCGATGACGGATGATGCCCTGGCGCACTACCGGCACCACACGGGCCGCACAGAGGCGCCCACAGCCCCGTTCAACGAGGTTGTCCTGATAGGTGGGCGCCGCTGCGGCAAGAGCCGCCTCCTGGCGACCATCGCCGTTCACCTGGCGACGATCCCGGACTACGCCGCGCTGCTGGCGCCCGGGGAGACGCCGACCGTCGCCGTGATCGCTGCGGACAAGCGCCAGGCCCGGACCATCTTCCGCTACATCCGGGGCCTGCTGGTCAACGTGCCGCTGCTGGCGCCGCTGCTGGCCGCGGAGACGGCGGAAAGCCTCACGCTGAGCAACGGCGTCATGGTGGAGGTGCAAACCGCCAGCTACCGCGCCGTGCGGGGCTACACACTGGTTGCGGCCTTGTGCGACGAGGTTGCCTTCTGGCGCGACGAGTCCAGCGCCAATCCCGACGAGGAAATCCTGAACGCCTTGCGCCCCGCCCTGGGTACGCTGGGCGGCCCGTTGCTGGTCGCCAGCAGCCCCTACGCCAAGCGGGGCGCCCTGTATGCCTTGTTTCGGGAGCATTGGGGCAAGGACGGTGCCGAGGTGCTGGTTTGGCGCGGCAGCACGGCTGAGATGAACCCGGGCTTCCCCGCCCGCATCATCGCCAAGGCATTCGAGGATGACGCCGCCCGGGCCGGTGCCGAGTATGGCGCTGCGTTCCGCGATGACGTGGCCGCCTTCGTCACGCGGGAGGTGGTGGACGGCTGCACCGTGCCGGGCCGGTATGAGCTGCCGCGCGTGCCCGGCGTGCGCTACGTGGCGTTCTGTGACCCGTCCGGCGGCAGTTCGGACAGCATGAGCTTGGCCATTGCTCACCAGGACAGCCGGGACCGCACCCTTGCCGTCCTGGACGCGGTGCGGGAGTGCAAGCCGCCCTTCTCCCCCGAGGGCGTGGTGGTCGAGTTCGCAGAGGCGTTGAAGTCCTACGGCATCGCCCGCGTGACGGGGGACCGATACGCCGGCGAATGGCCCCGCGAGAGGTTCCGCACCCACGGCATCGCCTATGACCTGGCCGACCGGCCCAAGTCCGACCTGTATCGGGACGTGCTGCCGCTGCTGAATAGCGGCAAGGCGGAGCTGCTGGACCTCAAGGGCGTCACGTCGCAGCTCTGCGGCCTTGAGCGGCGCACGGCCCGCGGCGGCAGGGACTCGATTGACCATTCGCCCGGCGCGCATGACGACCTGGCGAACAGCGTAGCCGGGGCGCTGCTGCTGGCCGTGGGCCAGCGCCGAGGGCTGCCCGTGTTCAGCGCCGAGGCCCTGGCCGCCATCACCCTCAGTCCCTACCGGAGCCGCCGCTATGGCTAATGCGACCGACACCCTGCCCCGCGCCCTGGCGCTGCATGTCCCCCGCCCCGCCCCGGTCATGGGCTTTGACCATGACCCGTTCGCGCACCGGGAAGGCCGCACCCCACTCCGCCGCGGGCAGCCCCTGGACCGGAGCAAGGTGCGCTTCGTGCCTGGCCCGGCACCCTTACAACCTCGAAAGGAACCCACCATGGCAACTGACACCACCACCACTCCCCCCGATGCCGAGATCGTTTCCAAGCTGAAGGACTACCTGCAATCCATCCTAACCTCCGAACAGTGGGAGGACGTGCAATCTATCCTGGCCGGCGGGGACGTGCAGGCGGCGCCGGTGATGGCCGGGGACCGTGCCCGGCGTGCGGCGGATGCCAAGGCACACGAGGAGTCCTTCGCCAAGCGGTTCCCGAACGCCGCCCGGCTAAAGCCGGGGTTCCGCTAATGGCTTTCATGCGTCAGAGGCCGGCGCTTGATGTGATCGGCCACGCCACCTTGGAGCGCGCCGCCCTGGCCCATGCCATCACGGCGCACGCGGCAGCGGTGGCCACCGTGGCGGCAACCGCGGCGGCTGGCGATCAAGCATCCAATGCGGTCTATGACGCGCACGCCGCCGTCACCGTGGCCCAAGAGGGCGTGGGCGAGGCCCGGGACGCCACGGTGCAACACATGATCGCAACGGCCGGCGGCGACACCGGCCCGGCGCCTCGCACCGAACGGCAGGCCCGGGACTCCCTGGCCGATGCGGAAACCGCGCTGGACGCGGCCCGCAGCGCCAGGGACGCTCTCAAGGGCCGCCTGCCGGATGCGGAGCGGGACCGGGACACTGCGGCCCGACGCCGCACGGAAGCGGCCCGCGCCGTGATCGCGTCGGAAGCGGCGGACCACGCCGCGGCGCTGGTCCTGGAGGTGGAGGGCTTGCAGCGGGCCGCGCTGGCCAAGGGCGCCGCGCTGGCATGGCTGGCGAAGGCCGGAGCGGTGGAAACCGTGCAGCGGATCGGCGGGGGGCATGGCAAGCCCGCCGACTCTGCCACTCGCGCGGCGGTGGACCGGCACGACCTGGTTATGCAGCAAGCCGTCACCTGTGACGGCTGGCACCACGCGCCGGTTCAAGCGGGCGCCGCGGCCTGGGATGCCGTGCTGGCCGCCCTTGAGCGCGACGCCGCCACGCCACTGCCGCTGGGGAGCGTGTAATGTCGGGAACAAACATGCCTCCCGACCTCTCGACGGCGCAGGACCGCTTGGACTTCGCCAACGTGGTCGAGGGCGGCTATCCCACATCGCCCGTCGTGGCGCGCACGGTGCCGCTGCTGCTGGCCTGCCCGCTCCCCATGCCGGCGTCGGTCGTGTTCCTGCTGCGTCTGCCGGACCGCTCTACCTTCGCCCAAGGCGCCGCGCTGGTGCAGGGGCGGCTGGCGGCCGGCAAGTCGGCTTGGCCCGGCTATGCGGACACGATGTAGGAGGCCCGCATGTCAGGAACAGCCGTCACGCCGACACCGACGCCCACGGCACCGCCGGGGGCGGCTGCCCCCCATGGTCCGTCCAGCTACGCGCGCCGCCGCTTGAACGTCACCATCCAAATCGGCCAAGGCAAGGACGGAGAGGGCGGCTTCGACACCTACGCGCTCCCCTCCTACCTCCGCATTCGCGCCAGCATCACCAAGTCCGGCGGCCTGACCCAGGGGCACATGCAGCTTTCCGTATTCGGCCTGTCGCTGGACCTGATGAACAAGGTGAGCAGCCTGGGGCTGTCCGTGGTGCGGCGCCGCCTGAACAAGGTGAGCCTGTCGGCAGGCGATGACCTGGGCGGCATGGCCACCGTGTTTGACGGCATGATTGAGGAAGCATGGCACGACTTCTCCGGCTCGCCGGACACGGCGCTCACGCTAAGGGCCTATGCCGAGTTGCAGCAGGCGCTGAAGCCTGTTCCGCCGACCTCCTACGCCAAGCCGAGCGATGCGGCCACGGTCATGCAGGACCTGGCCGGCAAGGCTGGCCTCAACTTTGAGAACGGCGGCGTGCAGGTGCAGCTTCCGCCGATGTACTTCCACGGCACGCTGCGGGAGCAGATGCTGGCATGTGCGGAGGCCGGCGGGTTCAACTGGATCGTTGACCTCGCCACGCTGGCCATCTGGCCCAAGGACGGCCACCGTGGCGGGCTGGTGCCGCTGATCGCGCCCGAGACCGGCATGATCGGCTATCCGGTCCTGGGCGGGAACAACGACGTGCGCTGCCTGACGCGCTTCAACGGGCAGATTGCGGTCGGCAGCCTGGTGAAAGTGCAGAGCGTCATCAAGCCAGCCTGCGGAGAATGGAAAGTAAACCTCCTGAACCACGACCTCGAAAGCGAGACGCCGGGCGGGCTGTGGCAGACGACGTTTGAGGCGGGACCGCCTGGCATCGTCCGCGTAGTACGATGAATGGCGCGGTATCGGCACAGTCCATCGGGCAAATCCGGCTGCTGCGGCAGCGCCTGACGACCGCCGCAACCCGCCTGACAGCCGCCGTAGAGGGCATCCCGAACGCCACGCTGGAACGGGCCGCCTTTCGCAGCCACAAGCTGGCCGCCCCCGATTGGGCGCGCATCCTGGCCGCCATGCCGACGCCGCCCTACCGCCGGGACCAGGCCGCCCGGCTGGTGCAGTGGCGCGTGCTGCGCCCTGTGGGACGGCTCGTGGATGAGGGCGACAGGCAGGGCGGGGATACCTCTGTGATCGTCAAGAGCCTGGCGCTGGGACGCTTCTGCAACGCGGCGCAGCGGGTTGAGGATCCGTGGGGCCTGGCGTTCGCGGACCATGCGCTGTGCCGGGTGCTGGAACGGTCGGGCTACACCGCCGACCCGGAAGCCGCCATGCTGGACGCGCACGGGCTGCTGCTGGGCGCCTCTGCGGACGTGGCCGCCACACTGACCGCGGAAGGCCGCTGGGCCGTCCCTGGCGGGCCTGGTGCGTTCCTGGGGACGATGCGCCGGACGGATGACGGCGGGCCTGTGCTGGTCATGCTGACGGCGGAGACGTGGGTATCAAGTGACCAGCTCTACCCGGAACAGGAGGCACAGGTTGCGGCGATCCGGTTCCGGCAGGATGGGCCGACGCTGGGGGATGGGCTGCTTAGGCCGGCGGGCCTGCGTCCGCATCGGCGAGCTGGTGCGGGAACTGGATACAGCGCAAGGCGAGCGGGTTGACCGGACTTCGTGCGACCAGCCGCACGAAGTTACTAAGCAACAGGCTATAGCCGACGCTGGCATTCCGAAGCGGACCGCATACGATTACGAGGCCCTTGCCGGCGGACGCGACGAACGCGCCCAAGCTGCGGGCAAGGCCGCCAGCGAGAACTACTACGCGCAAAGCCGCGCCAAGAGCGAGCCGCCGACGATGGCTGGCTTGCGGGCCGCCGTGCGCGAGGCGGCTCGACCGTCCAAGCGGATGGACGGTCGAAAGCGGATGCCATCGCTGGCGAGCGGATTGACCGGACTTCTTCCGGCCAGTCGGAACAGGTTGGACACGGCACCGGCTGGCC
>JAABUM010003060.1_pt1 | contig 21338 bp, 15 predicted proteins | sample 5559161 | NCBI WGS metagenome assembly JAABUM01 (sample SAMN10711868, study PRJNA513369) | rock metagenome | isolation source: Antarctica rocks | place: Antarctica: Victoria Land, Siegfried Peak nord
TCTGGGTCACGGGCGTGTCGTTGGTCTGGGTGTTGTCCACCGCATTAGCTCCTTGGGATGCGCTCATAAAAGCGAAGTGTGTGGGAATTCTTCCTCCGCCCGCACGCGAAACGGCAAAGCCAGACAGCGACAACCGGGGTAAAAGGGGGAAAACCTTTGGAATTTTAGCACCGACGTGGAAGTGGCGCAAGGCGAAAATTGGCTTCTTTACGCGGGTTTCCTCCACTTTGTGTTCCTCTCGAAGATGAGGCCAACCTATGCTGTCACACTGGGAACGCGATGCTCACATCCTCCTTGCGTGTCGTTTTACCAGCAATAGTTCTGGCATCGGGTGCGGTTGTTATCTTCGTTGTGTTACGTATGTTAACGCCCTCAAAGACGGGAATAACGTTCTCTTCACCCCAAGAAGGCTACCAAATTTGGTTTCCACATCCTGGCAGCGAAAGCGGAAAGGTAATGCAACGCGGTAAAAGTCAACTGCGTTACCACTTCGCCTTCGTTCAGACGAAAGACTACAACTACGGTGTTATCACAAACCATTATCCGGCTTCGCTTCCCATCCATAATGTGCAGGCCGAACTTGATTACGTTCAGAAGACGTTGTTAAAGGCCCTTCAAGCTTCACACCCAGTGCTCGAACATCGTCAGGAACTTCGGATAGGCAAAATAGAGGGGCGAGAACTTGTATTCTCGACCGCACACAAATATGGAAGGTTGCGCTGGCGAATGTTCATTGCTCCACCAAGAGCGTTTCAACTTCTCGCATACGTCACTCCTTCAAAAGAGCAGACTCTTCAGGAGCAGACAACTAAATTCCTCAATTCATTTCGCATCATACCGTTGCAGAAGTAGGATGATCTACTACTCCTTTCCCTCTTTCGTGTCTTCCCAGTTCGGCCCCGTTCCGACTTCGGCCAAAAGCGGCACTTTCAAACCCAATCGCGCGACCGGAGCGTGCGCCATGATGTCTTTGACGAGCGCCGAGACTTCTTCGATTTCCTCGTTTGGCACTTCAAACACAAGTTCGTCGTGAACCTGCATCGTTAACGCCGATTCCAAACCGCGCTCGCGCAGTTCGCGGGCGATTGCGATCATCGACATTTTCATAATATCTGCCGAGGTGCCTTGAATCGGATGGTTGATCGCCGTTCGTTCGGCGGCTGAGCGCACTTGAAAAGCGTTGGCGTTGAGGTCGGGCATCGGGCGACGACGGCCCAACAGAGTTTCGACGTAACCTTTTTTGCGACCTACTTCGAGCGTGTCTTTGATGTATTTTTCAACGCCGGGAAGCGTTGCGAAATAGGTCTTGATGAACTCGCCCGCTTCGCCCGCGTTCATGCCCCCGCCGAGTTGTTTAGCTAAGCCAAAGCCCGATACGCCATAAGCGATGGCGTAGTTCGTCATCTTCGCCAGGCGGCGTTGCTCGCGGTCAACCTGGTCGATGGCCACGCCAAACAGCGCCGAAGCGGTGCGCGCGTGAACGTCTTCGCCGTTTTTGAAGGCATCCACCAAAGGCGCATCGTCGGTGATGTGCGCCAGAATGCGCAGTTCGATTTGCGAATAATCGGCGCTCAAAATGACTTTGCCCCCCGGCGCGACGAAGGCTTTGCGAATCAAGCGGCCCTGTTCGGTGCGAATCGGCACGTTTTGCAGGTTCGGTTCGCTCGAACTGAGGCGGCCTGTGACGGCTCCGGTTTGATTGAGCGTTGAGTGAATGCGATGCGACTTCGCATCCATCAACTTCAGCAGCGCCTCGACGTAGGTTGACTGGAGTTTGCTCGCCTGACGCCACTCCAACACCTTGCGCGCGATTTCGTGATTTTCAGCCAGCTTGTCCAAAGCGAAGGCGTCAGTTGTAAAGCCGCCCGATTTGTTTTTGCGGCCTGTTTCCAGTTTGAGTTCGTTGTAAAGCACTTCCCCTAATTGTGTGGGCGAACCGATGGAAAATTCGCGGCCAGCGAGCGCCCAAATCTCGCTTTGCAAACGCGCGATGTCAATTTCCAACTTGGCGCCGAGTTCACGCAACGGTTGCGGGTCGAGCTGCATTCCGATGCGCTCCATGCCTGACAACACCGGCACGAGCGGAAGTTCGAGTTCATCGAGCAGAACATCAGCGCCGATTTCGTCGAGTTCCTGACGCAAAACCGGTTCGAGTTCGCACAAGACCGCAACTGAAGCCGCTTGATGTTTGCGACGCGCGGCGACTTCGGCTTCGTTGGGCGCTTCTTCAAAGAGCGATGCGTTCTTGCCGCGCTTTTTTGGCGCTTCGGGCAGAGGCGGCAACGTGTAGCGCAAGAACTTTTGCGCGACGAACTCGATGGGATGATTTTGGCGCGTCGGGTCGAGCAGATACGACATCAGCATCGTGTCGGCCCGAACACCTTTGAGTTCAATGCCCTGCCCGCCTTCAGTTGACGGCTCATCAAATAGATTCAGCGATGCCGTGTTGGGCTGAGGCGTCGGGATGTGAGCCAAAGCGCGCATCATCGCTTTTTCGTCGTGGACGATTTTGGCCGCGTTTTCGTCTTCAAGGAACGATTTGAGTTCGCCTGCATCACCTTGGAAGAACAGCACTTGCCCGTCGTGCGCGAGCATCCAACCTTCCTCGAACAATGACAACGCGATGTGCGCGTTTGCGCCGCGCTTGGCAATCCACGTTTCAACGTGTTTGGCTGAATCCGTTTCTTCCAAAGCAAAATCGAATTTTTTGGCCGGAATCGGTTCGCCTTTGGGCGCATCCACGGGCGCTTGATAGCGCGCTACTAATGATTTGAACTCGAAGTGACGCGCGGTTTCAGCGGCAATGCGGCGCTTTCCAGGGTCGAACGGGTCGTATTTGAAATCTTCCGGCGCGGCTTCAACGGGCAAGTCAACGACGATGGTCGCCATCGTGCGCGAATGAAATGCCTGTTCCTGATGCTCGCGCAAAAGTCCTTGGATGCGCGGGGGCGAGACTTCATCTAAATGTTCGTAGATGCCATCGAGCGAGCCGAACTTTTGCAGCAAAGCCGACGCGGTTTTGTCGCCGATGCCAGGAATGCCGGGGATGTTATCGCTCGCATCGCCCTTTAAGCCTTTGAAGTCCGGCACGAACTTCGGCTCGAAACCATAGCGCGCAACGACCTCAGCCGGGCCATAAACCTCCAACTCCGACACGCCTTTACGGGTCAGCATCACCTTGACTTGCTCGGTTGCGAGTTGCAACTGGTCGCCATCGCCTGTCACAATCAGAACTTCCTGCCCGTGCGCTTCGCCGGTTTTGGCGAGCGTACCGATGACATCATCAGCCTCAAAACCTTTATGTTCGTAGCGCGGGATGGACAAACCATCGAGAAGTTCGCGCACCAAACGCTGCTGGATTTTCAGATCATCAGGCGCATCTGAGCGCTGCGCTTTATAAGTCGCGTCGGCTTCGTGGCGAAAGGTGCCGCCGGGCGGATCGAAGGCGACAACGACATAATCGGGCGCGTTTTCATCAAGGAGCCGCGTCACCATGCGCACGAAACCATAAAGTGCGCCAGTCGGTTCGCCGCGCGAAGTCGAAAATGGGGGCGACGAGAAGAACGCGCGGTAGAGAAGAGAGTAACCGTCGATCAGCAACAATTTGGACATGAGGAACAGTGTGAACGAAACCCGGAGCGGATTTGAACCCTGAAAAGCGGTTTCCTCTTCGCGTTTCTGGTGCCACTTTTAGCCGGTTGCAGTGCTCCTGCCCCATGTGAAAACGTTGTTTCGCAAACCGTTCCTTCGCTCGACGGTGTTCACAAAGTCGTTGTGTTTACGCGTGCTTGAGGCGCGACGGCGAAGGATTCAACACAGGTTTCCCTTCTCGATGCGGGCGCAAGCCTGAGCGATCAAGGCGGCAATGTGCTGGTTTTGGGAGACGAGGAACGCGTGCTGGTTCGATGGAAAAACGTCTCGACCGTTGAGATCCAGTTTCCCTCTTACGCGAAGACGTTCCTCAAGAACTCGAATGTCGAGGAGGTTCACGTTCGATTTTACTCCCGTTGAGTCGGGCAAAAACAAAACCCGTCGCTCGAAAGAGCGGCGGGTTTTGAACGAGTTGTTTTTGGTTTAGAAGCCAACCGAAGCGCCGACGCGCACATAGTTGATGTTGCGCGAATCGCCACGGGGGTTGTAGATACCGCCCTTGACTTCGAGGTCAACGCCCGGCGTCAGGTTGAAACGCGTGCCGACCGAGTAGACCTCGCCCAAGCGGCGACGGATGTTGGTGCCGGTGCCATCATCAAACGAGCCGGAGCGCGCGGTGTAGTAACGGAAGTCCAAGGGCACGCGGCGCAGGAAGGAGATCGGCAAACGGACGGTGCCGTTGATGTCGAAGCCCTCTTTGGCCGTGAGGAATTGGGGTTCGCCCGTCGTGGTGCCAGCGTCGCCATTGATCATCGGCGCGCCCAGGAAGATGGGACGGTCGAAGAGCGCCTCACCATAGGTGCGGGCATAGGGGTTGGCCGACGAAGCTCCGAAGAACTCGAAGTTGCTGCCCGCTTTACCGTAAGCCGCGTTGAGGTCGAGGATGCTGGTGCGAAGCACATTGAGCGACACGATGCCAGCATATTTGCTGCTGGTGTCGGGACGCGTCGCATCTTCGAACTTGCGGTTGCGCACGAGTTCAAAACCGATGGTGCGGTTGAAGAGCGGCAAGGTCAGGTCAATGCCTTCGCCAGCTTGGCTTTTGAAACCGTCGAGCAAGTGGGAATAGGCCAATTGAACCGGCTGACCGGAAATGCGGAACAAGTTGATACCGCCGCGCAACAGCGTCTCGTTGTCATCGGCGAATCCACCGGTGGTGGTGCCGAAGCCGATGAGGCGACGGTTGCGAAGATCGGTGCCGGCGTTGCCCGTGCCAACCGGGTTGAGGAAGAATTCTGAACCCTGATTGAGGTAGGGGTTGCTGCGATTGGCGCCGCCGTTGAAGCCAAAGCCGGAACCGATGCCGGAGTTGTTCTGCGAACCGAAGAAGCCGGTGAAGGCAATCGGGCCGAGGTTGGCGTCGTAGCGCAACTGGTCGGTCGGCGACAGGTCGTTGTCATACAACAAGCCCTGCGCGATTTTGGTGCGCTGGCGACCCAGAGTTGCCAGAACGTTATTGAAGCCGATTTTGTTGCCCACGTTGGCCGAAACAAACGCTTCACGGACATACACACCGCCGTTCGAGTCGCCTGCCCAAGGGTCTTCCTGAGTGTCGCCAAGCGAACGGAGCGCGGCGCTGACGCTCAAACGATCCGACACGCGGTCTTGCAAACGCACTTCCAAATCCGTGTAGGAGAAGGTGCGGCGCACAACGCGACGGTCAAAGCTTTTGACGTCGTTGCCCGTCGGGTAGTTGGGCAAAGTGCCGCCCGTGTCGTTGAACGCGGTGATGCCGTTGGAGTTGCCACCGGGGATGTCGCTGCGCAAGAAGTTGCGGCCAGCGATGCCATCGTTGATGTAGTTGGCATAGCCGCGACGATGGAGGATCGAAACCGCCGTCGTCAAACGGTTGGGAGCCGGAACGCGGTTCTCAAGCGCCCCGATGCGGGTCTCGTCAACGTCCAAACGACCGTTGATGCGCGCGATCTCGTCCTGGAACTCGCGGCGCAGGGCGTCGATCAAGTCCTGAACCTGCTGGCGGGTCACGTCGGGGATCGGGCGACCTTCCAAAGTGGTGATCCGAGTGTTGAGGGCAGACGGGTCGAAATCGTTGCCCGCGGCGGGGATGCGGTTGAGCAAGCGGGCGATGGCGACCGCGAACTCGTAACGGGTCATCGGGCGCTGGCCGATGAAGGTGCCCGTGGGCGGGTAGCCTTCCAAAATACCGGCGGCGGCCAGCTTTTGCAAAGCGGGGTAGGCCCAGTGGCCCAAGGGAACGTCTTGGAATTCGCGCTGACCACTCGTGTTGACGGCGGAACCGGCGTTTCCGGTCGGGCTGACGGCGGTCGTGCCTTGAGCACGGGCCGAGGAAACGAGCGAGGGCGCCACAACGGCGGGCGCGACTGCTCCGACGGCCAAAAGGGCCGTCACTTTGGTGAATTGCTTCATATGGTTTGAAAAACCTGCACGTAGGAACGAGCGGAAGCGGCTTGATTCAACCCAAGACCCATTCAACTTTTCTTCGGGATGCTCGTTGCAAGAGTATCCATGTTGCCTCTTACATCCACACCCTTTGGTTCAGTTGTCTGTGCCCTTTCGTGAACGCGGCTTTATCCGGGCGTTTTCGAATGGATGTTTTTCCTCTACCCGCCCAAAGCGGCAAGAACGGAAAAACGATGCGCTTCAATTCTACCTTCCTCTTGTCTTCTTGTCAAAGCCCTCTTGGAAGAACTCTAATTCAAAAACAAGGAGGGAACCGAAAAACAAACGGCTCCGGCGCACGGGAGAAGTTGACCTGTGAGCCGGAGCCGTGTTTCGCATTTTTTCCCTCTTTTTATGGGGTTTGCGCAATAGGTGTTGCCGCGTTTGCGCGCGACAGCGTGATGGTGCCAAACGAAAGAGGCCTTTTCGAACCGCCCGCGTTAATCAGCAAATCGTAGCCGCCCGTGTTGGCGAACTGCGCATCAGGCAGGTCAAAAGTTACCGTCGTCCAGCCATCACCGGGTTCGATGAGTTGCCATTTGGTGGTTTTGGGGCCGCCTGCGCCGTCGTATTCCACGCGAAAACCTGACTCCGATGAGACCGCGCTTTGCGTAACGGGGCGCGGACGCTTCACTTCGACTGTCAGCGTGACCGGAACTCCCGGCGCGTCATACATGAAATCGTCGTCCACATCGAGATAGATGAACGGCCTCGCCGAGTTGGGATCAAGCGCCGAAACCGGGGGCTTCGTCGTCAAACCGCTTTTGCCATCGAAGTCGGTCACGACCTGCGCCACGCCGCCGAAGTTCGCGTATTTGCTGAAGTAAATGCCGTTCTCCACGGGATTTTTGCCCAGCGTCACGCTCACCGAATTCGCATCGGCAAAGCGCGCCGGGTTTTGCAGTTGAAGCGAGAGCACTTCAACCATTTTGGGGGTTTCGCCGCCCACGCGCGTGATGATGACCGGCGATTGCGTCAGCGCGAGCGAGCCACTGGGCGCGGCGACGGCATTGCCCGTCGAGTCGAGCACCTGCGAATCGGGCCGCGTGGCGACTTCGACCGCGCCGGGCGCATCGGAAGGCAAACCCTGCGTCGACAGGTTGAGCGTGCCTTGGCCGCGCGGCGACCACGCGACGATTGCGCCTTCGCTTTTGTTGTCGAAAAGCAAAACCACCGCGCCGTCATCGGCTTTCAAAGCGCCCGCAAAAGGCAACCTGCCAATGGCTTTGCTTAGAGCCGCTACGCCGCCCAAAGAGGGGCGCGGCGTGCCGTCGGCGCGAATCAAACCGCGCCCGCTGGGACGGGATGGATCGTCGCGCAAAACATCGTAAAAAGCTTTTTGTCCGCTCGCCGCCAAACCCAGCGAAAGCGCGCGAACCGCGTAATCGGCCTGAGCGCGCTCGGAAAATTCGGGCTGGTTCGGATTATTCAGCGCCGGAAACGACACGCCGCCGACCCAGAAATCGCGGGTTTTGCCGTCTTTAGGCGCCAAAGTCGAACGAAGCGCAGCGTAAGGGCGCAAAAACGCTTCAGGCGAGGCGATGGTGCCCGGCTGGAAACCCGAAACCGGATAAACCGCCACGCCATCGAAGCGCGGCGTGAGACCGTTTGCGTTCAGGTCGGAGATGAAGCTCAAGTCAACCGCGCCGGGTTCGGCTAAGTGAACGAGCGCTTTCGGGTCGGATTTGTGCGCGGCGTCCACGGCGAGCGAGGCAAGCGAACGATAGGTGCGGCCCACGCTGAAAAAGTTGCTCGCGCTGGGGTTTTCCCAGACCTGCCACGCTTGCACATCGTTTTTGTAGCGCCCGACGACGCGCTGAACGTAGTTGCTCCACGAGGGAAGCGCGTCGGTGCGCGGCGGAGACAAGCGCTTCACGCGCGAATCGCCGGTGATGGAAACCGACGCCCACTGAGCGGTGTCGCCCAAAACGCCGACGATGGTGAAGCCTTGTTCGCGCGCCGACTTGACGATGCGATCATACACCGGCCAGTTGAACGCCGCGCCCTTTTGCGGCTCGAGCGTGTCCCAGTCAAAGCGGAACTTGAGCAAAGTCGCGCCGGTTTGCTTGGCCTGCCCGAGCAACTCGTCCACCTGTTCCGGTGCAAACGCCGAAAAATCGACCGTCACGCCGACGTTGCCCCCCTGAGAGAGAGCGAGGCGATGGTCAACGGTGCCAAGAGCAAGTCCGCTTTTGGAAGAAATGGCGACGGTGCGCGTCGCGCTTTGCCAGCCCACGTTAAAGCCAAACAATTGCGCCAGAGCGCGAAGCGGCACGAACGCGCGGCCACCGATGACCTTCGAGGCGGCGAGCGGAACGATTTTGGTTCCGCTGAGCGCGCCTTTCTGGCCGGGGCGCAGCGAATAGGTTTGGCCGGCCTGCTCGATGTCGATGCGCCCCTGCGCGGACAGATAATTGACCTGCGCGCCGAGCGATTCCAAGACGCCGCGCAAAGGAACATAAACCGAGCCGCCAATCAAACGCGGAGCCGGATCGGACGCAACGTTTCGCCCGTTGATGTTGATTTGAATCGCGTTTGGATCAACAGCAGGAGTTTTCGCAGGCGCCGTCGTTTGCACTTGTGCCGGATTGGGCGCAGGCGCAGGTGCGGGTGTTGTGGGAGCGCCGGGAAGAGGGGGCAGATCGGGAAGGGGAGCCTGAGCCAGCGCAGCGTGAGAAGACAAAAGTGCGCCGCCGCAAAGCGCGAGAAAGCCGGAAAAAGAGCGGCGAGAAGTGCGACAAAAAATGTGGGACAACACGAGATTTAGGGGTTGCGCAAAAACGCGAACTCACAGACGGCAACAAAGCGATTTAGTCGCAAAAGCCACGCAAAGAAAAACCCGCGCTTTTTGGAAAGCGCGGGTTCGTCGGGTCGAAGCGGAATTAGCCGCCCTGTTCGCCTACAATGCGAGCGGCCTGTTCATAGGTGAGGAACTGAGTGCCATTGGTCTGCACGAAGTAGCGATAGCGCAGATAACCGGGACGCGACATGAAGTTGCAATCGGCGGTGAACGGCGTCACATTGGCGACGTTGGGATAGTTGGTCTGCGCTTGGGCAGAAGGAGCCGCGACGGCGGCGAGAGTGGCAACGGCAAGGGCCAGAGCGATAACGATTTTGCGCATAGGATTTTTCTCCACAGTTTTTAGAAACGCCGCTTTGAACTTTCAAAACGCGCGCATCAAACAACGGTGCGGCCCAATTCGCAAATCGAATGCCTTTTGGAAAGCAAAGCGAACGGGCGCGATTTCTATCTTCGCCGATTGGGGTTTCAAAAGCAACCGCTTCGCGCCTCATTGTCGCGGGAGACCTGCAAATTTAAACTGGAGACTTCCGCAGGAGAACACAAGAAAAGCCGTTTGGCTTTTTCACTCATGCGGAATTGCGGGCGAGCGCACGGCGCCGCCTTTTTGTTTTTGGAGAACTTTTTATGGCCGGATTTCAAGCGCAATTCACGCGCGAAGGTTTTGATCGTCTCAAAGCCGAACTCGAACAACTCAAACAAGACCGCATCGACCTGCGCCAAGAGGTCAAAGAAGCCCGCGAACTGGGCGACCTGCGCGAAAACGCGGGCTATCACGCCGCCCGTCAAGCCCTTGGCATTCTCGAAGGCCGCATTTCCGGTCTCGAGTCGCGCCTCGAAGACGCCACCATCGCCGAAAGCGGCTCCTTTGACACCGTCGTTTTAGGCGTGCCCGTCAAAATCAAAAACCTCTCGAACGGCTCAGAACGCACCTATACCATCGTTGGAAGCGAAGAAATGGAATTCACCGACGGCGCCGCAAGCGAAGAATCGCCCGTAGGTCAGGCGCTGATGGGCAAAAAAGTCGGCGACATCGCGCAGATCAACGCGCAAGTCCAATTCGAGATTTTGAGCATCGGCGACTCCAGCTAAAGCAAGCGAGCCAAACAAAGCGGCGTTCAATTGAACGGCGCTTTGCTGTTGTGGATGTCTCACGTAAAAATGTAATGCGCGATGCGTTCAAAGTGATGTCGCTTCGAGTCCAACCGCACTTTAACGCGCGTTCTTCCCTGGCTCGAAAGACGGCCCGGTTTGGCTCCACTTCGCCGCGAACGCAGAAGGCTTCATCGCTTTGACATGCCCATCGGCGAACAGATAATGTGCTGTTCCGAAGTGGCGGTAGGACGGCGAGTTCTCGTCGTTAACCCAGTTCGGCGGCAAAGCGGCAATCGAATAGCGCGCGTTGGTCAAGTCGGTTCCGTCGTTGCCATCGCCCGCCGCGATGAGACGCGCCGGTTCGCTGACGGTTTTGAGTTCGCGTTTGGAAAGCCGCGCGTTGAACCAATAGTCGGTGTAGCCGGTCAAGTGCGGATCGGTTTGCCCTTCATTGGCTTCGACTGGACATTGAAAAAGTCGCGTTGATTTCGTGTAAGGGTAAAGCGCATCAGCCCAACCGTAAGCCGTGCCCTTCAAAGCGACTGGAGGAAATCTCTCGTCGTAATCCTGCTCGTATTGGGCGAAACCAAGGCCAATTTGCTTGAGGTTCGATTGGCAACTGTTTCGAGGGTGTTCAGGAGAACGCGCGAAAACGGGAAACAAAACTGCCGCCACCAACCCCACGAAGACCACGCTCAAAATCCGCGCCGGCCAACTCCAATTTCGCCAAAACATAAGCAACTCCAAGGATGAAAGAGACGAACCGAAGTTCGTCCCTTTCATTATTCCCCAACACCTAAAGTTTCAAACGCTCCACGCTTCAAACGCCTGTTTCAGCGATTCGAGCGGCGGCTTTTTCGGGCCGTATTCGTGGCCGACCCAACCGGTGTAACCCAGTTCGTTGATGGCGCGGGCAATGGCCGGATAAAAGATTTCCTGCGTTTCGTCGAGGTCGCCCCGGCCCGGATTGCCCGCCGTGTGGAAGTGGCCGATGTGCGCGATGTGCGCTCGTATCGTGCGAATCAAGTCGCCTTCCATGATCTGCATATGATAAATGTCATACAACAACTTCACGCGCGGCGAGTTCACAGCCGACACCACTTGAACGCCCCACGAAGTGTGGTCGCACTGATAGCCGGGATGATCGACTTTCGAGTTGAGCAACTCCAAAATGAGCGTCACGCCCGCCTCTTCGGCCATTTGCTTGACGAGGTTCAAGCCTTCGATTGTATTGGCGGCGCCTTCTTGTTCGCTCTTGCCGTCGCGGTTGCCCGAAAACACGATGAGATTGGGAATCTCGTATTGGCGCGCCGTTTCAAGCGACGCGGCGATTTCGTCGTGAATGCGCGAGTGGTTTTCGCGCTTGTTGAGGCCGTTTTCCAGCGTTTTGTGACCGCCGACCGACACGATGGTAAAGCCCATGTCACGCAGCGGCTCGAACTCTTTTTCAGGCGGCATTTCGATGCCCGTGATGCCCAGTTCAAAAACTTCTTTGAAACCGGACAATGGAACCGAGCCAAAGGCCCAGCGCGCGACGGCTTGTTTGAATGAAGACATAACGTGCGCAGTTAAACGAAATCGCGCGCAGAAAAAGCGCAAACTCCCGGAAATGACGCTTTCCCTGGCTTTCGAGCGCGATCCGCTTTTCGGTGATTTGTCGAATCCGTTGCTTAAAATCCGCACGAAAATCAAAATCGGTTCGGGTTGTTTCTGGATTTGGAAAGCGCGCGATTTCTTCTGGTTTTGGATCGAAGATTCGCCCGACTTTTTCGGCTTGTTTTGCAACCATGTGGACTACTCCACTTTTCCTCCAGGTGACCGCTTCTTTGAGATTGTCCCTTATTTGAAAAGCGAGCGCCAGTTACACAACCTGTTGAAGAACCAAATTCATCACGGGCGCTGGACACGGGCGATTTCGGTTTCCGACCCGCGCAAGGAGAAAAGCGGCGTGTGGCGCATCGTGTGGCGGCGCCGCGACTTTCTTTTGCAAAACGCGGCGACCGGGCGCGCCGTGACGTTTCAACCGGAAACGAATTGGCCCAAAGATTCTCCGTATTGGCGCGACATGAACCGTTTGAACGAAAGCACGCAGTGGTTCGCCGAGCGGTTCGAGCCACTGCTTCTCGAAAGACGCGGGCGTTTGGCGAGCGCCTTTGAGTTTCTGGAGTTGCCACTCGAAGAACAGGAACAGCCGGTGCGCTTTGGGCGCGCCACTGTCGAAGAGTTTGGAAACGTTTTGCGCGCGGCACTGGTTCTGTCCTACAAGTGGAACGATGAGGAAGAGCGCGTGCTGGGAGTGCGCTTCTATTCAGCGCAAAAACCGCCGATTCTCGATTTTATCGGCTACAACTTGCCTTTGGCACCTCGCCGCTACGCTACCACCTTGGAAGTGGAAGAGGTGCCGCGAGTCCAACGGTTAGCGCGGGCATTCGAGGTGAAGGTCGTGCCGGGTTGGGCTTATCACAGCGTCGCGCCCTCGCCGTTTGGCTTGCAATGCGTGAGCAACGAAACGCGCTTCAAGGCACGCGCGACCGGCCCCGTCACACATCACGAACTCATCGAAGCCCATCTGCTCGTGCGCGGTTGGGTTGCGCAAAACGCGCCGGAACTTTTGCCCGATTGGAAATGAAAAAGCGCCGCAAACAAAGGTTCGCGGCGCTTTTGGTTGGGTTTAGCCTTCGGGCTGTTCTTCTTTGTCGAACGCCGCGTCAAACGCCCGGTCGCTCGGCTTGAAGTCGGCCTTGCGAATAAACGCCGCCGCTTCTGTTGCGCCGTGAACTCTGTCCATTCCCGAATCTTCCCATTCGTTGGAAAGCGGGCCTTCATAGCCGATGTCGTTGAGCGCGCGGATGATTTCTTCAAAGTCAATCGAGCCATGTCCCAAGCTGCGAAAATTCCAGTAGCGTTTGTGGTCGCCAAAGTTGAGGTGCCCGCCGAACACGCCGGAACCCGTGAGGCGCGGCGACCAATACACGTCTTTCATGTGGACGTGATAGATGCGGTCGGCGAACTCGTAGATGAACCGAACGTAATCCACGCCCTGATAACCGAGATGCGACGGATCGTAGTTGAAGCCGAACGCCTTACGATTGCCCAACGCTTCGAGCGCGCGGCGCGCGGTTTCGATGTCGAAGGCGATTTCGGTCGGGTGAACTTCGAGCGCGAATAGGACGCCGCACTCGTCGAACACATCGAGAATCGGATTCCAGTCATCGGCGAAGGACTTGAAGCCTTGTTCGATGGTGCCCGCCACGACGGGCGGAAACGAATACAAATACTGCCAGATCGGTGAACCGGTGAAGCCGTTGACGACTTTTAAACCGAGGTTTTTGGCGGCGCGAGCCGTCAACTTCATCTCTTGCGCGGCTCGCTGGTTCACACCCTTGGGGTCGCCGTCGCCCCACACGCGCGGGCCGAGAATGGCTTTGTGGCGCTCGTCCACTTTGTCCGACACGGCTTGCCCGGCGAGATGGTTGGAAATGGCGAACAATTGGAGGTTGTTGTCGGAGAGAATTTTCTTCTGAGCGTCGCAATACGATTGATCGTTGGCGGCAAGTTCGACATCGAGATGGTCGCCCCAACAGGCGAGTTCAAGCCCGTCGAAGCCCATTTGTTTAGCGAGCGGTGCAAGCTCGGCGAGCGGCAAATCGGCCCATTGGCCGGTGAACAAGGTGACTGGTCGTGCCATAATTGGTTTTCCTTCGGGAAATTCGGCCTTTATTTTAGCCACAAAAAGGCACAAAAAGCACAAAAGAGGTTCATGAACCCAATCTTCCTTTCGTCCCTTCTTCGGTTCTTCGGTTCCTCTTTTGTGCTTTTTGTGCCTAAAATCCTATCCTTCAACCATGCCTGATTTGCTGGTCAAGCTTTACGAACTGCCTGAACTCGAACCGCTTTTGGAACTGCCGCGCCAAAACGGCATCGAAATCCGCCGCGCTTTGTCGCCTGAAAAACACCTCATCGCCGAGTGGGTGGGCGCGCACTTTTCCAAAGGCTGGGCAAGCGAAGTCGAAGTCGGTTTCGCACAAACGCCCATCAGCGTCTTCATCGCAACCCTCGACAATCGCTGCGTCGGGTTTTGTTGCTACGACACGACGATGCGCGGTTTTTATGGGCCGGTGGGCGTCGACAAAACGCTGCGCAAAGGCGGCGTTGGCGCCGCGCTCTCCATCGCCACGCTACACGCGATGCGTTCCCTTGGCTACGGCTACGCCATCATCGGCTGGGCCGGGCCGGTTGATTTCTACGCGAAAATCTGCGGCGCGACAGTCATCGAAGGTTCGGAACCGGGCGTTTATCGCGGGCTGCTTCGCGCGCCTTCGTCGGGTTGAAGGCCAAAAGTGCGCCCGCTCCATTGGTCGCGCCAGACCGAGCCGTGAGTGCGTTTGATTTCGCGCACGATGGCCAGAAATTCGCGGCGTTCTTCATCTGAGCTAAACGATTCGCGCGGAATGAAACAGCCATCAATAAAAGTGGCGAGCCACACATCGTCGCCGCGTTCGAGAATCCAGAAGAACTTGCGCCAGGGGAAAAAGATGTCGCGTTTGGGATAACGCTTCCACAGCCCATCGGGCGCAATCCAAATTTCAAAACGGCGTTTGGAACAAAGCCGACAAAAAAGCGCGATGGGTGTCGCAAACAAAACAGACGCCACGCAAACCAGCGCGAACATAAGCGGAAGTGCGGCCCAACCACAGCGGCGCACTTCGATGGGAAAAATCAGCAGCGACGCCACTAAAGCAAATGCCACAGGAGACCCGATGTTGAACGGCGTGAACCATTCGCAAAACGTGTAGCGCACCGATGACGCAAAGCCAAGTTCAACGCGCACGCGCAAACACTTTTCGTCCGGTTTGGGCGCAAAGGGAAACGTGTGTTCGCCATGAGGCGAAGAGATCGGTGGCATCGAAGAACTATCGTTCATGGGAAGAGTTGGAATGGAACGCAGAAACGCCGAAGGTGCGCCCGTTCCACTCGTCGCGCCACGCGGCGCCACCACCGTGTTGGAGTTGCGCCCCGCCATCGGCCAACAAGCGAGGCAATGGGCGGCCCGTTTGTCATGCCCGCTGCACAATCAACCGCTCGATTTCGCGCTTCAACTGCGCGATGAGTTCGCGCTCGCCTTCAACATCAAGCGCCACATCTTCGCTTGGGTTCATTTGCACCCACACCGGTTTGGTCGGCTCTTGTTCAGTCAAATAGCGCGGGAACAGATGGAAATGCAGGTGCGGCACGAGGTTGCCCAGCGACTCGACGTTCATTTTGTGCGGTTTGAGCACATTCGATAGGGCTTCGCTGCACAGCGCGAGGTCGCGCAAAAACTCGAGGCGGCGATTCCAGTCCAACTCTTCGAGGTCGGCGACGGGCGTTACACACAGTAGCAAAGCGTAGCCGCGCCATTGCTGCGAATCGCCGAGCACGAAAAAGCCACTGGGAAGATGCGCGATGAAACCGGGATGAGCGCCGCTTTGAAGTTGTTCGATGCGCGCGCAAATTTCGCAGTTCGCGGGATGCTGTGCCATGTTGCCGCAGTGTAAAACGCGGCCCGAAACAACGATTGTGGAAGGGTTAGTTCTTAAGCCGGGGCAAAAATCAGCCACTTGGCGAAAACGTCGCTTGAAATGAGGAACACATCAAAAAGTGCGCGCTTTCAAAGCAAAATTAAGACCTTGCGCGGCGCGCACCGCAAAGTTCGGTTAAAATAGTGGCGGCGTTTTGACCCGGCGTTGCCAAAAGTGGCAAGCGGACTTTGGTTGAACACAAGGGAGTTCAAACGTCGCTCGGTTCGAGGAACAGTTGTCCGGCGGTCGTTTTTCGGAATTATGGCTTTCTCTTCGCGGTCACGGGCGCGCAAACCCGTCGTTTCCAGCCTGCTCACTTTGGGCGGCGCTTTGGTGTTGGTTGTGGGCGCGCGCGCTGACGTTTATCATTCGGTTTCGGGCGGCGAAACCCTCGCCTCCGTCGCCAATCGCTACGGCGTTTCGACGCAGGCTCTTCGCACGGCCAACAGTTTGTCGAACTCGGACTTAGCTCCTCTGGGCGCCATGTTGCTCCGCGTTCCCGGTGTGGAAGCCGGGCAAAAACCGCTCAACGCGCCGCAAGTGAACCCCGAACCTCGCGCCATCAACGTTTCTTCGGCGCCCCGCTTCGCTTCGCGCGGCGGCGGTTCGCTGTCGCGGGCGGTTTATGAAACGGCGCGCGAAGGCGACACATGGGATTCCATCGCCGGGCGTTTTCGGGCAGCGGGCAATGACGTGACCGCTCAAAGCCTGCGCCGTCGCAACGGCGATGTCAAAGCGCCCACAGCCGGTGAAAGCGTGGTCGTTCCTCTGGGTCAACTGAGCTATCAAGCACCTCCGGTCTACGCGCCGCGCATCGCCACGAACGCGCCGGTCGGGCGGAGCAGCGTCAAAGCCAACGCGAGCGTTGAGCCGCGCAACTTGGGCGGCGGCGTGTATGCGTCGGGCGAGTTCAACTTGCAAAAGCCCGCGACGCAGGCCACGATTCCAACTCCTCGCTCGTTTCTGGTGCAATCGCCGGTTGGTGGAGCGGTCGCTCCGGGACGCGGCCAACTCGCCTCGCGCGGCGGCTACGGCCAGATGGCGCGTTCGGCGATGGGCGGCGAAGTGCGCGTTTTGGGCGCCGGAGAAGATGCGCCCGCGCCGCGTTTGGCTCCCGGTCTTGAGGCCGCCACGACGACAACGCCGGTTCGCCCTTCCGGCTCGGTGGCGCGTGTTGGCGAAGTGCGCGGAAGCAGCGCGCGCATCCGCCGTTTGCCTCAGGCCTCGGCGCAAACGCTTTACAAATGCGCTTACGGCACCCGCCTCGCGGTGCTCCGTCAAAGCGGCGCGTGGTCGGCGGTTTTGATGAGCGATCATTCGACGGGTTGGCTTCCCACCAGATATCTGACGCTGACCGAGCAAACCTATGACGTGTCGTCGCAAATCGTGACGACTCCCGGCCCCGGCGGCGCGGCGTCTTACGCCGGAACGCGCTACGCGGCCCAAAGCCCGATGGTCGGTCAGGCGCTTCGCTGGCTGGGCACGCCCTACCTTTACGGCGGCACCACCACCCGCGGCATTGACTGCTCATCGTTGGTTCAACATTCCTTCGCCGCCTGCGGCATCCGCTTGCCCCGCACCGCCGCGCAACAAGCGCGCATTGGTGCCCCGATTGACGCGGCGAATCTCCAAGCCGGCGACCGCCTGTATTTTTCGGCGAGTGGCACGCGCATCGACCACACCGGTTTGTATATGGGCAACGGCCTGTTCGTGCAAGCTTCGGGTTCGGGCCGCCGTGTGATGGTCTCGAACCTCTTCGAGCCACGCAACTGGAACATCTACGTCGGCGCCCGCCGATAGAATTTGGATTGCAAAAAAGCCCCACTCTTTCGAGCGGGGCTTTTTTGTTTGGTGTTGATTAACGACCTAAGATCGAACCAACGATGGCGCCGATAATCGCGCCCTTGACCGCGTTGTCCTTTTGACGCTGGCCGTCATCGTAACCACGGCCAAAGCGACCGTTGTTGTTGCGACGACCGTGATAACCCACACCGTAGTTGACGCCGCCATTGCCATAACCAACGCTGTAGCTGGTATTGCCGGAGTTGTAGCCCACGCCGTAGTTGAACCCGCCGTTGCCATAACCGACGCCATAGCTGGTATTACCCGAATAATATCCGGCATTGTAGTTGACGCCACCAGGGCCATAGCCCACACCGTAGTTGGTATTGCCAGAGTTGTAACCTACACCGTAGTTGACTCCGCCGTTGCCATAACCGACGCCGTAGTTATAGCTATCGCCCCGTCGATAATCATCACGAGCATAGTTAGCGCGGCTATAATCGTTGTAACTCCCGTCGTTGAAACGAAAAGCGTCGTTGCGACCGTTGTTGAAGTGGTCGTTATTGGTGCGGCCACCCGCATCGTGGTTCCCATAGACCGGCGCGTCGCGGTAATCTCGGTCGCCCTCGCCATCAGCGCGGGCAAGCGGCGACAGGCTCGTCAGAGCGCTGATTCCCAGCAATCCTCCAATCAGAATTTTTTTTAACATCGTAGGGTTTCCTGCAAGAGCACCGGATGGTTCACAAACGCCACAAAGAACTCTCACTCCAGTATTGACATCCCTTTCACGCCCAAGTTTTAAGAGGGCGCCGCTTCTTCGGTTGGCAACGTGAACCAAAACGTCGCGCCCTGTCCCGCTTCGCTTTCGATCCAGATGCGCCCGCCGTGCGCTTCGACGAGATGTTTGGTGAGGAACAAGCCTAAACCGGTTCCGGTCGGTTTGGCGCGGGCGCCAACACCCTGCGCCGATTGGGGCGCGCGGCCAAAACGGGAAAACAACAGCGCTCGTTGTTCGGGCGCGATGCCGGGGCCCTGATCGGAAACCCACACTTCGACTTTGCCGTGTCCCAAACGGGCACCCAACACGATCTCGCCGCCGGGCGAGTATTTCTGGGCGTTGCTCAGCAAGTTGATGAGGATTTGCAGCACTTTGTCGGCGTCGGCGAACACGGGAGGAAGCGAGGGCGCAATCTGTGATTTGAGCGTGTGGCGGCTCGAATAGGCGCGCTGGTTTTCCAAAGCCAGCAGAGCCAGAGGTTCGAGTTCAACCGCGCCGCGGTTGAGTTCGATGACGCGGCCCGCTTCCAAACGGGCGACATCAAGCAGCGTGTTGATGAGGCGCGTGAGCCGCTCGCTTTCGCCGTGGATGAGATTTAAAAATCGGGCACGAGTGGGAGCGGGCAACGAGTTGGAACTGTTTTCGCCGCGCTGGAGCATCGCGGAAAAACCGGAAATCGAGGTGAGAGGCGAGCGCATCTCGTGCGCCACGAAACTCACGAAATCGCTTTTGGCCTGCTCGATTTCCCTGCGCTGCGTCACGTCGGCAAAAACCGCGACCAAACCGGCCAACTCGCCGCGTTCGCCACGCAGCGGCGCGACGTGGCCTTCGATGGCGACCGGCGATTCGGACGAGCCGCGAAACAACAGCACCGCGCCCGCGCCGACCGCGTTTTGTTCAAGAATCGCGCGCGCCGCCTCGTCGGGCATTGGCGCGCCAGAACTTGCGTTGGGCTGTCCGGCTGTTCCATGAAGAAACGCGGGCGTGTTATCAATGGCTGTTGTTGTTTCGACTGGTGAGATCGCTTCATCCAGAGGTGCGGTCACTCCATCTTCCGATGAAACCCTTCGATTGTTTGACGAAATTATTCCGCCAAGTGATGAAGCTATTTCTTTGACTTGTTCATCAAGAGGTGGAACGGGTTTATTACTCCGGGTAGATGTCCCTTTCAAAGATGCAGTTGAAATCTCAACTGGTTGCATTAGAAGATGATTTTCCGCTGTTGTCGCATCTAACGGCGCTGTTACTTCGCTCAAGACTCCGGCGTTTGGTTTGTCTGCGTTGTGTTGGCTGTTCCGGGTTTGATTGTGGCCGGCGCGCGGCAAAATGGCGAGTGGAAAATCGGGCAACACCTGCTGCAACGGTTCGCCCATGAGTGCGAGGCCAAGTTCAGGGAACAGCAGCGTCGCGGCGGAGTTGATGAGTTGGATGCGGCCTTCTTCGTCGGTCACGACCACGCCATCAGTCATCGAATGCAAAACCGTTTGCATCAACGTTTTGTCGGCTTGCAGTTCGCGGTTGGCCAGAGCCAACGCGTCCTGACTTTGTTCGACGCGCAGCGATAAACGGTCATACAAACGCACGTTGTCGAGGGCGACCGCCGCTTGATTGGCGATGGCGCCCAGCAGTCTCAAATCGTCCTGCGAAAAGGGCACATCGCCTTCGCGGTTGACCACTTCCAAAACGCCCACGACCACGCCCCGATTTTTGAGCGGCACCGCCAAAATTGAGCGCGTTTCCAAACCCGTCAGCAAATCGAAGCGGGTCGCGTGCGCCGCTTCGCCGGGCGTGTCGAGCACCCGGAGCGGTTGCCCTTCAAAAGCCACGCGACCGGCCACGCCTTCGCCTATGGCCAATCGTTGACCGACCAAGGGCGCCGCGCCGGGGCCAATGGCGGCGACGATGCACAGGTCGTGGCGTGTTTCGTCCAGCAAAAACGCCGAAGCGCCGCTCGCGCCAACGGTTTTGGCGGCGAACGCCACGACGCGTTCGAGCAGTTCATCGGGCGTTTTGCCAACGGCCACGATTTCGGCGACCTGCGCCAAGGCTTCGACGGTCGAGGCGATGGACACGTTGTCGCGTTCGCGGCGGCGCAGGTCGCCGCTCACGCCGACCAGACAGGTCGCGCTGATGGCGACCCACGGCACGCTGGCATCGAGCCAGATATTGCGCCCGAACAAACCCAGCGACACCAGAGCCACGAGCAAGGCGCACAAAATCGCCACCATCGCGCTCCACGCCGGGCGCCACGCGACCGACAATCCGCCCACCACCAGACACGGAAAAACCGCGAGCAGCCAATGCCAAAGTTCCGGTGCGCGCTGGAGCGGGCGGTCGGAGAGCAGGTTATCGAGGGCCACGGCCAACAGTTCGGATTCGGACACGCGCCCACCGCCCGGCATGGGAAAACGCGCGCCCATTCCCGGCGCCGTCACGCCCATGACCACGACCTGCCCGCGAAAAGTCTCCCAACGAGCGCCTTCGTCCAACGCCGCCGCAAGCGATGTGGAATCAAAGGCGCCCTTTGATTCCACATCGTCGTCCTCGTCGCGCGCGCCCTGAGGGTAGTTGAGCAGCAACGGCCCGTTTTCGCCGGGCGCGGGCGAACCCGCCGCGCTCGCCGTGGCGAGGGCGAAAGCGGGAAAAACGCGTTCTTCATAGCTCGCCCACAACGGAAGTCGCCGCGCGCGGCCCAGCGGATCGAACTCAAAAGACAGATGGCCCGCACCCGCCGCCGCCGCCAGCAAATCGCCCGCAGGCGCGCGCAACTTGAAATTCTCGTCCATGCGCGGCACCTCTTCGCGGCTTCGCCCGCGCCTACCCGCAACCGAGGCGAACCGTTCGAGCGCCCGCGGAACGGGCGGCGCGTCGAGCGAGCGCGGGCGGTGCGCAAATTCAAAGGGCAGCGTCACGTGCCCGTTGAAACGCATCGCCGCGGCGAGTTGATCGCGTCCGGGCAAATCGGTTTGCGCGTCGCACAGGGAAGGGAAATCGAGCGCGACCGCGCGCGCGCCGTGTTGACGCAACAAGCGCAAAGCGCGCGCGATGTCGGGCGCGTCAAAGGCGCGCCCGTTCCAGCGGCGCATCGTCGCTTCGTCCACGCAGAGCAGCCTCACCGAATGCGAAGGCCGCGTTTCGCGCACGCCCGCCCACAAATCGAGCGTGCTCCATTGAAGCGAGTTCGCCGCATTGCCAAGCACACCGGGCCGCAAAACCAACAGCAAAAACAGCGCGAGCAACAAGCCCTGCG
>JAABUM010003062.1_pt1 | contig 21331 bp, 17 predicted proteins | sample 5559161 | NCBI WGS metagenome assembly JAABUM01 (sample SAMN10711868, study PRJNA513369) | rock metagenome | isolation source: Antarctica rocks | place: Antarctica: Victoria Land, Siegfried Peak nord
GACGACGCGGCGGGGAGGTACTCATGACAAGAGCCCTGCTGTCGAGGAGCCGGATGACGGGATAACTGTCACGTACGGTTTTGCAGGCGGGCGGGGATGGGCGACTGTCCCCGCCTAGCTAACCCTACTTGCTAATGGCTATCTTCTGCTGCTGGTGCAGAAGCAATACCCTCTGCCGACACTGCCCCTGTGGCGTCACAATAGAATGTCAGTGTGTACTTCTGGCCTACAAGCCGCTGGTTTGCATATTCTGGCCAGTCGCCAGTTATTAAGGTTTCTGTGATGCAATCCCACCACTGATTTTCACGATCACGAGCGATAGAGAAGATCGTTAGCCATTGGTTGTCTGAGTACACGAATGGTGCTTCACCAAGAAAGGGTTGTTTGAACTCCACGCCTTGCACCGTATGTGCAGCGAAAGAGCTTCTGATGAAGAATAACCGACGGCCAACATGTATCAAGAGAAACATTGTGGTGCAGCAGCTCCGACGTTCCACATTTGGTATGTGAGAAAGTCCAAAGCACCTTGAGGTAGACCAATAGCCACTCTAATGCGTGGCTGAACATCGGCCCTATGGCGTTCGTTGGCGATGCGATCTGCTTCTTTTGCTGCCTGCTCTGCGCGCCTCACGGCTATATCAGCGCGAAAGGCAAACACAGCAGCCCAAACGGCAATACTGAACATCAACCAGAACTGTTGGTCAGTACTCATCTTCGTTCCATCCTAGTGGCTTTGTCGCGTTATGTCTACCTACTTTTCAACGGCAGCATGTGGCCCGCGCCTTACCACAATGTGCGTTGTGGTGCATTATGTCTTGCTAAATAGGCCCGGTGTTGGAGAGTAGGCTGGCGAGATACTGGTTGCCCAGCCATTTTCTGTCAGCCTACTCTCCAACACCGGGCCACATAGTATGGTCAAGCCGCCTACCTGCTATGGCTGTGCGCATTTAAGTTGCCACAGCAACCGGACGCAGACGACACCCATTGAAAAAGCTCCTAGGCTAAACAGAGTGGCCCAAACCGTCAGACTCACTCCACATAGAGCACTCCACGCCGGTCCGAGGAGGCTAGCTAGAGGAACAGCGAGGATTGCTATCACAAGAGTGATAAAAGGTGAACCTAGGGACCGCCCTATACTTGTAGAGGGCGTCGCTCCGCCCTTACGTCCACTCGATGGCCGGGCGTGGGTAGTTTGAGCCATGACTTCCTCCAATTTCATGTGATGAGACGAGCAACTTCTACAACTTTGCCGTCGATCTCAACATCTTTATTCGCAACGATCAAGGGCTGCATCGCAGGATTGGACGGTTGCAAGCGCACGTGCGTAGGAGAATCACGATAGAGCCGCTTTACGGTTGATTCCCCAGCCGCAGAGGCTCCCCCTGTGAGCCGGGCTACCACAATGTCCCCATCATCAATCATGGCCTCGGTAGCCGGAATGACGAGCACAATGTCCCCCTCATAGATGCGATCTCCAATCATAGAGTCGCCAACGATGCGCAAGCGATAGTAAGAGACACCCTTAGGAACGACTTCGATTCGCTCTCTATCCTCTATTGCCTCGCGTCCACTGCCGGCGGCAGTGGTGGCATACACCTCAAACGTGAGTCCAGGGTGCTCAGCAGACGTAAGGCGACCAGCCAGCATTCCCCTGTCATTTTCTGACGCATAAGATTCTTGCTGAAGTGTTTTAGCTATTACATTGCCGTGTTTAGTAAGAACAACTCCCGTCTTGCTCTGGTCATAAGGGAAGATGATCCCCTCTCTTTGGAAAATCTTTATTTGGTTTTTTACACCACTCGACGAATAGATGCCTCCCATTGTTTCCACGCGTCGGGTAATTTGCCTAACAGATGGTCCTGCGCCGTTCTCTTCTGTTAACTCATAGATTGTGCGTAGAGTTTTAGAACGGCTCTCGTCGGCACTTGGACGTGTGTTTTTTATCGACGGAAGATTAGCCATTTTCGCCCCTTTCCATGCATGTATGGCCGCTGAGCTTGCCTTCTATTCTGTAGCCGCTCACCTCGGAACGCCCGGTAGTAGCCCGAAGGACAGCACTTCCCCTCTCAATAATAGAACTTTTGTTCTATAATAATCAAGGGGTGTGCTGTGCTGCTTTGTGTGCGATCTTCCCTCTCCCCCTCCCTTCACACTGGAGGCCTCCAGATCGCTCCGGATGAGGACACTGCACGGGCCCCCGCGACATCTCTAGACGCTCTCTGTACATTTATAGGCCCAAACACAACAATGCTGCGGTCAGCCGCAAACGGGAGGGGTCTGCGAAGCCGATCTTACCAGAATTCGAGAGTTCCTGCGGTACGATCTCCACCAGTCGCCCATAGAGGGCACGATCACTATCGCGCTGCCAGCGGGGCCGTGGGGGTGATTTAGTGTGAAGCGCGAGAGCTCCGACTAGGCCCAGTGTTACGGGTGCGACACGAAGTCGCACGTTCTGAGTGAGGTGGACGAAAGGCCACCTCCAGGCGAGTGTTCAAGCCTGTTCCCCATCCTGACGTGCGTCGCTGGTAACGGTGAGGTGCGAAGCTCAGGATAATGTCCAAGGAGAGAGCACACCATCTGCTCAAACCGGGCTAGGGAAAGACGGAGCGGGTGAACGCACGTGAACTCTCGATGAGGCGTCGTCATGAGCAAACACCGGAGGATGGTTGATCAAGACGGTGTTACTGGGTCAAGGCAGGGAGCCCTGTAACCTCTCTGCGTGAACACCGAGACCCCGGCGTATAGAGAGCACCCACCCCCGTCGCATCTCAGGAGTGTGAGACGTGGAAACCCTCATGGGGTCTGACAGCGGGAGATAGAGCAGACGCTCTGTATGGCAGTAGGTCGTCCGCAAGGGCCGGCCACCCCTCCAGGAGGAAACGATGTCCCAAGAAGCGAAGGCTGCCCGCCGAAAGGCACCAGGAAACCATAACTGGGCAGATAGGGCCGCGTAAGCGGGAAGACCCACCCTGAAAGGGGGCTAACGTGGGACAGGGGATCAACCGACTGATGACGAGGAAAGCAGGAGAACGTTGGCACAAGTTAGATACGGTCGTTATGGCTGTAAACAGCCCCAACGAGGGCGCGAGCCCGACCCTGTCAGTAGATCGAACGAGACGGTTGACCTGGGAGCCGGATGCGGTGTAAGCCGCACGTCCGGTTCTGAGGCGGGGAGACCAACAGGGTGAGGGCCTGGTCAGGATTGGCGGCGAAGAAGCGGCGGGTGTCCGCGATAGTGGTGGCGCCCTGGCGATGGATGAGGGTGAGGGCTAGGTTGCGGAAGGCAGCCATGATCTGGGGACCCGCACCGGTGCGCAGGCGGGAAGTGTCCTCGCCGAAGGTGACATCGCGCACATAAGGGCGGCTATTCTCGCTACGCCAGTACGCACGGATCAAGGCGAGCAGCCGCCGCGGACCAGCGACAGAGCGCTTCAGGCTGGTGATCACAGAGACGGTCTCCTGCCGGATCACGTCGTGCTCGGTCACGGTGCGGATGAGTTGGCCCACTTGGGCCAGACCTGGCCAGCCGTCAGCACGAGAGCGAGTCATCGTGGTGGTCATTGTGAGCAACCGATGCTCTAGGCGACCGTGGCCCTTGTCCGTGGTCGCGTCCGTCTTGCTAGAGGAGGTCGGATCGGCAAAGTAGAGCGCGATGGCGTCGTGAAGGGCAGGCTGATTGTCTTTGACAATGAGCACATAGTCGCCCTTCTGCGCCCGGATGGCGGCCGCCGTGGCCACCTGCATGTGCAGCGCATCCGCCAAGACAACCCGACCCGCCACCGGAAGAGCGGGCAACACAGCCTGGAGGACCGAGATCTCGTTTGTTTTGACGGCCACACGTACGTGGAGGAGTGTTTCTTGGCTGTGTGCGGTGGAAATGGACGACAAGTGCGGGGCCGGTGTCGCGGCCGTCCGCGCACCGCGCACCGTCTTGCCATCGGCGACCAATGGCTCGTCCGCCGGCGCGTGGAGGGTAGCTTGCACCCATGCCGCCAGCACCGCCTCCACGTGCTCCGCCGCCAGCCGGGGCAGCAACCAGCGGTACAGCGCTCCTGTCGGCGTCAGATGTCGCCGCCGCCCAAAGACGCGCGCCAGCACTTCCTGGCGCAGCCGGCACCACTGTCCCGTGGCGGCCAACGAGTTGCAGTTGCACAACAACGCGGCGACCAAGCACGTCAGCAAGAACGTTAACGGATAGCGCTGGCCATGCCGCGACCGCGGATCAGGTACGGCGGTAAACAGCCCTTGCAAGGAGGTCAGGGCCACATCGCTGAGCAAGGCCTGCCGCTCCGCATCGTTCTCCACGGCAAGCACCAGGGTTCCTACGGGACACTCCATCTGGATGGACTCCTTCTTGCGCCGCTGATTGTCGTCTAGAGACTCAGAGTACACCAGAAGTAGTCTGTCCTCCCTCTCCCCTGCTCCGATAATTTGCAGGCCCTGGAACCCGGAGGCAAGCCCCTTGACAGGCCAGCGCAAACTGGTATACTAACCGCTATCTTGTGCGGCAGAGGAGGCGCTACTGATGGGCTATCCACGGTTCAAGGAGATCCCACGTGATAGCCCACGCCACGAGCAAGCCGTCCAGCGGCTGCGTGATGGCATCGGCAGCGGCCACCTGCGCGTGGGGGATCGGCTGCCCTCGGAGCGTGAGCTAGGCGAACAGCTCGGCGTCAGCCGCACTATCGTGCGCGAAGCTATCCGCGTGCTGGCGGCTCAGGGCGTGTTGGCCGTGCGCCAGGGCCGCCGCGCCGTGGTCACGGCGACAGTAGGCACGCCAGTGCGCGTTTTTCCACGGCAACTCACCCTGGCCGAGCAGTACACGTTGGTAGATTTGATGGAGGCGCGTCAGGTGCTGGAGGTCGCCCTGATTGGGTTGGCCGCCGAGCGGGCCACCGAGGAGGCTATCCAGCGCATCGGGGCGGCGCTGGAGGCTATGCGCGAGGGGCCGGGATCGCTCACCTTCTCCAGCGGTCATGCCACCTTCCACCTGGCTATCGCCGAGGCGGCGCGCAACCCCGTGCTCCTACGCGTCTATGAACCGATCATGGAACTGTTGGGCCAGACACCGGCGCTGACACCCCATGACGCGCCATTGCTGCCTATTGGCTACGAGTCGCATGTGCGGCTGTTCCGGGCGGTGCGCGACCACCGCCCAGCAGCGGCACGCACGGCGATGTCCGAGCACCTCACTGATACCCTGCTGCGCTATCCAGAACTGCCGGACGCGCCGAATAACCCGCAAGGGAGGGGGTAGACACCAGTGCTACGCTATCTCGTCGTGCGCGTCGGTTCGCTTGGCGTGTCCATCGTCCTGGCCACATTGGCCATTTTCCTGATCATGCACGCTATCCCTGGTGGCCCTTTCGACGCCGAGAAATCTCCCCTGTCTCCCGAGCAGCAAGTGGTCATCGCGCGGGCCTACGGGCTGGATCAGCCGCTACCGGTGCAGTACGTGAAGTTTCTGTGGGGCGCGGTGCGCTTCCAGTTTGGCTACTCGTATCAGGACCCCGGCGAAACCATCGCCGATTTGCTGGGACGCACCTGGCCGATCAGCGCCTTTGCCGGCGGCATGGGCATTCTGCTCGGCGTTGGGGTGGGGCTACTGTTGGGCATTGTCGCCGCCCTCCGACGCAACACCTGGGTTGATTATGTGGCAACCTTCATCTCGATCCTGACCATTACCCTGCCCCCCTACATCATCAGCATCGCCCTGATCCTGGTGTTCGCCGTGCTGCTACGTTGGCTGCCCGTCTCCGGCTGGAACGGCCCTGCTACCTGGGTCCTACCTATCCTGGCCTACGCCACGATCCCGCTCGGTCCAGTGGTCCGTTACACCCGCTCCAGCGTGCTCGATATGGCTGGCCGTCCTTATGTAGCGGTCGCGCGGGCCAAAGGGCTCACCCGCCGGCACGTTGTCGTTCGGCACGTCCTGCGCAACGCCTGGCGACCGATCATCACAATCGTCTTGCCCCTCCTGCCAGGCATCATGACCGGATCTATCTTCGTCGAAGCGATCTTCGGCGTGCCAGGATTAGGGTCCTTCTTCGTCAGCAGCATCCTCAAGCGCGACTACCCCCTGGAGTTGGCCCTTATCTTCATTATCGCCATCCTCTATGGCGTGATCTTCGTGATCACCGATATCCTCTATGTGGTCCTTGACCCCCGCGTCCGCTTAGCCGACCGCACGTCGGTAGCCTGACCGGCTAGATAGCAGTCGGGAGAGAGATGAACTCCACAACTGGCCTAGTGGGCGGCAATCAGGCCCTGGAACCGGCGGAACTGCAGGATCTTGGCGACGCCGTGCTCACCGCATCAACCCAGGGCTGGCGGCGCCGGGCACGCCGCTTCGCCGCCAACCGGCTGGCCCTCGTTGGCCTGGCGTTAGCCGTTGTACTGCTACTGGCCGCCCTCGTCGCCCCCCTCATCACACCAGCCAGCTACGATGACACGCGTTTCGTCACCCAGACCTACGCCTTCCCCTCCACCTCTCACTTTTTCGGCGTTGATCCTGTGGGCCGTGACTTCTTCAGTCGCAACGTCTACGCTATTCGGGTCTCGCTGGCCATCGGGCTCGGCGCAGCCCTGGTCAGCGCGCTCATCGGCATCCCCCTAGGCGCCGTGGCTGGCTTCTATGGGGGCAAGATAGACTGGGGCGTCTCGCGCGTGCTGGAGGTGTTCCAGATCGTTCCCCCGCTGATGATCGCCATTCTTCTCTCGGCGCTCTCCGGTGGCGGTGTCATCGAGCTCATCCTGATTATCAGCTTTACCGGCTGGATGGGCATGTGCCGCCTGGTGCGCGCCGATGTATTGACGCTACGCGAGGAGGATTTCGTGCTGGCCGCCCGTGCTCAGGGTGTCAGTCAGGTACGCATCATCTTCCGCCACCTGTTGCCCAACGCGCTTGGGCCCATTCTGGTCGCCTTCTCCCTCACCGTGCCCGGCGCAATCACTACCGAGGCCGGGTTGAGCTTCCTGGGCGTGGGCGTCAATCCGCCTACGCCCAGTTGGGGCAGCATGATCGCTGAAGGACTCACCTATGCCTCGTACTACTGGCACCTCGAACTCTTTCCGGTGCTGTTGCTCACGGTGACCGTGCTCAGCCTGTCGTTCATTGGCGACGGGCTGCGTGATGCTATCGATCCCACCGCATAGGCTGCGTCCCCACTGACGGTTATGTCACCGCCAGCTAGAACGGGGAAAGGGGAAAGGGGGTGATGTCGGCGCGAACTCGGCGGTCAGTCGGCGGCCACAGTGCCTCTGGCTACCGTTTGCAGGTGATCCAGGGCCGCGTCCTCGACGCGCCTTTGATCACCGACGCCCTACCATGATCTGACCTGCCCTCATCTGAGGCGACATGATGTGAAAGGAACGTGACGTGAAAAACAAGGTCATTCTCTTCCTGGCCCTGGCAGCCATGCTTGCTCCCGTGCGGCTGGCCACGGCCATGACAACTTTACCGCCGGATGCAGCGCCAGCCGCCCAGCAGATCCTGCGGCTGCCCGGCGGGGCCCAGGAAGGGCCATACCTGGACGAGGATCTGACTATCTACAACCGTCAAGACGGCACTGATTTAATCCAGGATCCTCTTGTCGTCTACGACCCCGATACGGGCAAGCTCAATCCCGTGGCCGCCGAGAGCTGGTCCGTGTCACCAGATAAACTAACCTGGACATTCAAGATCCGCAAGGGCCTTATATGGTCCGATGGTCTGCCTCTGACCGCTAACGACTTCGCCAATGCCCTGCGCAACCAGGCATCACCCAAGACGGCCTACGATTTTACCTATTGGACCGAGACGGTTCAGGGTATCAAGAACTGGGCGGCTGTCAACGCTGGCAAGATGCCGCTGAGCAAGCTTGGCGTTGGCGCGCCAGACCCAAACACCCTGACCATCACGACCGACGCTCCACGCTCATACCTGCCAGCGGCCATGGTGTATACCTGGGCTGAACCGGCCCATGTGATCAACAAGTACGGCAACGCATGGTCAACAAGCCTCACCCACATGGTCTACAGCGGGCCGTATATGGCCCAGGAGTGGAAGAAAGGCGTCTCGATCACCTTTGTGCCCAACCCCACCTATCATGGGGTGCGTAAAGCGCCCTTCAGCAAGATCATCTGGAATATCGCCGCGGGGAACACCCTGGCTCAGTTCCAGACTGGTCAGATTGATACCACGGGACAGCTCAGCGCTGGAGACCTACAGGTTGCGCTGCACACGATGCCCAAACAGATCGTCAAGGCCAGCTCCTACGACATCTGGTATCTCACCTACAACACATTTACAAAGCCGTTCAACGACGTGCGCGTGCGCCGGGCGTTCAATCTAGCCCTCGACCGCCAAACTCTGGCCAACAACGTGCTCAAGAACATCGCCATACCAAACTACGGCTTACTCATGCCCGGCTTCCCGGGGTACAACACGTCACTCAAGGTGTCTTACAACGTGAAGTTGGCCCAACAGTTGCTGGCCGCCGCCGGCTATGCGGGCGGCAAAGGCTTCCCGACTGTAGATATCTGGGTGCGTAACTCGTCCGGTGAGGTGCCCATGACAAAGCCCGCCGCCGAGTACATTCAGTCCCAACTTAAAACGAACCTCGGCGTCAACGTCGGCGTCAAAGTGATTGACCAGAAGATCTTCACCGAAAACCTGAACAAACACCAACTGCCGCTCGTCTTGGTCGGCTACAACTACGACTATGTGGACTCCAGCGACTTCATGGACCTCTTCTCTACGGGCGGCCGGCATGCCTGGTCTTACAAGCCCTACGATCAGACTGTCGCCGCGGCTGATCACTCCTTTGACGCCAAGACACGGACGACGCTCTACGCAAAGGCTCAGCGTATCCTGGGCGATCAGGTGCCGGCCTCGTTCCTGTTCGTCCCCGTCTATAGCGTCCTGTGGAATCCCAAGCTCGCCAACCCCTACACGCTGCCCCAGCAGACCGACGACTGGATGCTCAAGATGTACGTCAAGAAATAGGGTTGCGGCAGAGTCCGCCTTCGGCAGGGCTCGACCTGGACACACCGGGCGTTGCGCTGTGCGACCCCGGCGTGTCCAGGTCCTCGGCTGGTTTGCGCCTGGCTGACTATGGTTACTCGTACCGCTTAGCTGACACGACCCAGTGGTTTGTGTGTAGAGGCGCTCCTACCGGTGGCGCACGTGCGCCGCGGTGTACTAGCTCCGTATAGAAGAGAAGAACGGAAAGGCGATGCTGAGTACAAAGACAGACCGTGCCGCCGAGGCGCGGCGCGCGTTTCCTGGCCTAGAGGAGATGACCTACCTCAACGTGGCAACCTACGGCCTGACCCCGCAACCGGTGCTCGATCGGTACGTGGAGATGGTCTCCCTGACCGCGCGCTATGGTCATACACGCTATGTCAGCGAGGACATACCTGCCTATCAGAGGGGGCGAGCAGCGGTTGCGCGTCTGCTTGATGTGCCGCCCAGTTGGCTGGCCTTTGGGCGCAATGCTACTGACGGCATCAACTATGTCCTGGGGAGCTTGACCTGGCTACCGGGCGACGAGGTCATCATCTCCGACCAGGAGCATCCCGCCGTCACTTTCCCCTGGGAGTATGGCGCCCGACGTGGTATGTTCACCAGCAAGACCTTCACGGTAGACGCCGACCCGGAAATCACAGTACACAATCTAGAGGAGCAGATCACTCCACGTACGCGGCTGATCTTGTGTAGCCACGTTAGCTCACAGACAGGTATCCGCTTGCCCGGTCGGAACATCTGTGCGCTGGCCCGGCGCCTCAACGAGGCTGGACGCAAACGAACCATCCTGACCCTCATTGACGGCACCCAGGAACTGGGCCAGTGGCCAGTCTCCGTGTCAGCTATCGGCTGCGACTTCTATGTGAGCAATGGGCACAAGTGGTTAGGCGGTCCCAAGGGATCGGGTATTCTGGTGGTTCGTGAGCAGTCTTTTGAGCTGCTCACGCCGCCTTATATGGCCGGCGGCATCGCCGAGTACGGTCAGGACCCCGTTGGCGATGTGCTCAACCATCGCGATGCGCCGCATATGTTTGAGTCGGGCACGCAGAATCTCTCAGTCGTTGCCGTGTTGGCTGACGTAGTAGAGTGGCTGAATACGTTGGGCTGGGAGTGGATCGAGCAGCGCGAACGCCAGCTTGCCGCGCAGTTGCGTGGGATGCTGGCCACACTGCCGGGCGTACGCGTGCTCACCCCCGAGCGCTGGGAGTGGGGTTCGGCGATTACCTCGTTCTCGTTCGACAGCCTCTCGGCCACCAAGGTCTTCGAGGCCCTGTGGCAGCAGCGCATCGTCACCCGGCTGGTGCCGGAGCACAACGCCCTGCGCATCTCCACCACCTACTTCAACGACACGGGCGACCTGACGACCCTGGTGACCGCCCTGGAGCGCATCATGGCCGCGCCGGCCCTCTCACATCCCCGGTCCTGATCGGTGGGCCGTCATAGTGGCGCTATAGCGCTCTCCAGGGGAGGGCGGCGGGGCGGTTAGGGCCGCCGGAGCACGACGCGGGTCGCCTATGCCTCCCTGCCCTGACGCGCAAAGCGGGCCAGCTTGGCGAAGAAGTCTTCCAGCACGAACCGCGCGTCCACCGAGTGGTAGACCCGAATGGGCCGGTGACGCCCGGTGTGGTTATAGCGCATCTCTGGCGTGAACTCGGGCGCCGGACGCCACTCCCAGTGGCCGCAGTCAGGATACATGATCACGCCGACCGCCGGTGAATCGCCCAGAGAACGGTACTCCATGGCCTCCTGATGATGAGCGGTGTTATACGCGATCAGTTGCTCGACGAGGTACCGCCCCAGCGGACCGTGAGGGTAGACTTTCTCCATCAGCTCGGCGTACCCCACGGCCATCAGCTTATAGACGGTGCTGGGGATCTGCCAGACCTCCACTGAGGAGCGAAAGACGACGTTGGCCGCATGGATATCGTTCGATAGGTTGAACTCAGGGCCGCCGTCAGGCCACGGGCCGCCCCCAATCCATACCACGCGCACTGGGCGCTGCGCGATGCGCGGCTCCATCAGCAGCGCCGAGGCCATGTCGGTCAGCGGCCCATAAAAGGCGATATGCAGCGGACGCGGATCGTCACGCATCGCCTCGGCGATGATCAGCCTGGCCCCCACTGAGGGCACCGGTGTGTCGTCGGCAGACAGCCCATGTGGCGCCCCGTCGGCCACGCCAACACTCTGGGATAGGGCCATCAGGTTCAGCAGGTGATCCACCTCCTGATGGCGCTCGCGCAGGCTATGCGCCGTTCGGCGTGTGCCAAAGTGGGCCGGCACAATGCCGTGGATGTCGAACGAAGGGGTCAGCAGCGCATGCACAATCGCGTACTGATCGTCGGCTTCGTTCTTGGCGTCCGTGTTAACGATCACCCGGGTCCTCCGCGCCACCGGGTAGTCGGGGGTCACACCCCCAGGGGGTCCGGCCTCCCGATTGTTCATGGCCACACCGCCGAGCCAGGCGGGGGGAAGCCATGCGCGTCGTCGTCCAGTGCCAGCACCCAATCGTTGCCCCTCCCGCTGGACGGTGGGGTAAACGTCTGGGTCCCCGTGGTGGGCGCCGTGCCGATCCGCGTGGCCGCGCCAGTACGCGGATCGTACCACCAGGCCGTAACCGTCTGACCAGAGAGCAGGGGCATGTTCACGGTGATGGGCGCGCCGGTGGCGCTGTAGATAAAGGCGTAGGCCCCGTCCTCGGCGCGGGTAGCCCGCATGTGGTCGGCCTTGGTGGCCTGGCCAGCGGCGATCAGCGCCTGGTCGGGCACCCGCGTCAGGTAGGGCCGCGACTCAAGCAGGGCGCGCAGATGGGCCATATCCTGGGCGCCTGGGGCCTGCAGCGCTTCCTCCCAGTACACGCTGGCGTTGCCAAACGGCGTGGGTGGCGACGCCGGCCCGTAATACTGAAAGACCGAGTAGTGGCCGTAGGTGTGGCCCGCCGCGCCAGCGTAGACAGCCCAGTAGGCGGCCTGCCGCACGTCGAAGTCATCGAACCGTCCATTGGCGATATCCCAATTGACCGGGTGGTCCTCGTAGCGCGCCTCGCTGTCCAGCGTAGGTCGGGCCGGCTGCTTGTGATAGTCGTTCGTGATCAGCTCGTAGTTGCTGATATCACGGGCATGGTGCCCCGACTGCACCGTGTTGAAATCCAGCCATGCCTCGTGGTGCAACAGCGCCGACGAGGCCTGCGCGCCGTAGGGATGGTAAGTCATCAGCAGCGCGCCGTCGTCCTCGGCGCCGGCCACACCCGTGGCGATGCCCTGGGCCATGGCCCGCCAGATCTCCTCATCGCCGTCGGCGGGCCGGTCTCCGCCGAGCATCCAGATGACATTGGAGCGTTCAGCGTAGCGTTGGCCCAGGAAGTGGCCGTAGTCATGGGCGCGGGCGGTGGCCTCGGCCAGGCCCTGCCGCTGGTAGTAGGGGGCAAAGATGTCCGGGCCAATGCCCCATAGCTTGCACACCTTGTCACCCCAGGTGGGCAGCAGGGCGAGGTACAGGCCGTGGCGTTCAGCGGCGGCCACCACGTAGTCCACGTGATCCCAATAATCGTCGGCATTGCCGGGCCGCGTGTCGGGCTGCCGCGAATCAATCAGGCCCTGCGCATCGGCGCGAAACGGCAGGTGGCCATAGGCGTTCGGCTGGCGCAGGCCATCGTGCTCGCCCAGGGCCACGGCCTGGACCACGGTGAACCGCTGGGCCGCTCTGGCGATCAGGTAGCGCTGCGCCTCCTCACGGGTCAACCGGTGAAAGAGGTCCCAGGCGGTGTCGGCCAGGTAGAAAAACGGCGCAGCGTGCTCGGTGACCAGGAAATGCCCGTTCGCGCTGACTTTGAGGCGGGGCAGGGCCACGGTAGCTCCTTTCACTGTTCTATGCCAGCCAGCTCCGCCCGCAAGGAGGCGGAGAGGCGCTCCCAGGCCGTGATGACCCGGTCGTAAGTGAGGTCGGCGTCGCTGCTCTCGATGCCCCCATTGGCGTCTAGCCAGGAGATGGCGCGGCGCATGCCCTCGACCACGGGGATGGTATAGCGGTAGCCCAGGTCGGCCCGCGCCGCCGCCGTGTCGTGGACGTTGGGGTACTGGATGTTGTCGCGGCTGAGTTCGGCCTGCCTGGGCAACACGGCGGCCAGCGCGTCGGTGGGGATATGCACAAGCGTCGGCGGAGGCGCGTCCATGGCCTCGGCGATCTTGACGGTAAATTGGTTCCAGGTGATCGCCTCCTCACCGGTCACATTGTAGGCTTTGCCAAAGGCCCGCGGGTTACCGGCGGCCCCCACGAACCCCCGCGCCACATCGTCTGTATGGCAGGGGTTCCATAGGCTGGTCCCATTACCCTGCACGATCACCCGCAGCCCCTTGCGGATGCGGTCCAGGAAGGTGGTGCGGAAGCCCAGGCTATGGATCACCCCACGGGCGCCCTCCCCGTAGGTATAGGTGGCGCGCAGAATGGAGACCGGCAGATCGCCACGCTGGTGGGCGGCGAACAGGAGGTCCTCGCAGAGCACCTTTTTGCGCGCGTAGTCGGTGATCGGTCGGCGCGGCGCGTCCTCGCGAATAGGATAGGTCGGCGCCGGCTTGGCATACACATCCACGGTGCTGCAGAAGATCAGGTGACCCGTCCTGCCCCTGAAAGCACGCACCACGCTGGCCGCGTCGGCCTCCTCGTAGCCGATCATGTCAATCACGCAGTCATAGGGTCCAACCTGGCCCATCTGGGCCTCGAAGGCGGCATGGTCGGTGCGGTCCCCCCGCATCGTCCACGGCTGGACGGTCAGCCGTGAGGGGCTGAGGCCCCGGTTGTACACCGTCACCTCGTCACCGCGTGCGAGCAGTTGGCCGGTCAGGGCCGTGCTAATCAGGCCAGTGCCACCGATAATCAGGATCTTCATCACGCGCCTTCCGCACTACCGCGCGCCACCACCGGGCGCACCCACCAGGGCCGCCGACGTACCCACCCGGCTAGAGCAAGCGCGTCATCCACGCCGCGGCGGGCACGTCCTCACTGCGGAGCTGTTTACCACTGCGCCGACCATGTGGTATGCTGGCATACCAAATACCCTCGCGGCACAGCATAGCACGGGCCAGCCAGGGTATGCAAGCCCTGGCCAGAGCGCAGTCCGTATGGCTAAGAAAGACCGAGTGGGCGGGCCGCGAGGGCCACGGCAGCCCAGTGAAGGAGATGTTTGTTATGTCAAATCTGCGGTTCGCCCCCTTTGGGGCTGGGTTCTGGGCGCGCTACCAGTTGGCGGCGTGGCAGGATGTCCCTGGGGCTATTTGTGTGGCCCTCTATAACCGCACGCGCGGCCGGGCCGAGGCGCTGGCCCAGCAGTTCGGCATCCCCCAGGTCTACGACGACGCGGCCGCCCTGCTGGAGCGAGAGCAGCTCGACTTCGTGGACATCATGACCGACGTGGACTCGCACCCCCACTTTGTGGGCCTGGCCGCGCGGCACGGCCTGCCCGTGGTCTGCCAGAAGCCGATGGCCCCCTCGCTGGCCCTGGCCGAGGAGATGGTGGCCACCTGCGGCCAGGCCGGCGTACACTTTATTATCCACGAAAACTGGCGCTGGCAGACGCCGATCCGCCAGCTCAAGGCGCTGCTGGACCAGGCGGAGATAGGCGACGTGTTTCGCGCCCGCATCCGCTTCTCGTCAGGGTTTCCCGTGTTCGACAACCAGCCGTTCCTCAAGGAGTTGGAGCAGTTCCTGCTCACCGACATCGGCAGCCACATCCTGGACGTGACCCGCTACCTGTTCGGCGACGCCCAGAGTCTCTACTGCCAGACGGCGCGCGTGCGCCAGGACATCCGCGGCGAGGACGTGGCCACGGTGATCACGCGCCATGGCCAGATCACCTGCGTCTGTGAGCTGAGCTATGCCAGCGTCCCTGAGGACGAGCGGTTTCCCGAGACGCTGATCCTGGTCGAAGGCAGCGCGGGCACCATCGAACTGGCCCCCAATCACTGGCTACGGCTGACCACGCGTGGCGGCACTGTGTCGCGCCGCGTCGCCCCACCCCGCTACGGCTGGGCCGATCCCGCCTACGATCTTGTGCATGCCAGCATTGTGCCCTGCAACGCCGACATCCTGCGCGCCCTACAGACCGGCCAGCCTGCCGAGACCGCCGCCCAGGACAACATCAAGACCGTGCGCATGGTCTTCGCCGCCTACCAATCCAGCGCTCTCAATCAGGTCGTCACCCTGGATCACCCAGGGCCAGGCGCTCACCCACCAGCCTCCTCGGGCCTTTCATAGCACAAAAGCGGCCCACCGCCGGTGCGGCTGACCAGCGGCCCGGCGGCGCTGAGGTTTTGAGCAGGGCGCGTGCGGCGGAGTGCGGCCGCTCACAATGCCCTACTGAGCAGTAGCGGGCTGCAGCGCCGCGCGGGCAGCCTCCAGTTCCAGGCCCTGGCGCAGCGTGCGCGCCGAGTCCTTGAGGTGTTCGCGCATGGCGCCTTGCGCCGCGCCGGCGTCGCCGGCCCGCACCGCCGCCAGGATGCGCTCGTGATGCATCAGGGCCACGCCGTGGGAGCCAGGCACGCTAAATCCAAGCTGACGGATCTCGGTCATCACATCGGAGATGGAGTTGAGCAACACCGGAAACAGCTCGTTGTGGGTGGCGGAGGCCAGCGCGGCATGGAAGGTCACATCGCCGACGACGTAGGTGTCGCGGTCATCGTTGCCCTGGCGCTGCCGCTCGATCTCCCGCTCCAGAGCGGCCAGATCGTCGGGCGTGGCCCGTTGCGCCGCCAGCGTGGCGATCTCCACTTCCAGCACGCAGCGCACCTCATGGATCTTTTCGTAGGGGATGGGCATGTTGCCATGGTGCAGGCGCAACAAGAGCGTCATGGATTGCGCCGCCGCCGCTGGGTCAGGGCCGCGCACATAGGTGCCGCTACCGCCACGCGTCTCCATCAGCCCTTTGCTGACCAACGTGCGCACGGCCTCACGGATTACCGTGCGGCTGACCCCGTATTGCTCGGCCAGGACGCGCTCCGGGGGCACCCGCTTGTCCCGATGCAGCGTGCCATCAAGCACGCGCTCGGTCAGGTGCGCGGCTACCCGGTCCGCCAGCCCAGCTTCACGCCTGAGAGGCTCGCCAACGAAATCGTCCATCGCCCCCCTTAGCCGTGGTTAGACCAAAAACCGAGTATGGTTGCAGTGTACACTACCCCTCAAGAGGTGTCAACCTGGCGCGGGCTGGCGCGCCAGCGCTTGAGTTCATTGCACCTGCCGGCCATATGGCATACCATACTATTGCATGGTAAGATCAGGGGGCGTGGGCGGATCGGGGACCAGGAGGGGCGGTGTACAGATGAGTGACCTGGGTGCGGCGCGAGGTCCATGGCGCTGGTGGGGCGTCGTTCAGGCGACACGGGTGCGGCCATGACGGCCGACGCGCCACCCACGGCCTCTCCGGAGGTGGCCGCGCTGGTCCGCTTGTTCTCACTGGCCGGGCGCGTCGCCCTGGTCACCGGGGCCACCGGTGATATAGGACGCGAGATCGCCCTCACCCTCTCCGCCGCCGGGGCCGCCGTGGCGCTGACCGGGCGCGCCGAGGAACGCCTGCGCGGGATCCAGGCTGAGTTGACCGCCCTGAACAGGCCAGTAGATATTTTTGCCGCTGACCTGGCGGACATCGCGGCCTGTCAGGCCGTGGTGGCCCGCGCGGTGACCACCTTTGGCCATCTGGACATCCTGGTCAACTGTGCTGGCGTCAACGTGCGTGAGCCTATTCTCGATGTGGACCCCGCGACCTTCGACACAATTATGGCGCTCAACCTGCGTTCAGCCTACTTTGTCAGCCAGGCCGCGGCGCGGGTGATGATCCAGCAGGACGCGGGAGGCAAGATCATCAACGTCGGCTCGCTGACCTCGGCGATCGGCCTGGCCGAGGTGTCAGTCTACGGGGCCTCCAAGGCTGCCCTGGCCCAACTGACCAAGACGATGGCCGTGGAGTGGGCCCGCCATAACATTCAGGTCAACTGCCTGGCCCCCGGCTTTATGCTCACCTCCCTGACCCGGGAGGCCCTGTGGGGCAATGAGCAGAAGCGCCGCTGGATGCTGGACCGCATCCCTGCCCGGCGCCCCGGTCTGCCCACCGATCTGGCCGGGGCGGCCCTGCTGCTGGCCGCTCCGGCGTCCGACTACCTGACCGGCCAGATGCTGGCCGTGGACGGCGGTCTGCTCGCCGGCAGCCCTTGGTAGCCGTCACGCCGCGCGGCGCCGTAATTGGGAACCCCAAAGAAAGGACAGACGCCATGAACTCCTACCGCATTATTGATCTATCACATACCCTACTGCCCGGCCAGGAGCAATATGGCCTGGAGGTAGCGCAGCGCGGGGCCAAGCGTGAAGGACCCGACGGCGACATCATGAGCGATGTCTTCCTGTGGTCGCACGTGGGCACCCATGTCGAGGCGCCGCTGCACTTCTTCTCGACCGGCAAGGATGTCGCCGCGCTGCCAGTCGAGGCCTTTATCGGCCCGGCGCTGCGCCTCGACCTGCGGCACAAGGAGACAAACGAGCCGATCACCGTGGACGACCTGCGCGCGGCGGGACCCGTGGCCGTGGGCGACCGGGTCATCCTGTGGGAAGGCCGTGACCGCCTGTATCGCCAGAAGGGATCACACGACCGCCCCTATGTCACCGAGGAGGCCGCCGAGTGGCTGATCAAGGACCGCCGCATTCGCCTGCTGGGCACCGATAGCTCCGGCTTCGAGGTGCGCGGCGGCGGCAAGCACCACCCCAATCACCGCCTGTTCTTCAGCAACGATGTGCCAGTGATCGAGTGTCTGCGCAACCTGGGGGCCATCCCCACTGATCGCTTCTTTCTGGTTGCCCTGCCCTGGGCCGTGCAGGGTCTCGACGCCTCACCGATCCGGGCAATCGCGGTGGACGGCATACCGCTGCCTGACCAGCCCTGATGTATGGCGCAGGCTCTGGGCGCCGCATGAGAGACCCGTTTGCGCCTGAAGAAAACAGTGTTGCGGTTGTTGAGGAGGGCGCATGACTACTATCCGGCTCGGTTCGGCCCTGTTCAACGCCGACCATACGCGGCTGGGCGAGGAGGTCCGCCGGATGGAGGCGGCGGGGGTTGATTTCTTCCACTTCGACGTGTTCGACGGCTATTTTGTGCCCGATCAGGGGTTTCCGGCGCGCACCATCGCCGCGCTGCGGCCGCTGACTGGGCTGCCTTTTGAGGTTCACCTGGCCGCGCGCGACCCGCTACGCTTCCTGCCCAGCCTGGCCGCCGCCGGCGTGACGACAGTCTTTCTGCCCGCCGAAGCCACGCCGCTGCTCTACGAGGCCGTCTTCGCCGTGCGTGAAGCAGGGCTGCGCGCCGGCCTCTGCCTGGCCCTGGGCACGCCCCTGGAGGCTGCCCTGGCGGCGCTTCCGTTGCTCGACGCCATGTTGCTGCTGGGCCGGGTCACCGGTGAGGGCGCGCGGGGCCGCGACTTCAACGATCTGGTCATCGCCCGGGCGCGCACGGTGAGCGCGGCCATCGCTGCCACGGGGGCCACGGTTGATCTGCAGGTCGCCGGGGGCCTGGAACTGCGGAGCTGCCAGGCCGCGGTGGCCGCCGGCGCGGCCTCGTTGCCCCTGGGGGCCGCCCTGCACCGCCAGGCCGACCCAGCGGCCTACCTGGCGGCGTTGCGCACGGCGATCACGCCTGCCCAGAACTCAGCGCCGCTGGCCGCTGCACCACTGTCGGCGCCGCCGTACCACGTGCTGGTCGCCTCGCGGTCGTTTGGCCGCAACTGCCCGCACGTGCTGGACGAGATGCGCGCGGCAGGGTGCCTGTTTCTGCCCACCTCGTTCGTCGGCACGCCCAGCGAGGAGGAGCTGCTGGCGAACATCGGCGAGGCCGACGCGCTGATCTCCGGCACCGAGCCGGTCACCGCCCGCGTGCTGGCCGCGGCCGCCCACCTGAAGGTCATCTCAAAACATGGTGTGGGCTACGAGAACATTGATCTTGCCGCCGCGGCGGCGCGGGGTGTGGTGGTCACCGTCGCCGCTGGAGCCATTGAGCAGTCCGTGGCCGACATGACGCTGGCTCTGCTGCTGGCCCTGGCCCGCGGCATCCCCGCCGGGGTACAGGCGGTGCGCGGCGGGGCCTGGCCGCGCGTGATTGGCTTTGAGCTACGTGACCGGACGCTGGGCATCGTCGGGCTGGGCGCTATCGGCAAGGCCGTGTGCCTGCGTGCTCAGGCGTTCGGCATGCGCGTGGCCGCCTACGATGTTTACCAGGACGCCGCCTTCGCCGCTACCCATGATGTGACCTACCTGCCCCTGGACCACCTGCTGGGCCAGGCCGACGTGGTCTCCCTACACGCCCCCGTGCTGCCTGAGACCCGCCAGCTGATCAACGCCGAGCGATTGGCCCTGATGAAGCCGACAGCCTACCTGATCAATACCGCCCGCGGTGACCTGGTGGACGAAGACGCCCTGGCCATCGCCCTGCGCGCTGGCCGCCTGGCCGGGGCCGCGCTTGATGTGTTCGTCCACGAGCCACCGCGCCCAGACCATCCGCTGCTGGCGCTACAGACGGTGATCGCCATGCCCCACAGCGCGGGCCAGACCGAGCAGGGCCTGCGCCGCATGGGCGAGATCACGGCCGAGAACACGCTGCGCGTCCTGCGTGGCCAGGCGCCACTGCACGCCGTGCGCGCCCGTGGCGCGTGATGCCGGGCCACACCGATGAGAGGTCAGCCAACGTTATGCGGGTAGAGAGGTAGGGCGCCTATGCGTCAGAGTCACGGTAGCGAACGATGCTGGGCGGCCTCGGCCCCGGCAAAGGTGATTCTGCTGGGCGAGCACGCGGTCAATCGCGGCCAGCCTGCTCTGGCCGCCGCCGTTGGCCCGCGGGCCACCTGTGTGGTCAGCCAAAGGGACGACGACCTGGTTGTGCTGACCTCGGGCGCTCAGCGGGCCGCCTACCGGCGGGATGAGCTGGCCGACCTGCGCGAGGCGGTTGATGGCTGGCGCGCTGCCAACGACACGGCGGCCATCCGGCGGCTGGTCCGCTCCGACTTCTTTGCGCCTACCCGCTACGTGCTCTCCTTGTTTCTACACACTGCCAATCTGCCTGGACTGGAGATCACCTGGCGCTCGGAGATCGCCGTCGGCTCCGGTCTGGGCTCCGGCGCGGCGGCCAACGCGGCGCTGATCGTGGCGCTGTGCCGCGCCGCCGGCACAACCCTGGCGGCGGCCGAGCGGGCGCGCCTGGCCTGGCAGGGCGACATCCTGGCTCACGGTGGCATCGCCTCTGGTCTGGACAGCTCCGCCGTCACCTTCGGCAGGGTGGTGCGCTACACGGTGGCCGAGGGCGCCCAGGCGCTGGCCCTGCCGCCCACGGCGGCGCTGCCTCTGGTGATCGGCGATACAGGGGTGCGGGCAATCACCGCCGAGGTCAATAGCCGGGTCAGCGCCTGGCTGGCGGCGCGCCCCGCCGATGAGGCGTTTTTCCCGGCTATCGGCGGCCTCGTCGCCCAGGCGCTGGCCGCGCTACAGGCCGGTGACATGGCTGGCCTGGGCCGCGCCATGGACGGTAACCAGGCGATGCTGCGCCAGATCGGCGTCTCGTCCCCCGAGATAGAGCAACTGATCGCCGCCGCCCACTCCGCCGGCGCGCTGGGCGCCAAACTGGCCGGCTCTGGTGGTGGAGGGATCGTCCTGGCCCTGGCTACTCCTGGGGGCCAGGAAGCTATCGCCGCTGCCATCACTGCCGCTGGGGGGCGGGCAATCATCGCCGAGGCGGCTGTTCAGGGCGCCCGTGACGAGGCGGCGCCGCTATAGCCACATACTCAGTGACGGGGCCGACCGGCGCTGACCCGTCTTGCGCCCCTCGGCTACCTTGTGCTAGTATGATGCTACGCGGTATACCAACATACCGCATACCGAGATAGTTAGTGCCTGCCGGCGGTAGTGAAAGAAAGGGGGAACGAGAAGGGGGAAAAGGAAGCGCATTGGTGGGGACCACACACGTGGTGGGGTCCCGAATCGGTTGTCCAGGCCTGACGTTCAGTGGCGGCGCCGTTTGCCGCATAGATCGGGCCACCAGGATGGTGCTACGCTTGAAATCTGGGAGGATGGTTCAATGACCCGAACCGCGCACCGGCTACTGTCAGCTCTGCTGATTGGCGGTCTACTCTTCACCACCTTCGGGCTATCCGTCGCGCGGCCGGCCAACGCGGCCGCGCCGATCACGCTTAGGACCCGTTCAGGAATAACTTCCCGTTTTCGGTCGTGGTCTCTCACCAGCGGTGGCCGATGGGGGTACAATGAGCCAACGACAGGGTGCTATGCGGGAAGGAGCCCACGATGACGGTG
>JAABUM010003064.1_pt1 | contig 21329 bp, 35 predicted proteins | sample 5559161 | NCBI WGS metagenome assembly JAABUM01 (sample SAMN10711868, study PRJNA513369) | rock metagenome | isolation source: Antarctica rocks | place: Antarctica: Victoria Land, Siegfried Peak nord
CTCGTTCTTGTGCGCACAAGAACGAGACACTGCCTTCGGCAGCCCTCGGCATGCGGGGGCAGGGTGCTGCATACCAGTGCCTGGTTTACGCCGCGGCTGCAGCCGGCACGCGAGGGTTCTGAAGCAAAACTATGGAAAGGTATATGAAGAGAGAACCCTCCCTTCCCAAGGTCTACCCATACTCCTGGTTCACAGAACTGACAAGGCGGGAGTAACGATTTTACGTCGCGGCAGGTGTGGCAGCCGCCTGCCACCTAGAAACTCCGGCCGCCACAGCAGCAGCGGGATAGGGTATTGTGATGCTGCCGGGCCGTGGCCGCCAGCGCAGAAGGGGCCACGCCGGCAAGGGGCAGAGGGTGCTGCACCCATTGGTTTGACAAGCCCCGTCGTCACATGAAGCTGTGCGCGCCACTGGCGGATGGGCGGAAGTGGCGGCCGCCATGCACCTGTGAGGGGGAGTGGGACTGGTCAGCCTGGATCCGGTGGTTCAAATTTCCTGGTGCGGCTGCAGCAAAGGGCATTGTGAAAAGCGCTTTGCAGTGGCCCAGGGGTGTGGCAACGCTCACGAACAAGAAAATGAGTGCACCTGCTGCCCACCGGCCGAGGGGGACATCGGTAAGCAGAACACAAGGTGCTGCAGAGCGCGGAACAGAAAGTGATCAAGAAGTCGCTCACCTGCTGCCCCACGACAGCCGAGGGAGACGTCGGCGCGCTGCTCGCCTCGCCGCCGCCAAAGTTGTCGGAGGAGATGTCAGAGGCGAGGCACGCGTGCGGCTGCGGCGGCGTGTCGGGCGCAAATGCCTCCAGCACATCCATCTCATCCAGGATGGCCGAGGACAGCGCCTCGGATTCCGACGCCTCCGGGTGGCCTGCCTGCAGGTGTTGCACAGAAGCGCATTGAGGGGTGCGTGCTCCAGGCCGCTGTGCGCCTGTTGTGTTATGACATCCCACAACCTGCGACAACCTCCCCGCACCTGCGGCGGCACGCTAGCAATTGCGCTTCCACTTTTGCTTTGACTTCCAAATTCCTCAGTGCTTCGCATCCTACCTGGTCGGCGGACGGCAGGGGGAGGCCGCCAGTGGTGGCCACCAGCATCATGGAGGCCAGGTAGGGGTCCATGTTGGCGGCGGGGCGGCGGTCCTCATACCCCCCGCGTCGCTCCAGCAGCACCGCGCGCGGAATACTCACGCTGGCGGCGCGGTTCTCGAGTCCCCAGGAGAAGGCCATGAGGCTGCTGGTCCTGCAGTGACGGACATGCAGGATCAGTGAGGCAATTTGCTTGACGCAACTTGTTAAATGCGCAAGGGCAATCAAGCATGTGCATGTCCGGCACCGCATATCGGCAGGGAAACCCCAACTGTGCAATTGGCAGGCATGCCCAGGAATGCAGACCACAAACGAGAGACACACGGACTCCACATGTGCTCAAGAAGCAGGAAGCAGAGCGCGCACTGGTCGCGGCCGGTGAGGCGGCGGTCGTTGCCGGAGCCGTACAGCATGATGTGCTGCATGTGGGCGCCCGACAGCGCGCGCACATGCGCCTGAACGGCAAACCAGCCCTTGCCGGGCTCCTGCGTGTCGCGCGTGCTGAAGGTTATGGGCGCGCCGCTGCCAGCCCAGTCACCGGGGACCTGCTGGGAGCAGGATCAGGGGCTTGGGGTCAAATCGTGACTATGGTAGGCCACCTCCGTGCAGCTGGCTCAACTTTGGCAGTGCTAGAAGTGCGTACGGCATTGAAATTGTCGCAAGGGAACATGCAGTGCTCGAGCTCGCGCGCCAGCACGCTCTTCAGGTGCAGCAGGAGCGCACAAACTGGTTTCTGAGGTCGGGTGCTTCAACGCTTCAGCCCACAGATTGTTAGCGGTTGCAGGCAGTTGGAAGCACCTAGAAGCGCACCGGTTTGGGGTCCAGGCTGGCGATCAGCTGAAAGTGCTCCGACAGGCGATGAAGGATGAAGCGACTCATCCACAGCTGGTCTGCGAATTCAATGCCTCTGCAGGGCCCGATGTTGTACGACCACTGGCCCGGGACCGCCTCCGGCTGGCAGCCTGCGCAATGATAGAAGGACCATTGGTGTGGCGGAGGTCTGTAGTGCTTGCAGCAGCATCCGTGCCCAACTGCTGCGGGTGCTACACGTCCGCAATAGAGGCGAGCCACATGCACAGAGAGGTCCGCCCATGCCAAAACCCCACAAGCCACGGCGTCTGTAGCGCAAAGGTCTGACAACACATGTCCCCACCCTCACCTGTGATGTCAATGCCGGCGTGCAGACACGCACGCATGTGTGCCTCGCTGAACTGCCGCCCAGCAACATGTGCGTGGCCGACGTTGCAATAGGAGCCCGACGAAGGCGGCTGATGTTGAGCTGGCGGCCATTTCTGCCCAACTGCCTGTTGTTTGCTGTCCTCCGGCTGCGGCCACCCTGCAGCAAGATGTGAGGGCAGTCAGCATGCGAAGTCGAGGTGCTGGTATTCCCTCATGGGCGACAATCTCAGACCACAGGTGCTATGCGGCTTTGAACTAAACAGCTGCCGCAGACATGGCGCAAGTCCGGTTAGCCAAGCAATGCTTTTGCTGCTCACCTAGGGGCAGGCGCGTCCCGGGGTCGAGCAGCGTGTACTGCTGCTCCACCGCGAAGCTGGGGTCGACACCGGCAGCGGCGGCCAGCACCGCGGCGGCGGGCGCGCGGTTGTTTGACGCGTGCGGCTCCGAATCGCCGATGCGCCCATCGTCCTGCACGCTCGGCGGCGTGTGCACGTCGCACAGCACCAGCACGTGGTTGCCCGCGCGGAAGGGGTCCGGGTAGACTGCGCGCGGCTTGAGGTACAGCACTGAGGCGCCGCCAGACGCCTGCTTGCGGAAAGGTGAGGCCTGTTATGGAGCCACGCATGCGGGAAGCGACAGCCCCTTTTGAAGGCGGCGAGTGAGCAGCAGCTGGCCGCTAGGGGGTTAGCCCTTGCCTGGCGGCCTCTATCTGTTGTGCTTCAGCCACGCCTCCTGATATGGCCCCCAGTTCGAGACTGGTACGAAACGCGTCGCGCAGAGCCTCCTACCCGGCGGAATGCGACAGGAGGGCGCAATGACAAAGGGCCTCGCATTTGTGGGATGCTGCAAGCAGCACACAAAGATGCTGCTGAGGGGCAAAAGGGGCCACCGCAAAGATAGCCTTTTGCACCGGCCCACGTGAGACACCGGAGCTCGAGCGACTGGGGGCGTTTGGCAGCACAGCAAGCGCCTCAGGATCAGAAGGGTGCCTCAAGCTAGGCGCGCGGTGCGCGCTAGGGCACTGGCACCGGCGTGACGTCTTTGCACGGTACAGCTGTGTGAAGTTTTCACGAAAACCTCCGTGCAGATGGCTTGCCCCTCGCCGCGAAGCGGCCCGGATACGCCGGGCAACACGATGATCGGTCCACATGTACAATACAAGTGGGCCGTTAGCAGCAAAGTGACGCCGGTCGGGGGCTGCTGCGTTTGCCGTGCCGACGCACAGCGCAGCAGCTTCTTGAGTGTTCAGCTCACCTGGTTGGTGAGCGAGCCGTCGTATGTCCAGACGGGACACTCTTCTGGTGTGGTTGGCACAAAGTCCAGCACCCGGGTCCTTGACCTTAGGTCGCCACCCGTGCCGCCCAGGAAGACATACTCTGCCATGGTCTTGCCCCGCAAATTGCAGCGCTGCTCCAGGGGGCTGCTGGCTGGGACTGGCTGCCTGGGTGGCACTGCAGCATGCTGCTGCGATGCAGTCTGCATGGCAGGGCCCGCCACAGCGGCGGACAGGCCACTTGCCTTGGGGCTGGTGGGCACTGTGGTGTATTTCAGCAAAAGCAGGGCTAATGTGCCGCAGCGCAACGAGACAGCGGCTGTTCGAGGCAAAAATTCACTGGCCCGATGAAGACGAGACACTCACGCTCTGAGGTCCAGCAACGGTATTCTTCTGCTAGGGGCGCTGGCCCGCTGGGGGCACTTGCCCCTTGCATCTCCAGTGTGACAAACTCGATTCCACCTGGCAAAATCAGGGTTTTTATAGGACCTCATTTCTACGCCTGATCCCTGTTCCGGATCAGCTCATCCTCCACTCGGCGACGTTGCATAACAATCGTTCACTTCTACCTCAACCTGTTGACGCACCAGTTGCAGCTTATAACTTGATTCTAGTTCGGCATCTTGCTACTTGTGGTTGTGCACACGTCGCGCGACCGATCTTTTGCCACTTGCTGACGCCCTGCCAGATCGTCTGTGCAGTAGCATTCCTTTGCACCACGCGAGGCGCACTATCGACAACGACAGGCTTCGGAATTGCTACACATCCTTTTGAGATCGAGCTCTATCGTCGCTGGCGTCCTGAAGTTTCCAACAATTCCTCGCATCCAGACGTGAAAGCTGGTAAAAGCTGTCTCATGAGCACGCCATATGAACTCTGCATGCATTAACTGACGTCATTAGTGGTGTACATGGTTCTGGCCGCGCAAGCCGCCCTATTTGTTCCCACAGGTCAGTACCTCAGCCCCTGCGCAGCTCACCCAGCCATGCACATCTGCTCGCACGGAAGCTGCACAGCGTCGAGCGCATTGCCAGCAGGTGCCACGAGGCGCTGCGTCGCACGATCGGGTATCGGCGAGTCCGAGCGGCCGTCCGGCGGAAGGGTTGCGACCAGCAGCGCAGCCAGGTGAGGCATGCAGCAATGCAGCCGCCTGTCTGCGCATGTGCGCTCCAGGCGATGGTCGAAATGCAACCTGACTTGACACATAGTAAAAGCGAGCCATACTGAGGTGCTGCACGAACCGCTTGCTACAGCAGGCAGCGGCGCTCGTGCCGTCCTTCAGCGCTGCAACCCGCGACCCGACGCCCGTGCAGCATGCTGCCGCCGTGCGCGGCAGCGGAGGTGGCTGCTGCAGCGGGGTCGACAGGATCGGCGAAGGCGCCGTCCAGCAACGACCTACTGGTTGTGGGTCCCGGCGTCCTGGGCAGCTACCTGGGGAAGCTGTGGCTTGAGGAGCACCCGGGGGCGGCAGTAGTAGGCCAGACCAACAGCACCTCCAACCACAACAGGTGGGGCGTCCACTGCTCTGACCTCTGCGTTCCAGTCAAGCTGGACGATGCGGCATGCTGCATGCGGACCTTGGCATTGTGACAGACACGGCTGTGGACTCTCAGGCACACCATAGATTGAGGTTCGACCAATGCTACGCCAAACATGCACGCAAGCAGCAGCTTCAAGGCGACAGCTATGTCAGCTCAGCAGCAATGCCATGCCCCGTGCGCCCAGGCGTCCTGTGACGCGCAGGTTGAAGGCGTTGGGGCTGCAGCCGCGGACGAAAGCGGAGGCAGGGGACCGCAAGTTCCCCTTTGTGGCGTTTTGCGCACCGCCGTCCGGCAGCGAGGACTACGCAGAGGAGGTGGGTCGCGATACTCATGGCTGTTCGGAGGTTTGTGCAGCACGCCGGCAGGCCTCGTGATAAACAAAACCTCAGCGGCAGCCTGTCTGCCTCCGACATGCTTTGTGACAGACTGCACCTCGGAACAGAGTCGGCGCTGTGGGCCAGTGGCGCCGCGGGATTTGCAGGCCACCGGTTTGGTGCAGCTTGCCATTCACTGCCACCAGAGGCGGCCTGCCGTCAGCCAGCAGTGCAGATCCGACCAAGTGCTTCTTTGGACGTTGCAGGGATGATCTTCGCCGGCGCGCAGATCCGGGCGGGGCATTCCTGTGGGACTCGCTGTGGGGCTGCACCAGCAGCCTGCTTCACCTGGCAGCGCGGGCTCGATGAGCAGTTCCCTTCACATGCGGCAGTGATGTGTTGACAGAGGTGTCACTGGTGTGCAGATCCGGGCTGCGGCGCAGCTATGGGACGGCACGGGCAGCCTGCTGTTCACCGGCAGCGCGGGCATCTTCACTGTTGACGACGGCTCGCAATGCAACGAGGACTCGCCCATCGTGCCGCTGGGTGTGTCAGACCGCAATGACAGGTGCCGCGCCAGTATCCTGTTCTCTTGGCAGTCCCGACACGATGTTGCTGGCTCTGCAATCGATGTGACCAAGCACAATCAATGTGGCACTGGGGCGACTGTCAACTTGCCGGCAGCGACTGTTGCAGCACAAGGAGCGCTTCCCACCTCGCTGGTCATCAGTCATTGTCAGAGCGCAGCTGCAGACCTCGGAAGCCGGTTGTGCGCAGGCTCATCAACGGTGAGAGGGCAGTCCTGGAGCTGGGCGGCAATGTCGTGCGGCTGGTGGGACTCTACCACTCCGGCAGGTGGGATTCGATCAAAACTTTTGCTCTGCCGTGCCCGGCAGCGCTGCTTGCAGGCTTTCTGGCACAGCTCGTGAGCATGCGAGCTGTGCTGCACACGCGCTTGGCACAGAAAGGGCGGCTTCTTCATGGCAAGAACAGCCTGTTGAACCGTCGCCGCTGCACAGGGGGGCGCACACGTTTTTCCTGAAGACGCGAGAGGTGCCGCGGTGGGGCGGCTACACCGTCAACCTCATACACTATGAGGACGCGGCCCGCCTTTCGGCTGCGGTGAGCAGGAGGAAATGCCAGGAGGCAATGGCGCATTCGCTGCAGCCGTATGACGGCAGTTGTGCCCACCCTTGCATGTGCCCGATGGCACACTGCAAGGCCAGCCAAGGTCCCGCAGCCTTGCTTTCCCAGCCGAGACAGGTTTCAGATGCTTTTTCAACTCCATACCTGACTGCAGTGCTTTCCTTGCTGCCGCAGATCCTGGCAGGCGACGGTTCCGACAGCTACTACCGCAGCAAGGTGTTCCTGGGCACTGACGGTTCGCCCATCACCTTTACGGTGCGTGCATGTTGACGTTTGACGCAACCTGGAGTGAACACTGACACATTTCTTGCTGGACACCAATGGCTCGCCCCTCACCTTCACGGTATGCATGTGTTTCAAAAGCCTGTGAACATGTATACATGCAGCTGTTCGTACGGTTGGGCAGCACCATGATGTTCAGATGTGCAAATATTGATCAAGGTGCTGCACACTCGCATGCCTGGATTCCGCTCTACAGCACTTTGCCAGAAGCAGCCCCGACAGCTTTGGGCCGCATGTTTCTTCTCGGTTCATAGTTTCACAGGCGCCTGCACACTCTGCGCGTCTACCAGCCACCACGCCGCTCGTGCAATGATCCCACTGCAACTTCCTACTTCTCCCGCCGCAGGACATGATGGCGGCGGTGGAGACCAGCGGCGCCTATGAAGGGCATGCTAAGTTCGCGGGCACTGAGGGCGACAGCAAGGGCAAGTTGGTCGGCAACTGCCGCACGTTGTGCACGCTTGGCTGGAGCCCCAAATACGGTGAGGACTTGTCGCCGCTGGCCCTCCAACAGTGGTCCATTGCCGACCCTCTCCTATACAGTTCGTTGCAATCGTTCCGCTAACATCCTGCTGGTGGCCAAAGCTCAAAGAGACCTGTGGCAGGGCGCAAGCATCAACGACCACCTACGCGGCGGCGCCAGTGCCATCCCTCCCAAAGCCCGCCCTGCGGTGCTACATGAAAACAAACCTCCAGAATCAACTCTGTGGTGTCATGAGACATCAACATCCATGATCGTCCCTGCGTGGGGTTTCCAGCGAGCAGTCCTGTCCAGTGGCTCAAAACGCGCCAATGCAAGTCTGTTGGCCCCACAGGCAGCTTCGAGGACTTTATGGCGGCGGGCGCCAAGGACTGGTACAGGGAGCAGGCGGAGGGGCAGGCAGTCAAAGGCAGCTCACACGAATGACGCGGATTCCAGGGTCACCATGTGGGACATATCGGGACGTTAACAGAGGAGGCGCGGAAGCGGCCCTGCGGTCGGGTCGCCGGCCTACGCCTTGAGGTTTCCATGACAGAGTGCGAGCAAGGGCAGAGAGGGTGTACGCGGCAAACACTGTTAGTCGTTGCGGCTCTGTCATATCTGACTTGGCATGGCTGTGTTGGCTGACCAGCCAATTCGGCAGCGGTGCCGCAGTCAATGCAGGCTGTGTACGCGCAGCTTGCAAGTCCTTTGCACACTGCGCTGACGAGCGTTGCCCTGCCAAATTGCAGCGGGCATGTGCTAGTGATATTCTGCAGCTCCTGTCGAGACACAGATTTTGGGTGAGCTCGATCTGAGCGACAGGGCTGGCCTTGGGCCATGTCGTTCAGGAAAGCGGAATGTCCACGGACATCCCAGCGTTGCTTGTTGAAACAGCAAGAGGTCAAGTCACACGAGATGACTGCCTTGAACAGTCGACTGTTTACTGTACGATTTGGCACATCGTTAAGTGCGTGTTGCTAGCTGTTAGCAGTTCCGCCGGTGTACCCCTCGACGGTATTCAGATAAATCGATAGCTTACACCCGCCAGCCTCAGGGCTGAGAAGGCATCAATCACCAACAACCATCCGATAGATAGACAGCTTACACCCACAAGCCTCACTCGGGCTGATAAGGCATCAGATTATCGATAACCATCATGCATGTACATCGATAACCATCATGCATGTACATATGTGTCATCAATTCGCAAACTGTTGATGACACTATAGTGTCATCAACAGTTCAACTACAGTTCAACTACTAGTTTTGTGCGCCTTGGACCTGCCGTTGCACACAGCCGTGGCCTGACGCAAGCATACAAGTTTGCAACTTGCGACAGTGGAGGGCCTGCAGCCGACAGAATACGGCGCCTGGCTGAGCACGCGGAGCTGACGAAGCAGCACCTTGCCACGTCAGACAAGGCTGTGTGGTGGGTAGTAGGCAAAGTTGTCAGATTCGACAGACTTGTGCCTGCCTGGCTGCCTGCGCTGCTCAGAGTCGACCAGGGCATGTTTCGCGCAGGATCACTTGCGTTTCAGCCCGTGAGCTCGGCTGGCGACTGCTAAGCGAAACTTCCAGACACATTCGTGTCCAAGAATGCACCGCCCAATGCCTCAGCCTTGCCGGCATCCCTTCATGAGTCGTAGCGCTCTTCAAATGCCTCTGCCACCGCTGAGTTGCCGCTACAGGGCCACAGCCGCTGCCGCGCTACCGCGTCACCGGCAGGTGTGTCTGTGCAGCCTGTGCCGCTGCGGCACACAAGAATGCATCCCAAGAGAGGGATCTGCTCCGATGGAACTGTCTTGTCTGAGTGAGCTGGTACAGTGCAATTCGACCTTGTTGTTTTTCTGCTCCTATGCATGAGGGCAGCCGATGGCAAATGGTCAGAGGAGGATGTCGAGTTCAATCTGGTGCGAGCTGAGACAGCGTACCAAAGCACGAAGTGCTGGGCATTCTGTAGAGCAGAAATTCGCCCTGTATCTCTGCATGCTCCTCCACAGCGTGTAATGCAGCGGCAATATGACGTACTGTTTCTACATGCCTGTGCAGCGCCTGTTCAGTGGGCTGAATAACTTGAAGCGTGGCCCGAACCCCGGATCACTCCTGCTTAAACATTCCCAGACTGGAGAGTGGCGAGAAATTTATCTGCCGGCAATGAGCCGTGAATGCGTGCGGCGCTATGGGTACGTGAGGGTCCATCAGTTACTCCAGATTACTGATCTTGGTGCAAGTTGCAGCGTGCTGATGTGCAAGTTGCAGCGTGCTGATGTCACTACATGTCTCGAGCTTTAGTCTCCGTGATAGATGCAGGCGCAACAATTCAACGCGCCAAGCGGCATCTTCAGATGATGAGCGATGACACAATGCCGAAATATGAACGCCATTGCTCGCTCACATTACGATGGCTCCAAGGCAGTTGAATAAGGACTTTCAGCAGTGCACCGGATGACCTTGGTGCATCTCGGTCATTCTGCGGTAGAAGCAAATCTGGGGTTCCCGCCGTGCCGTTGCTGCGGGGGCTCGGCTCTGAGGCCGCGCCGCCACAGCCAGCTCCGGAAGCAGTCACCCCAGCTGCCGCGGCCGGCGCAACCGCTGCCGCGCGCGCCGTTGCCATGGCGGCTGCTGCCATGCCGCCGCCGCCGCAGCTGCCCAGCCAGCGCCCGCGGCCGCCGAAAAGGCCAGCAGCAGCAAGGATCTTGAGCTATAAGGGACGGAGCCCCAGCTAATCGTGATCGACAGCAGCGAGGACGAAGGCCCCAGTGCAGCGGAGGCGGGCTGTTCAGCACGCTGCGGTGGCTACAGTGCCCTACAGGCAGCGGCAGCGGCTGATCCGGCGGACAGTGCGTCTCTGGCCGGCAGGACTGAGCCTGCACCGGCCACAGCGGGGGCACCGGCTCTGCAGCCAAACGACTCTGCCGCAGCCGGGCAAGGCGCAGCAGAAAGCGTGCCAACCGCGGCCGCGCCGCCGTCTGGCACTTCTCTGCGCAGCAGCAGCCTGCTCTTCCAGCTGTTGGCCAGCCTGCCGGGCATGCAGAAACGCCGTCCGTCCTCTCGCGGCAAGGGCGCCGCATCAGCGCAACACGCCGCGGGATCCGCTGCGGCGGCGGAGTCGAGCGGGCTGGGAGCGGCAGAAGCTCCGGCGGCTGCGCCGCATCATGTTCAGCAGCAGCAAGGCGCCAGCAGGGTCGATGGCGGCAGCTGCCCAGCAGGCGGCGTCGTCACGGGCGGCGCCGCGAGCGGTACAGGCGCTGGTGCCGGCGGCACTTCGACGGGGCGTGGCGCCAGCGGCGACGAAGGCGACGAGCTGGACGCCAAGCTTGCTGCGTTGTAGGCGCTGTGCGCCGGCGGCGTGCCTGTCGCGGAGGCAGTCCAGCAGCAGTTCTCGCCGCAAAGGGCGTTGGCCACAGCACAGTTCTGAAGTGCGGTCCGTTGCAGACCCAATGCGGCTGTCAGACCGCACGGCAGGTGTGGCGAGGAGCGAGACCAACTGGCTTTCGAAACTGACCTTAGTGGCATCAATGCCATCTGATACATACCTAGTGTAAAATGTTGCATACCTACCTGGTTCAACTTGACGCTGCTCTTTTTCGGAGCTGCGCCAAACGCTTCTTGCAATTTGAGCGTCGCATAGGTTCTCACGCCGCAACCATATTACAAAGTATGCTCGCAAAGCAGGGCAACACGAACAACAAGAATACCTATGCAGGGAAGACTGATGCTGTGGTCAATCTGCCAACCCACACACGTAATGATAAGAGCAGAAGAAAATGTTCGATGCCTAATGTGGCGTCTCTCTTCCCTCGAGCTCGCTTTCAGAGCATGCTTTTCATCGTAGGTACTTCAGTTCATGCCCGCCAGCGTTGCACCAAGCGGTGCCGCGCCCGCCTGCTTGGATGTCCGTCGAAGCGGCAGCATCATAGATGTGTACACACGTCTAGACCCCTCTCTCTCTCTCACACCTGTCTCCCGAGAAGGCTCCGCTCATGGCAGGTGGACCTCCCGGCATAGACTCTTGTGTGCCCGGGTCTTGCCGCAGGCTTGCTGCACGCACGAGCGGGCAGTGGCCAGGTGGCTGACGCGGCCGACCTTGTGGTCTAGCCGCCCCTCTGCCACGCGATCTGCATTTGCAGAGATGGGGATTGATTGGTTGGCGTGTTAATCAATTGATGATATACAGATGAAGACTTGCGCGTGATGGTCTCGCCGCTGCGGACGCACTTGGCATCATGCGCAGCCAGATCGACCAATGGCATCGGCAAACAAATCGATACGCAAGCCGGCGTGTTACTGCGTGCTGACTGTTGTGGATGTGGATGCCAGTTGGCGCTGGCACCCTGAGACGTATGCAAGATGTGAGGGAGGGCGTGTGCTGCTGTCAGGAGTTGCGGTCACATGAGGGGTCTCACTTTGCAGGATCTGTGTGCACGCCGTCGTGATGAAGTCGGTGACGTCTGCTGCCTGAATAGGGAAGGGGTCCGCATTTTCATAGTAGTCGCCTATGGCGCCGACTGCGCCCTCCAAGTATCTTGTCGCCTGCCCGTCAGTTGAGTCCTCATCTGCACAATGGACACATAGAGTAATAACGACCTGCATTTACCAAAAAGGATCCTCACACGACTTACATATTGAAATATCCAATGCATAATTGAGAGCGGGAAAGTGTGAAGTGCTCCGCGCGGCGTTGCAGCCCGCCCGTGCACATGGCATGCATCCTCGGAAATAATCATGGCAGAGAAAAGCGGCGGCACACTTGAGGTTACCCTGCTGGGGTCGCTGTGCAGGAACCGAAGTGCTGAAAGGCTGCTGATCAGTCCTGTGCCACCTGCAGCCATGGTGAAGCGAGGTGAATCAAATTGACAAAGGTGGCGCGGCGCAGCAGCCTGATTAGTGGAATGTAGCGGGACGGGCCCTACGACCCTCAATACCGGCACTGCACTAGATCTCATGCCTACCGAGCGAACCTCTGCCGCCACTCGGCACGCGTTTGCTGAACGCAAGTTGAGCTGCACCTCGGCTGCAAACTGCAGTACCGGACCCGTGGGACAAGTGTGCAACATTCACTGATAGCCCGACAGCAGGTCTGTCCAGGTCCGCCAGGAATAGATCCAGGTCACCATAAGACACCGCCACCAGCAGCGCTGCTTGATCGTTGATCGGCCGGCCCGAGGCACCTCCGCTGTGAAGTGCACCGTTGCACATCACACCTCGGCTCCCCAGCGCCGCGGGGCCAGCGTGCCGGTCTCACACGGCCCGATGCGCGTACACATTGTATATCAGAACCGAGGAGCGCATGACCAGACAGCGTCGGTGCACCTTGTGTCAGGCCGCGGCGGGCGTCGACCCTGGTTGAGAAAACTTCGAGGGCCAGCAGCAGGCAGCAAACGGCCCCGCGCAGCGCCATCCCGTCGGCTGAGAGCAAAAAGGGGATGGCTGCCCGGAACCTGGTATGGAAAGGCAAGTCTGATCTTCTGGCTGTCCTGGCAATCTGGTCTCGGAAACTGGCCCCGACTACAAAGCCGCCTGTCATTTCATAATGGCAACGTACTGCCCCCGGCTTCTGCCAAGACCCCGGCGCCGACAGGTGATACGATAGTGTGCGTCTTCCACAAGATCTGCTGCACGGCCGTGTACATTTCATGATCATGCCATCATGCCATCCCGGTCCCGGTCCCGGTGCAGCAGACGACACATCGCAGCATGTACGAGCCCGCCTGGTCTGCGAGCAGCTCAATGCCCTGGAGGCAGACGCCTCCTTTGTGGCGTGGCCATGCTCAGAGACGCATGTACAAGTCATGTGCCGAAAGGTAGGATGGAAAACAGGGAGCAGCAGACCTCTGTCACAGTTCATGATCTTCACGATCGTCTCGGCATGTTGATGCATCTGCGTGGCGTAGGCGGTTGACAATAGAAAAGTTTGTGCGCTTTGACAGGCGTGCGCGGCCAAGGTGTACAAGTCGCTGCTGGACAGCCAGCGCGCACTGGGCAGGAAGATGGACGTGAGGTCGCTTTGCATTTCCGCTTCATGCGGTGTTCCCGTCGTGCGCGCAGCACAGCGACGCTCAAGGCGGCTGCATTTGCTGACGTCATGAGATGCAAGGCATTGCAAAGGCGGTCAGCGCATCAAGCATAAACCTTGGCTGTCATGCCCTGCAGCCTCCAAAGGAGGCCGTCAAGATGGGCTCCATGCCCTTTCTGCAGCTGAAGCAGGTGATGCCGACAACCCCTTCCCAATGACAGCCCGCCTGGAGCGACGAAGCCATCGCTGCAGCCCTGAGACCCACCGCGGAAACAGCCCCACCGGCCTGTCTATCGAGCTGACTCCTGCATGACGCCGCCACTTGATGACTTGACAAGAACCCACCCTCTGCCGCCACATCCGTCACAGGGTCTGGCGGAGGCGCTGCAGCGGCAGCTGCAAGCTGACTGCACGGCGCCAGCTGCCACTTGTTAGTCTGACATACTCTGCTTTACTCCTCCACAGGGGCTGGGAGAGGCGCTGCAGCGGCAGCTGCGCGCCGGCGGGTGGGCGCCGCTGCACACACCAGAGTGCGGGCAGCAGCTGCTGCGCAGCGACTACCTCGCGGCTTGCCCAGGCGCCCTGGCCACCGCCCCCCGCGTTGCGCTCAACATGACGCACGAGCAGCCGGGCCGCATCTTCGTCATGCTGTCAGCCGGTGCGTGCTGATGCGTTGCTCGCCAAGTCAAAACTCGTGACTGAAATTGAACGCTACTTTGGCCGCTTGAAGGCCTTGGCGTCCTGGTCAGGCATGACACTGAGTTGGCTGTCTTCGCATGATGCATACAACAGTGTTTGCCATCTGCAGCTGTACCTGCAGTGCGGAGCCAGCCCCGCCGTGCATGCAGACTTGGTGCTCAAAGTCTGAACCCTAAATCCCACTATGCACGTGATGCAGACACGGTGCGCTACCGGGGCCTGGACCTGGCAGGACTCCTGCAGGCAGACCTGCCGCAAGAGGTTGGGTATTGTCATGCATGTGATTGCGTCGTCAGCAGAGACTTGCATTGTCATATGCTTTAGCTTCATCGATGAAAATCCCTGCGCTGTGAAGCCTTGGTCAAGCTCATCGGTGCTGCTGATGCATCGGATGGTGCGTGCTGGGCTACAGGGCTGATTCCTGGGCTGATTCAACTGCCACAGTGCTCGTCTGTGATTGGGTTGCAGGCCATGAAGGATTTTGCGGCTTTCCTGCGACACCCGCCGCACCTGGAGCAGGTCAACAGGCTGCTGGCCACCGCGGAGGTGAAGCCCATGTGCTGCGCGCTGCCGACGTTCAGGTGCGACCACCATGAGATAAACCCTGAGATGCTTGTCAGCAGCCCTGATGACAGCCTGCCCGCAGCCCCTGCATACAGCCTCTGCTGATGACAGCGACGCTCCCAGACAGCCCCGCCTGCAGGGACCCGCTCGAGGGACGTCATGACAGTCACAGCCATTCAGCGTCAAGCAATTATACAATCATACATTCAGGCAAATGCGCAGGTCGGCGGTGGTGCACGCGGTGGCGCTGGCGGCGCCGCACGAGTACGCCTTCCGGGAGAGGTGGTTCATGTCCACCGGGCAGCCGCTGCCCGCCAGCATCGGCTTCTTCGTGAGCGGCTCTATCCCCCACCTGCTGCTTTCACGTTTCCTCAAAGTTCACGTACGAGCACCCCCATTGCAGACCTTGCCCACATTGCCGTGGATGCCAGCACCACATGTGTTGAGGGTTTGCGAACGCTGCTGGCGGTGTACCGCCGCATGGACTGGCCAGGTGCAGCACAAGGTGCATGCGGCTGCCTTGAATTTCCTGCAGCAATCAACCTATGATCCCTGCCTGCCGGCAGGTGGACGTCGGCTGGAGCGACAGGGAGGACTGCTTCGATGCGGAGGGCCTGCGGGAGCGGCTGCCGGCCTGCTGCCTGTGGTCCTCCACCGGCAGGACGGTGCTGCCGGCGTCGCACCCTGACGCCATCCCGCTGCCCGACGTGGTGTCGCAGATCTCAGGTAGTGTCCCGAATGCAGAGCGCTCTCCCAGCTACTGAGCAGGGCGCGTTACATCTGCACAGTTGCTGGTGATAACTTCTGCTCAGGCTGCCATTCATGCCAGTGCTGTCATACTGTATCGACTTCCTGAGAAGAGCAGAAGATGCGGTCACCAGAGCGTCTGACGGCAGGTCCTGCTGCAGGCGCGCTGTGCGGCAGCAAGTTCTGGGGCGGCAAGGGCGGACTGACGCTGCGCAACTGGCAGGGCGGCGGTGCCGCACCGTCCTGCCTGGCGTTCAAGTGCGAGTGGCACACCGCGCTGAGGTGAATACGAAATCTGGCAGCGCTGCAGGGCCAACCATATGCGTCATACATGCCGGAGCTGCTCTGCAGTGCACGTGATGCCATGTCAAACTGACACATTTGCAAACAGTTCGTTCTGTCCCCGCACCATGCTGCATATGGCATCTGAGACACTTTTCAGGATGAATCACGCAGTGTATGATCCATCACTGTGAGTATCTGCAGCCTGAATTGCGAGGACCAGAATGCGCTGCCCAATCTCGGCACCTTCGAGCTGCCCAATTACACTGCCCGGCAGCCGCACCGCGCGCCGCTGCCCAAGGCAAGGCTTGACCAATACATGAAGCCGTTCTCGGAGGTGCCCATGAGGCGTCCTCAAGCATGCACTACACATTGCGATCCTTGCACCTCACTCGCGCTACTTCTGATACCTTACACAATCCACCTGTCCAGGTCAACAAGGGGCCAGATGCATGCACTGTCGCGATCAACAAGGCGGCTGCGAAGCTGCCGTCGCAAGGTGTGTTCTCGTCACTAGCAGTCCTTATGGGAAAATGATGAGTAAGACAATATCCCGTATGTACAGTCCTGTCACAACGGCACTCGTAACTGTACCCTGCAGTACCAGCAGCACGGCCAATGATCACGCCGAAGTTCGGAAGGCGCCTCCAGCCCTTCGGAGCTGCAGCCCCCAAGGCGGCAACAGCGCCAAAGCGCGGCCTGCCGCCAAAGCGGGCGGCCGCGACGCCGCCCGCAAATGGCGGCGCTGGCCAGCCGGGTTCCGCGCTGCCGCCCAAGCTGCCTGCAGCGGCCCGCAACGTCAAGCCGCGGACGGCGCCGCCTGCCCAGCTGCCGACCATCGCCGAAAGCGACGGCGGTCTCCCGGCGGCGGACCTCCCGACAATGAGCAGCCTACTGGATCACGCAATGCAGCAGCAGGCTGTGCCGTTGACCGCTGCGGCGACCGCGGCAGGCCCGCTGTTGGCGCCTGTGCTCAAGTCGACGCCCGCGCGGCCCAGCTTTGCAAAGGCGCCGTCGAAGCAGCCAGCAGCTGCGGCGAAGCAGCCAGGTACAGACCATTCCTTTTGCGGGGTGTTTGCCTGGCAAGACCTTCTGGGATGACTCTTCACTTGTTCACGTGATGCATCTTTGTGAGACCAAGCCGCAGCTTACACGACTGTCCAGTAGGCAGTTGACCTTGCGGCTTGACTCCTGACGAACTTGACTGTTCTGCCTGCAGGCGCTGCCAAGGCTGCAGCCGCGGGCGCTGCCGCAGCCGGAGACAAGCCGAAGGCAGCAGCGCGCGCGCGGCCAAAGGTTGCCGACATGGACAGTGCCGCCGTGAAACTCAAGGTGCTCCTTCTGACTGCTGAGACAGCTGTAGTTGTAAAGCATGGTTTCGGCGTCCTTCCGTCATGACATCAATCAAACTCAGCAGCAGAGCAACACATTCATCAATTCCTCAGGCAACACTGTGGTGGTGTGCGCACACGCAGGTCGCGGCGGCGGCGCAGTCCGGCACGCTGGCCAAGCTGACCATTCCGGAGCTGAAGTGCTACCTGAAGGCGGAGGGCCTGGCCATCAAGGGCAAGAAGGAGGAGCTGGTGGCGCGCGTGCAGCTGCAGCTCGGCGGCGGGGGCGTGGACGCCGCAGCCCCTGCGCCGCCGCATGCGCTGGTGTGACGGCTGTATGATGCCCAGCGGCTGAGACAGAAATTCAAGGCGACATGGCCGAAGTAGTGACGAACAGCATAATGCCTACAAAACATGTAATGACGCTCGAACTTCCACTGCCGATGGTTGCCGTAGGGATTTGTGTTCTTTCGTAGCAGGCATCTCGCGAGCGCCTGCCACACGGATATCTTGCGAGAAATCTGTGCTAGTGTGGCGTTGCCTTGCTGCAATGGTGGCAATGCAGACTGATTTGGTGCACCCGTATGGCTTTTGGTGCCCGTACAGCGTCCCAACGGACAGGAGGTGCAGAACACGCTGAGTGGGTCAGATGACAATAGTACCATCCACAACTACTCCAGGTCTGGAAACAGGTGATGACATGGCCGCTATAAACCCCGGACCCACTGTCACTGCTGCCATCACTGCTTCGGACGGGCTCCTCGCGATCACACAACGGACTGTCGATACGTACCGTGAAAGTCGGCGACTTCCAGCAATGCTGACCCTATTGAGACTCCAGGTGAATCTTGAGCTCGCGGTCTGCACTGTGCTGGAGCGAGTGTTTGCGCACAGCAGCGACACCACATCTGTGCGCATTGCACAGGACGGTTTTTGGCAAATAGGCCAAGAAGCTGGAGCACTCGCCGCGTCAGCAGAGCAGCAGATCAAGCAGCATGATGAGAAGGCCCAGCAGCGGCAAAAGTCAGGCTTTTTCGAGCAGCGGCAGCATGGTCCGGCTCCTTGCAGACGCAGCGTTCTGCAATTCGCTCACCGGGAATGTGGAGAAGAGCATTGAGAGGCTCAAGGAGTGGGAAGCGGGATTGAAGGCGGCGAGTGAGGTGCCGCAGCACGTGCGCAATCTTGCGGACCGTCCCAAGCTGTACAGCGTGCGACCGCCGTCGCCCTTCTACAAGCCGCCGACGCAGGTGCAGCAGATAGGTAGTCGCACTGTCATGCGAGCAAGGGAGAACCCACATTATTTTTCGCACCTCACGGACAGGCCCAGAAGTACGCTGAAACCTTCATGTGCGGCGGCACGGACGCAGATGGCTACTGAGGTGCTGCAGCTGCTCAAGTCGCCTGACAGGTCTGCCATCCTGACACAAGGGCCTCCAGGCATCGGCAAAAGCTCGATGGCACGCTACGTCTGCAATCGGGCCTTGGCTAGCAGTGACGTCTGCGATAGCGCGGTAAGTAAGCAGTTCGAGGTGACAGTGCATGACGATGTCACAGTGCATGTGCGTGTGCATGTGCATTGCTATCTTTGCCTGGCAAAACTGATGATACGCAGAAGTCACCGCGCGTCAATCTCATGCTCGCAGAGATGGCTGCAGTTCAATGATGAGCTTGCCGCGGGCGAGCAGCGTGTGACCACACTGTCTCGCATCCACCGAAGAATGACTGGGAAGGTGGTGGCCTTTGTGGACGCTGAAGACGGTGCGCTTGACCTCTTGCTTGGCTGAACATGTGTTGCCGCAGCCGTGCATATGCACTTTGACAAATCACATTGACTGGAATTGACCGCATAGAACCAATTCACGATGGAACTGTACTGGATCATGCTGAAAAATTCTCAGCTCATTGTTCGTGCAGCTGCGGCCGTGATCAGAAACGAACTTGGCACTGCGTGGTCGTGCTAAAAGACGTTTGGGACGAGCGCATCATCGGCCTCTTGACGGGAGACGACTGCGCTGGATGCCGATTTTTGGTGACGTCCCAGCGTGATGTGCTGACAGCACTCTGGCTAGAGCCAAACATGAGAGACGCAGAGCCGCAGAGTGGGTTGGCGCAATGTATCTTGGGGGCATATGCCGACCTGCCTGACGAAGAAAGGCTGCCAGAGATACAGGCGCGCTCTCCATTTTGTTCTCAACATCCCAGCGCTGAGTGCATGTGTCGGCTGCACAGTATTGCAGCCCTCTTCAAAGACTCTGAGAGCTGAGATCTTGCACTTAGGCTGCTTCAGAGAGCATCATCCAAGCCTTGAGGCCCGATTACTCCCCGGATGCCCTTGCCATTCTGGGCAGAAATTTGGCGCGCCGCCCGCCAGACAAGTGGCATCACGTGGCAGTGCAGCTGCAGCATGAAGTCAGCACAGCTCGGACTAATGGTGACTATGCCAAGGGCCTGGTGGGAGCTGGCAGTCGCCCTCAGCCTGCTGCCTGACGATGCGCACAGGCAGCTGCTGGTGGTCTGCGCTGTGTTACAAGAGGCCCACTCCCACAGGCGTGATTTAGGAGATCCATCACGCACTGTTGCATCAGGTGATTTTGGCTGTTTTGCCGCAAGTGATTCACCAGCCCTCACACCGACGGACACATTGCTAGCAGCAAACTTGCTTTGGTGCTGGTGCAGGGTGCAAAAGCATCATCCGCTGGGGGAGCATCATCAGCACACAAGCAACATTGAAGCGGAGGCTTCTGCTGCGGGCCTGGCCCCGGAGGTGAATGAAACACGCAGTGCCCAAAGTAATAAGGAACATTAGCCTTCTCTGCTCATCGTTACCATTGTCCGTACATGTGTGTGCGTCGAGTCTGTGTTGTATGTGCTCTCGCACAAAAAGTTCTTTGAAGAACATAATAAATATTTTTGACTCTCACAGCCTGGATCCCGCTTTTGCAGGATGTTCTGACCGCCTTGCCGGTGGCTTCTATGATGGAGATGCTGAGGTATGCTCCCTCCTGGAGGGGCAGGCGTCAGAATGTGGGCGATGCATGGAGCAGTAGCGCTGGGGCTGCGGGCGAGCCCCAGGTACTCTGAGCGCTGGAGCAGGCTAGTGCAGCAGCATTCTTGGTCAGTCATGCCAGACAACACAGCAAGGCTCTTGGCATGGGGGGGCAACGACAGCGTATATGAGCTGGCTAAACAAGCGCTTTAATCACACAACTGGTTGCAAACGACGGGTCAGTGGGGTGCGCTCGAGCTGCCAGACTCGTAGCACTCAGCACGTCGTGACCTGACAGCGACACAAATTGATGGCCTTGCGTCCCAAGGCTCAGCATATGCAATGAGCAACCAAAGGGGACCTAGCCTGTTGGGTGTGAGCGAGCCAGGCCAAGCGGCCAGCCAGTTGGCGCCGCCGCGGAGGCTTCAAGCCCTATATTGCTTCAGCTCCAGCCATTCTGAAGACGCACCACCAGTGCTGGTGAGTAAGTGCCTCAATGAGCATTAAGGGCACCGACTTTACCAGGCCACTCCGCGCTGCATTTAGATGCCGGCGGCACCCCCCAGCACGAGTACAGCGTCCTGCAGCCACAAAGTGCTTCCAGACATGCACATGCTTTCTCGACGTAGTTTGCATTTGGCATCAATGAGATACAGACTTTCGCATCGGTAGCGGGATGGACACGCACTTGCATCGCGCGTGACTGGCCGCTAGATGCTACCTCGCGCGGCTTCACATAAATGCTGATCTGATCTTCACGGCTTCGATGCAGCTTTGCAGGCGCCTTTCCGGGAGTTTCCTTGGCGATACTGCAACTGATTCGGTAGAAATTCGATCTCCTTGAGAACGCTGACGTAACAGCGTCGCCATGTCGACTCGCTTTGCACCAGGCTCATTCCTATATAATGGAAGAGTGGCGGCATCGTTGCTGCCATCGCTGGTGGTCGTCGCCAGCTTCGGCGGCGTGCCAGCCGTCGCCATACTTGCGGTGCGTCGCCACCTCCAGTCCAAACGCCCATCCTGCACGACTTGCATGTTCCGGCGGTGACACGGCACAAGCGCCCATCAGCACCTTCGCACACGGCTTCCTTGGCGACAGGTCGGAGCGATGGTGGCGTACGTGCTAGACGCGCTGCGGCAGAAGGAGGGAGCCTTCGCGGCCGTGTGGGTCACGCTGGGCGCCGTGAACCTGACACTGCTGTTCACGGGGGCGGCCTTCCCGGATGGGCGCCCCATCCCGCTGGGCATGTGCGTGATGGTCACCAACGGCGCCACGCTCTTGCTCACAGGTATGACTCGAATGCCAGATGGTGATCTTCGCAGGCATTGCGCAACTGCGTGCTTTCTTGCGCCTCACCACGCCCTGCAGACACTCAAGCATGATGGAATGACAGCAACACCATCAACAGATACCATTCA
>JAABUM010003067.1_pt1 | contig 21310 bp, 17 predicted proteins | sample 5559161 | NCBI WGS metagenome assembly JAABUM01 (sample SAMN10711868, study PRJNA513369) | rock metagenome | isolation source: Antarctica rocks | place: Antarctica: Victoria Land, Siegfried Peak nord
ATGTACTTCTTGTTCATAGCCCCTCCTCGCGCAGCCCCGCATGTGCAGCGGTTGTTGAGAGGATACAGGCTGCCGTACGACTTCGCAACATTCTCTTGACAAACCACTAGCCGCCTGTCAGCTCCGAATTGAGGGAGCCGTGTAGGGGCGTCCTCACCGCTCCCGGTCCGTCCTGGGCGCCGGGGGCGCCCCGGTCAGGGCGCGAACCCCTCATGTGACGATTGCTCAACGGCTAGCCGACCAGGCGACCCTGGTCAGGCGTCCTGACTGAGCAATCGTTCCAGCGACACGTCCCACCGCCCATCGGCGTCAGGCCGAGACGCCGCGGGCCAGGAACCCGCCGTCCACGACCATTGTCTGGCCGGTCATGAACGATGACGCCGGGCTGGCCAGATACAGCGCGGCCCCGACCAACTCCTCGGTGTCGCCGAAGCGGCCCATCGGCGTGCGCGCCAGGATCTGCTCACCACGCGGCGTGCCCGTGATCAAAGCCCGGTTCAAGTCGGTGGGAAATACGCCTGGGGCCAACGCATTGACCCGCAGACCATGGCGCGCCCAATCGTTGGCCAGGCTGCGGGTCAACTCCACCACAGCAGCCTTCGAGCAGCTATAGGCCGCCACATCGGCGAACGTGGAGAAAGCGGTCAGGCTGGCCACGTTGATGATGCTGCCCTGAGCCTGCGCCGCCATAATGCGCCCGGCCTCCTGGCAGCACAGAAACGTGCCGGTCAGGTTTGTGCGGATAATGCGCTCCCAGTCGTCCAGGCTCATCTCCAGCGAGGGCACGCGCTTGGTCACTCCCGCCGCGTTGACCAGCACGTCCAGCCGGTCGTGCCGCTCCCGCAGCGCGGCAAAAGCCGCCCGCACCGACGCCGCGTCACCCACATCCACCGTCAGCCCTGAGGCATCTCGGCGGCCGTGCCCCTCCTGACCATGCAGTTCTTGCACCGCCCGCTCCACCCGCGCCGCGTCGCGGCTAGCCACCACCACCGTCGCCCCGGCGCGGGCAAACCCCTGGGCAATGGCCTGCCCAATGCCACTGGTACCGCCCACTATAAAGCAGACCTGCCCCGCCACGTCGAACCCTCCGTAGATCGGCATCACCCCTCCTCACCCTCACGTCACATCGCCCCATTATGTCGTACTCAACTGCATGCGTGGCTCGTGTTACGATAGCGTACGCGGGGGGGCGTGGGCGCGGATATAGCGGGCGACATCACGGGTGTCCGTGCCCGGCGTAAACACCTCGGCCACGCCTGCCGCCTTGAGCGGCGCGATGTCCTCATCAGGGATGGTGCCACCGGCCAGGATCAGCAGATCGTCGGCCCCTGCCTGCCGCAACAGCTGGACCACGCGGGGCAGCAGGGTCAGGTGCGCGCCAGAGAGGATGCTCAGGCAGACCACGGCCACATCCTCCTGGATGGCCGCCGTGACAATCTGATCGGGCGTCTGGCGCAGGCCGGTGTAGATCACTTCCATGCCAGCGTCACGCAGGGCACGAGCAATCACCTTGGCCCCCCGGTCGTGCCCATCAAGCCCCGGCTTGGCCACCAACACGCGCAGCGGCGGCCCCGCTGCCTCCCGCTCCTGGTCCATTGCCATGCCCTCCCTCCCTGATTATGACCGATGCGCGTGGGGCCACGCAAAGGCCTGCTGGCAAGGCAAAGTGGCGATCATCAGTTGGCGGCCAACCTGTGGACAAACGGCCCGAGTGATCCGGGCACGGTGCTACAATGTGCTCTACCCCCGCTAGAGACCACGGGGGCGGGAGCCACAACACGCCATTATGACGATCAACTTTACAGACATTGCCATCCTGATCATCGTGCTGTTTGGCCTATACGGGTCGCTGCGCGGCGGCAAGTACGTGGCCCTGACCATGGGGGCTGTCTTCTTCGCCATGGCCCTGGTCGCCACGGCGGGCGACGCCTTCCTGGCCACGGCGAACAAGCTGGGTCTGCGCCTGACGCAGCGGCCTGACCGCGCCCTGTTCCTGGCCTTTCTCTTTGTGGCGACCATCTTTCTGGTGCAGAACAGTATTGGGCGGTTGATCCCCGGCCTGGCCGTCACCCGGTCCAAGTGGAAGGAACTGAGCCGGGAGACCAAGATCTGGGGTTTTCTGATTGGCCTGCTCAATGGCTTCCTGGTCGTCTCCATCGTCGTCCACTATATCAGCCCCTGGCTCGACCAGCACCTGCCCGCCCGCTCCGGTGGGTGGGCCTTCGACCTGCCCACGTTGCAGTTTCACCGCCCAAACAGCAACGCCATCACCCTGAGCATCGAGCCCTCCACACTGGTCGTGACACCCAGCCCGCTGATCGGCCTCTACGAAAAGGTGCCCGCCGCGCTGGTGCTGTTGTTCCTCCTGCTGATCTTCGCGTTCATCGGCTCACTCTACAGCCGCATGAACCGCCTGCGGAGCTAAGGCCCGCCATGGCGCGTCCGCCCGGCTGGCGCCCCGCGGCGGGAGAGCGGCGCGTCCTGGTCGTGCGGCGGCACTGGTGGTTTGTGCTGCGCCCTGCCCTGCCCGTGCTAGGCCTATGGCTGCTGCTGGCGCTGCTGGCCGTGGCCAGCCTGGTCGCTGGAGCCCAGGCCTCCATGGTGGGGTTTCTGACCATGGCCGACCTGCTCCTATGCGTCTTGCTGACCCTGCGCTGGGCCGCCATGACCCTGCTACCGTGGTACCACGACCTCTATGTGATCACAAACCAGCGCGTGCTGGATCAGAGCGGTCTGGTCACGCTGCGCCGCCGTGAGGCCTCCCTCCTGCGGCTCAACGAGAGCAACTACACGATCACCGGCGCGGCGGCGCGCGTGCTAGACTACGGCGATCTGACCATGGTCACCGCTGGGGCGCAGGGCAGCATCACCTTTCGCCAGGTGGCCCACCCCCGGCGGCTGCATGCCCTGCTGGCCGCGCAGGTGCGCGCGGCCCGTGATGAGGCCAACAACGTGGCCCCGCTGCCCTCCGCCTCGGCGGCCACGCAGTACCTACAGCGCATCATCCACGGCGACGACGCGGCGCGCAGCTTCGAGCCGACCCAGCGGGTGGCCGCCATCACCCCCCTGGCCGCCCGCGTGCAGTCGCGGCTGAACCTGCTGCCGGGAGAGACGGTGGTCCGCGCGGTGCGCCGCCACCCTATCTTCCTGCTCAGGCGCATTGCCCTGCCCCTGTTGGCCGTGCTAGCCCTAGTGGCCGCGCCGGTGTTCTGGGGCGGCGATACGCTGGCCCTGGCAGCCTTTGGCGCGGGCTTGGTGGTGCTGGCCTGGATCGCCTGGCACATCGTGGATTGGGCCAATGATATGTATATCGTGACCACCGAGCGCCTGATCGAGCTGGAGCGTACCCCGCTGGTCTTTGAGATGCGCAACGTAGTGCAGCTACGCTCCATTCAGGACATCCTGCTGGTCATCTCCACCGCGTCGGGGCGCTTGCTGGACCTGGGTAACCTGGTGGTGGAGACCAGTGGCAACAAAAACATCACCCTACGCGGCGTGCCCCACCCCGAGGAGATGCAGGCGATCATCTTTGAGGGCATCGAGGCCGTGCGCCACCGCGAGCGCGCCCGCGAGAACGACCAGCTGGCCGGCACCCTCTCCGACTGGTTCCGCGAGTACCACCGCCTACGTGGCGACGCCGACCCCGGCCCCCTGCCCTGACCGGCGGCCTGCCGCTGCCCGCCGGTGACTCGGGGGTGTATCATACGGACAGAGCATATTCTGGTGGGCGCCGTTCCACTGGTATAGCTCGGCGGATCCAACGTGGCGCTTTGCCCGCCCCTGGTGGGCGCCCGGTCTAGCTTGGGCGCGGGAGGCGGGCCGCTGGTGGACGCGCGCCTACACGTATTAAATAGGAGATCACACCATGGCTGATGCGGTCCCCCTCACCCGCGGCGCCCCGGAAGCACAGGGTATGCGCTCGACAGCGATTCATGCTTTTGTGGACGCCGTGGAGCGTGACGGCCACGACCTGCATAGCCTGATGATCCTGCGCCACGGCCACGTCGTGGCCGAGGGGTGGTGGGAGCCGTACGGCCCCACCTCCCCGCATATGCTGTTCTCGCTGAGCAAGAGCTTCACCTCCACGGCCATCGGCATGCTCGTGGCCGAGGGCCGGCTATCCGTGGAGGATCCCGTGCTGTCCTTCTTTCCCGATCAGGCCCCAGCCGAGCTATCGGCCAACCTGCGGGCCATGCGCGTGCGCGACCTGCTGACCATGACCACCGGCCACGCCGAGGAGCCGATGGCCTCTATACTGGGCCAAGTAGCGGTGGAGTGGACGCGCGCCTTCCTGGCCCAGCCGGTGCAGTACCAGCCCGGCACGCACTTCGTCTACAACACGCCCGCCACCTATATGCTCTCGGCCATCGCGCAGCGCATCACGGGCATGCGCCTGACCGAGTACCTGACGCCACGGCTGTTCACCCCGCTGGGCATCGCTAACCCCGTCTGGGACGTGTCACCGCAGGGCATTGATCTGGGCGGCACTGGGCTGAACGTGACCACCGAGGCCATCGCCTGCTTCGGCCAACTCTACCTGCAAAAGGGCATGTGGCAGGGGGCGCGGCTGCTGCCGGAGTCCTGGATTGAGCAGGCCACGGCGCGCCAGGTGGACAACGGCTCGGCGCCCGATAGCGACTGGGAGCAGGGCTATGGCTACCAGTTCTGGCGCTGCCGCCACGGGGCCTACCGCGGCGACGGCGCGTTTGGCCAGTTTTGCGTGGCTCTACCCGCCCAGGAGGCGGTGGTGGCGATCACCTCGGGCCTGAGCGCCATGCAGCCCGTGCTCGACCTGGTGTGGCAGCACCTGTTGCCGGCGATGGGGCCGGAGTCCCTGGCCGAGGACACCGCCGCCCAAGAAGCGCTGACGGCCCGCCTGGCCGGTTTGCGGCTGCGCCCTCAGCAGGGGGCCGCCACATCGCCCACGGCGGCGCGGGTGGCTGGCCAGACCTTTGTCGTCGCCGAGAACGACGACCGCATTGGGGCGATCCGGTTCGACATTGAGGACCAGGGGGCCATGCTGACCCTGCACAACGCCTATGGTGAGCAGCGTATCCCCTGCGGCGCCGCAACCTGGGCGCGGGGGAGGGCGGCTATCGAGCGCCCCACGCCCTGGCCGGTGGCCGCCAGCGGGGCCTGGACCGATGATCAGACCTATGTGGCCCAGCTGTGGTGGTATGAGACGCCGTTCAAGCGCACCCTGACCTGCCGCTTCGAGGGCGACTGCCTACGCGTCGAGCAGCAGGTCAACGTGGCCTTTGGGCCGACCGAGCAGCCCCTGCTGAACGGGCGGTTAGCCTGACCCCCGCCAGCAGATAGCCCAGCCCATAGCTGGACGCCGAGCATGGTATGCTGAGACTAATAGTCCTTTTTGTCGGAGCGAGTCATGATCGAGCATAACTAACCCTTCTCTGAATCTGCCGAGTAGGGAAGGGGAGGACTGGCGGCTAGGTGATCGGCGCCTCATGGGTGCAATGTATCTCCATCCTGCTTATCTACAGCGAGATGGGGACGGCGTTCTTTGGTTCGCGAGTTGCCCTTGACGCCGCGCGGCCTCCTCCCGTTCTCTCCACCGGCGTGTCTTGGCTCCGTTTGCGTCTGGCACGACACGCCGCCTGAGCTATCAGTATTTGGAGGAAACGACGATGCTTTCGTCTCATGATGATCTTCGCGCCATGTGGATCGCCGAATACAACCAGCCCTTCGTAGGGTGGGACTTCTCCTACCTCGCCGGGCGACGCGTCACCATCCCGGCAGAGGGCAGCTGGGATTACACCGGGAGTGTCGTGGCCGCGCTCCACCACGCCCACTCCCTGTTGGACATGGACACAGGCGGCGGTGAGTTTCTGGCTGCCCTGCCGTGGCGCCCTACACACACGTATGCAACGGAAGGATATGGTCCGAATGTGCCAGTGGCGCGCCAAACACTAGAGCCACTCGGCGTCGAGGTCGTCGAGGCGCATGACGTGGCGCACCTCCCGTTCGCGGATGGCCAGTTCGACATGGTCATAAACCGCCACGGAGCCTATGCGCCACACGAGATGCGGCGCGTGTTCGCCGCCGATGGCCTCTTCATCACACAGCAAGTGGGCAGCCAGACGAACCGGCGCCTGCACGAGCTCCTGGGCGACACAACCCCGGCGGGCGACTGGCATGTGGCCGCGGCCGTGCGCGACTTGGAGGCGGCTGGCTTCCGCATCATCGAACAGCGCGAGGTGTTCCCCATCACGCGCTTCTATGATGTAGGCGCCATCGTCTACTACCTAAAAGCGATCTCGTGGGAAATCCCCGACTTCACCGTTGACCAATACTTCGACAGGCTGGTCGAGATCCATACCCTGATCCAATCCGATGGGTGCGTTGATGTGCCCTTCCACCAGTTTTTCGTCAGAGCACGAAGGGTGTGACGCCGGTGGTTGATTAGCGCATCACGCATCGTAGGCTGGCGCACGTAGACGCCATGGCCCGCCGTGTTGCCGGCCGCCAACAGCTCAATCACGTATGTCATGAGCAGGGGTATTGGCGGTTAGCGCCTACCCATCACGTCCTTATAGCGCCGAGCAGCCTGCCGCAACCAGAGCCCTGCTGGCTCTGGATTGAGCAGCGCCTGCATCACAGCACGCGAGTCACGGGCCGAAAGCGTGATGATCTGGTGGTCCCAGATTGTCCGCTCGGCGGCATAGCCCTCAGCACGTAGCCGCTCAGTGAGTTGGGCAGGTAAGTTCTCATCCATTAGAAAGCGCCACTGATACATGGACGACGTGGGGTCCTCTCCCTCATCGCCTGGTTCAGGCGCCGGGGAGGACATACACCGTTTCCGCCTCCAGGAGCGTGGCGGCATAGCCTAATGCGTCACGCACTTGCCTCTGCGTCAGCGCATACGCTTGCATGATCGCCTCGACGCTCTCACCGCCTGCCAACTGGCCGATAATCAGCCGCGCCGGGATGCGCGTTGTGGCAATGATCGGCACACCATGCATGATCTCAGGATCAACGACGATCCCAGGATAGATCTCCCCCGCGTGACGTGCTTGTGCTGTCATCGGATGCTCCATCCTACACTCTACCACACTCCTTGCCCCGACCAGGCAGGGGCACAAATACCCTGCCCGCGGGTGCGCCACCAGACGACGTATACCTGACCTCCCGCTGTCTCCATTCTTGCAGTATCCCATATTCCGGCCTCTCATCAAGATGCAGGTGATCATGGACCACCGGGGGAGCCGGCACCATGCAGGCCATGGGCGCACGGACAGTCTGCATTGGGGAGGTCAGGCGCCGCGCCTGGGCGATCAGAGATGCCTGGTCAGATATCCTACGACGCGGCGCTCCAGGTACTCCAGGTCCTGGGCGGCGCGGGGCATGTGGCGCTCCTCGGGGAACACCACCAGATCGTAGTCTTTCTGGGCGGCGCTGAGGGCGACTAGCAGCCGCGCGGTGTGCCGGAAATGCACGTTCTCGTCTACCAAGCCGTGGACCAGCAGCAGTTTGCCCGCAAGATCGGCGACGTGGGCCAGCGCGGCGGCGCGGGCATAGCCGTCAGGGTTTACACCGGGGTGGCCCATGTAGCGCTCGGTATAGTGGGTGTCGTAGCCGTCCCAGTGGGTCACCGGCGCGCCAGCCACGCCGACAGCGAACACCTCGGGCGCTCGCATCAGCAGCATACAGGTCAGGTAGCCGCCGTAGCTCCAGCCGTAGACGCCCACCCGCTGGGTATCTAACGGCGCGCGCTGGGCCAGCCAGCGCACGCCGTCCACCTGGTCGTCCACCTCCACCCGGCCCATCTCGCCGGCCAGGGCCGCCTCGAAGGCCAGGCCGCGGTTGGCGCTGCCGCGGTTATCCACCTTGAGCACGGCGAAGCCCTGCTGAGCCAGGTACTGCGCGCGCAGGTCCACCGTGAGGTCCCACTGGTCGGCCACCCGCTGCACGTGTGGTCCTCCGTAGACGGAGACAACCAGGGGGTAGGGGCCCGGTCCGGCGGCTGGCGGGGGCAGGTACACCGCCGCGTGCAACTCAACGCCGTCTCGGCTGGCGAAGGTGCTCAGTTCAGGCGCGACCAGACCCAGCGATGCCGCGCTGGTCGCTGCGTCGTGCAGCACGGCCACTGGGGCGCCATCGTCCAGCCGACGCAGCGTCACGCTGGGGGCGACGTGCAGGCTGCTCCACGCATCCACGAACAGCCCGGCGTCGGGGGCTACCACGGCATGGTGCCAGCCCTCCCCTGTAGTCACCCGGCGCACCGCGCCGCCGTCCAACGCGACAGCGTAGAGGTGGCGTTGCCGCACATCATCGCGCGTACCATGGAAATAGGCGATGCGCCGCGGCTCATCCACCGCGGCCACGCCGGTGACTACCCACGCGCCGCTGGTCAGCGCCCGCGGCTCGCCACCTCCGGCGCTATACAGGTAGACGTGGCGATAGCCACCATCGCGTTCGCTGGACCACAGCATCTCACCGCTTTTGAGCAGGCGCAGGTCATCATGCAGGTTCAACCACGGCGCGCCGCGTTCCTCGATCAGCGTCGTGACCGCGCCGGTGGCCTCATTAAAGGCGACCAGCCGCAACGTCCGCTGATCGCGCGACTGCACCTGCGCGGTCAGCGTGCCATCGGGCCGCCAATCTACCCGAGCCAGGTAGATATCCTGATCAGGCCCCAGGTCCATCCAGCGCGTCTGTGGTTGCCCCACACCGGTGGCCGCCACCACACCCAGCCGCACCCGAACATTGGGGCCACCGGCGAAGGGGTAGCGGTGCTGCTCCATGGAGACGGTGTCGCGGCCCTGGTGCATGATGGGATAGACGGGGATATGCCGGCTGTCCGCCCGCACGTAGGCCAGGCACTGGCTATCGGGGCTCCACCAATAGCCGTCGGGGCGGCCCATCTCCTCCTGAGCGATGTAGTCGGCCAGGCCGTTGGTCAGGCCATCCTCGGCCCCCTCGGTGAGCTGACGGGCCAGGCCGCCCCGCGTGGTCATGACATAGATCTCACCGTCGCGCACAAAAGCGACCTGGGCGCCGTCGGGGCTGAGCCGCGGCGCATTCGCCCCCTCGCTGCCAGCCAGCAGCACAAGCGGACCATCCCCTCCCGCGCGGGCAAACTGGTAGCCGGTGACGCCCCGCTCGCGCACGCGCCCTCGCTCACGGCGCAGCTGCTCCTCCAGCGAGAGGTCCTCCTCAGGGACAACCCGATCCGCCGCGTCGGTGATCTGGCGATGCTCACCCGAGGCCAGGTCGTAGGTCCACAGGTCCTGCGTCAGCGACCCCGGCGCGGCCAGCAGATAGGCCACGGCCCGCCCATCGGGCGTAATGGTGATCTGGCGTGGCCCCACCGTGCCAGGCCGAGGGTAGTGGGCAACCTCCTCCAGGGTCAGTGTGGTGTCCATGTCTCTCCGTTATCTCGCGCCATTGTAGGGCCAGCGCCACCGTCAGAGGTCCGTCGGGTCCTGGGCCGCGGCGGAGTTGCTGGGCCGCCCAGAACAGGATGCGTCTTCACCGGCAAGACCTGGAGAACACATCTTACTGTAGATACACTTACCGCGCGTCGGCCGGCGCCGGGGGCACGATAACCTCGAGAGCGGGGAACATGCGCGCGAAGTCGTTGCTGTTATAGGTGAGGAGCAACACATTTGTGTCAACAGCAGCGGGCATGCTCATCCCCTGTCACCATGTTAGGTCGTCTCATCACCAAACCGAATCTCGCGCAGGAATGCCGCATCGTCCTGTAGCGACAAACCAGCGGGTCGGGGGCAACTCCCCACGAGCGACCGCAGAGAAGGGCCGGTAGAAGCAGGAGCAGCCGGCACGACCACGAGTGAGCCACGTGTCGTCCTCACGAACGCAACGCGGTCGCCGGGCTGAGTGCCGGCTGCACGTAGCGTGTCCGCCGGAACGGAGACGCCCGTCTCCGACACCGTGACCTCTGGGATATCTGTCGCTTTTTGCATGCTACCTCCACACGATGCACACCCGCTTCGTCTCAGTGTACCCCATCTGAGGCACATGACTGGAGAGAGGGTAGACGCATCATGCTCTGGCTACACTGGCTCCCCGCCCCTGCCCCCAGCTACTTCTACTACTATTATGGCGCCGTGCGCGTAACGACGTCAGCGGTGACCACAGAATATCAAGTGTTTCAAACCGGCACTCCTGACCCTCAGAAGCGGCGGCGCAGCATGCCCATAGCCACCTGCACTTCCTGGGCGCCCAGCAGGCGGGCGACGATCAGGTAGGTGGCCCCGCCGGTGACCACGCCAAGCACGGTCAGGGGCAGGTCGGCGGTCAGCCAGCCAGGGGCCAGACGCGGCTCGCCGACGGCCAGCACGAGCAGCAAGACCACCTCCATGGCCCCAGCGGCCAGCAGGGCACGGCCCAGCGATGTGGCCAGATTAATGCCCTCCAGACCATCCAGCCGGTCGCGCAGCAGAGCAGTCAGCCACAGCGCCTCGACGATCACGCTCAGGCTGAGCGCCAGGGCCAGGCCGCCGTAGGCCGCCTCCGGCGGCAGCACGCGCACCAGGACGATGCTCAGCACAATGGCCAGGGCCAGAGTACACAGGTTGATGGCCACCGGGGTGCGCGTGTCGCGCAGGGCAAAGAAGGCCCGCGGCAGCACCTCCACGGCGGCGTGGGCAGGCAACCCCACGGCGTAGAGCAGCAGGGCCGTCGAGGTCATGGTCAGATTAACCGGGTCGCGTCCGAACTGGCCATGGCCGAACAGCACGGCCACCATGTGGGGGGCCAGCAGGGCCAGGCCCACCGCCGAGGGCACGGTCAGAAACAGCACGTGGCGCAGGGTCAGCGAGACAGAGGCGCGCAGGGCGGCATGCTCACCGCGGGCAGCCTGTTGGGACATGCCCGGAAAGGCCGCCACGGCCAGCGACGCGGCGAAGATGCCCACGGGCAGGGTGACCAGGGTGAAGGCGAAGTTGAGCACGTCGTTGGCCGCTCGGGGCAGCGAGTTGGCCAGCTTTGTGGTCACGATCAGGGTCAGCTGCAGGCCGACCTGACCAAACAGGCGCGGACCCATCAGCCGCATGATCTCGCGTACCCCCGCGTCGGCCCAGGCGATCACCGGACGATACCAGCGGCGCTGGGCGCCCAGGCCAGCCACCTGCAGGCCCAGTTGGGCCAGGCCGCCCAGACTGACCCCCCAAGCCACCGCCTCCACGCCGAAGCGTGGAGCCAGCAGCGCCCCCACGATAAACACCACGTTGTAGAGCAGGGGGGCCAGCGCGGGAATGGCAAAACGGTGTGCCGCGTTGGCCGCGCCCATTAGCACGCTGGCCAGGGCAAGGCAGAACGGCTGTAGCAGCATAATGCGAGTCAGCCGCACGGTCAGGGCCACGGCCTGGGGGTCGCCCTGTTGGCGATCCAACAGCCAGGGGCTATAGAGGGGGGCCAGCAGGAAGGCCACGGCCACGGCGGCGATCAGCAACACGGCCAACGCATTGAACACGCTGCTGGCCGTGCGCCAGGCCTGCTCCTCCTCATCGTGGGCCAGGTAGCCAGCCAGGGTGGGCACCAGCGCGGAGGACAGCGCCCCACCGGAGAGCAGCAGAAAAATAAGGTCGGGGACCTTGAAGGCGGTGAGAAACGCGTTCAGGTCCGGCGCCGGGGCTGGCTGCACGGTGGCCCCAATCACCGTCCACTTGACCACGCCCAGCACCCGGCTAGCCAGGAAAGCGGCGGCCAGGATGGCTGCCGCGGAGGCCAGGCCACGGCGTTGGCCTGCCGTTGGGGGGGGCACGCCAGCGCTCACGGGGGGCAAGGCCGGCATCGCGCGCCGGGCTTACGAGGAACTGACCGGCGCGGACGCCACCCCATCGCCAGCGCCGCCGCCTGCCCACAGGTCACGATTTGTCGCGGCGTCAATGATCGCCCGGATCGCCTCGGTAGGGATAGCCTCGGGGATGCGGTAGAGCGGGATATTCAGCGGACTGAACCCGCGCATACACGGCCCCTGGTAGGTGAACTCCACGGCCACCAGGCCGTTGATCCGCGACAGTACGGCTCGGCAATCCGGGTAGCTATCGGTGTCCACGGCGTAGAAGCCGCGGGTGGGCAGCTCCTGCATGTCCGGCGAGATGCCGTAGCGCTTGACCGCATTGAGGTAGCCCCGATGGGTCAGGAAGAGCAACGTGGTAGGCTGGCGGAACAGCAGCTCCTCGGTGGTGAAGGCAGGGTGGCGGGTGGCCTGGCGCACCAGCACCCCGGCTGGCTCGTGCATGCCCCGGTTGTTGCCCGTCCAGGTGGAGCGGGCAAACGACTTGGCCACGTAGGTCTGCTCCTCCTCGGCGCGCAGGGCCAGCAGGTTGAGTAGCATCTCGTAGGCGGAGTCGGTGACCAGCCAGCCCCGGCTATCGCCATACGAGTAGGAGTAGACCGGCGTGGTCAGCGTGTACAGCGCATCGTACATGGCCTCCTGAGCGCCCCCATCGTCCGACCCATCGGCGTCGGCGGTGGGCAAAGGCAGCACAAAGGTCTCGTAGAGGTGGTGACGGGCCGACGATGTGGAGACGACGGGGCTTTGCTCGATCAACGGGTCGCCCGGCGGCAGCTCACGATGGCTGACCCGCAGGTAGAGGCGGGGGTCGGACAGCTGGGTTGATGAGGCGCGGGGTTGGCCATCGGAGGGCACGGCGGCGATCTCACGCAGCAACTGGCGCACAATCTGCCGCACAACCGGCGCCGATTCAGCAGTCACACTGTTCATAGCCCTAGTATAGCACGCGGATGCCCCGCGTCTCTGCCATTGCGTGGGTCAAAACCGCCGTTTGAGTGGGGACGCCAGCGGCCCTGCCCGGTACACTACACCCAACAGGGCCGTACAGACACCCTTTCGCCCCGCCACCGCGCACGGCGTAGCGGCTGGGGGACATCACATCGGTGGCGTAGGGTAAGCAATCGTCGTATTTGGCACTACTAGTAGAGGAAGAAGAGGCTCCATGACCAGGCGGCTACTCGCGCTACTGATGATCGGCTGGGCGGCAACCGGCGCGCCCCTCCAACACGCGCCGGCCACGGCCCAGGGGGCGCCCTACTACGCCGGCTGGGCCATGTCGGCCTACCCCGAGATGAGCCAGGACGCGCTGGACACCGCCGTGGCCCGCCAGAAGGCCGCCGGGGCCAACCTGGTGTGGATCGGCCACAACAACCCCGGTGAGGTGGGCGCCCGCAAGCGCGAGCCGGCCCTCTCCTACGCCGTCTATACCGCCTACCGCGACCCGCGCGACCCGCTGCACGCCGACGCGGTGGCCATCACGCGGGCCCAGTTCAGGATGCTCGCCGCCTGCCGCAAGGCCGGCATGGCCGCTGTCCTGCCCATCGGTTACCAGATCCAGATGGGCAAGGCCTGGAACGCCGCCCACCCAGGAGATGTGCGGCGCGACGCGGCGGGCAAGCCGCTCAACCTCTTCGGCGGCGGCGTCAGCGCCTCATTCTATGCGCCAGCCTATCGCCGCGACATCACAGCCTACTACCGGTGGGTGCAGACCGCTTTTGTGCAGCCCTACTCGGACACGATCACCATGCTCAACCTGGCCGACGAGCCGTCCGGCGGCGATTACTCGGCCTGGGCCGACGCGGACTTTCGGGCCGTGCGCGGCTATGGCCTGCGCGAGGCCGGGGCCGACCCGCGCCGCCAGAACGAGGTAGGGGCCTACCAATCCGCCTATATCGCCCGCTACGCCTCCTGGAGCGCCGCGCGGTGGCTGGCTATTAATCCGGCTATCTCCACCACCATGTCGTTCGACGGCGGCCAGTCGCGCTACGCCTACCAGGAGCCGCTGGTCGAGAGCTTGTTCCGCGACCCGCCGCCCAACTTCGCCATCACCTTCGACGCCTACCCCCGTGACGGCCTGTTCGGTACGCCACTGCGTGAGGGCGATCTGATCGCCCTGGGCGTGTTTGTACGGGCGCTGGGCGCTTACTCGGCGCGCTACCACCGGCCCCTGTACCTGTGGTCGGCGGCCAATAGCTGGGGTCTCAACGGGGCCAGCCCCGACCCAGGCAATGTGGCCGACGCCGTGACCAACGGGCTGGCCCTGGCTGCCTGGACCGCCAGTACCGGCGGCGACCTGCGGGGCATCGCCGCCTGGAGCTACAACGTGAAAGGTCAGGGCCTGTACAACGACAGCCACCACACCGTCTATACCCCTGACGCCATGTTCAAGGCCGTGTCGGCCAGCTTTGCCACCCTGCGCGCCGTAATGGCCAGCCCACGCCCGCGGGGCCACGCCGACACGGCGATCCTGGCCCCCGATGGCCCCTCTTTCACCCTGTTGGGCAGCCATCTGGCCGCGCGGGGCATTGACCCCTATGGATGGACCGACCTGGCCGCGCTGACCCGCAACGATGCGGCCACCGCCGTGCTCAGCGCCGTGACCCCCACCGACCTCGACGGCATTGGCCGGGTGATCGTGCTGCCCACCACCCCGGACGATCTGACCGTGCGCGACCTGACCACGCTGCGCGCCTACCTGCGCGGCGGCGGCGCCGTGGTGGCCACGCCAGCGGTGGGCGCGGCCCTGCTCTCATCCACGGCGTCTGGTGGAAGCAGCGCGGGCCGGGCGCGCATAGGCCAGGCTGGTCCGTCGGCGCGGCGCTCATCCAGCCCAGGCGTGACGCTGCCCGTGCGCCTGCGCGCGGTCGGCGCGGGCGTGCTGATCACCGCTCTGTGCGGAGGCAGGCTGGAACCGTGCTTCTCCGACGCCGCGTCGGGGAGGTGGGCCACCCTACTGGGCAGGCCAGTCAGCCACGCCGGCTACGTGATCAGCGGCGGGGGGGTCGCATTGCTCTACACCATTGCCCCGGTGGGGAGCGACGTGGCCCTGCGACCCCAGGCCGGGGCGCTGTGGACGGCTGGCCAGATCTTCGGAACCAATGGCCTGCCCCGCGCCACGCTGCCCGATGCGGCCACGCCGCTGACGGTCACTCTGGGCCACCGCGAGTATGCCCTGTACACGATCAAAGGCTAGCCGCGTTCCCACACCGTCCTGGTGATGGCAGCCAGCGTAGGTAGGTCAGGCCACGGCGCCCCCTTTGACTGGGCGGCGACCCGTGCGTCGCTCAGGCCTCACCCATCATCAAACCCTCAATGGTGTGGGCCTGCACGATCGGCTCCAGGGTGTCCACTACCCGGCAGGTCAGGTGCTGGCGCACGGCCTCGGGCAGTGTGGCGTAGAAGGCGCGGGTGAGCTGCAGGTCATGGCGCTCGGCGTTGCGCGCCCCCGGACCATCCACCCCCAGCACCAACGCCGGCCGCGCCGTGTTCGATCTGTTGGCCGTGCCGCGGTGGATCGTCAGGGCCGACCGCGCCGAGATATCACCCATCTGGGGCATCTTTGCCTGAGTGCGTTGCTCGTACCGCCCGTAGAAGGTCGGCGGAGGGAACATGCCATGCTCGAACTCGGTTGGGTCATCCCACTGCGTGCCGGGGGCCACCACGAACGGCCCCATGTCGGCGGACACGTCAACAGTGGTCAGGTTGAAGGCCAGCGAGTTCAGCCGGCGGCCGGTCAGCGTGTCGTCGGGGGCGGGGAAGTCGCGGTGCCACGGCTGGTCAACCGCGCCAGGTAGGGGCAGGTCGAAGCCGATCTCCACGATCTTGTAGTCTGGGCCGAGCACGGCCTGGCTAACCCCTATCACCCAGGGGTGCGTGGCTAGGTCCAGAAACCCCCGCAGGTCTTCAGGGTGGATCTCCACATAGTAGCGCTTTGGTCCACGGCCCACCGCTCCACCCGGCCGCCTCAGCGCCTGCTTAAAGAGCCGCTCTATGTCCTCACCCAAGGCGCGCACCCAGGCGCGGTCGAAGGCGCCCTTGAGGCCAATGATGCCGTCTCCGTAGATGCCGCCCATAATGGCCGCCGTGTCAAACCCCGTGGTGGTTACGTCCTGGACCGCTGTCATACTCCTGCCCTCCCGTATCGTCACGCCTACCTGTCCTGCCGGAGTTTAGACTATCGGGCATCTGGCCCTACATAGTGCGGGCGCGGAGCCTACATAGCCCCATGCAACCACAACAGGCTCATTTAGTCTAAACGTCAGATCCTACCAGGCGCTTACTTGTATGAGAATGCCCTGCTCGATAGTATAGCCCCACCCGGACATGTGGCTAGCCAGTTGGGGCGGCGGACGTCCGCGTCGCGGCGCGCGTTGGATCTTGATCACGGCGTGTACCAGGCACGACGACGAGTTGTAGAATGACCACGGCCAGCAGGATAGCTCCCCGCGCCACTTGCTGCCAGGCCGGCTGCAGACCCAACAGGTTGAAGATATTGGGCAAGATGCGGATGATCAGCACGCCCACCATGGTGCCTCGCACGGTGCCCACCCCGCCGGTCAGCAGCGTCCCACCAACCACCACCGCCGTAATGGCGTCCAGCTCGTACCCTTGCGCCGCTGTCGGCGGCGCTGAGCGCTCCCGCGACGCATACAGGACGCCGGCCAGGCCGGCCAGCATACCGCTGATTGTGTACACGGCCAGCTTGACCCGGCGCACCCGCACACCGAGCAAGACAGCTGCCGCCTCGTTGCCGCCCACGGCAAAGACGTGCCGGCCAAAGCGGGTGTAGCGCAGTGTGTAGGCCAGAGCGATGAACACCGCCAGCGCGATGTACGCGCCCAATGGCAGGCCGAACACGATACCCTCGCTGATCTGCGGGAACCCGCCACCGTCGCTGGCGCTCACCGGCGCCGCGCCCGAGCCCGTCACCGAGGCGCCGTGGTACATCGCCGCCGCCTGTAGCGCGGCGCCCCGCGCCACCGACAGCATGGCCAGCGTGATGATGAACGGGGGGACGCGTGTATATGCCGCACCCAACCCATTGACCAACCCGATCAGTCCCGTCGCCGCCAGAGTGACCAGTAGCGCCGGAGCCACCCCGTAAAACGACAGCGCGGCGGCGAAAAATGCCCCCAGCGCGACCACCGAGCCAACGCTTAGGTCAATGCCGCCGCTCACAATAACCAGCATCTGCCCGGCGCCCAACACGGCGAACACGGGCACCTGGTCGGCCACATTCTGCAGATTGCGCAAGGTTAGGAAGTCCGGCGAGAGCGCCGCGCTGACCACAAGCAGGGCGATCAGCAGGGCCGTGGACATCTCCCGCTGCAGCCGCGATAGCAGGCGCGCGCTCATCGCTCTTCTCCTCCGCCCTGCAGAATGACCGCGCCCGCGATGATCAGGCCCTGAGCGATCAACTGAGTCTGCGTGGGCCAGCCGATCTGGATCAGCAGGGCAAATAGCACGGTCAGAATCAAGCCACCCACGAGAGTGCGCCACACCCCGCCGACCCCACCCAGCAGAGACGTGCCGCCGACGACCACGGCGGCGATTGAGGTTAACTCGAAGAACGTCCCATCGTTAAAGGGGTCGGCCGTGGCGTTGTACGAGGCGTAGAGCACGCCAGTTGCCCCAGCCAGCAGCCCGCTCACGGCGTACACCAGCACCTTGACCCGCCCGGCGGCCACGCCCGACAGCACCACCGCGCGCTCGTTGCCGCCCACGGCAAACACATAGCGGCCCAGTGCGGTGCGGGCCAGGAACAGGGCGGCCACTCCATACACCAACGCGGTCAGCAGCAGGGACACCGGCACGGGGTCGAGCCAGGGCAACAGGTCTACCCTGGTGGTGGCGATTGCGTTGAAGGCGTCGTTGTTCAGCCGCAGCGTGGCATCCCCGGCCACCAACTGGGCCAACCCCCGCACCGCGATCATCATGGCCAGCGTCACCACGATGGGCTGGATACGCGCCGTGGCGATGATCCCACCTGAGAGGGCGCCCAGCGCGGTGGTCACGATGATCGGCAGGGCCATGGCCAGCGGCAGTGCCACATTGGCCCCTACCAGCGTGCCCGTCAGGGCTGATCCCACAGCCAGCAGGGCGCCCACTGAGAGGTCAATGCCGCCGGTCAGGATGACCAGCGTCTGGCCCACACCGATCAGCGCCGTGGAGAGGCAGAAACCCTGCAGCAGCAGATAGATGCTCGACTGCGTGGCGAAGTTGGAGTTGAGCCCCGCCGTGACGGCGAACAGGATGACCAGGGCGGCCAGCGCGCCAAAGCGCCGCAGCCACCGCGTGGCCCCACGCCTATACAGGCGATGCCGCGGCGTTTGAGGAGGCGCTGGGCCGTCGCTCCCGGTAGACCGCCCCACTGGCCTCTGCTCCCCAGCCACCACGCTGGCTTCGCCAGCATCCACCGTCACGCTGCCCCTCCTAGCCTTCCGAGATGGCCTTCATCACACGCTCCTCAGTGGCCTCGGCGTGCGAGAACTCCCCCAGTTTACGCCCATCCTTCATCACGGCCACGCGGTCGCTGCCCTCAATGACCTCTTCCAGTTCCGAGGAGATCATCAGGATACCCATGCCTTGTTCCCGGGCCAACTCATCTATCAAACGCTGAATCTCCGCCTTGGCCCCCACATCAATCCCCCGCGTCGGCTCGTCCAGAATCAGCAACTTCGGTTGGCGGCATAGCCAGCGGGCCAGGATCACCTTCTGCTGGTTGCCACCCGAAAGGTTACGCACCGGTGTTGAAGCATTGGGGGTACGGATGTCCAGCCGTTTAATCATGGTATCCACAATAGTGCGCTGCCGCGCCACGTCCAGCACGCCCAGGCGCGAGAACAGCGGCAGCGCAGCCAGCAGGATGTTGTCGCGCACGCTCAACGCGGGCACAATCCCTTCGGTCTTGCGGTCCTCGGAGACCAGACCCATGCCCGCGCGCACGGCGTCGCGTGGGGAGCGGATGCGCCGGGTACGCCCTTCCATGGCGATTGTGCCGGCCCGCGCCGGCGCCGCGCCGAAGATGGCTTGAGCCAGCTCAGTGCGGCCCGAACCAAGCAATCCAGCCAGACCTACAATCTCCCCTTTACCGACGCGCAGACTCACGTCATCCGGGGCCCGCCCACGTGTGAGGCGCTGTACCTCCAACACGGTCTCACGTGGAGCCTGCGTGTCGCTCTCGGTAAAGGCGGTCACACCAGAGGCGCGTACCTCGGCGGCGTTCCGTCCCAACATCAACGCCACGACATCAAGCGCGTCCACCCGCGCCGTCTCCAGCGTGGCGACCAGTCGGCCATTACGCAAGACCGTGATCCTGCTGGACAGGGTGAAGATCTCCTCCAGCCGATGGCTAATGTAGATGATGCCCACACCCGAGGCCTTGAGCCGCTCAATCACCTCGAACAGCACGCGCACCTCGGCCGTGTCCAGCGAGGAGGTCGGCTCATCCATCACGACCAGGCGCGCCTGGAGTGACACCGCGCGGGCCAGCGCCACCATTTGCTGCAGTGCAACGCCCAGGCGCATCACCGGCACGCTCAAATCAACCGCCATGCCCAGGCCATCAAGCAAGCCAGCCGCCGCGCGGCGCATGCCGGCCCAATCTATCTGACCAAAGCGGCCGCACGGCTCCCGGCCCAGGAAAATGTTCTCCGGCGCCGTGAGGTAGGGCACCAGATTGACCTCCTGATAGATCGTGGCGATGCCCGCCGCCTGCGCCGCCGCCGGTGAGGCGAACGACACCTCCCGCCCGCTCAGCACAATCTGGCCACTATCGCGGGGGTAGGCGCCGGTCAGGATCTTGATCAGGGTTGATTTGCCCGCCCCATTGTGGCCAACAAGGGCGTGCGCCTCGCCCGAGCGCACATCAAAATCCACACCAGCCAGGGCCTGTACGCCCGGGAAGCTTTTGGCGATGCCGCGCATCTCCAGCAATGTCTCGTGCATCATCGCTACTCTAGCAGTCAGTGTGGGGCAGAGCTGACCCTGCCCCACGCCGCGCCCTAGAACCCCGTCATCACCAGCGAGGCTGCGTTGGCCTTGGTGTAGGTGTGATCCTGCACCGTGATGTGCGCGGGGATCGGCTTGCCGGCGAAGTACATATCTATGGCGTCGAAAGTGACCGGCCCAAAGTGGGGGTCTGATTGGACGCACACCGAGAAGAGGCCGTCGGCGACCATCTGGATAGCCTTCTTCTGGCCGTCAATCGTGCCGATGTAGACCTTCTTGGTAAAGCCGGCCTGCTTCATGGCCTGATACGCGCCGATTGCCATGTCGTCGTTGTGGCAGTAGACCATATCTATCTTTGAGCCATACTTGGTCAGCCACTGCGTCATGATCGGCTTGGCGTTGGCTAGCGTGAAGTTACCGTCCTGTGAGTCTAGCTGGTGGAAGCGGCTCTGCTTGCTGATCACGCTGTAAAACCCGTTGTGCCGGTCAATCGCCGGCGACGCGCCGGTCGTGCCGCGTAGCTCCACAAAGTTGATCTGCCCCTTTGTGTTGGCCGCCATCCAGGTGGCCACCTTCTGACCCTGGATAATAAAGTTGGATTCGATGGCCGTCACGTAGTCCGTGGCCGCCTTGCCCGCGCTGGTGCGGTCAATCTCAATCACCGGCACGCCGGCGGCAAGCGCCTTGGCCGTGGCCGCACGCAGGGGGTCCTTCTCGCGCGGGGTCAACACGATCAGATCGCACTTGCTGGCGATCATATCGCCCACGTCACTGACCTGCTTGTGCGTATCGCTGTTGGCTACCGTGGCGATGTAGGTGTACCGCGCCGACCGCTTCTTGGCCTCGGCGGCCATGCTGTCCGACTCGGCCACGCGCCAGGGGTTGTTCAGTTCGCTCTGGGAGAAGCCAATCTTGTACTTGGCCTTCTTCATGAAGTGCGCCGGAGTCTGGTTGGGGTTGGCGCTGGCGGCCATCACGGCCAGCGCGTTGAACGGATCGAGGGCGCTCGCCGCGGCGGCGGCCCCAAGGCCAAGGGCGGCAGCGCCGCGCAGGAAATCAAAGCGGTTGATCGTACCGGCGCGCAGCTCAGCGGCGAGCCTGTTCAGGTCCTGCATGTGATCCATCCTTATCAGTACTACATCACGTCTTCGTTGGCTTCACGTCTTCGTCGAGTTTGTCTCCGCGCACCTTTGCGGTTGTACTGACCCTGGTCTCCACCACGAGGCGCCCTGACCTACGGCATGCTTCAGGCCATCAGCGGCCAATGCTTAGCCTACCCTTAATCCCATATCCTCCAATCTCTTCCTGCTCACAACAGGGACGCGTCCAACGCTCCACTCCCGGCGGCTGTGCTCCCCCCGCGGCGCCTGCCTGCTAGCGTAGAGCATAGACCTGGTTCACTCAAGCCGCCTTTGCCGGATTCTGTGCGGAATTGCCGTCAGTTAGGGACACGGCAAAACAAAACTGCCCCAAAGGGGGTATGCTGTGTCTGGGAGCAGACCAGGCGGAGGGGACGGCGTGCGGAAGTGGGGAGAGCATGGAGCTGAGCGCAGAGGTCAAGACTTTCTTGAGCGAGAC